>Ga0179593_1497796_pt1 | contig 11605 bp, 11 predicted proteins | sample CZODoug2_1_08_16_FD_185931 | JGI IMG/M metagenome (GOLD analysis project Ga0179593, IMG submission 185931) | Vadose zone soil fungal communities from Angelo Coast Range Reserve, California, USA - CZODoug2_1_08_16fungal (PacBio error correction) | ecosystem: Environmental > Terrestrial > Soil >...
AATCGAGTCCGTTTGCGGCTCAGGGAAACAAAGAGGACCTCCTAAGAACGCAACCTTATCGGTCGAATAAGCACCTGTAGATGGGACGGTCTCCGATAGGCCACCTTCCGTGGGGATGGGGGATCAGGGGGGGGGAACTTCTTCCGAACAGACAAGAGAACGGCTCCCCAAAGCTCGAGCCCCTTTAGTTGAGTACAGGGGGAGAGCGCGAAGAGCTGGTCCCTGCGTTACTAAAACTAAAAAGGGTCAAAATGTGAAAGGGAGGGAAGGCGTCTTAGAGGGGATTTTCTCGGCGGGACCTCGAAACACAGGGTTCCCCAAGGATACCCTTCTCGCAGAGAGGGAATCTCTACATTAAGGGCTGGGGGAAAGGGTCACTGTGGGGCCAGTTCTATGGAACTTTCCGGGGGGGGGGAAAGGGAAAAAACTAAGACAGAAAAACTTCTCTTGAGTAGTCCAGCAGAGTAGCCCTTCCATGCGTACTATCTTCCCTCTGAGGTAGGGGGGGGACCACGGGGACGACGCCAACAACTGCCAAAGGGAAGTCTATCGGGACTGGAGGAAGGTGGGGAAAATGGCTCAAGGTGGCGGGCAGTTGGAAGGACGAGCACCTAACCGAAAACGCAAAGAAATCCCAGAAAAGACTCAAGAAAAAGGTGAAAAGGGGGGTCAGGCTTCCTTGCTGGGTAGAAAGAACCCTTTGGTGGTCGCCTTCAACTTCGGGGGGGAATCCCGGAAGGGGAGGGGGCTAAGTCTTTGGCAAGACCTTCTTTACGAAGCCCCGTCTTGGGAGTGCCGTCATTGACTTCTTAGAAACTTGTCCGCGGGACTGGAGGGGAAAAAACATTGTCCATAAAGTAAAGGAGGGGTGTGGGAGGGCGACGCTAGGAGCTGGTTGAAATCCGGGGGGCCTTGATCTAGGGGCATTGCCCCGGACTGGGGGGCTGTACCTGGTAGCCGAACTGGAGGGGAAAGAGATGGGGGACACTTCCACTGGAAGGGAAATGGGGGGGGATCAATTTAGACCTGCACGTACACAGTTCACACCCCTTTATTGAAAGAGGGGGGTCCCGCTTGGGGGGGATAGAAAGAATGAAAGGGGGAAGACTCCACCTGGTGTCTGGGGGAGTCAAACTGGCGTTTTTCGGGGGTCAACTGTCAGGGGGGTTGGCTCGGTCTATGGTTGGGGGAACACGGCAATGTCGACTGTTCGGAAAGGGGGGAGGGTGGGAAAAAAAAAAACTGGGTAAGGACCCCGAAAGCGCCAGGTAAAAAAAAGGGGGGGGCGCCTAGGGGCTAAGGGGGGGCCCTGTTTCTGGGAAAAAATTGGGGGGGGGGTACTCGCCTTGGGGATACGGGGGAAGACCTGGGGTCACTTTCCCACAACTTTCAACCGGGGGAATGGATGGCGCAGCCCCGTTGGGTTAAATAAAAAAGACTCAACAACACAGAAAACGAAAGCCTGGAAGGATTAAGGGGAGAAAAAAAAGGAAATGAAAAAAAAAACAAAAAAAACTGGCGCATAAAGGTTGAGCAAGGGCAGACAAGGCACAAGAACGAAAGCGATGAAAGGATCACTACAGACAGAAAAAAGGAAACCCTTAGCCCATAAGCAAGAGCCGCGAGACCAAAAAGCATAAGTAAAACTTAAGGAAAAAAGAATACGACCATCCACAGAGAAATTAGAGAGCCGCGACAAAAGGGAAAATCCCGCCTGTCTGGCACAGGGAAATGGAAGGTGTCCAATAAAGTTTCCAAAAAGAAGAGAAAAAGGAAATACAAATATGCCAAGTGACGGAAGCTGTCAAACTCCTGGGGCCAAGTGAAAGAAAAAAAAAGTATGAACAGAGTTAGAAACTTCCTGGTTGTAAAGGGGGATCCAAAGAGGTGTACGCCGGAGGGAGGGTGCTCTTTCAATGAGAAAAGCAGTTGGCTACTACCTCCTTTCAGGTCGGGAGACACCAAAGAGGAGGAAAGTTCCTCGGGAAGGACAAGGAGATCACAGAAGGATACGAAAGCAATCCACCATGAGGAAGGAAAAAGAAAACCATCATAATTCGATCTGAGAAGGGGTTAGAGGTAGAATTACTTCTTCGAAAAAAAAGGGGAATGAAAGTAGAAATACTTTCCCCTTCACGCCCAGGATGGGGGGCAGAAAAAGAAGCTAAGAACGAAGTAAGGAAAAAAAAGAAGGGTTTCCCAGGGAAAAAAAAACCGACAAAGCATGACGACCTACCCTCCGTGGGGCCAAGGCTGTGAAGGGGGAAGTTATGTGGGAACACGCGGGGATGTCGCCTTGCACCGGGAGAAAAAAGACCCGACCGTTCCCCCTAAAACTGAGGAAGAGTAGGAAAGCTCGGTCTCCCTCGGACCTGAACCGGGGCATAGGTTCAAAAAAGTGGTGAACGGAAACATGAAGAAGAAAAAAGAGTCACGAAACACTCAAAAAAAGGGGGAGGGGAGATTGGCGACTCCTCAAAGCTCGAAAGAAGGCAAAAGAAGAGACGTGGAGACGGGAAAACTTCCCGAGGGAAAAGGCACTAGGGTCCGCTGCTGCTGGAGGAAGCCGCGGGAAAAAAGGGGGGGGAAATGTTCGAAAGAAAGAGTTCCCGAACATAGAAAAAAAAAAAGAAGAGAAGGCATCCGCCACTTTTGGTCTATGTGGAGGGCGATGGGCCGAAGGGCACCTTCTGACTCAAGGGGGGTGGAAAAAGGAACCAAGGTCCCTAATTGATAAAAATATGCGCGGTCTTCTCCCGTATGGGCCCGAAGCTCAGAAAGAAGGGGGCGAAAAAAGTTCCATCGAACAGCAGAGGGGGAAAGACCTGGCCTACCCTAGGGGGTAAGAAAAAGGGAGGCAAAAGTGCACGGCGAGCACGGACGAGTATACCCTCTCAAACAAAAAGAAAACCTCATTAGTTGGGAAAGGAAAAAGAAAGAGATCCGTATAGGAAAAGGACCCTGAAATTGTTCATCTCGTCCTAGGAAAATAGCAAGGGGGGGGCGAAGCCCCTGGAGCCGCAATCTCATATGGGAAAGACCTGGGAGGAGTTGGAAGACCTTTAGGGGAGGGGGGGGGGGAGGCCGGGCAACCCCGCGCCGATAAGGGGGAGCCACACTGGAAATCCCCTTGAGGCTTAGCCCCCAGGGGAGGGAAAAAAGCAAGGTCTCCGGCTGGGGAAGAGACTACACAAGGAGTGGGAAAAAAAATTGCGGAGTCGAAACGTAGTTGGGGAAAAGGATTTGCAAACGCAAGGGGAAAAAAAGTCGCCATTGAACCCTCTGAAGAAAAGGGAAGTAAGAAATAGAGACAGGAATTTGACACCAATAGGAAGAAGGAAAAGAGGGATAGAGCGAGGAAGGGGTTGAGCAAAAAAGGAAATATCTCAGGCTCATGACGGGACCGAAGCACGTATTCGCAACGGAGACGGGGGGGGGGAGGAATAGTCTGGAACATAAGGGGCAAAAAAGTCCTTCCCCAGGTGGGGGGGAAAATATACGAACTCAGGGGTCCTGGTTTGTAGTGTGGACGAAAAAAAGGAGGGGGGTAAAGAGTCAGTATAAAAGGCTGGGAGAACCTATCTAATTCCTTGGGCGGGGGGGAGGGTCAGAGAGTCCTCAACAATAAAATCCCCCTACAGGAAAATAGCGGAAGAGGTACCCGAGTTGTCTTCGTCTTTTCCCTGGATCCTGGGGAAGCCAGGTTTTTCCGAAAGGCTTCATCCTGTCTGGGGGTTCTTTCAGTAACCTTGGAGGGAAGAGAGAAAAAACAGGATGGCAGGGGAGGGCAGGACTCTTCCACTTTTCCAGGGGAAAAAAAAAAAGGGGAGGCCCAAGGCGTCCAGCGAACTTTGGAAGACGATCACCTGGTGAGAGAAAGGGGGCCATTGCGTAAGCAAGGAGGACCAGGGGGTGCGTTGAAGATCTGGACCTTGAGAATTCAGGGGAAAAAGGCAGGTGACCATTGGACAAGAACGAGCCGGACAACAATGGGGGGGGGATTTAATCCGCAAGATCCCAAAAAAAAATGTGAGCCTGGGGGGGAGTAACTTTTCCAGAGTCGATCGGAAATGAGCCGCAGAAGAGGGCGGGAGAAGGGAGTCCCCTTTTTTGAAGTGTTCGAAATCGGGTTCTTTGCACACACCGTGGGAGGGAGGGGACGCCTTCCCAGATGTACAGAAAACCCGAAGGGGGGGCCCTGGTAGTACCTGGGGCGGGCGGTCAGGACAAAAATGGCGGGGCGGGACGACTAGGGGATCCCAGGGAACGAGGGGGGAACAAGGGGCTTGGGGTTGTAGGAGAGGGACCGGCGTCGGTGTACCGGGGTTAAAAGGGGCAAGGGGTCGACGGAGTGTTTGGAAAAGCAGATCAAAAAAAAAAAAACAAACTAGTATTAGTAAGAGGTAGGGAAAAAAAAAAAACAAGGAGGAGAAAGAGGTGCAGATGGTCAGGACAGTGACACCGGGGGTCATAGCGTACTACAAAGAACCAACGCTGGAAAAACAAAGGGAACAAGCCCCTGCGACGAGAAATGCAGAATGCGTCCTGACAGGGACCAGCACCAAGGAAAAACCCCCCCGCTACCCATCAACGGCGAAAGGGCAAGCAAAAAAACCATGTTGCAGTTGAATCAAGAGACCTTCACCCAATAACAGGGGGAAACGGGGGGGGCTCTCGCCTGGCAAAGGTCAGAAATGGGAAAAACGGGGAGGGGGGTGGCAAGGGATCGAAAATGGTGAATCGAACTTGAAAGGGGGAGAGCTCAGAAAAGAGAGAAAGTTAGGGGGGGGAGGCAAATCCTTCAAATGGACCATAATAGGAAAGACCCTCCATCCGCTCACGCAAAAAAAAGAAAAGGGCTAGAAGCAAAGGAAAGACTTCTCCTGGTTGCAGGAAAACAAGTTCTCTGGGTACACTTTTAAGTTCAAGGAGAAAGTGGAAGAAGAATACAAATAAAGAACTAGGGGAATGGGCAAGAAGGGACTTAAATAAGCGAAAGCCCCGCGGAAAGACGAGGATCCAGGGTTCTTCAATGAGCCAGCAGAAAAAACAAGAGCACTTTCATCCTTGTAGAAATGGAGGGGGGCCGGGTAGGGATATCGGATCCACAGTAAAAAAAAAAAACCAGGGGAGGAAGGCTGCCAGAATAGGGGGTCCAGACTCACAGGGACCCGGAGACCCCTTGCCGGGTCTTGTCCCGTGGAAAGAGGACAAGGGGAAAGAATTTAGGACTAAAAGGAGGGGGAGCAACAAAAACGGGGGACCTTGGGCTATTTTTCCTACTCCTACCTGTAGGGAAGGGCTAAAGGACACAAGAAATCTCCCCAAAACCTATAAGGGGAACTAGGGCGAACAGGGTAACACTATGTCTCTGGAGGATGAGGGAAGGGGAAAAAAGGGCCTCATTGGACTAGGAAGAATCCGCACGAAATCCCAATTCCGTGCGAGTCCGAGAGTTTTTGGCGAGTGGGGATATGAAAAGCAAGTGGCACGGAGAGACTCCATCAGAATTCCGTATAGCCCGGTCGACGGCTGTCGCCCCCATTTCCCCCGAATAACAAACCAGTAGAAGAAAAAAAAATAAAAAAAAATAAAAAAAAACCAAGCGCCTCACGAGGGGAAATAAGAGGAATGAGACTCTCGGTGCCGAGAAAGGCGCTTGCACGCCCGTCCGCAAAGAAGGCGACTAGATCTTCGAGACAACCACAACAAAAAGGAGTATTTTAAAAAATAGTTATGAGTCAAATCTCGCACTCGAATCCTTAGACAGAGAGTCAAGAAACCGAGGGGATGGAAGAGTAAGCCTCGGGGGGTTTCGGCGTTGACCGGTCACGCGCCAGGGGGGGTTCTCAGGGTGAACCAAAAACGAGAAAAAACGAATAGTGGCCAAGTCTCAAAGAGAAAGGCCTTGAAAATGCGCAAAGCCAACTGGGAGCCGGGGGGGGAGAAAAACGGGGGAATCAAGGGATCCCAAACAACGTGCGGGAGGTGGGGAGCGGCACGATCTCTGGGTAAATGAGAAAAAAAAAAAAAAAAAGAAAAAAAAAAAAAGGTTTTCCCCTACCTCAACCTAGTCCAGCCCCCTACCAGCCCGTGAAGAGTGGGGAAAGTAGCCTATAATAAAGGAAAAAAAAAAATTTGGAATGCTTTCGGGGGAAGCAAGGGGAGAAAGGCGTGAGGGCCAGCAATATGAGGACTCGACTTGGGGTTCAAAAAGAAGAGGAAAAGAAAACAGGGACAAGGGGCGAGCTTTCCCCAAAAAACTGGGGAAGAAATCGCTGCGCCAACCAGAATCGTCAGAAGGTTCTGAGGGAATCAACAATACGGTCCTACTTCATCGGGAGGGGAAACATCGTTTTGGATAGCGAAGAAAGGGCGCTCCCGATCAGGACCCGCAGCCGGTGGCCAAGAGGGGGGGGGGGGGGGAGGGACTGGGGGGGGGCAGATCCAATGAAAGGGGGCAAACCCTTGGGTTTGTCCGCAATCCCGTTTCGACGCTTGGGAAGAAAAGGTCCTGGGGGGGGGGGGAAATCAGAAAACGGGGAGGGGGATAAAGTACGGCATTTATTCTTCGTCCTGCACTTTTCTGACGAAGGGGGTCACCACAGACGGGTCAAACTGGGGGGCAAAGGTGGGCAACGCGATCATCATGATTTGGGTGTCCCCGTGTACCGAGTGAAGAGAAAAGAACTGAAAGGGGGAGGAGGAGGTTTCTTAAACTTGAAAAACCTTAAGAAACGTTAGTGAGGGAGGGCCATGAACAAACCGGGGGGTTGCAGAAGAAATAAAAATGGGGAAAGGGGAAATACATAGGCTTGAGAGACCTTCTCCTCGCTGTTCATATGTGAAGCCTATGCAGCAAAATGCCCACAGCCGCCTGGAAGTGTGAGGCCTGGGCGAAAGGAGTGAAGGAATTGAACTGGGGGGGGGGTCAACCATGCTCCTTGAGGACTGGTTCACGGAGACACTATCGGGCCACTGTTCGGCCAGGGGGGGAAGATTGGGGTCTTTGGTGGGGAAAAAAAGAGATGCACGGAGTTTAACCGCCTCGGGGCAACCTGGGGAGAAAATAAAGAGGGAACTTGTTCTTGGTTTGTAGTAATGGCAGGGATTTGGGGGTTAGAAGGCAGTTGGGGGAAAAAAAAAAATTTGCCGGAAGGGGGGGGAACCGGCTGGCTGAAAGGGGGAGAGGAGGGGGGGGTGGGGGGGACTCAGAAAAAGGTGGGGGGAAAAGGAGATCAAAAAGACTTCCAAAACAACAGCTGGGGGATAATGGGGCAATTTGGCAAGAGTCAAAGACGGCTGAAGATAATAGGTGGTAACAAGGCCACGAAATTCCGGAGAAAGATCCCCAGGGTAGCAAGGGAAACTTCTCATCGCCATTACCAAGAGCAAGAACGTACGGTACCTCCTACTTGGGTGAGGCGGGGGAAAGGTGGCCTTCAAGATGGGGGGTGGGAAAGAGTCTGGTGACCAAGGGGACTCCAAGAAAATGATGGTCAAGGCCTTGAGGGTGCTAAGGGCCAGAGAAAAAAGAATGGCTCTTTACAGCGCGTGAGAAAAGGGAAGCAAGTTTCAGAGGTTCTAGGGACCTTTAAAAAGTAACTACAGGGGGAGGCACACAAAGATGGGAGAAAAACCGGGAAATAAAAAGCCGCCTCGACACAGTCTGGAGGGAGGGCAAGGCACCAAAAAATTAATATAGTAAAGAGGAGGGACTACTTCGGTAATGTAACCACATATTCGCTTTAAAGGTTTTCGTCAAGGACTCCTCATACAAGTTTGCATAGAAGAAAAGGAAAAAAAAACGGGGCTTCAAAAGAAAAAATACAGGAAGGTAAGTAAAAATAACCTAGGGCCCAGGCCGGCAAAGCCGAAAAAAAAGGTGGGGGGTCACATGGCCGGGGAACAATAGGCCCAGACAAAAAAAGAAAAAAACTAAGGGGGGACAAGCCTTAGGGGAACGTATGGGGAGGGTGAAGGCAAAAACGGAGCCTCCCGCCGTACCCCGGCAACAAAAGGAGATAAAGGGAGAGGCTACGCGATGAGGTAGCTCTACGAACCCTGAAAAAAAATGCCGGGTCACCCTCGGAAGAGGGGGTTGGGGAGGGCAACTGTGGGGGGACCAATGAGAGAAGCATTACCTCCGGAAGAAAAAAAAAAAAAAAAAAAAAAAAAAAGAAGGAAGAGGTCAAATAAAAAACGGGTAGGAGAGGAAGGGCTCTTGAGGATAAGACCTAACATCCTGAAAAAAAAAAGATACCCTCCATACTAAAAGAAGGGGAGGCGAAAAAAGTCTTCCGGGTCCAACTTGAAGGGATCTGGGGAAAAAATGTCCCTGAATTCCCGGGGGGAGGGGGCGGAGCGAGGTCCTCCTATGAAAGAGACTCACTAAATCGCTGGGGGCCAGCCTCAAGAGGGGGGGGTTCTAGGGTGAGAAATAATTCTCCGTTCTGAGAGTAGGGGGACAAATAAAAGGAAGATGATACCTTTCTCTGGGAGGGGGGAATGGGTGAGAACTCCTATTTCAGAACGAGGGGAGAGAAAAAAAAACGAACGGTCCTAAGGACGCGCGCACAAGGTTCCAATGAAGCACGTCCTTCACAACTCTCGGGGGGTTTGGGAAAGAGAAAGGGAAAAAGTAAAGGGGAAACTTCCTTCAACGAACGCAAAGATGAGGGAAAGAGAAATCTCAACAAATTAAAAAGAAAAACAAAAGGGGGGTTGAGGAGGAGAAAGAAGGGAGATCCTCTTCCGTGGTGGAGGGAGCGGACAATGCCTCGGGAAACATACTCCTCCAGAGCACGGGAGGGGGGGTGTTTTTGGGAGGGTTGGGGGGTAAAAAGAAAGGGGGTACAGAATTCCGAACATTGTTGGAAACAGGACCCTGGGGCTAAGGAAATTGGGGGGGAAAAAAAACCGCCTACGGTAAAAAACTGGGATTTTAGCGTGACCTCACGCGAGCCATTTCAAAGGCTACCAGAGCGGACTTTGACGGGAACATGGGCGCAGAAATTCCCTGAGGAACTAATTAACAAACCCATGGAAGGAGACAGGGGGGTCCGGGGGGGAAAGGGCACACACAAAGGAAATCTTGAGTGATTATACTCGGAGCCTGGAAAAAAAGAGGGGGCATGTGTCCCCCCAAGAAAAGCCCAAAGGAGGCCTCAAGAAACTCAGAGACAGTACATCATCGAAAGTGAATTTACCTTGAAGATTGGGAGAACGAAGTCCTCGTCCCACGAGTTTTCGTTAGTCGCCTTCCAAAAAATGCTAAAAAGGGGGTAGGAAAAAGGAGGACGGATGACTCGAGAAGGGGTGCGTGACTAATTCACGGCGTCAGGATCTCGTTACTCAGGTCACGGGGACGGGCAAGGAGGGTCCATTTTCAAAGGGCCGGAGCTAAAAACTACTCGGCACCCTGGACCACACGGCTGGGGAGTCAAAGAAAAGCTGGGCCCCAATAAAGGGAAAAAAGGGGGAAAAGTCCAAGGGGAGGGGGGTTTCTTCGGGGGAGTGGGGGGACGCAGTAACGAAACCTGGGGTTGGCGTGACCTGGACCTGAGGGGTTGTCTCCGGGTCAGTGATTGCAGGACAAGAAGTCTTGCCAGGGGGTCCAATCCGCCCCAGGGGATCTGGGATTCAAGGGGACGAAAGGACCCAGAAAAAAAAAAAGTCTGGCCGACAGGGGGGAGCCTCGACTACGGAGGGGCATGGTGGTAGGGGGGGGAGAATTCAAGCCTGGAAGGCGTGGAACTGTGGAGAAGGGAACAAACTTGAGAAACCGGATAAAAAAAGGAAAAGACGTGAGGGGAGCCACAGACTTCTTGACACGGGGGACCTAGGGGAAACGTTGGATTCGTGGGGGAAAGGACAGGGGGGTTCCAAAGAGATGCTCCCTCAGTGCACCTTGGGAAACGCGACACACTAAACCGGCCGGAAGCACTGGTCGGGAGGGGAGAAAAAATTACTTGGCACAGGATTTTGAGGAGCCTGAAAACGAGGAAGAATGGGGCCGCGCAGGGAAGACTGGGGACTTGGGGGATTTGTTCGTGGGGGGGTAAGAGGGGCAGAAGTGGGAGCGGCGAGTCGGGCTTGAGAGGGAGAAAAGGGCCTTGGTCTTGGGGGGGGGGGGGGGGGTCAGTCGCCGGGATTCTTGCAAAACTCGTCAGGGGAAATTGGGGGACATAACAAAAAAAAATACGGGCGTGTTTTAATCTGTCTCACCAAAAAAAAAGGGAGGAAAAAAAAAGTAGAAGAAGGATTCCAAAAAGGGGGGAGGGGCCAAGAAGAAGGGAAGAAAAAATTCAAGGGAGAAAACGGTTCCACAGGAATCAGGGCGTACTCAAAAAAAGAAGGACCTGATAACCATAAGGCATCCTGGGGGAGGGAAACTCAAAGAGTAAATGACCAAGAAAGTCCAAAAGAAAAAGGCCGACCATGAAAGATCGAATCATCACTGCTGAACCATAAAATAGGGGGCCAGGGGTAGGGCTACAGGGAAGAGCATTCCCTCACAGATCGGGGACTGGGGGTTAAGAAGAACGAAAGAGAAGGGGGGTCCAGCCTGTAGGCTAGGGAAAACTGCCCCTCTGCAATCCCCACAATAGGGGAGGGGGAGAGGTCAAAGGGAAATGGGGGAAAATAAAAGGAAAAGACGTCCCGGCAAGTGGTACCAGAAGATAAACGCCCGCCTCCTCACCGAGGGGCAAAAGAAGGAATACGAGAATCAAAGGGAGAGAGGAAGAAAACAGCATCCTCTGGAAAAACGCGTCCAGGACTTAACTCGACAAGTGGGAAGAAGGAAGAATACACTGGACGTACGCAACTTTAATAAAAGCTAAAAAGACGAAGGAAAAAAAAGGACCACAAGATTGGTGGGAGGACCGGCTCCCAGCCACGGAAAACCAGAACCTGGAGAGGCCGGGGGGAAGTTCTAGAAAGGCTATTTGAAGGCAGAGAAAGAGTGAAAAAAAAAAGAAGAAAGATTAGATCTGTAACGACGCGAAGAAAGAGGGCCCGCCTAAAACTAAAACGCCGCTGAGGGAGGAGTGCCCGGGTGGAAAAGGGCTGAAGGGGGAAAAGGCGGAAAAATCGTCCCAACAAACAGTAGAGGGGGCCGACGAAGCGCGTGGCCAGCGCGAAAAGGAGGAAAAAAACGCACCCTCGACTAAAATTAAGAAGGCTCGGGGCCGGGGCACACCTACAGGGGTAATTCTGCTTGAGGCGCGGTCTTCGGGGGGGTGGTAGAAAGGGCACAGTAGAGGGAAAAGCCAGGGGAAAAGGAAGAAGGGTCGAGAAAAAGAAAATGGTTGGGGGGCGTATTTTTTGGGGAAACCGTAACCACGGGGGCTGTAAGAAAAATGGATCGCAAAAAGGTTGAGAGAAAAAAACGAAGACAAAAGTGGCTATAGACGCGTGGTGGCGGTGTTTGGTTGTTTTCGGGGAAGAGAGGACCCTAGACTCCAAAAAGGGGGGCCGAGAGGAAAGGGAAAGGAGACAAAGCGCCAAAAAGAAAAAAAAAAAAAATCCAAGAGAAAAAGAGTAAATACCCAAAAACGGGGCCGAGGAGGCGAACCAAGACGAAGGGAACAAAAAGGGACGG
>Ga0179593_1547599_pt1 | contig 11605 bp, 18 predicted proteins | sample CZODoug2_1_08_16_FD_185931 | JGI IMG/M metagenome (GOLD analysis project Ga0179593, IMG submission 185931) | Vadose zone soil fungal communities from Angelo Coast Range Reserve, California, USA - CZODoug2_1_08_16fungal (PacBio error correction) | ecosystem: Environmental > Terrestrial > Soil >...
TTTTCCTGTGCGGAGAAACTTAAATGAAGACGTGCGGTCCAACAACATCTCGGGGAACGATGAAAGGAGAGGGGAAACCGTTAAGGGGGGGGGGAAGGGGGGGGGCCTTTTTAGTAGGGGTTGCACGGGAAAAACCGCCCCCGATTGAAACCACCAATCTTTCGCGTAAGGACTGGAGTTTCAGGCCTTTCCGCTATTTGCAAGAGGCCGAAAGAATAATGGAGTTGTCCAAAAAGTGCGGCAGGTAATACAAAACACGTTCAACAAGAAATCAAATGGAGAACGAGGAGGGGGGTCAATCGGGAGGAACCCTAGGGGTATCCGGAAGGGGGGAAAAAGCCCGACCGGTCACTGGTGACAAACCATAAACGTAAGTTCCATTATATTACTTAAGGGAGAATCAGAGAGGGGTCATCGAAAAAGACTCAACAACGACGAGAGCAAACTTCGGGGTGTCGTCCTTCCTCGACAAATGACCTTCATATATAGAAGGTACTGAAGGTAAAGGAAAAGCCGTCGGGGGGCCCTGCGATAGGCTTGTAGACAAAAAGGAAAACGCGAGAAAGGAAATGGGAAGAACCGCGAGGTTGGGACGTGGTGGTCTTCCCTCAACACTTCTTGTTGGCAACGAAAACATTGGGAAAAGGAACAGGACGGAGAAAGAGACGGCGGTCCTATTCTCGACAGCAGGAGGAAACCAGAAATGTTGGGTTGAGGATCGGGTGATGTGTGTCCACGAACATAATCCCCCTGAGTCGGGGGGGGGAAAGGGGAGATCTTTAGTTCCCTGAGATGGGTGTCTGCGGGGAAAAAGGCCACGATACCTTTCAGGCTCACAAATAACAGCGCGCCCATTTCTTCGGGGGGGGGTTCGGGAAAAGGAAAAGAAAAGGGGGGTAAGAGACTGTTTACAACTTCGTACCCAAAGTGGGGACTCGAAAACTGACGAAAAGGGGAAGAAAGATTAAACGACTGAGGCTGATGATTCCATGCAAAGTGAGCGAAACGTTTCAACGTAAACTATTCATCCGACTTAAAGAGGAAGGGGAAAGAATGCTGAAGGAAGGGAAAGGGAGAGACCAGAAAGCACCGTCAGTGGACAAGACGAAAAGCTGCGAAGAGCGTTCCTGAGGAAGGGGGAGAGAGGAAGGAACATCACGCCGGGGCTTCGAGCCTACCCTCGCCACTACCCTTGGTAAGCGGGTCCAAAAAGCCCTCAAAGAAAAAAAGGGGTAAAAAGGGGGGAGAGGCGAGAGAGCGCGTTCTCAAGTCACGTCCAGAAGAGAAGGGGGTCGTCCAAGGGGAAGAAGCAGCGACGCACGTAGAAAGAAGCGAAAAAAGGCCCCAGCCTTCCAACAGTTCGAGCGGTGAAACCCACAAAGGAGAATCACCAAAAAGGGCAAGAAGTACCAGCTCTACTCTTGCACTTCCGGACAAACACTTGTTAAGGGGTAGACCAGGAAAAGAAAGAAAGGGGGAAGGTTCGCAGCAGCGTAAAAAACCGATTGAACTTCAGGGACGACCACGATCCAGTCTGGATACCTGGGCAAAAGCAAAAAGCCTAAGTAAAAAAGCAGCTTTACTACCTCTGGGATAGTAACCTCTATTGGGGATGCAAAGAAAAACATACTTTCACCTCACTAGGAAATCATACAAAGGGAAAAACACTTCGCGAAGGATCAGAATCAAAAAAAGAAAAGGAAAAACGTCCCTTCGGAAGGCGTTCTCCTTTTTTGGGAAAACGAAAGGGGGGAAGCTGACTCCCACGTTGAAAAAGAAGGCCCTAAAGGAAAGTTGGGTGGACTGACTAGATCAGGCTTACAAGAGCCCCGCCTCGGGACTTGTTCCTTAGAAATAGAAGAAACATTCGGAGACAAGGAAGAGATCTAAAAGCTCCCTCCGACTCGCTGAGCATCACGGAAGTCTACTGGGGGGCCTCTGGAAAAAAGGGACTCGTAAGTCAGGGAAAATTCGAACAAAGGTGCTCTTCACATCCGTCCTCTCCTGGCACAAAGCTGGAGAAAAAAAAGTTAAAGGAGGTGCCACGTGGTTCCATTTCCAGCCTCAGCCTTCGGGAGTTCCACCGTTTCTCAAAAGGGGAACGGGCTTCGGGGAAGGAAGGGGGCTAGGGAATAGAAACTTCAACGGCTACGAGGAGGCATGTCAAGGAGTAGGAAAGGACTCGGAAAGAGCCCGGTCCGCCTCGGACATTTGAGGGGAGGGAAACGTCGAGGAGGCGGGTCGAGACGCCCTTAAAGCAAGACTCCCCTTCCTGCTGCGGAGAGGTTTTCTACTCCCTCAGTCCTTGGAGGGGGAAGAAGAAAATGGAGAAGTCAGGGAGGGTGCTTGAGGAGCTTACCCTTGCGCTGACCCGACCTGGATACTTTTCCTGGAAGGAAGCGGGAGAAGGGAACTTCTGGGAGCAAGGGGGGGGAGGCGCGCTGAGTTTACGGACTCGACGACCCTCGTCAAAAAAAGGCCGTCGGATTAGTCCTTCAGACGAGTTCTTCTGCGGAAAGGGAGGTCTTCCTGCTGAGAAAAAAAGGCCGCTTAGAGGCGGTGGAGCCGCCGTGCCCTCGGCTCGGCGCCTCATTTTCGAGCTGAAAAAGAGTAATCATCAAAAAAGGAAGGGGAAGATAGAATAGAGCACACTGCTGGATCCTAGGCCGAGGAAACGGCGGCTTCCAAAAAAAGCAGAAAAAAGGCGGGAGACGACGCGGCCGCGAAGACCTCTTCTGAAGGCTCAGGAAGGATGTACTCGTAGGAGAAGAGGACCATTGAAAGCCCAAAGAAAAAGGAATCATGTTAAAAAAAACTGTCCGGCCATTCACGGGAAAATTCGGTTAAAAAAAAAAAGTGAAGAAGCACCGAAAGAAGTAATAATTATTCATACGTTACGGTAAAAAGGAAAAAATACCCTTCCTAGGGGGGGGGACCTCCTACCGCCTTAAGAAGGGGAGAAGGACGCAAGGAATTAAAGACTATGGGGGAGAAATCGAAAACTCGAACTTCAAGGACATCGGGCAATTTCCTTAGTGAAATAAGTCTTAGGTAATCCCACGGACAGCATCAGAGGGGATGCAGAGCGACGTCTTAGAAGGGGGGTCCGGAGGCACGCATCCTTTGCACCTGGGAAGAAAGGGTCCCGGAAGAAGGGGGTCTGTACTCAAGGATACCGGCCCAGAAACTGAGATAGCCTAGCTTACATGCAGAACTATTTTAGAAAAGGACAAAAGGGAAGACTTGGACCGGGACGGCCTTTCTGCGTCCCTTTTAGGGAAAGATGAACCTGGAAAGGAGGGGGAGTCGGGGCTTCGGGCCGTAGTAGGAGTGGGTTACCGCACTCTTCGTCGGATTCTTCAAAAAAGTCAGGGGAGAAAGAGTTTCCAAGTGCGGGGACATATCTTTGTAAAAGAGTCAAAAAAAAGAAAGGGGAGGGAATCGTATGAAAGAAGGGAAGGGAGGCAGAGGCAGAGAGCACTTACCCCAAGGCGCCCTAAAGGAAGGGATTTTTTGGGGCCAGAAGGAAAGGGGAGAGGGAAGCTTCTACTAGGGAAGGTTGGGCCGAGGGTCTGAATCGGGCCTGTGCTCTTCTTGGGGGATAGGCATCTGGAAAAAGAAAAAAGCTCTAAGGTAGAAAACGCAGGGCAGTCCAACGTCAGCGAAAGCTTCTCGTGGAAGGGTCTCCGGAAGAGGGGGAGAAGGGGGGGGGGGGGAGTGCGACCACCGGAACTGCCAAACTGCTTGTCTTCTCAAAACTTCCGAAAGTGGAACCTATCACATGTGTTTCGGCTTCCGTAAATAGAAAAAAGGGGGGGATCGAAGTGAAGTCTCTCGTGGTCACCTCTCTACCGGGGAGGGTCCGGCTGGAAGTACTGTCCGTAAAAGAGGGGGAGGCGAGGAAAGAGGAGGGCAAACGTCCGAGAGACCCCGGGCGAACGCCGTCCGCGAGGGGATCAAGGGGGGGGGGACACGGCTTCAAGGTAGAGGGCATTGGGGAAAAAGGAGGGGGTCAAACGGAGAAAGGTCTTAGGGTATCCAGGTGTGATGGCAGACGTCCAATTGTCCATACAAAAGGGAAAAAGGTCAAAGTAACCTGCCTGTTCGTTTTGGGGGGGGTATCTCCAAGGGGGGGAGGGAGAAAATAGGCTAGGAGTGTAGTAACGGTAAAATCGTTAAGGTAATTGAAGTCTTTGGGTAAAGAGCCAAGGAAGAATGGAATCATCACACGATGGCATAGAGGTACTCAGTCCACCAGAAGTCCGTTCGCATTTTTGACCGAAAGAAAAAAGGGGAGGGGAAAAAAGGTGGATTCATCAAAGGAAATACCTTTCCTCGAGGTAACGGGACAGGAAAGTTTTAAAGGGAAGATTGGAAAAAATAGGCCTGAAGTCAGATTGAATCTTTCTTTCCGACTGCAAAGAGGGAACGAAACGGTCCCGTTCCCCGAAAAAACTAATAGCGGGGGGAAAGGGAGGTTGCACAAAAAAAAAAACCGCAACCGATGGACACACAAAGGGATCTCAGCTCTCAGAGGAAGCTAGGACGGGAGCATGCGCGGGTATCAGACCAAGGGTTCTTGAAAAAAATAAGGGAAAAGAGGAAGACCACCAAAACGTTCCACCGAGGGCGTCCCGCGAAACTAGAGGGGAAAGGAGGAGACCATCTATCCCAGGGAAAACGCCTCGGGGAAGTGTATACCGACACAATGAAGGTAAATGATCTATGACTGAGGGAGAGATCAGCCTCTCTAAGGAGTTGGGAATCTAGAAGGAAAAGGGGGGAGAGGGGAGCGTATTTCTTACACTAGGGAAAAGGTCTCCGAGAAGAGAAAAAAAGGGTAAAGGCGGGACTTGGAGTCTATACCCAGGGTCTATTCGTTGCCACTTCGGAAAAGGGGCGAAAAGGAAAAGACGTGAAGCCTCGTTGAGGGTGGACCTGGGGGGGGGGGGGGGGACCAGAACTCCCACTTCTGTGGAAAATAGCACGCTGGGCTGAATCATTCCGCGAAACCCCTAAAAAAATAAGAGAAGACGGCTGCATCGCGACCTATGGGGTTTTTGAGGGAAAATTTGATGGGGAACAAAACCGCCCGATTAGGAGGGTACCGTAAACGTATCTGTCTCGGACCGCGAGGCGGAAAGGGAAACGTTTACTCGGACTTCAGGCTCGCAAAAACTCGCCATTGCTTCGGGGAGGGAAAAGAGGCCCTTCTCTTGTATGAATCCAAACTGGGGAAAACAGAGGAAAGAGAATAGAAACAGGCCGAACAGAGGCGTTCGATAAGGAGAAGCCGTGAAAGATTGAGATTCCGAAGAGGGAAGGACTTTCACGTGAAAAAAAGAGAAAGAAAGGAGATACAACGGCGAGGTCGCTTGTATACCGAACAATCAGGCGACAGAATGCGTAGGATATCCGAATGAGATGGGGTCAAGTGAAGGAAAAAAAGCAAAGGGAAGTGAAGAGACGTCGGGGAAGGATTGTCCTGGGAAGCGCGCTTCGCGGCGAAAGTCCACGGAACTCAGAGGGCCGTGGGAGCGTTCCACAATGCAATCAGCCCCCTTTAAGCACCTGTTCGAAAAAAGCAAAGGGGCGCCAAACGCTTGATCCCAAGGAGTCTCTCCTAAGCGTGGCCTCTCTGGAGGCTAGCAACAAGAAAGCGGAAAAAAAGAAGGAACGAAGGGGGGGCCACCGGTCTAGCGTTTAAAAAAAGCGAGATCAGAAACTTCCAGAAAAAAAGCATAGTCACTGGGAGCGCCAACTGGAGGGGGAGAGGAAGGAGCGACTCATTTTTAAGTGGTGCAAAACTGTGAGAAACAGTGAGCTTCTGAAGGGCGCACCAGCGCCAAGGTACCTTGGCCAAGCACCAGGAAGGAAAGGGAGGAACAGTTAAGAAATTGACGACATAGGAATGCTCATTTTTAGCATAAAGCTCAAAACGACGCCAGAGGCCAGGAACCAAAACCCCCCCCCAAAAACCCAACAAAAAACCCCACAAAAAAAAACCAAAAAAACCCAACCAAAAACCACCACCAAAAAAAAAAACCCCACACACCCACCCCCCAACCCCACAAAAACAAAAAAAAAAAAAACCCCACGAAAAACAAAAAACACCCCCCAACCCCCCAAAAAAACAAAACAAAAAAAAAAAAAAAAAAAAAAAAAAAAAAAAAAAAAAAAACAAAACCACCAAAGAAAAAAAAAAAAAACCACCACCAAACAACCCCCACCCCAAACACAAAAAAAAGACCTTGACCAAAAACAATAGAATATTGGTCCCTGGTCCGTCGTGGATGTGCGTGTGCGTGCCGAAAAAACCGCTCCGCAGTTGCTAAGGGGGGAAAAAGCTAAACGCAGACCAAGCACCTCCGTCACGGGGACCGTTCCTTCAATACCTACGAAGGGGGAAAGGAGGAATAATAGGGACAAGATCTGCCAAACTTCGAACGAAAGGGAAAAAAAAACCATATCAGGCGGGCAGAAGAAACTAATCTCGGGCTCCATAGTCCATAGGGGAGGAAAAAGGAACTAGTGTTGCACTACCTTGAAGTCTCGAACGTAGAGGGGAATTCTTCAAAGGGGAAGCGGGGGGGGTGCTCATTAACATAGTCCGCCGCGAAAACATAAGGGACGAGCGTGCTCTTCCCTTTTGAAGAAACACTATGGAAAAATTTAAAGGGGAGTGCAAACGAGGCGGGGGAGACTGGAGGGCGCTCAAATCTAACTGGACCTGCCAGGGGAAAAGAGGGACCAACCGTAGATGCTGATTGAAATTGATCAACTGATGCCGCCGCCTAGAGAAGAGTATGGAGAAGGGGAGATGGTTCTAGCAGTCCAGAGAGTTAATCGGGGGAGGGGGAGAAGAGTAACAGGACTTCTCAAAAAGGAGGGGGGGTTCTGAAGCAAGCACGCCGGTTGATTAATCCTTCACTTAGGACCTCACGAGGAACTCTTAAGGGTCTGAAAATTTTCTATGGGGGGGGTGAGTAAGTGCTCTTGCCTTTCAGGGGGGCATGTGTCTTGAAAGGCGAGGGGAGGGGGGGAAAAAGAAAATGCGGAAAAGGAGGAAGTCTTCATGACACGTCCAACCGTGAGTCTGAGGAGTATTAACTGACATCGAGGTCTTCGCGGAACGAGTCTGTAAGAAAAAAAGCCGAGGGGGGGGAAAAGCGGGGCTGCTGCTCTTTGGGCAGCCGTTCATCTTCCCCTGAGTATCCGAGGGGGAAAAAAAGGGAGAGAGATCACAAACAACAAAGAGAGGTAAAAGAGAGAGATAGAGGGGCGTCTCCGATGAAGAGAAAGTAAAAAAGCGGAAGAAAAGAGGCAAAGGCTGAAGCGGACGGGATAGCGTCTCATCATTACTACGAAAGCCATCTAATAAAAAAAGAAGAATCCTACGAAAACGGGGAAATTGCAAAGGGACTAGGGGAGGGACGAACCTAAACGAAAACCAAAGAAGTATAGGAGACATTCCAGCCACTCTTCCAGGAATATCAATAAAGGAGAAAAACTGGAAGGGGGTGGAGGCCCAAGCACCGTCAAAGGAATAATATTCCATCCAGGAGAAGGAAACTCCGAGGAGCGGCACCCTCTATCCACTCCTTAGCATGAGGGGAGAGAATGCAAATTAAAAAAGAAATCGACAGAGAGAAGAGACGCGACATTTACTTCTAGCGAACCGTGAGGAGAGTATCATCAGGAAAAGAACGGAACGGCAAATAGAGGGAAGTGAGCCTATTTCCGGAAGTCACGCCAAGAAAATAAAAGCCTCGGGAGACACGGTGACCTAAGGTCTGCTGCTGGACCTCAGGTGGCTCACCGGAAAAGGGCACTGGAAGAGGGACGGAGGTTCAAAGAAAAGGAACGAGGTGAATATGCGGAGAAACGTTGAAGCTGGACAAGGTACGTCCTTGGCCTATCTGAAAAGGGTCGAAAGGGCTTAAGGAGGGGCAGAGCATCTAGTCTTAGAAAGAGTCTCCTCGAAGATTCTTAGGAAAAAGGAAGAATTAGGAAAAATCGACCGGGTTCTCGGGGGCCATCTTTGTCAGCAGGGAATTCCCAAAAAAGCAGGAAGGAAGGGAAAAGGTCCCCCAGGAGGGGAGATTCAGCATCGGAGAGGACCCTTCACCAGAAGAAAGGGAGGACTGGGCTTACAAGTTAGGACCCCGGGGGTGCGGGAAAGGTTAATGACGGAGGCTACGACGTATGCCGGGGGGGCACTCAGGGGAGGTAGGGCGTGAGGTGCCTCGTTTTTTATGCGGACATCTTCCAGAGAAAGAGGAGAGTGACTGGTCGGCCCTCATCCGGCGACGTCTGATCGTTGGAGGGGTCTGGGAAACTAGTCCCGCTAATGGGGAAAAAAGAAGGAGTGAGCCGCTGCTGCAGGCGACACCAACTTCCAAGATAGTAGGGGACTGAATCAAAAACAGTGTGAGCCCGGGAAAAAGGAAGGAAATGCTGGGGAGGGTCTGTTGCAGGGTGGTGACGGAGACGCGCCGGTATCAAGAGAAACCGGCAAAAAGGGCTGCTGCTTACTGGAGGGGCTGGAATCTTCTCAAGAAAAGGACTACACGCCAGAGGAGGATCACCTTGGTGAGCCCTCTGGATCAATCTCGGTGGGGTGGGTTGAAAGGGCGAGGAGGGGAGGGTACCTCTTTCAGCTTAAAGGGGAGATGAGGGAGCTTTGGTGGATGTTCGCCTCGGAGAGCCAAGTCCTGCCATGAGTCAAAAATAACCGGGCCTGATCGTGGTTTCCCCTGCCAAATTTGCGTTTCAGGGGGGTGAAGGGCGCAAGAGAAGAGTACAGAATTTACGGGGCGTAACGGTCTCACCGGGAAGTGCGTCTTCATCTTGGTCAGGAAGAAAAAAGAAAGGGGCTGGTCATCAGCCAAGGTGCGGCTTCCATCTTCTCGTGAGGAAAGAAGGAAGGGTTCGACATTGAAGGAAAGAGGCAAGAAAAGAGTGTCCACAGCTGTGAGAAAACAGAATACCGTGCCGCTGTTTCCCTACAAAAAAGCCGATGGTTCATGATGAGTCGAGGAGTTGCATAAAGAAGTTCGGGAAGGGAAGAAAAAAACTCAGGGACCTATTTAGGCCTGTTCCGCCTTAAACGAAGGGCGGGGGGAAAGGAAAAAAAACTGGGAAAAAGCACAGTCCAAAGAGAAAAAACCAAAGAGTCAGGGCTCAAGGGGAGCTCGGCGCAGGAGAGGGACCTGCCCTGTATCATACAAAGAAGTTCGTTAAAAGATTCAGGAACCCAAAACTTTCAACCTCTCTTCAATCAGAGGGATCTCAGGAGGGGGGAGAGTACATCTGGGGATCCTCAGGAAACTCTCGAAAGAAGGGAAAAAATGCCGAAGCCCAGTCATATTATTACGGACGGGTCTATATCAGAGGAGATCCGAGGGGGGAAGCGAGCAAAAAAAGTAGAGGAAGAGAAGAGGATGAAAAACACGTCGATATGCGGAAAAAAGAAATCTTGAAAGGGGAGGAAACTTCTGCAGGTGGTTAGAAAAGTGAAGGAGGTGGGGAGGGGGGAGGAGAATCTAGGACTAAGAGAAAAAAAAAGCCCGATCTCCTTGCAAAAGGTAGCTCTATTTGACCTTTGTGGGGGTCAAAAAAAAGGAGGGGGGGGGCAGGGGACCATTATTCGGTCTAGAAGGCCGTCGGAGAAAAAAGCCTTCACAGGGGGAAAAGGAACTCGCCAGCTGCAAGAGACAGATTGGGGTCTTAAAGCTGGGCGTTTCACGTGAAACGAATCCCAGGAAAGGGGGGGAAGGAGCTGTGGGTCCCCTCGATTGTTGCTGCTTAAAACAGGGGGGGAGGAAGGCTACTTGAAGGAAGGGGAACAGACCGGGATTCGTTGGAGTTAACATCTAGGACCCGGGGGGTAGGAAAAATTCTTAGCCCCCGGGAATCTGGAAAAAGACTTGCAAGAGGGAGAGAAAGAAAAAGAAAATCACGGAGAATAATTTCAAGAAGTGAGAGAAGGGTAAAGAAAACGATGCATCCTCACTGAACGTATCGGAAAAAAAGAAAGGGGAACGAAGGAATAGAATTCCCACTGAAACACCTTCAGGGGATTCTAAAGCCTGGAGGAACTTGGGACTTCAAGGAAAACTCAAAAAGCCTCTCGCCTACCTCGGGAACTTACGACAGGGGTTCAAAAAAAAAGATGACACGTTAATCACCTTGTTCTCCACCACAGGGGCAGGGGGCGCGCGGGGGGGGACCAGATGCCCCTCTAAGGTCGCACCTTTGATCTCTATCAAATCTCCGTAAAGAGGAAAGCAAAAAGGGAAGACGGGAAAGTGCCACCGCTAGAGCCTTCAACACGGGAAAGCTCTGACAGAAAAAACGCGGCACTACCCCCACGTGAGGGGGACCAGAGCTCCACTACCGGGAAGTTTTTTCCAGCAAAGGAGCACTCAGACAGGAGAAGAACACCATCGGGATACCGTGCAAACGACCCAGAGAAGGGGAAAAAGGTCTCAGAAAGGAACCTGTGGGGACGACCTCTGGGGAATCACAAAAGGGCAGAAGACACAAATACGAAAACGAACCGGCCCGATCAGACAGAGTGACCCCCTCCAGGACATCTCCTAATAAAGAGGAAAAGGTGGAAGACTCCCCGAAACCGGCTCGCGACTGTCGCTGTGGGGGAAGCATAGGCTGATGAAACTAATGAAAGGGAAAGGCTTCCCTAACGAAGGGGAGGAGACTGTTTTTATGACGATCAGGCCTGACAAAGAAAACCAGCAGGAAACAGAGCCGAAAATCACGGACCGAGAAAAAATGAGGGAAAAACGAGGAACGCGTGCGGCTCCAGAGTCCAAGAAGAAGCGGCTGCTCATAAAAAACGAGGGACGCAGAGGGGAAAGAACTTGTCAGGACGGCGTCATCGGTAAAATCAACGTCGCACTCGGGCAGAGGAAAAGAGTAAGCAAAAACGGAGACATTCTGAAAAGGGGAGCCCACCTATGAAAGCAGACATGCCGGCTTAGGGGAGATTTCGAAAGGGAAAGCTTTTGAGATACCGTGGGGGGGGGGGGGGGGGGGGGGGGGGTTTGTGGAAAGGTCCTCCCAAAAAGCCGGAAAGAGGGAAGGGAAGGGCGTCTTCTTTCTGAGACAGAAGAGTCCGGAGACGTCAATTGTTTCAAGGAGTTCGGGAGTCTAAAGCATGAAATAGGTAAACGGCTATGATCTCCCCTTCCGGCTCCATTGAGGGGGACCCTCAGGAGGGGGGGGGGAAAGGGTACGGGGGGGGGACTCTTCTTAGCTTACGGGTCTGGGGAAAATTCTGCAAAAGGGAAGGAAAGAAAGGTCAAAGTTGACTGCAGTGGGATTTCCCTGAGAGGGCAGAACTGCAGGGGAATTCGGCCTGTCTTTTATGCCTTCGATCTACGCCTCGTAAAAGAAAAAAAAGTGGGAGGGAGAGGTTGGGGGCCGCGTTCGTCCTGCATGAAGCAGGAAGAGGCTTTTAGGCAAGGGGAGGGGGAGGAGGGGAAGGAAACTTTCATATGCCAAAAAAAAAAACAACCCCCACCAACCCCACCCACCAAAAAAAAAAAAAAAAAGAAAAACGAAGGGGAACTCTCTGGATCTC
>Ga0179593_1282788_pt1 | contig 11604 bp, 18 predicted proteins | sample CZODoug2_1_08_16_FD_185931 | JGI IMG/M metagenome (GOLD analysis project Ga0179593, IMG submission 185931) | Vadose zone soil fungal communities from Angelo Coast Range Reserve, California, USA - CZODoug2_1_08_16fungal (PacBio error correction) | ecosystem: Environmental > Terrestrial > Soil >...
TTAAAAGCCTAAATGGGGCGTGGTCAAACCATTGGAAAAAGCCGATTCCAAAATAGGAAGAATTGTCGCTGGGAAAGGGGCAACGCCATCGTTAGTAGGTGAGAAGCAGGTGGCTGTGCGGGTGACAACACCTCGAAGGTGCCCCAAAATGAATCTGATTCAAAAACGCACAGAGAGATTACTGGTCACTGGAACACACGCACAAGAATTTAGAAGGGTCGTAAGACTAGGATCAGGGGGTGGGGGGAAAAAAGTGATCAGACAAGCCAAAACCGGACAGATGTAGTCGCCAGAGAGGGAGGGGAAGAACGGGGGGGGGGGGGTCTATGAATTGGCTGTGAGTCGGCGACTACGGGGGGAGGGGGGCGGGGATAGGCTCGTCTCAGAAAAGCGGTATCTGGGTGGGAAAAGATTTTGATCAAAGCCCTTTCAAAACGGGGCCTGAAAAATGAAAAAGCATGTCAAGGTATCAGCTTTCAGGTGGGGGAGGGGAGAAAGAGAATTTCGGAAAGGGGGGGGAATAGAAGGAAGAAAAGATAGGACGAAGGGGACCTTGCAGTGGGGGAAGTCCGGGTTTACGGGGTTCAAGGAAGCAGTAAACTCAACCAGATGAAAAGGGGGGGGGAAAAAAAAAACAATCCGTAGGGGAGGGCTCAATTACTCATGACTCAAGTCTCGGGCTTAAGAACAGGTGCCAAAAGACATAATTCAGAGAGCCCACAAATAACGACCCTCGGATTACAAGAAGGGGAAGCTGAACAGAAACGGTTCCATTTTCCCGGGGGAGAAAATGAAACGTTCACGCGGACAGGGGGGAGATGCTCATTTGGGGGGCCTGAGAGGTTTGCAATGTCCAGAGGAACCAGAAAGAACCGGATGGCGCCGAAAGCGAAAAAAAAGAAAAACTTACGGAAAGGATCTCTTTTCTTCACGACGATCGTATAGAAAAAGGTCAACAACCGGGGAAGGAGGGACAGAGGTTGCAGAAAGGAACGCGGACGGACTGGGAGTCTGTAGTCCAAACAGACATAGGAAGGGGAGGCACTGGAAAGCCTTTGAGTCGGCGAAGCACAAAATCAAAGGGAAAAAAAAACACGAGAAGGAGGAAAATAAGATTCGCAGAACAAGGAGAAAAGAGGATGAGGTGTTGCCTCGATCTTTAGTCACGGACTTGGTAAAAAATCTTTCAAAAAACTTCAAGGGAGGCCTATAGAAATCGACAGAGAGGAAAAAAAACCGTTCTCTCGTAGAGGCTTGAGTCTCAAGGAGTCGCGTCAGAGAGCCCAAGCGGTTAGGGAAACGTTTTAGCTGAAAGAAGCTGAGACATGGAGGGAGTCTCGACCATCCAAGGACGTTGCCGGTTCTCGGCCCTTGAACTTTGAAACCGTTGGGAGGATGAAGAGTCAATAAAGAGGGAGGAACTCTTCGATTGGGTCGAACTGAAGGTCCGGCACAGAGGAAAGAGTCAGAGAGTCCCTAGAATGTAGCAACACCATCGGGGAGAAAGAGGGGTAGGGAAAATGTCCTATGATTCGGGCGGAATTTGGAGTCGACCAGGGAAAGGAGCGGAAAAAAAGCAAGGTACCAGGGGAGAAAGAAGGGGAGTTCATGAACGGCGAAGCTTGAACCGATGAAAGAGAAAAGCAATCTGCGACAAAGAAGGAATGGGTAGTTAGGGGAGGGTGGGCGGGAAGGCTTGCTCAAGGTTTCGTAAAGAGACCCGCAGGAAGAGGAAATCAGAACTCTATCTCCCCCATATTGCATCGAGAGGCCAATAAGCCATACTGAAACCCACCCGCGCCCAAAGGGGGGAGGAAACATTCAAGGACGGTAGAGAAGTTGGTTCACGCATAGGAGGAATATCCGCAACGAACTCCAAAAAAAGTTCGGCGCAGGCGTCGGTGGGGACAGGAATAGAACGGCGACACAGCAAGTCAAGGGTTCTAGGAGGGGAAAATTCCGGTGCAACAAAAGTCCTCAAAAAGCTGGGAAATGAGGGTGGGGAGGTGTTGGACCCATCGAAAGTAGGACACGAGGAATCAGGGAACGCTATCGGTTCAAACGCAAGGGGAGGTTGGGGGGGGGAAAGGGTAAGAAACGGTGTGAGGGCGGTTGCAAAGAAAGAAGGGGTCTCAAACATTCAAAAAACAAAGGGGGGGGAAGCAGCAGACAAAAAGTGGGGGGGGGGGCGGCAGGGGGGGCCTTGTCGAAGAGGCAAAGAACGGGTAAAAATGAAAAAAACTCACTGCTTTTATCAAAAGGAGTTGTTCAGCAGAATTGCCGTGAAAATTACATCAAAAGGGTTGAGCATGACTCTCCAAGAGGGAAACAGAAAAAAAAAAAGTTGACATGTTATTCAAGAAAACTGGGGAAAGGAAATCATCGGGTGGGGGGGTGCCAAGACCGATCGTGAGGAAAAAAAAAGTTATCGGAAGGAACCGTCTTTCCTGCAAAAAGGAAAACAATGCATTCATGGAATTCCAGGGAAGAGGTCTGAAGTAGCTGATGCGATTGGTTGGGCCATAGGCCCCATTGGGGTGGAGAGGAGAACGACGTTTTTTTCGACGATGAAAAGCCGGGGCAGGGAGCAAGAAGGTTGGAGGGAAGATAAGGAAGAATGCGGAAGCGGATACGAAGACAAATTAAAAGAGGGAAAAAAGTCAAAGAGGAACTTGATGCTCAAAAACTGAAAAGAGGAGACCGACATGGACATCTTGTTCTCAATTTCGGAAGAGAAAAAAAGGGAAGGGGGTGCTGCAGGAGCCTAGGTGGACGTAGTAAAAGGGCAGGAAAGAGGCAAAAGCTCGCACCTGGTAGAGGGGTCGCAGATTGCAAACATGTTGGAGGTAACACCTGTCCAAAGAAAGAAGAGATCAAAAGGGGAAAAAAAAAAAAACGGTTTCAAAACAAAAGAGAGTCGATACCAACCTCTTACCAAGTGAAAGAATTGGGGGGGGGCGGGCGGGGGAAAAAAACGCAGCGATTAATTCGTGAAGCGAAACTGAGAATCAAATGGGGGGCAAAAATGTTTGCCAGCAACGAGCCAAAACTGATCCGCGTAAAAAGGCGGGGGGAGAGTCTGCCTGGGTCTTCCACCACTAAAGCAGAAAAAGGGAGGCGGTCGGAGGGTATCGATCCGGAAGCGTGGAGAAAGTGATACAGGCATGGCTAAGGACGCAAAAGGAGAGCGGGGGGCGGGGGGCTGATCTGAATAATCTAATGCCGAGTACGGTGGGGCGGATGTCAAAGGATCCGATTCCATTCTGGGTATCGGGTACGGAAAAAACTAAAGGGGTTTACCTTCAACACCGACAAGAGCGCATAAGGACATTCATTCGGGGGAGAAAAGGTTGAAGTGGGAGTGTAAGAAGGAGTCAAAGAGCCAGCAAATATTGCGACCGGGTTAAAAACAACAAACCTTGATTTGGTCGCTCAGTTTTACCGGGGGCGGGATCCACCGTCCGCTCACAGAGGAAAAGGGGGGGAAAATTTGGATAAATGGGAAATCAATTCCTTCATCTCAGAGGAGCAAGGGAGCGCGTTGCCACTCCGCAGGTGAAAACATCACCCGTGGGGGATGGGACGCAACCCTTATGGGAGTCTTCGCAAAACGGTTCCGCATACACGGAGAAAAAAAAAGAAGACGAAGTAAACGCCTCAGGAAGTGAGAAGGAATGAAGAAGAAAAAAGGTAAACCAGGTGTCACGAAACGGGGGGAAGAGACAAGAGCGCGCAAAAAAAGGAAAACGAGAGACGGATGGTACGAGAAGGGGAGATTACAATGGCCAAAAGTGGTAGCGGGAAGAGTGCAAAAGGGCGCGACACGGTCGAATGTCCAAACAGGACGGATGAGACTTCCTAAGAGAAACTCATGAGACACCAAAAAAAGGAGGAGCCGAAGAGCTATATTCTCCTCAAAATCGGGGAAACAGATGACCTCGGGATCGGGAGGTCTTTCCGGGGTACATCTGGAAAAAGACTTCCCAAATTTGTGCCGTCGTCAGGCCCAACATTCGAAGCATAAGCACGAGCGTCTTGAAGTGAAAAATCAAAAACGAGGAGCCAGAAAGGGCGGGGAAAGTGTGCAAACTCGGAAGTGAAGAGGCAAGGCTGAGCGGGAAAACCTTACCCAACGTTGAAGGGGTCTCTGAACCGAAGGGGTGAAAAAGGTGTTGGAGGAAAAAAGGGCTTCACCTACATTGGGGAGTAATCCATCGGGCGGGAGTGGGGAAGAACTTGGCGGGGCACTGGACGCCAAGATAGGACCGAGACAGGGGAGGCGGCACATCGTCAAGGAAAGAGGGTCGGAAAAAAATTAAATTGTGAGCGGGCGGTGATCGACCCTAAAGGGGAAAAAAACACGAAGCGCGGGGATCAATAATGTCAGCCGGAGAGAAGGGCGTAAAGAGAAAGGGAAACATACCGGAACTGAAAACTCAGAAGTCGGAAGAGGGGCGGGAAGGCTTTGATCATGGTTTCTGAAACCTTAATAACGGCTAATCCAAAAGCTATATACAAACAGGGGGAAGAAGGAGACCATAAAATCCATAGTCGCAACACAAATAACTACTCTGGATCTCTAAAGGTCGAAATTTTTCCAAACCAAATCGGGATAGGCCAAAACAACTCAGTACTGCGTCCGTTGGAATACCAGTAAGGGGGAAAGGGGAGCCGGATCACTCGGAAGTGGTCGAGAGCGGAAGTGGGGCATTTGATTCGAGAAGGAAGATGGGGGCGTTTTGGGTAAGCATCTGACAGGGAAAAAGAGTGAGATCAGCGGGAAAGGGAACAGGCGTGTGTGTGAAAAAAGGGTGGTGGAGGGGGAGGGGCTACGAGGACACAATGCGCCACAAGGGGTTGCTCAAAGAACCAGGGGGCGAGTTTGGTGCCTGGCGGGAATCTGCAAATCCAGGGAAAAACAGAGCTGGGCTGTGAAAAAAGGCGGTGGTCTCAGGTCCCAGAAATAAAGGCCTTTGGAGAAAGATCGAGCAGGGGAGACCGCCTTGACAAGATGAGAAAGAGGAGTAGGGCGGAGGCGGGGCAAAACTGCAATTTCTCCTAAGTAGGGAATGAAGTGCCGTCAGCGGTCAAAGCAAAATGAATGTGCGTTGGGGAGGCAGTCAGGTAGCTGAAAACGGTGGCAATGGGGGGGGGAACATAACCCATGTTTGTGTTTGGAGCGAATGCCGTTTTGGCTCAACAAGGAAAGGGCTGCGATAACGGTGAGATCAAGGCCGTGCTGAGAACCGCTTGCTACGAACATAAAGAAGGGGGGAAAGTCCGAGTCAAATAGCTGGAAAGGAGATGTCGGGCTATCATACGGGACACTGAGACCTAGGAAGGGGGTTCAGAGGGTCTGGGAAAGCCTTTGGATCAAAAAGGCTCGTGTGACGGGCAGAATGCGGCCAAAAAGCTCGACACGTTAGATGGGGGCGGAGATTAAAACGGGAGCACTCCTCCACAAAGGACGGAGAAAGTTTAAAAACCGCACAGGGCGTTTCAACCAGTTAGGGGGGGGCAAAAAACAACAAATGAAAGAAGAAAAATGGGGGAAGGTGACCAACACTACCAATCGTACTGGCTGAAGGGGAGAATAGGGAACAGAATGGCCGGGGGTCCTATACGGACGCGGAAAAAGAAAAACGATCGGGGCATTGAAAAAAACAAAAGACGCCGCAAGGGAGAGTCGGATCGAGCAAACGAAAAAGGAAGAAGTCTGCTTTGCTGGGAGAAAGAGGTAGTCAGAAGAGGGGGGTCGATATTGGGGGGGAGAGGTCGGAAAGAGCAGACCGTCATTGTGGGAGAGCTAGAGCGGAGTCCACTCCCGCGGAGGATACCAACGTATCACGCTGAAAAACAAGGCAAACAGTTCATAGGAGAATGAACGTAAGAAAGTTACGGGGGAGAGGGACCGCGGCAGAAAAAGAGTGGGGGGAAGAGACGTGTTTAATTGCTTGTCTCGCAGTTCGAGATCAAGGACGAAACAAAGTCAAGGGGGGGGGGGGGAAGGAAATAATAAAGCCGCAATGAGAGGGAACATCCTAAAGAGCTGGTTTGAAATGTAACCCCAAGGCCCCGAAGAGGAGGTAGAATCAGGTCTTGAGATAAAAAAGGCAGCAGCAACACTGTTGGTCCAGGGACGGTCATAGAAACAGGAAACAAAAATTCTGACCGAGCTGACAAATGAAGAAGGGAAGTAAGAAAAGGAAAACATCACTAACACTTCATGCTAAATACTCCAAGAAAGAAAAGAGAACGAAGGGGACGCGAGTAGGGCATAAAAAGGGGAAAGAGTTGTGGTGGTCCGAGACGGACTAGGACACCTACAAGGATAGGGGTCGCTTGGCTTTAAGGGACGATAGAACCGGGATGAGAGAGTTCGCCGACAAAAAAGGGAAATCTCTTTTTTATCTAAAAGAGAAGAAGGCAAATGGGTTGGGACCCTATTAAAACAATTCAAATGCAAATTGGGGCAGGGACATCAGATCCTCAAAAAAGCGGGGGATCGTCCTTAAGCGATCGGTGATCTCGCGAGTCCGAGAACAACCGTTCGTAAGGTCTTCAGCACAAAAAGCCTGTCAAAAAAGGAATTACGTGGTTAGTTCAGGAACCCGGGATGCCGTTTGCAGGAGAAGATGTCAAAAAGAGGTATGAGAGGAGGGTTGTGGGTCAAACTTAGGGTAGGGGCACCGGAACTCCAGATCACTGGAGAGCCGATAATGGGCGCAAAAGATAGAATGTTCTTCCAAAGGATTGTAAACGAGTTACTGACAAAGGAACGAGCGCCAACAAAAAAAGGAGCGGTCTAAAGATGGGACCCTACCCGTTGTCGAACGAAAAATGAACAACCTGCACAAAACTGAGGGTATGGAAATGGAAAGAAAAGGGGAGTTGTGTTATCCGATGGGGTCGAGGTACGCACGCAATCGAAGCGTAGGGACCAGTTAATCGGCATGGCGAACCAAAGCAACAAAAAAAAACCGGGAATCGTAGAAGAAGCAAAGCAAAAAAGAATTTTGCAAAAAAAAACCGGTCGTATCCGCAAAAGAAACGCATAGCAGGAGGCGTCCTGTTCGGGGGAAGAAAGACTAAACGTTGAAAAAGTGATTTCGACAGGGGAAAAGAGGGAACCAAGGGATCTAGCTTGAAGGGAAAGAAGGAAGCGGGGTTACCACGGAAAAATTTATGAAATATCAAAGGGAAGCAGAAAAGGTTTTGGGAAAGACTTCGTTGGGGTGTTCAAGGGGGGGAAGTGGCGTTATTAAACGGCTGATAAGTCAAAGTCCACTGGGAATGCATAGAAACTGTGCACCGTGTGCGGGAGGAAGAAAAAGGCAAAAACAGGGCGCATCTGCGGGGGAATAAGGCTTGTATTCAAGGGAAAGAACAAGGAAAAAGGACTGAGTAAATCAAGCAATTGTGAGGAAGCTGCGACTAGACCAATTCAGAAAGCCCGGGGACATGGAAGCAACGTATGCGGAAGAAGAGGGTGTATCATCACTGGACCGATCTAGAAGAAAAAAGTCTAAGCAACCCTTCAGGGAGAGCGAACAATGAAATTCGGGAAAGGGATCTCTAGTAGCTTGAAGGGAGTTTTGAACATAGTAAAAAGTGTTTTGAGCGAAAGGGTTAGGATGCCGGAAGAAGGGGGAAACTGGGAAAGAAGGCAAGCGAAGATCACCGCAGAACGAAATGCAGCCTAAGGGGGGAGAGAGAGCGGGTCAAAGGGCGGTCTACCCTGGGTTTGAGAGATAAGCGGAAAAACAGGAGGAGACTCGGTCCATCACTGGGAAGGAAGGCTGATAAAAAGGGGGGGGGGGGAAAGAGGCTTCTTTGAACACAGGCCCGCCCAAGGAACATCCAACCGGGGGGAGAGGAGCATCTTCAAACAAGGTGGGAAGATGTGTCAAAAGAAACGACGGCAAATAATGCAACCGACATAACCAAAACAAACCGCACTGGGGGGGACGTCACCAAGTTATAAAAAAAAAAGTACGAAACAATAAGAAAGAGTGAGGGGAATGGGGCAAACTCCAGATTCGGTGAGAGTGGCTGAGACTCGCTAAAGTGGTTTTTCATCCCCGGTTTTTGGGCCGGCCTGAAGGAGGAGGAAGGAGAAAAAGGGGCGGAACTTACTGGAAAATCCACGCGAGAAAGGACGCAGAATGTCAAGTGTTATCTATCAGAAGAGTTAGTTTTGAAAAATTGAACTACCGGCTGCTTGGCGGACGGGCAGCGTTGCTGAGCGGGGGGGTCAAGGGGGGGGGGCTGGAGAGGAACGCTTGGCTGTCAGATAATGGGGGGGGACGAATAGAGCAGAAAGGAAAAAGGCAAGAGTGGTTACCTAAAATTGTAAAATGAAACAACAGCCACAATCCAGGTCATGAGGGGCAGAGATGAAGGAGGAGTGGAAGAGTTTCCGAAAGGTCTGCCGGCAAAAGTAAAACAGGTTACCTTGGCGTAAATCCTTTTCGGGGTCGATCCAAGACCGACGCAAAAAACTAAGGGCAGACACATGGGGGAAGATGGGGCAAGAAGGAGGGAGACGCGCGCTTGAGACTGCGCGCTACCAGACAAGAATTTTCGAAACGAAAGGAAAACCCAAGGGAAAGACAAGCCTGTGGAATAGAAAGCAAACCGGGGGCCAAGTGACCGTGAAACGAAACGGCGTACCTGGGAACGCGCGAAAGACAGATTTGACTGGCAATAGCTGAAAGGCACTAAAATGCTGGCTCTCAACAGGAAGATAATCAGGTTACGGACGATAGCGGTTAAACGAAGGAGATGAGCACGTACCCCCCTTGGGCGGGGAAAAAAGGAAAAAAAAGGAACGCTCACGAAAGGAGTACGTAATAAGCTAGTTTACGGCCTTTGCTGTAGGATATCTAGAACAAAAACGAGTCGTAAGAGAGAGATGAGACACAGTCCCAGAGAAGGAAGGGGGGACGTTCCTCTATCAGGTCAGGATTTTGAAACGAGCTTTCAACGCCTGCAACACGGGGTGCCGTGCCTCAAGAGCAGGATCTAGACCTAATCGAGGAAGGGAAAGGAGGAAATTTTCTCTCAAAATGGGGAGCGCCAGCGGTAGGAAGGGAAAAGCTCGGCAGAAAAAGAGACAGCCTGACGCGCCCGCAAAAACATGTCCGGGGAGAGGAAAGGAATATGCATTGGACCCCGGGGTCGGCTCAATACATGGCTGGAAGTAAAATAAGTCTTCGGATTGGTAAAGAACCTGATGTTCGGTTGGCCCGGGCGCTCAGGAGAAAGAAGAGTCCGATCATTGCGGGAAAAGGAGACATCTTGGAGTCCAATGTCAGATAAGCGACTGTGGAGCCAGAACCCCGAAATTCGCGAAAAACGCAAGGGGAACCGAAAAATATTTGGGAGGAATAAAGTTCTTATGAAAAAAAAATGGACAAATCACCGGAGATGGATCAGATAAGTATGGGCTTGGTCAAAGGGTGGTGAAGAAATTGGTACCGGGGGAACGAAGAGCGGCTCAGAGGAAAGAATCGGAAAAAAAACGTCTTAAAGAAAGGAGGAAAAATTGACCCCACGATGACCAAGTAAGATGGAAATAAGCCGGTCGAGAAGGTTTCAAAAACACCGGGGAGATCCGCAAAGAAGGAAGATGGGGATAAAAGTCGGTGTAAAAAGTCAAGAGGGGGCTCCAGAAAAAAACCGTTTAGCGCGTCCCAATGGGTTGGCACCAGTGTCAAGACGTTCAGCTAGCAAGAAAGAAATCGGGTGTCGGTGGTGGGCCAGAAAGGCTCACGATTTAAGCGGGAGGATAAAGAAGCATTGAAACCGCACTAGGTTTGTTTTGTTCAATTTGTGGATTGCGGGTCGAAAGGAGAATAGCGTTATCCCAGGCCAAACCAGGGGGGAAAGAACCTCTCCACCGGGTGGCGAGCTGAGGGAGGGGCAGATGCAACCTCCGGGTGGAACACTACGCAAAATCCCTTATGGGGAAAGGGGAGAATTGCCACGCAAGGAAGGAGAAGAAAAAAAAATCCCTCCTTTTATAGAACGGCCTAGAAAATCAAGTTTCGCAACGAAAAAAAGGCTTCCGGACTCAGAAGCTAGGGGGGGGGGGGAGAGGGAAATCAAGCGTTGAAGAAAAGAAGAGGAAGGAGAGGAACAGGGAAAAAAGTGCGACAGCCTAAAACAACCGAATCAAGAGCACGCCAACAATGGAAGGAATGTCAAGTGGAGAGGAGATGATGCAGAGGGGGGGTTGGGAAATAGTGAAACAAAACACAATGGGGGTGTTGCGGAGCAAGGGGGTTTCGGGAGAGCAGGCCGGGGCAGAAGAGGCACTTTTGTGAAAGAAGATCCGTCTAAAATGAGAACCGCTGAAGAAGCCATAGAGGGGGGGGAACTGAGATCGAGGGAAAGAGGGGCTGACCTGAGAAAAAGAGAAGGGGTCCGCAAGCGATGAAGAACCTCAGTCAGTCCAGGTTACGGGGCAATGAGGGAAAACAAATTGGATCAAGAAAGTGAGCTGGAAAAGAGTTCAGAGTCCACAGCACACGCTCGAAAAAAGGGGGGAAAAGCCTTGGGAAAAGTCGCGTTTGAGAAAGTGTTGTGCGTTTGAGAAAGGATCCGGCCTAAGAAAAAAAGGTAAACCGCCCTGGGACGGTTGCAAAAAGGAGAATACGGCAGTCCATCGTGAGGAATGTGGTCCTAAACGCCAGAGGGGAGGGCCGGGCTGGCTAGCGAGATAGAACAATGTAACAATTGTGGACGGAAGAAGAACCGGCAAGGAAAGGCAAAATGTCGATAGGAAATTGTTCCCGGGGAAGGCGCGCAGATTGAGCGGCCTTTCTGAGAGCCGAAATGAGTTGAGGAGAGAAGGATGCTGGCGATCCAAATAGTATGGGGATAGCGTGGGGAGGGAGACTGGCGATATGGTGCCAGAGATGGGGGCGAGGGATCCGATTCCGCAGTCTGATCGGGGACCAGGGAACGAGGGGAAAAGAAAGCGCGAAGAAGAGGGCGCACAAGAACTAAAGAAACACGGGGAAAGGTTAATTGGGTTGAGGCCGAGGGCAACGACTGGATGCCTTGCAATAGACGTGGCAGAACGGAGAAACGGCCGCAAGTATTCGGACCGGGGACCAAATCGGCGACCGTTAGTGGGGTCGATCAAACTTGGAAAGCGACAATAGGAATTGGGGAAAAAAATTGGGATACGATGGGGACCGCGTAAATTGATAAGGGAAAGAAGCCAAGTAATCCTACGAGCGAAAAAAATAGTGCGACCCAATCAACTGGAGGGGGGCGTACCGAAAGGTAAAAAAACCGTATCAAGAAAAAAAAGGGTTCCGTCCCAGCCCCCAAAAAAGGTGCAAAAGAGAAGACCGAAACGGGGGCTGGTGCGCGCATCAGGGAAGGGGAATCAGAGTGTGGGATCAGGTATCTTCACAGCGGTACACACCGGCAGCGAACGGGAATCTGATAGGATCTTCAGGAAGAGATCGGTTAAGAGAAAAAGGAGACAGCGTGAAAAAACGTGGTCTTGTAGAAGATGGGGTGGGTACAAAAGTAAGAACCGATCGTAGGGATACAACCATCGGGATTGCCCCTTGAGATGTCGGCTAA
>Ga0179593_1417578_pt1 | contig 11604 bp, 12 predicted proteins | sample CZODoug2_1_08_16_FD_185931 | JGI IMG/M metagenome (GOLD analysis project Ga0179593, IMG submission 185931) | Vadose zone soil fungal communities from Angelo Coast Range Reserve, California, USA - CZODoug2_1_08_16fungal (PacBio error correction) | ecosystem: Environmental > Terrestrial > Soil >...
TAGAAAGGGCACATTGATTGATTTAGAACGGTGAGGAAGGGTGAACAAAACCTTGGCTCGGAGAGGGGAATCGCTGGCTAATTGTCAGAATTGCGGACTCAGAGTGTCCAACTGACGAAAAAGGAGAAGCGGATGCATCTGAAGCTCCATGCCGAGGTGTGGCTGAAATGTAGGGATTATGCTTCTCTTACCGGCGAAAACACGGCCGGGGGGAAGGAGTTCCAAACTGCAATTTCACGGGAGACAACGGAACATCCAAGTCCATCTCAGTCCGTCTACTACTTGTCAAGAAAAAGAAAATGACGCATACGAAGACAGGACGGCAGTTGGTGAAGCCAATGCCGAGAGGGCGATTGAGGACATAGAGGCCAAGCCAATCGAGGAATTTTGAAGTCGAATAGTTGGGAGGGGAAAAACTCGGTCCGCGTGCGAGAGGAGGAGTGTTAGAGAGGAAACGTTTCTTGTCCTTAAACACTATTGAGGCGCGTCCTAAAGGAATCCTAACGATTAAGGAGGGCCAGCAGAGAAAGAAAAAGCGTGAACACCACGTGGTATCGGGGAGACGTGGTGTCCAAAAGAATCCCAGCCCAGCGATTGAACGAGCTTTCGTAAAAAGAAGAAGGAAGCAAGAACAGAGGAAGAGTGCCAGCAGTCAGTATATGGCCTATTGAATGAGAAGAGAGCGACCCACGCAGGGGGGGAGAACATGGGAAGAAAGCTTGGGACAGAGTCGGCAGAGTATGGACCTGGATAGAAAAACTGTTATTGACTTTGACCATGGTAATGGCGGGAGGGCAGACGCTCCTAGGGAGCATGTTGTTAACCTCCGTGTGCGGGGGCAGAGATCCATTCCTCTCAAGACGACTATAGGGGAGACTCCAGAGAGGGAGTTGGAGTGTTTCTGTGTCTGGCAGAATACATTTCACGGAGTCAGCCCTACGGCGGTTGAGCGAGGAAGGCCGCCCGAAGGATCGCATCGAGCTCGTGAGTGGACAGCGTGAAGAATCCGCCTCTGGGGTGGGGGAAGGGCTCAGGTAAAAAGAGGAAAATGAAGAAGAACACTGGCTGAAGCAGAGTCATACTTCTACGGGCCGCGCAGAGGCCCTATTTTTCTGATGTGAGAAAAGTGCACGCGCTGCAACGGGAGAAAGAACAGGGAAGGTCTTCTAGAATATAAGCGTCAATGCGTCGGAGAACGGGGGTTTGACGCGACAGCAGTAAAAACGGGAAAGAGGTAAGGGGCGAGACATCTCACGGGACAAAAAAGCTGCGCAGCCGTTCAGACGAACCAAGAGGGCGTATAACTCGAGCAGGTGGGGATCTAGGGAAAATCGACTATCAACAGTCGGACGGCCGGCGCAAAAGATAATCAAATTGAGATAATGCCGGTTGACTTTGTGCAACTTATTGAGCCGCCTCTTCGAGAGGGAAACAATGCGAGCAGAGGAAAGGATTTATCTAGGGGTCAAAACGGAACTTAGAAAGAGGCGCAGACCTGAAAAGGGCTTCGCCAGGAAAAAAAAAAAAAGCGCCAGCCACATCGATTCGGCAAAAACACCGGAGTGGGAAAAAGGAAAGTATGTTGTGCTCCTTTGCCTGTTTGCTTCAAGACGGAAAGAGGTCGGAGTTCAAGGGTAGCCATGGAAGAACAATAGAAAAAGGCTTAACGATACCGGTCATAACTTCGAAACAGAAGGAGCAAGGTCTCTGAGGAATCGTCCGGAAAAATTTCACACAAGGACTCCGTCAGCTTGGAGCACAATTACAGGTACGAGCGGCGCGCGTCAAAAAGAAAAGGGAACGCGGAGCTTTTAAGATCCGTAGAGACGAGAAGGGGTACGCCAAAGTGCGTTGAAGAGGGAAAAACGGAAACTTGCCGTGGCTGGAAGGGGCCCTGACTCTGGTAGCAGAATAAGGGAACCTTTAGAAAAAAGAAAGCATAGAACAGGCAAACATCCGAACCTACCCGACTTAGAGAGGAGGAGGCAAAAGGGGGCCCGGAGAGCGCGGGCGATCACCCTCTTATAACAAAAGTGGCTTCCGATCAAAAGGGAAAAAAGGAAGGAGCCACTCACATCCAAGATACAAAAGGTCCCGTTCAGTGGTTGAGGCCCCTCATTTGAATGTCGACTGGTCGGAATCCCCCACCTTCCGGCACGACAGAGGCATTGGGAAATCGGTCGCCCAAAGGGACAAGGGGGAACAAGGATGTCAATAGTGTGAGAGAGTAAACTTCTCCGGTCTTGGGCCGGAAGAGTCTCAGGGAAGAACAAGAAAAAAATCAAACAACTAAGAAAGGATCATAATCAACCCTATAGCTCGTCGTCAAGGACTGGACTAAAAAGAGGATCCCGAAAGCAGCACTAAAAAGAAGCGAGATTCCGGCTTGAAGAAAAAAGGCGAACCTGGTCCAAGTAAAAGAACTACGTTGTCGGGGCAACAGAGGAACGTTGCCGACCTCATCGCAAAAAGCATCTTTTAAAATCCGGAAGTGGAAAGGAAGATGCCCAAAGCTGCTCCTCAACAATGAACTAACGTAAGGGTTGTGGGGGAGCGATTTGACGGCGATCCTCAAAAAGGAGTATCCATTCGACTTCGAATGGGGCTGGACGAGGGGATTCCTCACTCGTAACGATTAACTGACGAATGACACCAGGACGCCGGGTGGGGAAAAAGAAAAGGACTGGAGGGTCCCGGACGGACGATAACGGAAGAAAAGGGGGGTCGGAAGAAAAAGATTACACCTAACAGCTTGGACGCAACGAAGGGACAAGGAAACTATCTCTAATACGTCCCGAGTGGCTTGGAAAAGTTTTCTCGAAAATTAGCGCAACGCCCTGGCAGACGACAAAGAAGTGAGGGGGGGGCCTCCGCGAACGCGGCAGCGCGACTGAGAGGGATCAGACGTAATTAGCTAAAAGGGTGTCAATTGTATGTTCATTGAATTGGAAGGACGGGAAAGTTTTAGACGATAACGTTAAAAGGAGGAATACGAACCCAGAAAAGCGCGGAACGGCATCGGCAACGCTTCCGGCGCTACGGAAAGAAAGTGAGAACTGCTTCCGGCCGTCTGACAACAAGACATAACTCTGCGGCCACGCTTCGTCCCACACGAGAGGTCCAACCGAAAAAGAAAGGTCACAAGAGAAATCTAACGACGGGGGGAATCTGACGTGAGAGGAAAAAGGGGCGTCAACTTCCTGGGGGCCAGAGTGACGAGCTGGGATGCTGAAACGCTCCAAAAGAGAGCAAACCGAGTCACGTCTAACGGTGCTAATACCACCATGAAGAATTCGGCCGGCGCAAGTGACAGAGGATAGAGAAGCCCGGAAAAGAGATCCATGCAATTCAGGAATCAGGGGCACGGATTTAAACGAGGCTTAGTATAGACGAGGCCTCCAGGAGAAGGGAGAGCAGCTCTTTGATGGAAGGGCGAGGATGAAGCGGGGTAACAAAAAGACTGTCTGGAGGGTGCAGTGGAAGAAACAGGCACTGAGCGCACGTAAGAGCCCAAGCGGGTGTGGTTTAGCAGCAGATAAGAAACCAGAAAGGTTTGGATCGATCGGGAAAAAACTTGAGGGAGGCTGTGCGTTTGGCTTACTTGGAAGCAACATCTATCGCGCAAAAAAAAAAAGAAAAAAAAAAGGAAGAAGATATCGAGGGTTTGAACAAACAAAGGGGAGGGAAGTTCCAATGGATGGATAAGCGTGGCTCCAAACCTCCTATAACCATGGTAGTGACGTAGAATCCACATTTTTGTTGTCCGGAACGCACAATGGAGGATGTTTGGCTCGAAAAGAGGGAGGAAGTCAGGGTATTTTTCAACCACTGAGACGAATAACAAACTAACCTTTTATAAAAAAACAGATGCGGGTGTCTTGAAAGACACTCAGGAGGTGCACTTAATCAGTCCGCGAAGAAATCATCCATAAGCCTAAAAGAGACCTTGAAAGGGGCAGATCCAATCAGTAGAAGGAGCATACGCTGCAAATTATACTAAATGCAAGAAGCTCAAGAAGGACAACACTCCGGAATTCAACAAAAAAGGAGGGAGGAAGATAGGAGGCGTAGTGGCATTACGTTAACGTGAAAAAAGCGGCATTTGAAAGAGGAATGTCCTAAGGGGGGGGGGAGACAGCTATGAACCTGTCGTTAAAGGGGGCTTGTAGTAGTGTCCTGTATCCTGTTCGGCTACCTTTAGCATCGAGGCGGCAGAAAGAAACCGCTCTGGAGGGAAGCTGCAGCAAGGAAGGATATATCGTAATACTAAAAATCAGTTGCAATTCCCCTGTACAAACGTCCGAGCAACAGCATACCATTCGTGAGGGGCAAAATCCCTTGAGGTAATACAATATTACAGAGGGCGAAGGGGGGGGAGGGCGCCTGAGCGCCAGCGGGGGAACAAAAAGAAAGTAACTTCTCGGGTGCGTAAAACACTCTTTTGTTTGGCCGGGGTGGCGAGAAAAAGTATACAAAAAAAGAGGCCGGAAAGTCTGAGCTACACGTGAAACTTCCGTCTAAGAGCCAAGTGGCAGAGAACTGAGACGGCAGAATTTAGAGAGCCCCGAGCGATTCGAGCGCCTTACGAGAAGCGCCAAAGGGACAGGAACGGGGTAATAAGGGTCTCCCTTCTCAAATCGGAGCAAATCGCGCTAGTGGAAGTCCTCTCTGACAAAGCCGAGTCGAGACAGATGTTGAAAAGACCATGATCAAAGACAACGGCATTGAAACGTTTGGGCCGGAAAAAAGGGCCTCTAGACAGCATTTGACGCGCAACTTAGGAAAGCGGGGAAAGACTCAAAAAGGGGAGGTTGTTTAGCCTTGTTTGGGTAGTACGCAATGGCGAACGTCGTTCCCTGGGTGAAAAGTTAACAAAGGTTAGATAGTCCGAAAGGTCTCAAAAGGAACGGAATTTCGATGCCGGCTTGTGGAATGCTCAGCGGGGGTCTCAGCGACTTCCGGGGGCTCTTCCGCTGGCAGCGTCTGTTCTTCAAAAGAGGGTTGGGGGGGAATGTTGGGACTCCCGATCGCAAATGTCGCGCCCCAGTCGGAAAAGACTCCGGGAAAGAGATGCAGGAGTGCCCAGAAAATATTGTGAGGTTGACATTTAAGAACTCCGTTGAAGGCGACGCTGAGAGGAAAAATGGACACGAAGCAATTCAACGAAGGAAACATTCGCGAAGGAAACTGACGTGGGGAGAGCGTAAGAAGAGAGGTATCCAGGCCCTTACTCAAGAGGAGGCAGCGCGGGTTGATCATTATGCGGAAGACATCATGTTCATAACTCAGCGGCCTTTTAAAAGGATATTGTTTGTGTTCATACGTCTCTGACGCGGGGAAGCGGAGGTGTAGTTTAGGTCCTGGGAAAAACAGATCGGAAAAACGGGCGCTTCCAGGGATGCGCCAAGAAGTTAGAACAAACCCGCGGGGGCCGACTGGTGGGGAGCAAAATGGTCATATCACTCGTTCGACTCGAGGGAAAAACAGTTAAAAGCAAAAAAGGTTTCTTAACGAGTCGGATAATCCGACCAGAGGAGAGAACAAAAGGAAAAAATGAGCGCTGCGCCGGGAGACCGGTCGGTAGATCCAAGGAGGGACGGGGGGGAGTCTTCTCCTTTCCGAGAAGAAATTAGTGAGAACGATGAGAAGACATCGGGAAATTTCGGGGGCCAGGGGAGGAGGATTGGGGAAGGTGAGAAAGAAACAGGGTATCTGCCCGGAGCAGACTGGCGCACAATGCATCGTATTTTGCAGTACCAAGGGCAAGTAGGGTTGGGGGACGCGAGACATCCCGAACAGAGAAATTCTATTGGCTACGGGAGGACATCTTAAGGTTCGGAGGGGAGTGAGTCTGGGCAGGTTTGGGGTTTCAGAAAAACAATTTAAAACGTAAAAAAAAAGGGCAGAAATGCCGGCGGAGGGAAGCCTATCAAGCAATTGATAAGAGAAGAAAAGAAGAAAAAAGACGGTCGGTGAAAAAGCATGTTAACAATTAAACTCAGGATCCCGAGGTGGGGGGGTCAAATTAGAATGAAAATGAGGGAACCCAAAGGGAGAGTCGCGATGATGGGGAAGCCTCTAGGGAGCAAAAATCGTCCTGACATATTCCAAAATTATGACAGGGGTTAACGCGCTTTCGAGAACTCAATGAAGAGGCAACCATCGGAGGCGGGGGATGGGACTTGTTGGGAAAAAAGGAGAAAAAAGCATGTGGCAAGGCACACACCTGGAAGCGAACCAGACGTCCGGTGCAGAACGCAAGTCCTGCTAAGAATGAAATCGCCCGCCCAACCGAAGCGGAGGAACAGAGAGACGTCACGTCAGGGTGAATAATTCAAAAGCCGCGAACATTGGGTACGGTCAAGCCTAAGCATGGACGGGCAATTGCAGAGAAGGAGTAAACTGAGGGAGTCCTGTGAGCTGCGCACGTCAAGAGGCAGGAGCGACCAAAGGAATCAGGGGTTCTGAGGGAAGCAGTATAAGGGGTCAACAACTCGTGAAGGAAAAGGGGACTTCAAGTTGCAGGAAGGGCGAACAGAAAAAAATAGAGCAGATAAAAAGGACAACAAAAAAAGCCTCACAGCTGAAAAAAAAGAGGAACAACGATGGATGAAAATAGAATTGAGAAGAGGTGCTTCCTTGTCAATTGATGAAATAAAAGCAAGTTAAGCTTTTACTCAATCTCAAGCGAACAAACCTGGGAGATGCAACCGGGGGAAGAGACATTCGTTTAAGATTCAGACGAACAAAGCGTCAGAAAAAGATTCTAGCCAAGCAGGTCATCAAATCCCAAGCAATTAGGAAGCTGAAGAATTACAGTCCGTCATAGGGCGTAGACACGGACGCCGAAGTAGAAAGATGCCTTAGACCAGGACCGGATAGCACTCTAGCTTGATACGCTGCGTTGTTGAGAAACTACAACAGGAAGTGGACTGGGGGAGAGGGGAAACCTCTAGTGATAGACAACGCAGGCCGGTCGCGGAATCAATGCTGCTCTCGGAAAAGAAAAATCCGAACCAACCGGAGGAGAATTATGAATCCTCAGGGGACGGTTCACGCGAGAAGCGTCGGAAAATTAGGAAGCTGTCGAAAGACATCCACTCGGAGTTCGAGGAACTGCTCACGCAAAAGACCTCGGGAATACCTCTTTAAGGGGGGTTTTAACCAGTTGCGGGTATGTGAGAGAACGAACTTACCCTCCAGAAGAAGAAGAGCTTAAGCTAACAAAGGAGGGTGCTATTGGGGTAGGAGAGCAAGAAGGAGGAACATGCAAGAAGGGGAAAGATTGTGCCGTAGGTGTCTCGCAAGAAAAAGAAAGAACCACACAAGAATAATGTACACCCGAGAATAACTCGAATCGGAGAGGGCTACGAAAAAACCAGGGGAATCAACAGCTCACAGCGGGATTAGAATACCCGCGCGACATAACTGGCATAACTTACGCGAGGGAGCCAACAACGGAAAGAGAATGCAGACCGACCAGGAAGGCAAAAAACCCATGTTCTCACGAGGCGTCCAGGGAGGAATAACGCTGGAGAAGGAAGAAATGGAAGAACAGTTGGCATCAGCGGAGACGTGGGAGCCGAGAGATCTCACAACATGTATCCGAATATACGGGGTAAGACTGAAGAAAGGGATGCTCATTGGAAAAGGGGGGTTACTGAAACAACGAAGTAAAGATCATGGTGTACCCGAACCAGGCGGAAAGGACCATAACTTAAACATTCCCCGTACGGCCAGGAATCATCTTGTTGAAAAACGTTCAACACAATACTAAGCGAAAAGATAGAGACTAGAGAATTAAAGTCACTACGTGCAAAAAAAAGAAAAAAAACAAAAAAACAAAAAAAAAGAAAAAAAAAACAAAAAAAGTCAGGGGGAGGGGCTGGCGTCGTTTCGGCTCCGCAGATCGCTACAAAACGTCCAGAAGAAGCAAGCTGCCAACTTCTAGAAGAGATGAAAAGAGCCTCTGAACGAAAGGACGGGACGTTTGTTGGGACGCGTTGAATTGGTATGAAATTTATAGGAGTTCAGTAGAAGAAGGAGGAAAATCAGGAAAAATTCCCGAACCAGAGGCGGCCAAAAAAACCGATCAGGCAGAATATATAGTCACGAGGGGGCAGAGATAGGCAGGAACACGAGCGGTTCAAACAGATAGGATACGCAAAGCAATGGGAAGCCAAGGAAGCAGAAAAAGGCATCGGGGTACTAAAAACTGGCCTAAGAAAAACGATGACGCATCGCAATCTAAAAAATCTAGGCTGTCGAAGACATACTTGACAGACTGAAGGTGTCTCAAAGTGACGAATTATTAATCTAACGGGGGGCACGGAAAATCCACTGTCTGGCTTGACAGGCATACCCTCTGATCTTCTAAGTCGGCAAAGTTCCAGAGATTCTCGAGAGGGGGGGCCCCAGAGGTGCGGCTTAGGTGGGTTGGGCCTGGGCCCCCAAAAGGATAGAGAATAAGTTGTACCCTCGACCGAAGAGCAGGGCGTGTGAGGCTTTAGGGGGGAAGGACTCTTCAAAAAAAGAACCACCCTTTCGAGGGGGGGACGCATTTAATAGATAAATAAGAATGCAAATATCGTGCCGAGTTGGTACCCGGAGAGCAGAAAAGGAGAGGCGGAGGTAAGGGATCGAAAGGGGGCTGACTTCTTGAAGTGTTTGGCTATAACTTTCGAATCACAGCTAGCAATAAAGAGACGCCAGGGGGGGAAGTCGAGAATACCAGGAGAGAAGATACAATACTCACTCTAACACAAGTTTGTCTTAAATCCGCAAGGATTGGAAGGGGGAAAGTAAAGGGCACGGATTACATGCCCTGGACGAAACGAGAAATAAGGACTGCCCTGAGAGAGTAGAGAGGGCTAGATTCCTTTGATGAAGCAAAAGGGAAAAGATCGTCTTTTGACCGAGGATTCACCTAAAGGGAGACGAAGAACGAGAAATCAGAGAAGACAACTAATAAGGAAGTGTCATACATTCGTCATAAAAGAGAGGACATACGTCAAGATGACGGCTCTATGAAACGTAACACATAAACGAATCTAATCCTCCTCAAACAAGATTTCTAGAGGGAAAATAAAGGAACGGGGGGGAGGCCAAAAAGGGGGGAGGAGGGGAGTATTGACGTATGGCCGAGGGGAAAAGTTAATACCAAGGTTCCTTGTGGGGTCTGTAAAAAGCCGGAAAGGATATTTGACTTCAAAAGGTAGGGGGAGGAGTATCTGCATCTCTGAATCAAAAAAAAAGGTAGGGCCTTGGCGCCGCTTAGCACATAAGAAAGAGGGAACGTCTAGAAACGAAAGACGCCAGAAAGACCCCTTTCCATAAAGTCATTGAGTGCCTCTGGAATGACAAATCCAAGACAGAGACAGATACAGTGCAGGGTCGGGGGGCTGAGAGACCAGAGGGGATTTCACACGAAAATACAACGAGACAGGTGTTAGGGGCGGTACTTGAAAGGAGCAGGGGGGACGAGAACTAGAGCAAAAAGAAGACAAACCGGGGTGGAAAGTTGAGCTTTAAAGTAAATGGAGTCCGCCAATATTTCTTCGCTATTGGATACACAACACTCAGCATAGATGACGGCGAAGCGCGATTGAAGAGAGGGACCACAGAGACCTAAAGAATGAAGCAGGTCTTAGTACTCCGGAGCGAACTTAAAAAGAAGAAAGGCGTCAAGCTCCGCATAGGGTTCTTCGCCCGGGTAATCAAGTTCATAGAATGGATTCAAGGGGGAACTCATGGACCGTTATACGACTGGGAATAGAAGAGGGAATTCGCGGGAAGACAGAATAGGGACAAGGGGGGGAACCGGCAAGGACCCGCAGGACAGGTTGGGTGAGATGGACACGGTTGGGAACTTTGCATGGAACCGGTTCACAAGTTTGAAAGAGGGTTCGCTCAAAAGAGAATAAATCGTCGTAGATTCGATGAAAGGGAATGTGGTGGGGGGGTGGCACACATCAAGACAGAAAGAAGGGGACATCGAGGCACACCGTTGGTGAAAAGAATGGGCAGAGGTCCGGGGCCTCAGATACCGTAGGAAACCAGATGGCGGTACATAGGCGGAGGGAGCGGGCGTCCGGTATAACGGCTTGGTCAGGGCAATGAAAGGAAAGGAAAAAACCGCGACAAAGAGTCTGAAAAACGAAGAGGAAAAAAAACGGCAAAAATGCAAAAACCAACGTTCAACGTCCGTCTGCACCAGAGAGCGTTCAATCCTGGAAGAGGAGGAAACGTGTGTCGTTTTATTGAAGGGGTGGTCGGGAAACGGGGCTGAGGGAAAAGTCATCGGGGGAAGGCAGAGATCAGAGAAAGGGCATGAGAGAGGTGTGGTGGGTAGATCGGGCGTGGGGGGGGCAAATTCTGGACCTTGGAAACACTTATTAGACGTAAAGTACCCAAAGGGGCATCCAAGGGGTTTATGGACCGACCGAAGTGGTAAACACTTAGGAATCGTGGGACATCGCGAGGAAACATAAACGCAAGATGCGTTCTGAAAGCACGAGGGATGGCCGGTGGGAGATCGCCGAGAATGAACAAAGGAACGCACGAAGGAAAAAAGAAGCAATATGAACCCGGGAAAGCTGGGCCCGCCCATTCCGGGCCGGGGAACAGGAGGAACGAGTGATGGGCCTACGCAGAGGTTAAAAAAGTGTCTCCTTGCCGGGTGTAATCGAAAACGGGGAGGTGAGTGGGACAAGGGGAGAGTGGAGCTCGTGGAAATGGAAAACAGTTGTGTGTGGCGCATTGTGGAAGGGAAGAGAAACATTCGACTGCGAGAGGCGAAATCGTTCAGACGGCGGGCATCAAGGAAGTAGGGGGAGCTCTGATTTTTGCAGGTGGGACTGCTAGAACGAGCGGGGCAAAGCCGTCACAGACGGGGAGGTGCGCAAGCACTATCTAGAAGACGGAGAAAAACAGGGGGGAACATATTCACATCAAGGCGTAAGAAGAGATAGCCCCTCTTTAGATGACGGAGCGATTTCTGATGCAGACGAAATGAAAAGGGAGGGGCCAAATTATACGAATTGCGACTCGAGTGTGGGGGTCCAGACGCGAGGGGCAAGGAAAGCGAGAAACATAGTGGACTAGTGAAAACTATAGATTACCCAGAAGAGAGACAAAACACCACCCCTCATACACTGCAAGCTGCCGGCGTAAGCACGCAGGAGCGGGCGGAACCTGGGAGAGTCCAAAGCTGCAGCAGATAGCCCAGACTGGTGGCGACAAAGAATCAAAAAGAAACAGAGGGGAAGACAAACGGCCAGAAAAAAAGCTGAAACAGTCAAAAAGTCATTCCAAAAAACAGGGGCGGCCGGAATGAAGGGGCGGGAACCTCGAAGCGCTATCGCAACCAGGGCCGAATGGCAGCGTCAAAGAAATGGGAACTTATGACACACAGGCGCAAGAGAAAGAGGGCCGGACGTAGGTGAGACGTGGCTCTCCGCAATGACATCATTCGGAAGCGCCATTTGAGAGTAGGCCTCGGAAAGAGGAAAGGGTCGCGGTGCAAAAGCCCTATTCGCAGGGGAAGCGATTCGTAACTAAAAAGAACATAGAAAAATCTGGGAGAAAATATCAAGACCCGCGCCA
>Ga0179593_1514401_pt1 | contig 11604 bp, 9 predicted proteins | sample CZODoug2_1_08_16_FD_185931 | JGI IMG/M metagenome (GOLD analysis project Ga0179593, IMG submission 185931) | Vadose zone soil fungal communities from Angelo Coast Range Reserve, California, USA - CZODoug2_1_08_16fungal (PacBio error correction) | ecosystem: Environmental > Terrestrial > Soil >...
CGCGTGCCTGAAATAGGTCTGAAGGACAGACGCCCGGTGCAACGGGCGTAATGGTTGCCGGAGGTGACGCGCGGTCGTCACGAAAAGAAAAGGGGGGAAAACGGGAGCGTTTGTCCATCACCATCTAAATCAAAACAAAACGGTATTATTATGAAATGGGCGCCAGGTTGGCCAGTTCCATCGCGGACGGACCGCGAAAAAAAGGAAAAAGGAAGGAACGTGAAAACTGGGAGCCTATGCGCGGTCAGGGGGTCACTCAGAGCGAGTCGCCAACGTCCTAGGAGAAGTAGAAGAGAAACAAAACCCTGCCGCGCGCGCCAAAAAAGAAAAATAAGGAGAGGAACCCCAGCATACGACCGCGGGAAGAAAAACTGAGGGGCCGAGCCGGCCTGGTCCCCCCGCAAAACCCCCCGGCGCCTCCTGGTGGAGGAATTTGAAAAGGGCGGGCCAGGGGGTGACTTGGCGAAGGTAGGGTCGCTATGCGTGACAAAATACACAGGAAAAGCGCACCGGGCCGGTCCAACTCCTCGACTCCGAACCGGCCTCCGCAAAGGGAAAGAAAGCAGAGTTCATCATCTTATCCGGAAAAAGGGTAAAATGCGAGACGTCCCGTGCACCTCGATTTCCTGTCGAACTAAAAAAAAGAGCGCCGGGAACAGCACGAAAAAAAAAGGAGGGAGGCGTTAAAGAACATGGCCTGTTTTCGCCAAGCAAAGCCAGGTGGTGGGGGCCCCTTGCGTTGGGTTCTAGAAACGTAAAACCCAGGGCCTGGACGAAAACAGATAAAAGTGTCAGCCCGGACGGATATCAAAGATTAAAGGAAAAAAAGGGGCCATATGCCACTGGCCAAGAGAGGGTAGGAAACGAATCCAACGGAGTAATAAGGAGAAAAGCGATGTCAGATCGATAGAAAAAAAGGGAAGTGACCCAGAATATTACAATAAAAAGTCACGTCATCTTGAAAGGGATCGAAAGTGTCTATTGACCGCCCTTGGGAAGCTGACAGAGTGCGAAGTCGGGAAACAATGGAAGACTGCACGATGAAAAAAAATGAGAAGACTCGGTCGGCTTGACAGACTGGAGCGCAGCCAAGAAGAGGGCGCCAAGGGATGCCAGATATTGGCAGTAAACCCGACGACCCAAACGGGCACAGGGGGGGACGGGCCGGCGAGTCAAAAAGGGGGGAGATCTGATCTTCGAGAGGACGCAGGGCAGAAAAAGACCAGCGTCAAGGTCAGTGCGAGGGCGGTGAAGCGCCGAAAAAGGAAAAGGGAAAAACCTGGAAGAACCCGGACACCAAACGCAAGGGAAAGAAGACCCCTTGTCGGAGGAAAACCCGGGGCACGAGCCACTCGAGTCGTGCCGGCCTCCGGGACCAAAGAAAAAAAGAAGAATAGCCATCGACGGGAAAGGGGGGGACGACGCTTGACCGGTCAGAGAGGAAAAAGCCGGGAACGCGGGCCCTTCACAAGGCCTGGAAAGAAATAGAAGGGGTGACTAACCGACCTATCGTGTGGTCCTGTCTCGGGGTGGCCCAAAAGGAAACGGCAAGCTTCGACGCCTCAGGGCTGGCTGCATCTTAAGCGCGGAAGAAGAAAAAACCTAGAAGCACCTGCTGGGAGGAGGCTAAGACTTCACCACCGCTTAAGGAACTCAGGACCATTAAGGGGGACGGCTGGGTCGTCATTATTAGAATACCAACCAAGGGAGATTAAAGACCGCGACGTTCTTCCGTAGAGGAAAAGGGCAGATCGGAGTTCGTTGGTGATAGTGGTCAACAAAGAAGTTTGACGCGTGGAAAGGTCCGGAGTACCGACCTGCGGCTACTGGCAGCAGCTAGCCGGCCATCGAAGGCCCAACTCCTGGAAGGTAATCATGTCGACAAACGCGAGCAGAAGAAAGAATTAAACAATTAAAAGCCCTGCCAGTTCTTAACCCGCCCTTTCCGAATGCTCGACTGGTCCGCCAGGAACTGCCTCCAGAGAGGGGGTCGCCTCTTATACGAAAAGAAGGGGGGGGGAAACGCTTGTCTCAGGAGCACCTTACGGCAGTTCGAGTGAAAAGCAAAAAAAAAAAGCGTATCTGAAACGCAAGGGAAGGTCATCCTGAAGCCTTCCTCCGCACCCTGGAAGGGATCCGAAATCAGTCAGGGTATCTTCGGGGCAAAGAAAGGTCCGGTAGACGTAAGGAAAAAAAAACAATTCACGACGACAAAAGAAACGCAATCGGACTAGGATAGAAAAAGAGGTACTTGCGAACGTCTTGGTCCAGTGAGGGGGAGGGGAGAAGCCTCCTCTATGGGATCGAAGAAGGAGAAATCGAGACGCAGATGCAAGAAACCGCACCAGTTGGAACCACCAAAAGAAAAAGGTGGTCAACAATGAGAGAAGACAAACACAATAGGAGGAGAAGAGAGAGTTGGATAAAAACCTTAGTTCAACTGAGGTGGCCCAACGGAGTGCCAAACCGGAGGTGCTCCCAGTGAGGAACAGGGGAAGATTACTGCGAACTAAGGGGGCAGCCACTCCTGCAGCCAGGCCAGCGAGAGGGTCTCCCCTACTGCAAAGACTGCTTTGGGGAGCTGCGGGGGAAGCGGCTAAGTTTGAAGGGGTTTAAACAGCCACGGAACCCGAACTAAGCTCCAGATGATGCCGGGCGCTCCGTCGGGGGAGCAGTCCAGGGCGGGCCGGAAAGAGCTCGGGGACACCCCTCAGATCGCTTTCATCTCTTGGGACGAGGGAAAAACTACAACGTAGCAGAGATGTCTCTCGGCGACCCAACAGACTCCGAAACGCGGATTAGTTCAAGGGGACGGTCAGAGAGGTCAGGGACCCGCCTGGACCGTCAGCCAGTGAGAAGGGATTGGAAGAGGCTGCTCGGAAAAACTGCGGTACGCGAAGTACTCCCTTCGGACCCGTTTAAAAGGGGGGACGCCCACGAATCAGATGCGAACGTAGAACGGTCGGGAAACTGTAACCGGAGAAAGCCGCTCCCTCAGACATAAGCAGGCGTCTTCCTCTTAAACGTCAAATCGAAGTGCACAGTTGCCGAGACGACGAAACCGATACCTGGAAGAAAAAAGGGAGACCGGAAACGCTGTTTCCAGGGCAGGAAGGGAAGGAGAAAACTTGAGACCCACCACCTACCCTGAAACGCGAAAGTACACAAAAGGTGCGCCGTATTAGAGCGGGCAGGAGGCCTTCACTGCATAGGCCGCGCAAGGACGGGGGACGCCGAGCAGGAGCGTAGTGCAAAAGCTTACGCGGTAGTCAATCGGCAGAGAGACTGAGGCCGTAGTGCCCGAGGAAGGGAGGACCAAAGAGTCCAGTCATCCGCGCGCCGTCAAGCGCTATGAAAATCGGTTCCGGGGGAAAAAAAAAAAGGAGGCAGACTCGCTCGCTGTGATTACAAAAGGTTCCAGGGAAAACCCCAGCGGGACGAAGTACGACGAAAGCTCGCTGCGGCCTTTCAAAAAAGGGAAGCGGATCAGGCGCCTGACGGCGTCGCCCCGCCGGGAGAGAGACCTCCGGGGCCCAGAAGAGGGTCTAAAAAGACGAGAAAAAATAACTCAGCAGATACAATCTGTGAAGACTCCCAAAGCCAAGCGGGCCCGTCTGGGGGTCTCAGGGGAAGGCCAATCCATTCCGAGAAGAAAAAACGGAAAGAAGTGCGGTGAAGGCGGAGACTCAGGGGGACGCCGAACAAGGTAAAGGGGGTAGAGCACTTGCAAGCTGGCAAATCGTCGACGGGCAGCAGTAAACATTAAAATGGAACCAAGGAACCGCCTATACGGACTCTAGGAAACTCGGTGCCTTTAATTGCAAATTGGGCATAAATGTCGAGACCAAGATAGCGCGTTGATGTAAAGGTGAACGTCAAAAGGACATGGGCAAAGCGGCGGCCATGAAGGGTCGAGGAAGAAGCCGTACGGTACTAGGAGAAGGGGAGGGGCAGAAGGGGGGTACGCGGCCGGCCAAAAAACCTCAGCCAGACTTTTTTTTGCCGTGGCGAGCTAAAAAAAGAAGAGACGGGAAAAACTAACCTTCCGTGGAAAGAGGAGCCGGCGCTGATTTCAGCAAAGAGAGTTCACGGAGCAAACGCCGTGGAAAGGTTGCAAGGGAAAGGCAGCGTAAGGGGGACATGGTCGGCGGCGAAGTCTGCGGAAAGGAAGAGGTTAAAGGACCTAGCCTGGGGCCGAAAAGGGAGGGGTGTGCCAAAGCGCGACCCAAAGGAGACAAGAGTACGGCGCGGAAAGCGGCAGAAGTCGAAAAATGAGCGCCGGGGGGAGACGAGGGAGTCGAAAAATAAGGCCCCTGTCTGGAGAACGCGTAAGGACAAGAGGAAAAAATGCTGGGTAACGGGGAAGGGGGCTGGGGCGCTCATCGGTTCGCAAAACCTTCTAGCTCGGACCTCCGACGGAGGTGCCAATCGAGGAGGGGCCAGGGGAAACTAAGGAAGGGGACGGCGACGGTTCCGGAGCGGAGTCGGTCAGGCGATCGAAACTGAAAAAAAAACTGAACAGACCACTCTCTCAACAAAACGGAGTAGAATGACACTCTCCCTCCGTTGTGCCAGTTCGATAATAGGAATACACGGAAACTAGAAAACGGGCCCAGTACGAACTGCAAACTTACACAGGGGGGGGGGACAAAGTCGCGAACATTCAGAAAGCGCGGTAATAAACGAACCGAGCTCGAACGAGCGCCGCCGGCAAAGGCAAGAAATAAGGCCAAGAGGAGATTGAAAAACAAAAAGAACGACCGCAGAAAAGTGGAGGTAAGAAATCTTTTGTCCTGGTCCACCCCCCCGACCAAAGAATCAAGACGGCGCCGTCCTGGTAGACCTGGAACGAAAGCAGAAACTTCGCCGGCAAGGACCTGGGAGGGGGGAGGTTGAAAGGAGAACCAGACAGCCCTGACAAGAGCCTTGCACCCACACCCAAAAAGGAAGACAAATCGGAGCACTGAAAAAAGGAAAAGTACGAAGAGATGGGTGCATACCCCGAAAAAAGGAGGAGAGGTGAAACCTTGTCCACGTCTGTTGGGCTGCCGTAAAAAAAAGCGGCGAAACTAGCGCGCTGGAAACGCGGACCGTCTTCGTCCGTTCCGTCCGCTGTCCTGGGGAGATCGCCATCGTCAAGAGGGCAAGGGAGGGGAAACTTGGGGCTAGTCGGCAAGGGCGGAAACTGACTTAACAGCTCCCTGTACGTGTAAAAAAAAAGGCTTACTTCTGAACCTATTATATCAGGAACCGTCTGGGGAAGGAGAAAAGGGCCATACTGCGGGCAAGAAGGAATGAGGACGTCCCGCACAATCTTTTTTGGGCAGAACGAACGGTCAGGTTCCAAGACGATGGAACGGAACTGAAAACGCGTCGGAAAAAGGTTCAGGAATGGTGTGACTAAAGGGTGGGAGAGAGGGCAAGCTTTCCAAGAGTCTAGGGAATAAAATTCAGCGCTGCACGTGTATCACGCGAAAATCAAAGAAGGTCCAAGATTCGGCGTGGACCGGGAGCGGGGCCTAATGGAAGTCAAGGAATTCAGGCGCCACGTGCGGGGACGAAATGTGTGAATTCAAACTCCAAAAAAAAAAAACTTAGGCGGAACAGGCCGGGTAAAAAAGAAAAGGTGGATCGCCGATTTAGGAAGAAGACAACCCGCTTCCCCGTGGAAAAAAGAGTAACTCTGGAGAACGGTGGGGATTAACAGGGAGATACACCTCGAACCGCATAGAGCTGGGTCCGATGCTCAGCAAAACCCGTAGATGTCAGGCAGGAACCGGGGAAATCCCGGGACTCGGAGTAATTGACGTCCAACAGAAGGGCGAGCGATCCAACGACCTGAGGGAGGGTGACCGGCGAGGGAGGAAAAAAAAGGACGGCAACTGGCATGAAGAACGCTGAAACTACAGGGAACTTCAGGTTAGTAGCCGCTCTCCTAGGAGGAAGACAAAGCCTCCATGGTCGTTTCCAATTCAAAATCGGACTTCGAAGAAGAAGGCGGCGGTGGGGGACAGTGATGAGCTAAACCACCTCCAGTTTGAAGGGCCAGAAGTATTCAACCAGTGCAGGAAGTTGCACATTCTAACGGATCCGGGTAAAGGAAGGGGGGGAAAGAAAGGGTTATGTCCGGCATTAGAAGATCGCCACCATGACTTCGAGGCCGGACAGTGGAAGGAAGTTCTGTAGTCGGGCAATGTCAAGACCGGCAGTACTAGCGGCGACTATGGTGAACTGCATTTACTACACGCAGTAAGGTGATGGGGAGGGACGCTTGTATTAACCTTGTAAACGATTCTACACACAAAAGTCCTAAAACGGGCGCACGGGAACCTTAGAGGGGGGAGGGAAAGGGTCCCCTGGCCAAACCGGCGCGGTAATAGGACCGGGGGGAAATACAAAGGAAAATTACAACATGAAACTGTCGGCTGACGGACAGTAACGGGCAACCGTGTCATAGCTCGTAATTTCACTGCACTTCCTAAGCTGCGGTTGTCTCCTCGGACGGGCAGGGTGGGGGGGAAGGCGTATCGTAACCGCTGGAACACTTGTCGAAGGAGAAAAGGCAAACTGCCTAGGGGAGTGAACTGGAACACTGAGCATTCAGGATAAGGCACCAGGGGGGCAATCATATGGTAACCGAATAGCAGCAAGCCCCTGACCTGGTGTTCCCGGAGAAGGAAAATAATCGTCGGTGCCGGGGATACACGGACTCCGGTTCTCTCAGGGAAGTACAACCCGCCAGAAAAACCAAAGACGAAACCCAGCAGCTAAAAAGAAGGGCCATTAGAAGTCAGGAAGACCTTCTCCCGCGGGTGATGCTTGGGTACGACCACTAGGGGGGCATCTGAATAACGGATTCCTCACATCAGGGCAGGCTTGGGAAGCTGGGGGTCATGAGATCGATCAAACAACGGGAAACGAAGGAAAAGAGAGGAGGAAAAAAGGAAAGGGGACCACAGGGAGGGGGGACACCGGGGAAGAGTGCCAGCGCGTTCTCCCGAGGGTGAGAGGAACTCGGCGTCTCGTCCACAAGGCGGAACAATTCCAGGGGGTAGAAACTAAAGTAAAGATACTCGCCGCGGGCGTCTGAGGGGGGTAACGGCTGAGAAGGGGAAAGGGGGGGAACCGGGAAGCAACCAAAACGCGAATCTCAACCGTAATTAGGGGCCACTTTCCAAAAGGCCCTTGGCCAAGGCGTTGCGCTTCACTCTTTCAAACCTGGGATCGGAGCGGTAAGCTCCTTGGTACGAAGTGTTCAATCCTTAGGCATATTCAAGAAACTCGGAACGGGTCCAGCCAGAAGATACTGAGACAGGAAAAAAAAAGCCTTCGGCTGGATCTTCTGACCATTCGAGCTTTAGGTGAGGACCTTTTTGACTTCAGGCCCGGGTGTACAAGTGTGGCATGTCCTGATCTGCAGACAGACCCGGAGGAACTAGAGTGACGCGACAAAGCCCTCCAGGCGTTCCGAAAGACTCGACTTCTGGTCGGTCGCAGGGGACTTAGGAAGGGAATAAGGGGAACCCAGGAAACACGCCTCAAAACTCATCAACTTCAGCCATTCAGAAGAGTAAACCGAGGGCCTCCGTCCGAAGTCAAAGGAGAACTACTAACCGTAGTGGTACCCTCTTTTAAAATTTTCTGAGAGAATTAAAAATGGAATGCCCATCCCCATAAACGTATCAAGACAGAAGAGGAAAGAAGCCCCTTGGAGGAAGTACCTACTTGGTGTTCCTGGTCGTCGATAATAGGCCGCCGACAGGCTGGAACGAATCTCCTATAGCCTTTACGAAAACTGCACTAAAAAAGCGAAGGCACGCGGCCCAGGAGCCGCTGGGTTAAAACCTGTAGGAAACCTGGAAAACCAGGACTCATGGGAAAAATCACAGGCTCTTATCCTTTAACCGCGAGTCGGTATGAGGCGAGTATCCTGTTGGCCTCACGGAGCCGACCATAAGAGCGGGGCTCTTTTAACTGGCGTCCTTACGCTGTCCAAACTTTTTATCCAAAAAATAAAACTTAGGGAAAGGACTGTGCGTTAGCCACGGTGCTTGCAAAAAAGGTGCTCCGCTGACGGCGTACTCGCAAATCAGAGAGAAAAAGCCGTACGATTTCGTATGCCGGTCACCACAGCGACCGAAAAAGCAAGAAGGACACTCTATGGAAAGAAGAAGCAGGCCGAAGGGGAAAGGAGGGGCAGGAGGGGGGTGAAGACAGAAATTCAGCTGGCACTGCGCCCGTGACGGCAAGGTAAAGGTGTGGGACGCGGGGTCAGAACGAGTAGCATCATGCTGGACGGGAGCAAGGGCGCGCTTAGACGTGCCTCGTCTAAGGGGCTGCCAAAGCGCGGCCATAACAAAGCGACCCGATATCCAGAGGCAAGACTAGTTCCGGGACGTCATAGAGAATGGGAAAAGTGAGGTGTGAGGAGAAAATACACGGTGGGCCGGCTTGGAAAAACTAAGAGAAAACAAAAGCATTTCAGCCATTTGCATCCGTCGAAAGGGCAAAGAATGTAGGTAAGCCTTAGAGATGCTCCGGGGAACACGTACTTCTTGATAGGTGGGGTGCGCTCACAGCCAACGAACCAGCAAAAAAAATAGTAAAGGAGGATGTAGGGCTACACCACATTCTCTACAGATCGACGACTAAACGTAAAACGTGGTCCGTGCTCTGCAAGGAAAGGGAGGAAAGGAAGTGCACTGCTCTGACAGAAGGGGGGTCAAAAGGTCTAAAGAAGAACCAAGGAGGCAGGAGGTTACGCTGGTTAGGGGGACAGTCGTCCGTATTTCTTCGGATCGGGTGGACGGCCTATCCGGGGTCCGGGCGATGGTCCTTGCAGCCTCAGGATTAACGAAAAGAGGAAAAGTCCTCAGAAAGGACGCTGCACCATAGGAAGGTTGAAACCAGTAAAGGCCAAGTGGTTAGATGAGGCGGTCGTGCCGAGTGGACCAGGCCCGGATCGGAGAATCTAAAAAACAGCAGCGGCATGGGGGACAGGGGACCGTTCTGCCCGCGAAAATGCGGTGGCGATGACGACGCCTGAGGGGAATGGAGAAGCTAGAGGCTTCCCGGCAAGTACTAACACCCTTTTCGCCGAAAACGGTGAACGGCAGACAAGTACTGTGGCCAAGTTCAGAAAAGGGGGAAAAAAAACAACGAGGAGAAATGGCCAAACGGGCGGCGCATAACAAATCTCTATAAAAACAACAAAAAAAAAAGAAAGGGAAAGGGAAAAGAAGGAAAAAGATGGGGGGTGATGACCCCAACTGCCAGTTCAATATCGGCGTATTGACCGACCGCTCCGGGCCAAAGATTCCGCACCTGTCCGTCAGAACAGGAGAGGAGGAAAACGCAGAGAGAGAAAGAGAAAGGAGCTCCGTAAAACATCGCCGCCCGCAAAAAAAATTCATCGACGTCGGGAACAGCAGAGGAAGACCTCGGTCAGAACACAACCAGACACGTTCAAGGGAACGGAAAGGGGTCCAACCCGCCCGAAAAACCCGCGCAGGGTCCTGGTTAAAAGAGAACTGGTCCGCAGAGGGGAGGAGCCGGACCTGCCTTTAATCGGTCGGGTGAAGAGAGGGAGTGCAAACCAGAAAAGCCTCTCCCTGACACCGGAGCGCCGTGTCCGAAGACCGGCGCCGCCATGGTAAAAAAAAAATTAAGAGCTTCTTGACGTAGCTAACCTGTCCCACGGCGTTGCAGGCGCCCTCGTCAGAAGGGAGGACGCTAAAACTCCGAGGGAAGGACCGAGGGACCAAAAGGGGAAAGGTGGTGTCCTTCTTCTTTCAAGTATCAGTATAGCAATCGGCAAGCGGGAAGGGGGTCATAAAGGGGACAATTGCTTAGGGGGGTGGAGAGATGCCGAATACAACACAAGGGAGAAGTAAACAGGAGAACATTTACGGGGAGAACTAGCCTCTAGTACGTGAAAAGATAGCCGCCGCCTAAGGACGCAAACTGGCCAGAAAAGGGAAACGTGGAGGAAGAAGGCAAAGAGCAAGGGACGCCCGCAAATTGGCGATCTTTATCGAAACTAACGGCCAACAGTGCGGCCACGAAGGCGTCTGACGCTGACGGATAAAGGGAAAGGGAAGGAAAAGGGAACGTTACTGGCAGACTGTAGAGGTTGATCGAGGCGAGCAGCGGAGGCCGCCACATTGGAAACCGGCCAGCCATGAGAAGAGAAGGGTAGGCGTTACCGGACGGGCTCGGCCTTCACATCCTTCACGGGGAGAACGTTAGGCAGGGGCCGGCAAATGGGGGATGGCTGACCGAGCAAAAAGAAAGGGGTCCGCGCTGACGGAGACCGGATGCATATTGGCCGGAGGGTCGATAGAAGCCCAGCCCTCTCTTTCAGACTCCGTGCTCGATCCGGCGGTGAGGAGGGAAGGGGGAGGGCGGAACTTGATCTCACAGGGCCCTGAAACCCTGGAACGTACGAGTGGCTCACCCGACGGACCGGAAGGGGAATGCACCGATGTGACGACGAGCGCGATGGGTTAAACTGCTTCCACCCTTACCCAGATAACCAGCCACGAAGGGGTTTTTTTAAAAAGAGCTTACCCGCGGGGGATGACCGGGGGGGAGGGGGCCAGAAAGGCCGGACTCGGCCTAAGCCTGGGGGGAGAGAGATATGAGCTCGGGAGAATCGTCACAGAGGGGAGAAGGGACTACTTCTCGGACCACGTCAACTAAAGTCCCTGGAGGCCGAGGAAGGGGAGTCGACGGAAAACAAAAACTCAAAACTGGTTGAAGGAGGGAGTCGGAAAAACTGGTGGTTTCCCTCGTGCTCAGGGGATTGTAATTTTTATGGGTCCTTTGGTTAAAGGACGGAGGATTAAGTCCGCAAAACAAATGTTGGGGATTCGGCCTTAACCAGGGACGGGAAAGAGGGTCGTTGCTGACAAAATGGACTAAAAGAGACGTAGATTGAAGGAGGCGACTGGGTGCTGCGCGGAGACGGGGGTCACCTCTTGAAGAAACGTCCGAAGGATAGGACGGAAGCGTATCGCGTCGCCTTTCCTGGCCGCAAAGGGCCATGCATTAGCGCGACCATAGGGGCCGCCGGTTCGAGGGAAAAAGATACCCTGGGAAAATGTTGCCGGGGGCACGAACATGTAAGCTACTTTTCACTTTCAGAGTTGAAACTGGAAAATCCGTCCTCGGTGTTCCTCTTACTGAGTCTGGCTTCCAAGGCCTCTGTCCGAGTAGCGCATCGCGAGCGGATGAGAGTGAAACCTGCTCAAAAGCTGACCGGGGGGGGAGCGCGGCCCCGGGTGGAAGGGAAGAGAATCCTGACCCTTTACCCCGCAAGCCCCTGGGAACAAATTGGGCTTCCCTAAGGCCGCGGCGGTCAGAGGCATCATCGTCAAGGCGAGCAGTAAACGGCTCATCCGCCGGCACCCGCCAGCCGGAAGGGAGAAACCCAACGAAGACCGATGGAAAGCCGGCGGGATTCGACGTCTGTGACCTTCTCCGGAGGTGGGGGGGGAAGATGGAGGGTTGCGACTCCTATTAGACCTAAAAGAAGGCGGCTAACCTCGAACCGGAAGTAGGAAAGGAACAGTTTTCCCAGAAAGGGGGGGAAATACGGCACCA
>Ga0179593_1688532_pt1 | contig 11604 bp, 11 predicted proteins | sample CZODoug2_1_08_16_FD_185931 | JGI IMG/M metagenome (GOLD analysis project Ga0179593, IMG submission 185931) | Vadose zone soil fungal communities from Angelo Coast Range Reserve, California, USA - CZODoug2_1_08_16fungal (PacBio error correction) | ecosystem: Environmental > Terrestrial > Soil >...
GAAGTCCTGCAAAATCTACGGAGCTTGTTACAGGTCATGGTGGCTGGAGCTCCCACGTCAGATCAGTCTCGCAAATTTTCTCTTCTGAACGTGTCTCATCAATGGGCTTTCTGAGGGACGAGAGGGGAAGGCGTGCATTTGGATCAGACGGAAAAGCTCTTCCTTCTGAGCAGAAGTTACCAAGGGGAAAGAGAACTGCAAACTCAAAGTACCTGGAGGGGGGACAGCCCTTGGAGAGAAGTCTTCAAAGCCTACTACCTTGGAGAGCGGATCCACATGGGGGGACCATCCGAGGGGGGTCAGTCTAACGGAGGGATGGGTCTACACATTTATATCGTCTTGAAGAAGGGGGGGAAACAAGGCGTGCTCTCCGAAGAGGAAATCCTAAAAAAGGTCAGATAAAGAGTCAGCGTTGTTGAATCGAGGGATTCTAAGCTCCAAACAAAAAAAGGATTAGGAAGGAGGATACACTCTAGCAAACTAAGCGTCACCAGGGAGAAAATGTTTCTCGTGAAATCGGGGGGAAAAAGCGCTCAAGTGTAAGAACGCCGCTCGATAAAATTTTTCTAAGGAGAAAAAGAAGTTAAAAGGAAAGAAATCCCCCCCAAAAAAAAAAACCCCAATCTGTCCCTTTCCGGTGGTAACCTTCATCCAAAAGGGGGTCCGAAAAATGCCCCGAAAGTCTTCTTAATATGGAAACTTTCTAGAAAACTTTTTTTGACGATCCCTGAGAAGGTGGTACGAAAGGGAAAGGCCGTCCATGGTGCTTAAAAGTCCGTTCTTCACGTCCTCACTAAGAGGAAGAGCACACACTCCTCTCAAAAGTGAATATCTTATTACTCTAAAAATAACTTAAAGGGGTCATCTGAGAGGGGAGTCCATTTCCGGAGAAACACCATTGGAGAAGGAAACTAAAAGTCCTGCCCCTCCCGAACCGGGGGAGGGAGGAAAAAATCACTATTTGGGGGGAAAGTTAAGACAAAAGGGTTTGTTCACCACTGCGGTTTCAGCGCACCGGACATCAGAAAAAACATTTCAAGAAAAAAGGGAGACCCCGCGCTTACCAATGCATTCTCGCGTAGTCCATGGTGAAGAGGGGGACTGATTGAAATAAAAAAAGGCTGCAGGGAGGAATTACTCTAGTTGGACGGAAGGGAGGAAAAGCGCACGGGAACAGGGACGTGCCGGGCGTCCTTTTCGACAAAGGGGGACTAAAACGAGGCCTTCCTTGCGGCGAATCTGCCCTCTCTGGGAGTTCTTTTCAACAGGGGCCGCCCTGTGGCTCACGAACTTCTCAGGAAGCCAAGCACGAAATGCCTGGCAAGAAAACGAGTCAGCGGCGCTACTCGAACCCCGAGAGAGAGGGTAGGGGAGCGGGGGGGGTGACGTTTCGCCGGAAGTCTGAACGCCTTTGATAGGGTCGGCGTCCGGTTCCCACGTTTAAGGGAAACACATAAGAAGGACGAAAGCAGTTCCCGGCAGCAGCTTTGATCGGAGTACGGAAATGCATGGGGGGCTTCGTAACGGCAAAAGAAACACCGGACTGGGCCAGGACATCTGTGGACGAAAATTCTCGGCAGGGTGTGAACGGAGGTTTGCGCCGGGTGCAGAAAAGTCCGCGAGACAAGGAGACCTCTAGAACTACGTGTTCTAAGGTGCGGAAAAAAAATCGAGTCCAGCGTTGAAGGGATTCCGGGCCGTCGTCAGGAAAATGTCTAAATCAGGAAGGGAACCCGGGAGAGTCACAGCTTTTCTAAAAAAAGTGAAAGAGGGGGAAGGTGTTTCTCGAACACCAAACTGCCCGACTCGAGGAAGGGACCCCTTCGGAGGTAACCGTTCAACGGCGACATAGAACTACTCATCGTTCACGGGCAGAGTCTTAGTTTGGAAAAAAGCTGAAAAAAAAGGGGAAAGACCGCTGAGAGGGAAGAGAGGCACATGGGGGGGAGGAAGATCTGAAAAGACATAGGGAAGAAAAGGTCCTTAATGTCTGAGCGTCGAGGGAAGGCAGCGGAATGGACAGGGGGGTCTGAGACGACTAAGAAAAGCCATTACGACCGAGGCGAGGGAAACTCTATACCAAAGACAGTCCGTTCAGGCGGTGGAAAGGTCTTGGCCTTTCCAGGAGAGCACAGCGATTTCGGAAGTTCGACTTGACCGGGGGAGGGGGGTCTCCATTATTTTTAAGGGAGGGGAGGGATTGGGGGGGACAACATCAGAGAAGGTGCTTGAATGGGATCTTGTTGCGAGGAATGTACTGAAAACCGGAGGGAGCCTGAATCCCTCTCGGAAGAAGGAATGACGTAAAAAAGGTTATTTTGTCCTTAGGAATAGTAAGAACCTAGATAGGTTGTGGGCTTTGGCGATGAAGGGTGGGAAGAGAGCCGGGGAAAGACCCCTGCAAAGGGAAGACTCCAGGAAGGGAGGGAGAACCGAGAACATCACAAACCCAAAAAAATTCGTGCGTTCAAAAAAAGAGGTCGCGCTCGGGGTTGTACGTTCCGGAAAGGAAGGGTAGAATGGCTAGGGGATAGAGGGGAAGACGTTCTGGATTCCACTCGAGAGGGTTGAGGGGTACCCGATCACTAACTGTCATCTAAAAGCAACACCAAGGGGAGGAAAATATAGATAAAAGGGAAAAAAGGATGGAAGGGGAGGGGAAGGGGCTTTCACTCAACAAACGACTCGCGAGGATCCTCCCTTTCAAAAGGAAAAGGTACAGAGGCACTGAGAGAGAAGTCCCCTCCAATTAAAACACAGGAAACCAAAGAAAATTAGGTTTACTCACTACTGGAGAAGGAAGAGGGAACTCCGTAGGAAAGAGTTTGTTCCGGAAAGGGAAAGACCTCCTAAACCTCCTTCTTTAAAAACGAAATGTTTTTAAAAGAGACAAGAAAGCTCGTTCTCCTCTTTTCTTTAGAGGCTGTACCCGAAAAAGGGGGGGGGTGTGGGGGAGAGCAGTAGAAGACATAGAGTTTTTCATAAAAAGCAGGGTGGTTCCCACAAAACCTCGAAAAAGCAAGGGCGCGGAGTTTCTCCCTAGAGAAGGGGGAAAAAATGGAAACCCAAATGGACACTACTAGGGAGTAAAACAAGGGGGGCCAGTAGAAAGGACGGCATTTGAGGAAGGGTTTCTTCCTTCCATTCCCAAGACGTACAACACGGAGTGAACAGTGTAAACGCCAGTTTCTCGTAAGGGGTCCGTCTTCCTTTCGGGGGGGGGGCCTACGTCGAAGAATCCATGTAGTCCTGGGAAAGAGGAGTACGAGAAGTATCAGAATTCATTACTCTAGTTTTATTGGCACAAAAGAGCCAGTCCTCGGGGGGAACTCACTCTTTCTTGACGTTCAAGGTTGCCAGAAAATCTCTGAAGCTTTATCCTGGAAGGGGGGAGATGACTCCGTTGAGGTGCGCGAAAAACTCTTCGGAAGGGCTATTGTACAAAGGGAAGTGCGGGTTGGGAAAAGATCACCCAAACGGCAAAAGCACTTTTCGGTTTCATGAAAAAAGGGAGTTAATATTGAAGGAAACGACCAGAGGCGAAATCATGACGACGTCCGGGAAGAGGGCGTAAGAAAATCGATCTTCGAACATAAACGCTCGTCCGGCAGCGAGGCTCGCGGGGGCTGAGGGGAAGGGGCTTTTTATGAAGGCTTCTAAAGCCTTCCAGAGAAGCCAGCGGCTACAAGGTGACTTTCCTATAAAGATGGGATACTTCAACGGGAAGAAAAACAAACGAGTTTGTTGGAGGGGGGGAGAGGCGCCGCAAATCCGGGCGTAGCTATGTGACGCACTCAGTCAGAAAAATGCTAATCCTTGGGGGAGAGGGCTCATTAGACGGAGATCGGGGTGGAGACCGGTGGGGGGGTCACGAAAAAAGCAACTCCTGAACTTCTTTTGCTCCTGCGAATTACGAGGGGCATACAATAAGGCCCACAAGAAAAATCTCTTTGGTGCCTTTGGGGAATACAATGAATTCGTTTCGGGGGGTGGGGGGGGCCAAAGTCTTGGGTAGGAGAGGTAATTAGTATACAGCTTCACCCTGGAGAATTAGCAGAATCGGCTGGAGCTTGCTGCTCAAAAAGGTAACATGCGTCACCGTCTAATAACCCAGTCCTTGTACAATGAATTTCGGGAGGAGCGTCTGGAAAAAAAGGGGAAATTATGGGTCCTCCCAAATACTCTTAGCTCGGGACAGCCAGCCTTCTTGTGCTTAAAGGCTCTTTAAAAAAAGGCTCGAGCGAGGAAGAGATATTAATCCTTCGAAAGGGGGGAATTTAAAGTTCCGAAGCCTACATTATGCTGGTCTTAATCGCTGGCCAAGAAAAAAAAAATTGGGAAAGCTTTTTGAGAACCTAGGGAAGGGAAAAATCTGGTAGGGGGGGGGGGGCTGCTCCTCAAGGGAAGGGGGGGGAACGCGGAAGTTTCTTCTCTGGGGTCACAAAGGAACTGGAGAGAGGAGAGTCGGGGAGCGTTCGAGTCTCAAAAAGCCCTCCACTGCAGATATCGAGGCTGCCGGCAGCCGGCGAGCGGGTGCGGAAGGAGGTACTATCTGGGAAGAGCGCTTCTTGGTCGTGGACGAGAGGACGGCCGTTCTAAAAAGTCTGGACTTCAACTAGGCAGGGGATACCACCTTTGGAAGGAGGGCCCATTTTCTTTAGCCTGAAACTCTAGGGAAGAAAATTCGGACGCCCTCGGAAGGAAAAAAAGAAATTCCTTTCTTCGCAACAGTGACCTTGGTTTTCGACGTCAGAGAATGCATAAAACTTCTCAAGGAGAATCTTCTAGCGCGCGCAGTACATACGGGCGACAAAAGGTTCGCAAAAAGAAACATGTCAAAGGATCGGCGGGCGTTTGAAAGTAGAACGGGCTTCGATCGACAGAAAAAAAACAAGAGTCTTCCCAGATAAAATCGGGGCTCCTCGAATAAAGCCTCGGTCAAGTCGGAGGGAGGACTGTCTCTTCGAAGATTTTGAGGGGGGAGAAAAGAACTTGAAGGAACAAGTAAAAGTAACCCTTTGGGGAAGGGCTCCTCCACTCCGTGAGGCCATATCGCCAAAAAGCGAACCTTTTAAGGTCCGACCTGCAGAAAAAAGCGTCTCTACGACGACGAATGCACGACAAGTGGGAAAAACGCGGGGGAAGTCCATATCTTTGTAGCGCGAATCCAGAAACGTCCCGGGAAAGAGGAGACGACCATAAGGCCCGGCAGTCTTAAAACATAAAGGGGAAGCTAGGGGAAAAGGCCTCTAGAAAAACTCCTAGAACCGATACAAGGCTCCATCCTATGAAGGGGAACGGAAAAAACATACTTTGTAATCGAGGGCCAGGATGGGTTTAACCCTCTCCTTCAACTCCTATAACTTCCACCGCAATCAAAGGGTATCTCAATAAAACTTATTTTTCCATTGGGGAACTCTTTTCGGACAAAATCGGGGGGTTTCCCCAGCAGGCCGTGGGGGAAAAAAAATCGAAGTACCTCAGCCTTAAAGGCATTTCTTCATCACCACAGAAAGGTAGAACGGAGCTCAAGTTCTCCCATCGGCACCCATGTGTGGACAGTCGGGTGGAGGATTTGAAGAAGAGAAAATTGGAGGTCGTAGTAGGATCATTTGACAAAAACGCAGAAGAACCATATACGAAAGACTCCGGTGTATCGGGTGAAAATCATGAAAAGGGAGATTCTAAAAATGCCGGAATCGCCTAGGGGGGGAATAAAGGTGACTCCCGGGGCGGCTACTCAGATATAGGATCGAGGTAAACCCGCAGGGGTCTCCCCATTAGGAAAGGTGCCTTTCCTCGCTTTGGGATAAAGGAAAAACCCCTATATGGGGGGGGTATCTCAGGGGGCTTTCCGTCTTAGCGCCGGCCTTATAATCAAAGTTTGTCTGGTCCGGAAAACTGGAAAACCACTTAGAGATCAGAAAGTTAAGGTGACGTCATTTTCCATTAAGGGGGAATCTTCTAAAGAGACTGAATAAGTTTGGGCGGCGAGGCCTGAAAGCCACCGAGGCGTCCTTTTTGAAAAGGCTGGGATTCTCCCGGCTCGGGGGGTCTTTGGTTCTGAAGAGGGCTCAGGGACTCCAAGGAAGAGGTACCGTAAAAAATCGAGCTGACCTTAAGGAAGGGTGGCGTTCGGACTACTAGGACCGATTGAATACCAAAACAGTTCCTCCGTATTCATTGCTAAAAAGAAACCCGTTCACTCCATCGGGGACTAGAAAGGGACTTGTCCAGAGTGGGGTTAGAAACGAACTGGGGGGGGGGGGGGCCCCCGCGGAGGGCCTGCCAGTTCACTAAAAAACATTTCAACTTCGGATCAGCAAAAATCCAAAGAGGGTCACGGAAAGTATGTTCGGGGTTTCTCAACACTTCACAAAAGGATGAAGGGAAATCTATGGGGGGCTAAATAAAAGTAGCCTCCATCTTCCGGGGATGAGGCTCTTACTATGAGGCGCCGACTGGAGTTCTACGCAGAAAGGAAGTCTCGCACGGACAAGAAGGGCCACTGAAAAGACTTGTGAGAGTCAGTGCGGGAGGGGTTGCTGAATGGGAAGGAAGGGAAGAAAAAGAATGTCTGCCCAGGTAAAGGTAGTTTGTCGACATGGTGAAAGTTGAGATGTGTAGAAGGGGGGGGGCCCCTTGCCTTTCTCTAAAAAGGCAGAAGGAGGTGGATGACGCTGTGTTCGCGGCCCAGGTTGGGAGAAGCGTCCTGAAAAGATCAGCAGAGTTTCCGGACTCACCGGGGGGGAGAAAATCGGGGAAAGCCACTGAAAGAACAGGCCGAGGTGTGCGGTGGAGAAAACTGTAGTTGGCAATCCAAGCAAAAGGTTTATGTCCAGACCCCGGAAAAGGGAGGGCCCCCCCCAAAAAAGGACTTCGTTAGAGAATCCACCATTCTTGAAAAACTCGTCGGGAGATCATGGGGTGTAAGGGGACAGGGGAAGTATAGATAAGAGGAGGAGCAAAGTGGATAGGGACACAACGGTCGAGAAAAGTCTTGTACCGGCCGGAGTCAATTAAGAACGAATCTTCAACACAACAAAGGGGAGTCAAAGGGGGGGAAAAGGGAATCTTGAATCTTACTCAGGGGAGGTCACAACAATACTCTCAGGGGGAAGCCGACAGGGGAAAGATCATCAAAGAAAAGAGACTCTACGTCTCTGGAAACGCAACGTCCACCAAAGATTGTGACGAAGGGGTAGGAAAGGAAAAGAAAAAAGAATTCCTGGAGAGGGCTGGGAAAGGTCGTTCTGGACCGAGGTTACTAAGGGACGGCTGGATGAAAAACGAGTGGTCATCAGGGGAAAAACGCGATCGGATAGGGATGTGGGACCTAAGGGGGGGGATTTCAAAATGATCAGAGAAGGGTTCAGGCCAAGAAGGGGGAAAGGAATGAAATTTTTCAAACCCTCTCACACCTACCAAGAAAAAGATGCTGTTTAAGGAACCGGGGCCCCAATCTCGCAAAAATCCCTTTACAACTCACTGAATACTTACTAAGGATGTTTGGGTTTGGAGGGGGGTAGGGGCGGGGAGCGGGAGTTAAGAAAGGTTGGGGGAGTAGGGAATTAGAGTGAAGAGGTGGAAAGGGGGGAAAGAGGTGAATGGGAGGAGGGCTATGGAAGGAAGGGCGGGTGCTGGGCAAGGGGGCAGAATAGAGGTAAGGCGGTGAAGGGGGGAGAAAGGGGGGGTTGGGGGGGGAAAGCAACTAGGTAAGGGGAGAGAGGAGGAACATAGAGAAGGGAGATAAGCATAAGGGGGGAGGGGATTAAGGGAGATGAGATGGGGGTAGGACGGGGAGTGGAAAGACATCTGCAACTAAGGAGTAGAGGTGGTGAGGGGGAAGGGAAAAGTGGCTACCTCCCTCTCTCTTCCCAAACAGGGGAGCGTACGCCCACGTTGGATTGCCGTGCATTCAGGGGTCCGGGTTTGGTGTGGAAAGGCCTTCCAAAAAGAAATACCTCTTTAAGGAGAAGAATGCCCATTGTATAGAAAGTGACGAGTCGTCCTTTAAGGATGAAAATCACTGGAGAGGAGGGGAAAAAGTAAATCCTTCGAAAGGAATTCCTCTCCTATCAGAAAGGACTGACAGAAAGCTTGCGTCTGAGGGTAGAATTTCGATGAAATCCCTCGATTTATCTCTTCTAGAAGTAACGGTTCACAGACGGTGGAAAAGAGCGCTTCAGTGAATCAAATATGGGGGGAAGGGACGCCTTTTACGGAGAAAGCAAATCGTCGAGGTGAAAAAGTTCGTGTGGTCTGAACAAGGGAGAAGCGTCCCACTTTTTGGAGAGGAAAAAAAGGGTTAATATGAAGGGTCGACAGGATTTCGAAAAACGGGAAGGAAACTCCTCATTCTTAAGGTGGAGTCGTCAGTGGCCGGAGCAGTCGCAAAATCTTACCAATAGCGAGGAAAGGGCCGTCCAGGGGGGTCTTTTCAACACCGCCGTCCAAACGAATTTTTCACGAAAAGAAAAGTTTTCGGAAGTCCCCCATTTCCCCAGAAAACCCTGAAGATTTTTTTAGGGAGGCGGTCTCCTCCTCCTAGAGTAGGGGGGACAATCTCTTTCAAAAAAGAGAAAAAAAGCCTACTGCGGAAGAAAAGAAAACTCTTCTTTCTAAGTAACGGGACTGGAGGGGGGTCCTAGCTGCAACGCCTAAAAAAATCAGTGGAGGCTCCGTGTCGGCGCTGAAGGGGGAAGCTCTCACTCCACCGGAAAGAAACAAATCGCGGTTTTGGATTCTATCTATGGTCTGTCTTCTGGGGAGGTAGTTTTGAAGCTCTAGAATATATCCAAGTCACTTCGGAGGAGAACTTATTCTGATGAGGAGTCTTCTCCGAAGAGAGGGGTTGAATTGACTCCTTGTCAAAGTCGAAGAACAGTACAGGTTACGGTGCTAAAGGCGTCTGGAAATGATACAGAGGGAGCTTCTAACGACAGCCGGGACCGGGGAAGGGGGGGGACATCAGACACCGCGATTCAAACAGGAAGAGGCGCAGAGATGCAAAGGGGGGGATGCAGTTTGAAAAAAGAAACTTCCTCCGACGGCTTCTTTATAGCCGTGCCAAAAAGGGGTTAACAATGTTGGGACTCTTTTCCTCCGGAAGAGTGGGGGCTCACGAGGATGCGTGTGGGGGGAGGTCTCTTATGGGTTCAACAATGCACTTGGACTATTACTCGAGCGAGGACAAGTTTTCTAACGGCCTTCCTCAAGGACCTGGAGGAAAGAGGATTGGCTCCCCGGAAGAACGGTGAGAAAAGCTGGCGTCCTCGAGGGAAAAGGGGAGAGGGGAAGAATCTTCCTTCCAGAAAACGGGGAGAAGAAGATTAACCTGCATTCTAGAGTCCGTACCAGGATCTCAACAGAAACCGGGGGGCCTTTTCCTCTACTAAGGAGGGCCGGGAAAACCGTTACTTAAGGTAGAATAAACAGGGGATAATAGAGGTGGCGACGTCAGGAGGATTATAAACAAAGGGGGGGGGAATCTTCTTTACTCGAGAAAAAGGGGTGAAAAGGTACAAAAATCAGCACGTCAGGGAGGGAGCCGAAGAAAAGCTTACGATTTTATAGATTGTTGAAGTCGAAACGTGAGATCGAAAAAAAACGGGAGGAGGAGAAGAAGCCGGAGGGGAAAAGAGGGTCAACAAATCGACGCAATCGTCGCTGACCGAAGAAAGAAAGGGCTCTAACCGATGGGGGGCGTCTATCACTTGTAAGGAACTCAAAGACGAGCGGAATGTCGAGAGACTTCGCCTGAAGAAAAAAGATCTGGTAAAAGGTTTTCTCCGAACAGCCCAGGTCGGGGACGAAGAGGAGACGAAGTCGTCGGGGATGCGCACCGGGGAAGGAAACTCTTTTTTTGGAAAAAGTGGAGACGGGGGAAAGCATGCCGGCAAAGAATGCGGGCTAAAGACCAAGAGATCGTCCACGGAAGGGAGAAAGCGGAGCGCAGGAGGGAAAGGAAGGCGCACCAGAAAAAAGATTAGAGAGGAAGAGGGGGGAAAAACCATAACGCTATAGCGAGAAGCTAGGGACAGTGGGGTGGTTTACCACCATCTAAGACTTTTCAATGCAAAGCCGCGGTACAAAAGATTTGGGACGAGGGCCAAATGCTTTTCGAAACACAGGTTTGTGGAGGCTTTGTCCGTTGGACGGAGGGGGTCCGGAACCAGAAGCTCGAAGGTCATATTGCATCAACCAACGCGAAAAGGGAAGGCATTCTCGAAAAGCGAAAAGTCCCTTTTTCATCTAGTAGGGATTTGAATACAGTTAGGGAGTGTTGGGGTCCGAGGGGGGATCCTCATCTTGGGGAAAACTCTCAGAAAGGGGGGGTCACTTAAAGGGACGGTTCTAAAAAAGTACTCCATTAGTCATTAGGTGACGCGGGTCGCCGTAAGAGTTATAAGGGTTGCAAAGAAGAGCGAGCTACAGAAAAAGCAAAGGGGAAAAAAAAATGTAATCGCGAAAAAAGGAAACCTAGATTGGGAAGGGGGGGGGAGCTCTTTGTACTTCAGAAAACCGCCGAGATCAAGCGGTCTGCGTAGTGAGCACTTTGAGGAACGGATTACTGCGAAGACGAGAGACTTCTGGCTAAATTAGGCGGAAGGATGGGTCGAACGAAAGACCGCCCCAAAAACTCGTGGGGGCCCTAAAAAAAAAGGGACTTAAGCACATATCGAGGACAGTCGTGTGTGGCGGAAGGCACGCACCAGTCAGAACAACGAAAGCTTTCGGGTTCGAGGGGGGGCGAAGGCTTTAGGAAAATAGGCAGAAAAGGTAATGTCATGATTGAATTCGAAAGGTGGGTGCAAAAGAAGGAACTCCAGCTTTCCGGGACCGGAAAACTTACTAGGAGTGTGCTCGACCACCAACTTCCAGGAAAAGTTCCGCGTGACCTTCGCGGCCCAAATCTCACCAGAGGGGGGAACGAGGTCACTGGTTCTGGGGGAGGGGGAAAAGCTTGAACTTAAACGCGTCTTCAATTTCGAGGGGGATACCTCGGAAGCGCCGCAGTCGCAGGGGCGCGGAGGGGGGACCGTCCTGGACAGAGCGTCGACGAAGTCTACAACAAGAAAAGGGGAATGAGCAAAAGAGACCTGGCGGCGCAGGGGGGTCGTCGCGGGGGGAAGAAAATTTCTTTCAGACGAATCACCCAGGGGCCGTCCCTTTTCCTAAGGAAAGAGTTTGACAGCCAGGGGAAGGGGGTGCGCGATTGGTTGGAAGTTGAGGAAAAAAAAAAAGAGCGTCCTCGGGATGTTGACGAGGGGGGAGTTCCCAAATTGACAGGACGTAAAGGAAGGAATGAACCACTCTCTGGGCCTTGCAAGGGAAAAGACTTACTTAATCTTTTCCAGAAGGAACTAGGAAGGAACCGAAAAAAAAAAGCGTGTGGCGGGGTGGAGAGGTAGTTGGGCAGAGAGGAGCGGGAGGGGGAAAGGCACCCCTCGCCTGTTCATCGAAAGTATTTCTCGGACGTCACAATCGAGGGAGACTTGGTGGGGGGGGAAGCCTTGTCGAGACGGAAAAAAGAAATTGGAAGGAGGGGGAGGGCTGATCCACTCTAGCTTCGTGGGAAACGGGGGAAGGCCGTCGAAAAGG
>Ga0179593_1795052_pt1 | contig 11604 bp, 12 predicted proteins | sample CZODoug2_1_08_16_FD_185931 | JGI IMG/M metagenome (GOLD analysis project Ga0179593, IMG submission 185931) | Vadose zone soil fungal communities from Angelo Coast Range Reserve, California, USA - CZODoug2_1_08_16fungal (PacBio error correction) | ecosystem: Environmental > Terrestrial > Soil >...
TGGATCCGATGCGCTCGACGGGGGGGCAGGCACGCAAGCGCCGCAGAACGGCCCGTGAACAACGGTGCCGCGGGACGGAGAAGAGGGGAAACTTCTGCGTCCCTGGGGAAGAAAAAAAAGAAAAAGAATCGAATCGGCCACGCCTCCCCGCCTAAAGAAGCTTGTGAGCAAAAGAAGAGAAAAGAGACGCATCCGTCCCTGTGAAAAAAAAAAGACACGAGAAATCGCACCGCGAAGGAGCTGTGGGAGAACAGCTGGCCTCGGGCGGGAGGACAAAAGGGAAAAAGAGGCGGGCTCTCCCTTCGAAAAAGAAAGAGGCGGTTCTCGCAGACTGGAAAGTTAAAAGAAGTTGATTGAAGGGCCCCTCGAGCTCAAGCGCGGCGAAAAGAAAAAGAGCGCCCTCTAGGCAAAAAAAAAAAAAAGAAAGGGGGAACGGGGACAAGGCGGGCCTTTTCTGGGCGAGGCGGCTGGAAAGAAACTGTGAACCCGCCGCACGTCCCCCTCCCGGAAAAGGAGAAAAAAGGCGATTCCCGTGTGCCCCCTCGGGGGGAAGGAGAAAAAAAAGAGGGATGCTTTACTGAGCCGAGGACCATGGAACGGTCACCGCCAATCCATGGCAGATATAGGATGGCCTTCTGCCCTTACCTCTGAAGGAGGGAAAAAAGAGAGGAGGCAGCGTCATCGGTAGGTCCAACGGCTCATGGTTCTCCGCCGGGGGGGACAAGGAAAAAAAAAAAAAAAAGCGCCTTCCTAGGCAAAAAAAAGGGAAAAAAGGAAGGGGATGGTCGTAGGCCCATGTGGCCACAAGCGATGCAAAAAAATCGCTAATCTTCCCAGAAACAGAAAGGTGAAAAAAAAAAGTGTTGCCCTCCTTCCTATTCGGGGGAAGGGGAAAGAAAAAAGGGGGGGGGGAGCCACGCCTCGTTCGCGACGACGCCCAAACCCGCGAAACGGCCACTCCGGTAGCAGCACGAATCAACATAGAAAACGAACGTAGGAAGGGGCAGTAAGGCTCCCGCGTGCCGCGAGCAGGGAAGGGGAAGAACCCCCGTCGCTAACAAAAGCAAACAGGGTGGACCAGCACAGCGACGCCCCGCCTCGCAAAACGTTTTGACAACGAAACGGAACCGGGGAGCGAGAAAATGGGCCAGGGTGGAAAAAGAAAGAAAAATCCGGCCGGGACGAAGGAAAGAGGGGCCCTCGGGCGAGCAGTGGGCTGCTCAAAAAAAAGGAGGGGGAGGGGGAGAAAAAAATGAGCTTCCCTCTGAAGAAAAAAAAAAAACGACGAACTTCTTTGACCGAGACAGCCCCTATCTCGAAAAAAAAAAGAAAGCCCATGCAAGCGGTACGTCAAGAAACAGAGGCTCGATCGCCATCGGCAGACGGAAAAAAAAAAAGGCTCCGTACATCAATCCTCCCGAGGGGGAAAAAAAAAAAAAAAAAAGAAAAAAAAAAGCAAAAACCTCTGCCGGGATAAACGCCAATGAAAGCATGCCCGCGGGGAACAGTTGCAAGAGGAAAAGACCCATCACTTCCAGCAAAAAAAAAAAAAAAAAAAAAAAAGAAAAAAAAGAAAAGAAGATCTGCAGTGCGCGGAAGAAACGATCAGGGGGGTCTATCGCTCTCACATGCAAAAGAGCCTTACCTTCCCTAGCAGGGGAAAAAAAAAACGGCACAAAACCCTCGCGGCTCGATACAGGAAAGGACGATCCGCCCTTTAAGGAAACCCCGATGCCAGCTGGTACAGCTAGCACAGCCTGCTGAAAGGAAGGGTCGGCAAAAAGGGGAGCAACGTGGCCCTTGGCGAGGGGCGTAGCGTTTCCTCACAACTAAAATGTCAAAAGGGCCGATCGCATTTCGGCAGGAAAAGAAAGGGGAAGGGAGGGAAAGGAACCAGTACGCAGCAGCCGCCATCAGAAAACGCCGTGCCAAGCATCGGGGGGGGAAAAAAAAAAGAGGGGGACGCGGGGGAAAACGGGGGACCCGTTCTGCGCGCGGAAAATTGAGAGCGCAATTCAGAAAATGGTGTTCCGACCCGGAAGGAGGTGTCTCCCATCCGCAGGGGAAAGCACCAGTTTTTCGGCTTGAGGGGAAACACGAACGTTCAAACCAGAAAAAGCCAGAAAAGTGGAGTGGAAGCGGCAGTAAAAAAAGGTGACCCTTTTCTAAGGAGGGGGAGGGGGGTAAACACGGGGTGTCAGCCAACGATTTTGGGGAACCAGTCAAAAAAAGATTCTTCGCGTCGACCGCGCTCCATTGGGAAAAGGGGTCGTCAGGTCTCACCGTACGAGAATCTTCCATGGAGGGGAAAGAAAGGGAGGCCCCTAAGGGAAGGACCAAGCGCGGCGGAAAAAAAAAAAGACCACATTTTGAGGGGGAAAAGGCCCCTTTTTTCGAGACTATTACGTGTAAAAGCATCGGAAAGGACGGTTCGGGCTGGGGGAACGGAGCTTCCAGGAGGCCGGTGAAAGGGCCCTATTAAGGGAAAAAGGGGGGGGGGGGTCGCCGAACAAAGTCCTTCCCTCTCCTCGCGCGCCAGCAACGTAAAAAGGGTGTTCCCTAAAAAAAAAAGCGCCCATCCCGCCTGAAAAAAAATTCTTCGCCGCGCCCCGCCGACCATCGCAAAAAAAAAAAAAGGGGGGAGTGTTGAAGCGAAGCTGCGCCGTAGGCCATCAGAATTCCTTAAGCAAGGTAAGGGGAAAAGGAAGGGGGGGACGTCTCCAGCTCCCTTGGAAAAAAAAGCAAAAAGCGGAACACTACCTCCACAGATCTTACGCGGGGGAAGAAAGAGAGGAGACACCTCCGCGTACACAAGATCGTCGTTCGCCGCCGACCCATAAGCACCTACGCGCATCTTTTTGTCTATAATCCCCAAAATCCGGAATCCGCGCCCGGCGAAAGGTCTTCTGGTCGCCCGGGGAAAGGGGACAAGAAAGGCGCCCTTCCCGAGGAATTAGAGGGGTCAAAACTCCCCTCGTAGATCTAGAGGGAAAAAACCTCCGTGCCCAGCTGCGTTCCAAGACGATAGGGACGCGCGGCGTCCCGGAAAAAAAAAAACCCGTTTCCTACCGCCGAGCAGGCGCAGAACGGAAAGAAGCTATCCTACGATCGTAGAGGGGAAAAAAGGGGGAAAGAAAGACCTCCGGAAAAAGACGCGGTTCCCCCGTGCGCCAGCGCGATCGAAAAAAAAAAAAGACCGCCGCTTGGGGGGAAAAGAGTAAACGCGAGATTCGTCGCCCTGCGAAAAAAACCTATTCCTCTTGGGGGGGAAGAAGAGCAGGGGTCGTGGTTTGGTCGCAAAATTAAACTCGGCGTAGCGGTCCGAAAAAGCAAGGCGCGGTGTGCGCCGGGAAAAAAACAGAAACCACGAGAATCCGAGGAAAGGCGTCGTCCATCCCGAGGGGAAGAGGGAAAGGGGGGAGGGCTGCGAACGGCGGAGGGACCTTGAAGGCGTGTTCGAGAAAGAAACCTACTCGCAAAGAAACGGGGACAATCCTCGGAGGGCGTACGAGAGCTACAGAAGGCTTCGGGAAGTCCGTTTCGAACGACGTGGGCGTTGCGGGGAAACCTAACCCTCAAAAGGACAGGGCTAGGAGGAAAACAGGGGGTTCGCGATCTCTCGAAAGGATAGGAGGAGAGATATCTCTACCGGGTGATCCGTGGGGGCGTCCCTCCCGTCCCGCAAAAGGAAAAACCCAAAAACCCCCACCCAGACAAAAGGGGGTTCCGATAGCTAAAGGCCGCCTCTCGAGGAGGAAAAAAAAGGGAATCGTGTCTCCGACCGTTTTTTTGTTTCCCCTGAGAGTCTCTCCCTACAAAAGAGGAAGAAAGAAGAGAAGAGGGGGGGGGGGAGAAAAAAACAGCGCTTACTCCGGGACTAAACGGACGCGATTGTCTGAGCTTCGGAAAAAGGGCCGGCTATCACCCGCCAGAAAAAAAAGGAGGGGGGGGGCGACCTCTACGCCGAAGAAAAATAAAAAACCCTCACGCCGCCGAAAAGTTCCAGGCTTCTTCCCCGGAAAAAAAAAAAGGAAGGGAACGGACTGGTTCGCAGGGAAAGGTCGGGAATCTTTCCCGCTAGGGAAAAAAGAGGAGTTAATCGCGCTCCGAGGGGGAGGACAAAGGACGCCGGTTTTCCTGGGGGGCTGAAACTACCGGCGCAACCGGAAGAACGAAGAAAAGCGATCCGTCGAAGAGGAGGAGGGTTTGAGAGATCGTCGGTAACCACGGTGAAAAAAGCTTCCCGGGAAAAAAAAAAAAGGAAGAGACCCAGCGTGGTGACGTCCAAGCTTGGCCGTCCAACGGGGGCAGGAAAGGGAGAGTAGGTGAAACCTTGCCCCGAAGGGGGAGGAGGAAGAAAAAGAGGACCAGGCGCCTTCCGGGAAAAGGTCACAGCCCTCCTCGAAATGCGTTTCGAAAATCTGATTTTGACTGAAGAGAAAAGGGGAAGGGCACCCATGTTCTTCGCTCGACGAAGAAAAGCCGGAACGACGAAGCCGCGCGCCCGGTGCGAGGCGCAGCGGTCTCGCGCCACGTGGGGTCGCGGGCGGCCACGTGGTTCAAGGAAAAAAAAAGGCCCGGCCGCCAACTCGACCCTGCATGAAGAGGAAAAAAAACAAGGGCCTACGGCGCCGGGAAAGCGCTTGGCCGAGGGGCGTCTTCTGAAGGGGGAAAGGGGAAAAGGGGGCTGCCGGCTGGAAAACTTCCTCCCATTTCCGACCTTGAATCGGGGAGTCCCGGCCTACGTGGACAGGGGGGAAAAAAAGGAAAACAAACTCAGTTCCGGATCGGAAGGATGACGCCCTCTTCGGGCATCAGCCAAAGCTGCCCGAAAAAAAAAAAAGGGTTTTCCCGTCGCTCACAGAAAAAAGGCGGCTCCCTAAACTGGGCGAAGAAAAAGCCTCGCTGGGGGGGAAAAAGAAACAAGGGGGGGGGAATCACTGTGTCCGCTCAAAAAAGATCGAGGTCCTGTGCGCCCCGAAACAGACCGGGGGGCGCGCTGGGAAAAAAAAAGAAGAGGGGGAGCACGGGCCCCGAACAACAATCTTTACCCTCGACTACGCCGTCGGGAGGGCGCTCTTCTTTTTGGAGAGGGGGGGAAAAGGGAAAAAAATTCACACTCCTCCTGATCAGCCCGCTCCGGGTTGCCCGAATACTCTCACGAGCCTAAAAAACAAGAAAAAAAAAAAGGGGCAAAGGCCGGCCTTGCGCAGCCCGAAAGGAAAGTCAAGAAGATTGCTCTCGCCGCCGTGAAGAACGTTCCGCTTGGCGCCACAGAAAGGGGTTCCCGCGGGGGAAGAACGGGCAAACGCCGCGGAAGTTCGATTCGCCTGCTGCGTCTGTGAAAAGGAAAGCCCTAATCTATCTGCCACGCCCCTACAAGAAGAAGAAAAGGAAAGTGGGTGTGAGAAAACCGGAAAGCCCCTCCTCCCGCAGCGGCCACGAGGTGCGTAGCCTCCTCTCAAAGGAAAAGGGGAAAAAGAGAAGAGAAGGGCTCGGGGGGTGGCTGGAAAAGCAAAAAAAGGCGTCTTCCAACCTTGCCCTAAGACGAAAAAGGACTTTCTCGAGGAAAAAAAAAGTTTCGCGCAGCTGGCAGGGCCTAGGCTCGTTGCCATGTCCCACGGGCCATAGGAAAGGCGCTCTACCCTGTCCGCTCGGAAAAGGGGGGAAAGCAGGGCAGCCTGCCGCTCCCGTGCAGAGAGGGCGGACGAAGGGCCGTGCCCCTTGGCGTTCCCAGGAAAAAAAGGGCCCCGCGTGGCCCATTCTGCCCTCGCAGGAGGGAAGGAGGGAGACAGGCAAAGCGGGGACCTGTCCTCGTGCGCTTGGACGAAGGAAGAACATGGAAAACGCGCCGCCTCCACCTGGCACGACCAAAGAGGGCCTTCCGTCGTACCGCCGGATGCAGGGGGGAGGGGGAGGGGGGGAGAAGGCCTGGCCAGCGTCGTAGGATCAGGGTACGACGGCGCCTCCATGTGTCGCCGCGAACAAGGGAGAAAAGGGGGAAAGAGAAAAGGGAGCCCTGTGCCGTGCCGGGAAGGAAACACCAGACTTGTTTCTCTCGCTCGCGAAAAAGAGGAAAAAGGGGGGGCTGGCTGAACCTGCTTTGCAGGAAAAAAGAAAAGGGGAAAAAGGGTGAGGGGAAGAGGGGGATGCCACCCTGTGGGAGCCCGCGAGGGATCCCAAAAGTGGTTTCTTGCCTCCTCGCGGGGCAAACGGCGGGGAAAAAGTCAACAACAACAACTGTAGGGAGAGAAGGGAAGAAGAAAAAACACGAGGGGGGGGAACGCGCGCCCAGGCAAACTACGAAGGTACTGTGTCTGCCACAAGGAACAGTGGCGTCTCCCCCCCCTTGTGGGGAAGGGAAAAAGAAAAAATCAAAAAGAGAGGGCGGGCCAACAGCCGCGTTTCCGCCAAAGCAACTGGGGCTGGCCTATCTCGAACGCGGGAAAAAAAACCGCTCCCCCAGAGGGGACGAAAGAAACGTTGCTATCTCCCGAAACGCTCCTCCCCCTTGGAAAAGACCCTTTATCCTCCCGCGAAGAAGGGGGAAAAAAAAAAAAAAGGAGGGGGGACGGCTCCTAAAGAGGCCTTACCTCCAAGCAATCAAAATCCGTGATCAAACCTGCAAGAGGAGGAAAAAAGGGGAGGAGGGTCCCGCGTGCCCATGGAAAGAAATCCTAAATCCGCCTCGTTCCAGAAAAAAAGGGGCTGGGAAATCTCGCGTGGGAAGGAAAAAAGAAAATGCCCGCGTGGACGTGAAAAAAACATCTGGGAAACGCCAGCACGGCCAGAAAAAGAAACAGGATCCCCTAAATCAGGAAAGGGGGGAAAGAGAACGCTCCGCGGAATCAACGGTTCCGAGCGCGCTATGGAAAAAAGCTGGAGTCTCGATGAAGGGGAAAAAGAAAAAAGTTACAGGAAAGAGGACGCTTCCAGCTGCGAAGACAAGCGCGGCTCACGAGCAGAAAAAACCGTAACTATTCGAAGGGGGGAAAAAGGGGTTTCCTACCGGCCCCGAGGCAAAAAACCACTATCCATCTTCACAGAAAAAAAAGGAAAAGAAGGGAGGACACCTCGCGCCTCCGCCCGGCCGAATTTGGGGGGGGAAAGGCAAAGGGGGGCGTGCTGCTGGGGGGAAACGGCAAACTTACGCACAAAAAAAAAGTATAAAGGACCCTATCTATTCGGTGCTCGGCCGCAGAAAAAGACAATATACTCAAGGAGGGAGAAGAGGGAAGCGGCGCTTGCCCGATCCGTTGAACCGGAAAACAACCGTCGGTGACGGCAGTAAGGCCCGTTCTCGGGAGGGGCGCAAATCCAACTTGCGGAGCATAGCTTCTGCCTGCCGTCCGCAAGGCCGCTTGTCTCACAGCAAAGGGAAAAAAGGGCAACACTGGCCAGTTTTTCGGCGGTAAACGGGTAGGCCAAAACTAACGGGCAAACCGCCTTTCCCCCACAAAAAAAAAAAAGGGACGGGAATCAGCTCGTGGAGCGAAGGACAAAAAGCTCCCGGTGAACAGGGCGTCGTCTGTATTAGGGGAAAAAAAAGGGGGGGGCATCACTATTTGCATCCAATCGCTCGCGGAACAAGGAAATCCCCCATTTAAACCGTATCCTCCACAGGAAGATCTTCCAATTGCAGGGGGATGAGAAAATTAGTGCGGGAGAGAAGCGGCACCAGCGAAATGTCCTTCGACAAAAAAGGGGAGGGTCCTCCGTCCGAGACGCCTACGATTACGCGGGAGGCTCGCGGGGGGATGCTCTACTAGCCGTCCCATCTTGGCCTATCCTTAACGATTTGGAAGAAAAGCCTCTGCCATCACGTCAGGCCGAGAAAAACCAAAACGATCCATTTTCCGGCTTGGCAGGAATAAAGGAAAAATCCCTCCTCCCGAAAAAAAAGACCGCTCCCCCACGACGAAGACCGATCGAAAAGAAGAGGGAGGGGGGGGAAAAAGGAGGTCTCTCCGTAGGCAAAAAAACCGCCGCCCCCCTTCTGAGCAAAGGGGCTTCCTTCGCTTTTGACGGAAAAAAAAATTCCTTGGGAACAAAACAGGAAAACCTACCTCAATTCTTCAAACACCACCTCTCCTCTCTCTCACTCTCTCAGGGGAGTGAAAGGGGAGGAAAAAAAGTATCTTTCCCCTCCCCGTAAGGGACGTCACACCTCAGAATCCTTGTTGCGATGACGGGGAATCCTAATCGAGACAGCTTAACTCATCTATTAGGGTCGGTGTGAAGCTGTCTCCTAAAGTCTCACTGCGAAGGGGAAGGACTCCCTCTTTATATCTCTAGTTTGACGGGGGGGGAAAAGAAGAGAAGGCCACAGATTCGTCGACCGGCAAAAAAGCCGCGGCGTCCCGGCCCTTTCCTATCTCGAAAAGGAAAAGAGGAAAGAAAAGGAAGCCATATTCGGGAGCTGTAAAAAGAAACTAGCTTCTTCGGGTGAGCCGGTCGTAAGGCCTCCACCAACAGGAAAAGGGGGAAGAAAGGGAAAACAGACATCTATCGAAGCCGGGAACTGCTTTTTCTCTATTACTACGCGGAAGGGAAAGAGGGGAAACAAACCGGCGCTAACCAGTGAAAAAAGAAACTCGACTAATCCTGTTAAAAGCCCTCGCAGGGGGTTTTTCCGCGACGGGAAAGGGGGGGAAAATAGGGAGGGGGGAGCGGGTTTCCGCCAAAAAAACCGTCGGCGTGTGCTCCCGCCGCAAAAACGAGATCTCCAAGGCGCCTCTCGAGCCTCAAAAATCTCTTTCTCAGTAGAAAAAGGAAGAGCGACGAAACCCCTACTGCACATTTAAAAACCGGGGGACTCTCTTGCCCCCTCTTTTATGGTGTGGCCTCCGCGGAAAAGAAAGCTCTCGACCTTGGAAGGCAGGCCACTACGGGGGTCTTGAAATGACGCCCCGCAAAGGCCGGGAAGGGCACCCTTGTTCACGGGAGAGAAAGTAGAAACAACAACAAAAACGGAGGGATTATTGAAAATAGAAAAAAAGAAAAAGGAGGAAAAAAAAAAAGGGGGTGTATCGTGCACGAGAAAACGTCCTTCCGCCCAAAAACGCAAAAACGGCACTGAAGTTCTAGAAAGGAGAGGAAAAAAAACGCGCAGAGGGACTTGCACGCGAAAGGGTTCTCGACGCTTCACCGGTTCAGAGGGTTCTTCGAGGGAAAGAAAAAGAATACGACCCCGCGAAAAGCCAACGCCTGCTCGCCGGCCCGCAAGGTCGAGCTCTGGGGGGGGGGGGGAAGGGGAAAAAAAAACCCCGAAACGCGGGAAGTCGTTCGACCCTACGCACAAAAGCTGACCCAACCCGAAGAAGGGAAAGGGTCCCGGCTTCGTCAAAAAAATCGTTCGCCGACTGGGGAAAGGAGATCGCGCCCCTCGGAAAAAGAACCCAAAAGGTGTCCACAGAGGGGACTCAGCGCCTGGCCGCAACGGGGGGCTCAAAGGGGAGGGGAAAGAAAGGGACGGAAAAACCCCGAAAGGAACGCTCGGAAAAAAGATCTCGCTATCCACGTTAGGAAAAAGCCTGCCCCTCTCCTAGGGAAACGGGGAAAAGAGGGGGAAGATTCCGGGACGCCCGGAGGTACCGGCGTTTACCTCATCTGGCCGGCGGGAGATCGATATCTACTAGTCGAAAAAAAACGGTGCCGACTGGATCCCTCGAAAGGGGCAGAAAAACGGCCGACGAAGCCCTCCTCGATGCGTTTTCCGAGAACCTTTAGTTTTTACTGTCAAGAAGGGGAAAAAAAAAAAAGGGGGGAGGGTGCCGCCGCATGGGAAAGGCCCTACCCCTCCCCGAAGGAACCGACGACTCCCTCCTGCGGGAGGGAAAAAAAAAAAAGCGGCCGCTCTCTCCCCGGAGGGTTGAAAAGGTCCTTTCCCCACTGTGGGTGAAAAGGGTGCTCCCCCAAACACGCAAAAAAAGGAAAAAAAAGGAAAAAAAAGGAAGTCGCGGCCTGGCGCAAGAAATCTGCTCTCAAGCTGCTGGAGTCTTCGGGTTGGGGGGTGCAGATCCGGCCCTTCCGAAAGTGAAAAAACCACTGATCGCCAATGCCGACCTGCAGCGTGCTGGAAAAAACCGTTGCTGGCCGAGCGAGGGAAAAAAAAGAAGGAAAAACGGATTCGTCGCCGACGCCCTCAAGCGGTTAAAATCAGCCCGAACCGGCGCCGCGCCAAAAAAAAACTCCATCAAACTAGTCCGGGAGGGAAAAAAAAAAAGGGACGCCGGCTGCTGGTGCCGAAAGAAAAAGCTCAAAGAGTCCCGCTCCATCCATTGCAGGATCGGCGGGACAAAAGAGACATGGTCTCGCTCCCTGTTAGCCGGAGAGGAGAGGGAAAGAGGAGTCTGCCCGGGCGGAACTGCTCTCTTACGACGCAAGGAGAAAAGCTCGGGAAGGAAGGGGGAATAGGACTTGGGGAAGTAAGCTGTAATCTCCTCTGCCTGCCTCGGGGGGGGGTGCCTACTCTCCACTAGCAAGAAAGCGGGAAAGAGGGGGGCTTCTTTCTCATCCGGCAGGGGAAAGGAACGGATTTCGCCTCCGCCGAAGCGTGCCCGAAGGGGGAAAAAGAAAGTGGCAGTCCTTACATCAGGTTCTTCTTCTGAGGATCGACAACGCCCGAAGGACAAGTGCTGCGTCCCTGGTCCTGAAAGAGGGGGAAAAAATGACGTGCCGAGCCCCGAATGAAAACTCCCGAAAGGGGAAAAAAAAGGAAATTTGGTTGATCACCCTCCTCGGGAAAAGGTCAAGCGGCCAACGGAAAAAAAGGGCTATCATCCTCTCGCAAGGGAAAAGGAAGAAGAAAGGACGAGCCCCAAATTGCTTTCTCACTCTTTCCTTCAAAAAGTGCCTACTCGAGAGGGGGGAAAAAGGGGGACTCCTTTGGAAAAAACGCCCGTGTCGGGTTTTCGCCTTGGCCGCTTTTTCACAAATAGGGGGGGGAAAGGGGGAAAAGGGAAGAGGGGGGCATGTCCCGGCCACTAAAATCAGCTCGGAGAGCGGGAACCCCCGGAAGAAGAAGAAGCGAAAAGGACACGGCGCCCCGGAAGCAATTTCGGGGCGCCGGCGCGGAAAAGGGGGCTTTCCCCGGGGAGAAAAGGAGACAAAGTCCCCGTCCCGGGAAAGATGCTGTCTTCGCGCAGGCGGCGAATCCAAAAAAAGAATGCTCCGCGGAAGGGGGAAAGACATTTTTCCGACGAAAAGAAAGGCCATCCGGAAGAAAACTTCTTTGTCCGTCGGCGGAAAAGGCGTTCGGCTCGAAGGAGGAGTCGTCTGCAGCGGGGGGAAAAAAGGATCCAAAAAGGCGTCTCTCCATTCCCGGAAAAGGGAAAAAACCATGTGTCGTTGTCCCCAAGTAAGGAAAAAGAGGGGAAAACAAGGGAAGAGGAGTTCTCCGGAAAAAAGAACAACCGGTACTCCGGGAGTCACAACCGGGCTTCTAAGAATTTCCCTTCCAAACAGCTTTAAGGTGTCTTTCTTTGGAAGACCCATGTTTGCCCCAGAAAGGCGGGTTCTCTTACGAGGGGAGGGGGAACAAACGTGGGGGGAGGGCCCGCCAGCCTACTAACCCCTCTCGGGGGGCAGCAAGGAGCAAGGCAA
>Ga0179593_1330506_pt1 | contig 11603 bp, 10 predicted proteins | sample CZODoug2_1_08_16_FD_185931 | JGI IMG/M metagenome (GOLD analysis project Ga0179593, IMG submission 185931) | Vadose zone soil fungal communities from Angelo Coast Range Reserve, California, USA - CZODoug2_1_08_16fungal (PacBio error correction) | ecosystem: Environmental > Terrestrial > Soil >...
CAAACTGCGCGGACCAGCTTGTCGGGACGCCAGCACTTCGGGGAAAACAAGGGCTCAGACACAGTGTGTCAGCCCAAACGCTTGAATAAAGGGGGGGGGGCCAAATTGAAAAACAGGGAGAAGCAGGAGGGAGGACTGACGGTCCGGTGTCCAGTTGGCCGTTGCCGATGCAGAAAAAACCGAGGAGAGAGAGAAGACTCAGGAGTGAATCTCAACAACGAGGAAAGAAGAGGCGCCTGAATGGGAGACAAAAGAAAGAAGGGCAGTGCCCGCACGACACGAAAAGAAAGGACCGAAGGAAATCTCCGAAGACGGGGGAAACTTAGCAATCCAAACAAAGAAGAGGGGGGGGGACCTTTGGGCCTAACAAATTTCGAAGAAGGATTGACCGCTCAAAGAAGTCAATGGAAAGAGAGATTAAGGGTAAATCAATTCCCTTCAGATCGCTGGGGGCGGAAGGAGGAAAAAAAAATGTGCGGGAAAACAGTCCGGGTACTCATAAAAAAAACTTGTGGACACGCACTCATCCGTTCACAAGAAAGGGGAAAGGGTGGCCAACGAGGGGATTCACCATAAAGAAAACACAAACTTTGCTATGAGATGCCTTCTGGGAACAGTCAGGGGGGGCCCAAAGTGAAACTTCGAGGGAGAGGGATCTTGAGACGTAAGGGGCAAATGGATAAAGAAGAAAAACAAAAACTCACGGACTCAGACGGAAATGCAAAAAGGGTAATGCACTCTCAAACAGCATAGGAGGAAGGGAATTTTAAAAGACGTTGCCGGAAAGGAAGGGAGTCGACAAGCAGAAGCATGATGCAAAGAAAGATGAGGGGGCGAAAGAAAAAAGCTGGGGGGGGGTCACCTTGGGGGGTCTCGGGAGGGAATGCATAGTCCATGAAGCTGCAGAAGATAAAACGGGAGATAAACATTCAGTGAGGTAGGGGAAAAAAACATTCGACGAGGACCAAGTTCCTGAAAGAAAAGAAGAAATGACTGCCCGATCTCATTTGGGAACCTAGCAAAAAGGAAACGAATATCTAAAACTTGCCGGAAGGTTGCCATAAGGATAAGTAAGCGAAATATAAAAACGGAGGCAAGAAACAGAACAAAGCGGTCAAACTGAAAAGGCGAAAAAAGGTAACTCAAAGGTTGAGAAAAGCTGGGAGAGGAACCGACAATTGGAAGGTAAAAAGACTTCCGAACTACGCATAAAAGAACGAGGGGTAGGGGAAAACAAAAATTAGCAAACCAACGTTTTCAATAACCTTTCTTGGAAGCCCAAGGGCAAAAGGAAGTGAAAAGTAGGGTTTTCTAGGAAGCGGATGTCCAAGGGGGGACATTCAAAAACGCGAAAGGATCACCTACATAAAAGAACAGGAAGAGCGAAAATCAAAAGGGGGGGGGGTTCGAATGGAACTGAAGTAGGTTTCAAGGCGCCTCAACCAACGAAGCGATTGAACTATCCTCAAGCAAAAAAAGGAAAAAACCAATTGCCGCAACGGCAGGAAAGGGGGGGGTATTCCCGGGAAGGGGGGGCGAGAAAGGAAGGGGGCGCAGGAGGGGGGACAAGAGGAGTCCTCCGGGCACCACATTGAAGACAACAAGAACATTCAAAAAATCACACTCAGCCTCCTCTGACAGCAGTAAATATCTAGTCTAACCAAAATGAGGAAGATAAAAAGAATGAGAAAGGGAAAACCGGAGAAGTTAGGGGTTGGGAAACTAGGAAATATTAGGATAAACGGTTTGTTTTTCACCCAGAAATTAAACAAAAAATTATTAAAATACGAATCTGTCTCCACGAAGTTCACAAAAAGAAAAGGAAAAGAACGTTCAGGAACCCGGGGGTCAACTCAGACTCTCTTTTTCTCGTAAACGGACAAAAAAAATTCTTTAAAATGAAGACAACCATCACACATCCGGGGGAGAAAAAAAGGGAGAGCATGAGCACAACCACACCAACAGAGAAAGGTGTAAGATGGAAACGAAATGGACGACCTCCCTCTTTTAACAATGAGAGGACTAAAGTCGGCACCGAGGAATTCAGACCGAGGAGCATAGAGGAGGGGGGACGAAGGTCAGCAGGAGATGAACGATCGGACGAGTTCCTTTTCAGGGGGGCCGTTGTAAAAAGGCGGGAAATCTCCTTGGCAAAGGAGGTGGATTTCCGTGTTTCAACGAGGCAAAGGTTAAGGAGACGAAGAACTAACACAAGAAAAATCGGCGCGATATTCAAGTTCTCAGGAAAAGAAGAAGGGAGTGCCACATGGCACCTGCGAACTGGGGGAGCGACAAAGGACGACATGCCTGAAATGAACCAAAGCAAATTAAAACGACACGCGCAAATGAGAGCGAGCCGGCTGCGAGGTGGGGCAGGAAAAGGCGTACATCACGGCGGAAGGAAACGCAGCCAGATTTACTTCTTTTTGGAAGGCTCAACTAGGATAACGTCATCCTAGGAGTGCACGTCAACAACTTGAAAGGGGAAAAGGAAAAACCCAAAAAAGAAGGGAAGATATGAACACTAGCTATGGAGCAGAGTGAAACACTGGCAATCTTCTGGGATGCGCAGAAGGTAAAACAAAAAAGAGTGAAGGAAAGGGAATACCCGATACCATAAGTACAGGGACGAGGGTTGATGGGGGATAGAGCTCAGAATGGCGGGGAAGAAATGCCGGAATTCCGGATGGCAGAAATTCAAAAAGTTTCTTAACCTTGAGTAATAAGACCTAGGAGAAAAATCAGCTTGAACCCTGATCGGAATGGGGGAAAACGACCAAGAAGACGCGGTGGATACCCCCAGGAAACAGCGGAAAAATTTAATCAGGACTCGGGGGAATGAATTCACTACAAGCCGAAAGGTAGCACTATGTCCTTCTTGACGAGGTTCAGGGGACGGGGAAATCGACTGATGGTGATGACATCCGCTCGGGACGCGATAGGAGGGATCAGTATAGACAACTCGCGCAGCAACGAGGAAAATTCTCCCTGTGAACGGTTTCAAGCCCAACTGGGCCAGAGGGGCATAGAGAAAAATGGAATGCGCAAGGGAACCGATGGGATCAGATAGCGCAGAAAAGGTCTAATGCGAGGCGCGTTCAGGCTGTTGATCGGAAAAAAACCACACTGATGAAAGAAACGAACACGCCGGCCACGCTTGAGGGAAAATCCTTCGCGTCGCGAAGAAAAAGACTTGATTCCCTTTAACGCGTGCCCTTGATCTTGCAGAAAGGGAGAGCCGGTCACGGCCGTGCCTGAAAAAGATGGAGGAGAGGAGGCTACTAGCATGCGATCAACGAGAGCGAACTCGGGGTCAGGTCCGAGAAGAATTCAGAAACGAGGCCGTCCTGGACGACCTACGAAAGGTTTGAAGAGGGGAAAAGCGCGCAAGAGGTCCTGCTCAACTGCAAAGAGGGGGAAGGTGGCCCGAGGCTGATTTTGTTCAGGAAAAAAATCACGGCAAGAGGACGGGAGATCGGTGATTACGCCAAGGCAGGAAGGTTCCGGGCCCCGGCGAAGACGGAGGGGGGTTGTTGTGGAAAGGATAATCAAAGAAAAGAAAAAAAATTGTAAGAAAAGGTTACGTCGGGAAGGCGGGTCTAAACTTGGGTCAGTGTGCCTGGCTAGACCGAGAATCGATTTCGAAGACAGGGAACTTTGCTGCGCCTCTCATAGGGGGTCGTTTTAAAGTGATTGGGCCGGTAAGCAAAGGGCAAAGCCGGGGACATCCCACAGATGGGGCTTTGGAAGGCCGAAAAACTCAAAAAAGGTCAAATGCCGGTTCGGAAGCCAGGTAAGAAAATGGAACCGCAAGAACGCTTGATCAGGGCTCTCGATGGTTGGGGGGAGGAAAAAAGTGTGCATCACAACGTAGGGGCTGGGTGCAGCAGCGGAGGCCGCGGGGGGAATCCCGGTCAAAAGGCATGCGGCAAGCATTCATCAAAAGCGAACTGATTCCGGAAGTATCAACGCATAGAGTATGGTGCGGGATGCCGAGGGCAAAGGTCTAAATAAACAGGTAGTAAATCCAAGGAAGGACGGAAGCTGAAATGAAAGCATACGGAATCTAGCGGAACGGGAGGGGCACCAATCGTCAAATGACGATAGGCTCAGAGGTTTCTTAAGCGTGCAGGAGGCTTAAAGCAAGTCTAAGGAAGAGTAGGAAAAAAAGCCTCGAGTTTGCAGGAGTTCACCGGGCGAAATGTTTGTGCGGGTGAGCGCAATCTTCGCAGGGGAAAAAAGTTGCGTCTACTGTCCGGGGGGTCGGGGGCGAGGAATAGCCCTCCTTGAGGATACTACAGACGCGGCTCAGCAAAAAATAGCGGCTTCCTGAACGTGTTACTGGTATTGATGGGGGTTCCGGAGAGAGGCGGTCGCCGAAGAAGGGCTGTAATGAAGGGGGGGGAAAAAAGCCCGGGGGAACAATCAGCCGATGCGTCTATTGCCCACGAACAACGATACAGCACGTGGTTCGATTTTTTTGTTGCGACCGATCAATTGAGGGAGGCAATCTGGCGGGGATTGGGATAGTTTCGGGGGGTCCAGAGGTCCTGGCACGGCGGAAAAACAGCGGGGGCCAACTACCGGCCGCACGTCCTTGAGGGAACAAACGCGTAAGAACCTTGAAAGAGCAGTATAGTAAAGGGATTGTACCTTGGGGGGGGGGAGGCGAGAGATTGACGATCGGACGGGATACGCGAAATCGGAGCATTGGCCAAAAGAAATTCAATGATTTGGCCCTCTCTACGGAGGTTCAGACCGGGATTGGGGGGTTCCTGGTACCGGTTGACTTGAGCGAAATCCAAAAACCCTCTCACCCCTGGGGGGGGGAGTCCAGGGAGGAGGGGAGAAGATGAAACCGGTGGTGTGCAAAACTGCTTGATGTAAAGCGTTCAGGTGGGCTGATGCCTCTTCTAGAATGCTGTTCGCGGTTGAAAGGACGTCGATTAAAGGGGGAACTTAGCCGCAACGGAAGTTCCGTCTAGGCAGAAGTCTGTGGGACGCTTGGTGTTAGAGTCCTACGGAAAGACGGGGAACGGTATCTAGGGGTCTGGTCAACTAACGGAGTTGAAAGCGGGATATTCCTTTTCGTGTGGGATGCCTAACGGGACGGGCACGAGGGAAGGGGGAAAGCACTTCTGCGGACGTGCTGGGGGGGACCCCTACACTCTATCATTCGGGGTTAGCTCACTAAGTGAATGGCCTTCACGAAAAGAGCACTCCGCTCAGTTCTTGAAGCCTCGTCATCCTGAAGTTGCGGGGGTAACTTACGCAGAAACGGGGAAAAGTCTAAAAGATCATTACGTTGCTGGAGACTCAAAGGGATCGGCAGAGGGTCTGCTATTAGGAAGGCTGGGGAAGACGGGGTTATCCATCCGTCCAAGCGCCACGAAATTGAAGGTCGTTGGGGGGGTACCCGCCCTCATAAAAAAAGGAAAGGGACATCGGCCTAAGATTTAAGTTCAGGGATGAGTGTGACGTTTACTAACATCGCTTGAGTCCGGAACTGTTGGAACCACGGGGAGTAAACCGGCGGAGTCAGTCCAGCCAGTCCGTAGATTTCCTTGTCCCGGGAGGGACGACAAAAAAGCGATCGGCAGGAAGACTGGAAAATCACCTCGGGGGCGTGCAAATTGAATTTTCAGCTTACTCGTCCATGCAATCAATTCAGAAGGCCATCAAAAATAAAAGAAGTGGCTTGTCTAAAACCACGCTTGTGGGGGGTTGGGAGGCCAGATCCCGTCCATTTTAGGCTTACTGGAGCGGGGGGATGCTTGTTCTTAATAACCTTAGTGGAGGAGGGGGGGGCACCATGGGCTCGAAGCAAACAACAAAAAAAGGGGAGGAAGTAGGAGAGAAAAGGCATCATTGGGAAGCGACAAACTCAGGTTATGACGACAGTCAGCCAGTCACCTTCAGTACTAATGACTGCTTAATTCGGCCAGGAAAAAACAACTAACCAACGTGTGAGTAAACAACAGTTGGTCGAGCATCTGGGAGAATAGAAAGTCTTTTCCGGCCGCCAAAAAAGGGAAACTAAAAAGGGGGTTCCTCCTATCAGAGGAGCATAATTCCCTGGACTGGAAATGGGGGCGACAGTAAAAGGAACTGCTACGAAACCTGGGCTAAATCAGAAGGTGACGCAATCCCGTGGTGAGAAAGAATCCGGGTTCCTTACCAGACTGGTAGGAAAGAGGTAGTACACTCATCCATACTCAACGCACGGCTCGCTTCTGAAAAACTGCCTGAGGGAGAGGCGGGGGCGGCCCGATTACAACTCGGAGCGTTTACGACTGTAGGGGGATAACAGGAACAACACCCGCAGACTTCCGTCGCAGAATGAAGGAGCCATCGGAACGGGTCAGGAAAAAATCGGCGAACCGCTCATCTTGGGGCCGAAGTTAAGGAGGGGCAGATGCGGGGACAGATTGCCTAAAATGTAGGCGTGGGCAGAAGGAAATAAAAAGGCCATCGCATGCGTATGCATACCGAAATCTCAGATTATGTTACAACATGGAAAAGCGAGCTTATCCTCAAAGTTCACACCAAGAGGACCGCAGTCACAGTGGAAAATGACAAAACGAAGTGACACACTTAAACGAATATCGCGAGACATTTCCTTAACGTTACAGTAAGAATACCGTGTCCGGCGGAATAAAAGGGAGACATACCACTTCTCGAACCGAGGAAAAAAAAAAGGGTCTTGTACTTCAACTAACAATTTTAAACAACGGACCCTAGTGCCAAATACCGGACTTTCCTAAGCGGCATCTTCGCGAACAGAAAACCGAATTGAAGAGGTTACAGCAATGAAAGTGACACCAACACCTCGTTCATAGTTAACTCCGGGGAAAGGGTGCCAATTGCAAACCAAGTTAAGCAAAGTATTGTGTCGGCTAGAGGTAAATGCAACCACTGTAACCTCAAAACCATCGGATCGAACCGGACTTGAAGAGCAAAACCACGGGGGAAGTCTTTGAGAGGGTGTAAAGAAGGAGGAGGGTTAAATTCTGGCACCTCCTCATCAAAAGATCTGGACTAATCTCCGCTACAATTAAAAGCGGTGGGAGGACTAAAAAAACTGGGTGAAAGGAAGTACTCGGGTTGGGGTTTTCTATCCAACGCAGGGCGACGTGAGGGGTGAATCACTCTTGGAGAAAGGGGGGCCAAGGACCGACACAACATATAAACTCCAGCATCAATAGTGACAGAGGGAAGGTTACTAGGGGAAAAACAAAACGACTCCAAGTAGTCTCACTCATAGGAGTTATGGTGAGAAATATAGCACCTAGCTTAAAACCACAAAAAATTGGGCAACCAAAAGGGGTAAAAAGACCTGTAATACCGCCTCGAAAAAAAAGGTACAAAAAAATACTCGTTACCCTCCCAACGGTCAGGAAATCCGCTATTTGAAAACAAAGCCGCGTTGGGTCGACTCCAACGCCAGGCGGAGTCGTAATAGCAAAGCCGCATCGCGATCTGGAGTGGGCGAAATGGAACAATCACCAACAGAAAAAGGGGAAAAGAACGAATGACGACGGGCTGTAGCCTCTTTGGATGAACAAGAAGCTGCTGCCGAGACAAAAAAAAATCTGACGCCACCGAGAGTCCATCGAAATTGCCTGGAAGCTATGAAGGAAATCGACGGGGTGGTTAATTTCAGCTGTCATATCCTTTTCCAGATATCTAAAGTGTTTTAACTCGTCGCCCAGTGGCCGAGGCAGAACCGCACAACATCGTAGGCGGCGACATCGAGTCAGAACACTTTCGAGGAAAGAGAGTGCATCCTAAGCGTACACTTAGCGAATCAGAGGGAACTCCAGGCCCAGCAAGCCGGGATGCGCAGAATCATAAAATCGAGCGGCCGGAAGGGGGGAGCAAGGCAGGGGAAAATGCGCAGCAGGAAAAAAAAAAAACAAACAAGCCATACCTTTGACGTTGAGAAGGAGCACCAGGAACAGTTATCAAGGAAAGAATAGATCGGGCCCTTTTCAAACAGAGGGAAACTTAGTACCGAACCACTAAGCTCGAAAAAGCCACTAGCGGGGAGAATGTGGGCCCTGGCTCGCAAGAATTAGAAGGGAGTCAAAGAAAAAATGAAAAAAAAGTAAAATCCGCCCGACGAAAATACAGTAATTAGGGGGGTGATTGTACGCTGCAGAAGGCCGTGGTACGCTCTACTTCTTAGATAGCGGGAGAAAAAAAGGAAAGGCAAAGCGACCTATACAAAAATGTAAGAAGAGGCTACCATGTTCTGATGAGGAACATCCAAAGATGTGGCTCCCATCAGGAACACCAAAACAAAGAAGTTCTCAGGAAGAGGCCGGGGGGGCGGAAATTAACTCCTCCACACCACGGAGAAGGAAGGAAAGAATGAATCGTTCAGTACTTATCTTCGTGCGAGAGTGTCGGAGCCAAGAGAAGCGAGCGGAGTTCAGCAATAGTAAAAAGCATCAATAGGCTACCAACAAACGTTTAAAACGGTTCGAGGAAGGAAAGAATGCCATCACGTCTTGGCATCGGTCGGATGCGGGAAAAGGGGGCTCAAGGCCCCGTTGAATCGAAGAAAAAAAGCAAAAGAGGTCGAAGAGTCGGCCCGGGAAAATTTCGGTTTGGATAGAGCAAAAAACAAAAAAAGATGTAGGCAACTCTCCAACAGTCCTCCGTAGGGGGGAACAGGGTGTCTCTTAAAAGTAAAATCGGGGCCCGTTAGAGTTACCCTTTCCAAATTCAATCAGACGAAGCAGAGGGGAAAGTCTATTAACCGGGTCAAAACTTCTCCTTCCTTTGAAAGGTGGTAGAGTCTCGCTAATACGATTCAAAAAATCAAGAAAGTAGAATAGCGGAGGAGAAAAAGAAATTGAAAATCAGGGCATTAACGAAAAGATGGCAAGAAGAAGAACATGGGTAAAATCAAAAGTGACGGATTGGTTCTTCATCAGCACGCGGAAGGAAAACTTGAACGGCGGGGCATTAATGGGTTCCAAATCGGGATGTGTCGAATAACAAGGACGTCGAACTGTAAAATAAGGTGATCTAGGGAGAAGGAAAGGGAACAGGGGAAGATCCGGCCGCTAGCAAAGAGAAAACTGTCGTCTTGTCAAACTGCTTCTGAGCGCAGAATCACACAACTCGGCAGTTAGGGGTTGCGCGTTAAATTCAAAAGGAAGGCTGGTGCCCTGGAGAGAAGGAAAGGAGAAAATGCCATTTTCCGGGTTAAATTCTGCCAGAAGAACTAGTGGAGAAAGCTGGGGGAGTTCCGCGTTAGGTGGAGTAATAACCGGGGCAAACTCATGACCAGACCCGGAGGGAAGGTATTGAACTGTATACGGAAGGTAGCAACGTCCACACGATCCAAGGGAGGAAGGTCGAAGGTCGGGCCGGCCGTGCTGTAGAAGTTCAGCAAGGCGGGAGAAAAGCTGGAAATGTCTAACTGAGGTTCAGTCCGCAACAAATTTGGGTGGAGTTGGGACGGAAGGCTGTCGACACGGAATAAACACGTGTAAAGAGAGTGAGCCTCCTTGTAACACCCTTATCCGGGGGTCGGGGAAGAAGGGCCTACGAGGTCCGGTGCTGGTGTGAAAATCGGACAACCTGGGCGAAAAGACGGAGAATCTCAAGCAAACCACTTCATGAAAATGGAACGGCACTTCAAAAAGCCAGGCGAGCGGACTGCAGTCAAAGCAGGGAAGCGGAAAAGGACGAGGAGAACTCTTTGGCAGTCATAGGGAAGAGTTAAGTAAACGTGTGTCAAATCACGGCCCTCCTCTCGGGGTCAGGGTTGGAGCACCGGGGACTCAATGGGGGTGCTGTTTTATGAAAGAGAGGGAAGTAGTTCAGTCAGAGGATGCCGCTTGCTCAGGGGGATTAGCCAGCAAGGGGGTCTTGAGAAAAGCTCCTTGAGAAACTCTAAGGGTCAAGAAGGGGGGTTTTTACTGGTTTTGGGCTGGGGGGGAGAAAGGCGAGAGGAGGCGGTTCCAAAGAAATCGTGCTGGGGGTTGAACTTGGAAGGGGAAAACGAACAGGAGTGGATCATCATCCGTATTGAGGAAGTAAACTATGAGACAAAACATAACGGTCGAGGAGTTTAGATAAGTCGGTGAAGGAGGAAGGTTGGGGCGTCTATCAATTTGGCAATACGTGTATTCAGGTGATGCTGGCGGCTAGTGAGGGGTGCTAGACGGCCAGGGCGCACAACCTGAAAACCTCAAATGCCACTGTGGGCTAGCAAACTGAGGGGACTACCGTAGGGAACGGCAGCAAAAGGATTTTACTTGTGTGCGCGGAACTCAGAGCTGCAAAAAAAGGGATAACGCGACTCTAATTCTTTCCAAGTGAGAAAAAGAACGTGGAGGGTGCGCGGCAAAAGAGGAAAGTATTTATCACTTGATGGTGGTGGTGCAGTGGGAAGTGAATCCGCAGAGGAAAAAAGCGCCCCCAACATACGAAGATAGGGGGGGTTCCATTGAATTCCGCTCGAAGAGAGAGACAGGGACGCGGTGGGGGGAGAACAACTTGGAGGGAAACTCTAAGGGTCAGGGGGCTGGATTAACTTCTGCGAAGCTGGGGTTTGATTTGTACAATAAAGAGGCACTCCCAAAGGGGGGGTCTCCAATCTTATCGCAAACGTCGTTCAAGGGGTCCAAAATTCTGTTGTGAACGTAGGGGAGGGGAGTGAACCGGGGGGGTCCAAGGAATAAGTCTCGCAGAAAAGGGGGGGGACGCGTCCGGGGGAAAGAGGACGGAAAGGCTAGAGGGCGTTTACGTTGGGTGAATCGAGGTTTTCCCAACGGACTACTAGGAACTGGCACGAGTTGTAAAAAGGCCTGGACCAGGTGTGGTGGGGTGGGTGGGGGGGGGGGATCTTCTCGTTCAATTTTGGGTGAACCTCCGAACTGGACACTGTACTGAGGAGGAGAAGCAGGGCCGGGAGGTTCGCAAGTCACGAAAGAAAGAGAAGTTGAGGCATTATCCCCTTCCATACTATCAGGGGGGAGCTTACCTCTGAAGAGTGAGGGGCAAGTCTAAAAGGGGGACGGGACTGTAAGGGGGGGCAGGAGGGGAAGGAACAAACGCTGCATTTAAGAGTTCTACATCTAGTGTTTTAAAGGTTCACATAACGCGACGTCCAGTCCACTCGCACATCAGAAGAGCGGTTAAAGGAGGGGGGCCGCCCCGATTACAAAAAAAAGAAGGCCATAGTACGCAATCGAGAGTAACGTGGTGAGGTGGAAAGGCGTGGGTGGAATCCTTCTGGAATAAACAGTTTCCTTAATCCTGAACCGTATGCGTGCAAAAAAAAGAGGCGTCACTAGGGGAGGTGCCAAAGCCTTGAGGTAGTTCCTTGGAACCGGATACCCCCCCTCATCTTCTAGGGAGGAAGTGAAGGAGAGGAGGTCAATGTTCGGTTGCTCACCTGAAGGGACGGCCCGACAAGCATTCATAGGAAGTCAATGCTCAGAAAACAGTGTCTCCCCAACGCTTTTGTGAATTTGGTGTCTTCCAGAAGAACGGTATTCGTCTACTGAGGGGGGATAGGGTATGCCAGTGTCGTTTGTAAAGCATAAAAAAAGGAGGGAGGTGATATCAAACCAAGGAGAGAA
>Ga0179593_1517230_pt1 | contig 11603 bp, 18 predicted proteins | sample CZODoug2_1_08_16_FD_185931 | JGI IMG/M metagenome (GOLD analysis project Ga0179593, IMG submission 185931) | Vadose zone soil fungal communities from Angelo Coast Range Reserve, California, USA - CZODoug2_1_08_16fungal (PacBio error correction) | ecosystem: Environmental > Terrestrial > Soil >...
CGACCCATTCTCTTTTCCTCGTCCCAGAGGGAAAAGGGAGGGGAAAGAAGGGGAGGAGCACTTAAGTTCGTTTCCCAGGGGGGAAGGCCCTGAACCGGGGGCCTTCAGTCGCTCGCGACTGTGGTCGCTGAATGCAAGGAAGGGAAGGGGGGGGAGAATGCAATCCCCCCCCCCAAAAAAAAAGTCCCCCCCCCTCTCTTCGAAAAAGAAAAAAAAAGAGGGGGAGAGAGGAGAGGAAAGTATCTCTAGCATCTCTAGCGGCAAAGGGGGGAGAAAGTCGCCAGATGCTCTCTAATCTCTATCCTTCTGATATCCTTTCTTCTCTCACGAGAAGGGGAAAGAAAAAAAAGGGTAGTAGAGAGTCGACTGAGGCAGAAAAGAGAGGGGGAAGAGTAGGCGTCGGCTTATGAGGGGACCTATAATCTCTTCTATCATCGCAAAGGGGAAAGAGGGGGAGGCCACTCTTTCCTTTATCGATCAGGGGGGCGGAAGGGGGGGAGGGGGGCTGCTTGCATAGGATTTCTTTGTTCTTTCCTCCCCACCTGGAAAGGAAAGAGAGAAACCTTCGTCGAGTCTTGGCGAGAAGGAAGAAAGAAAAAAAGAAGAGAGGGCTGCGTCCTACGCGCAGACCTTTCGTCTGATCCTCTCATCTACGAAGGGATGGAAATAGTGTCATCTCCTATTTCGCGGCAGGAAAGGGGGGGAGAAAGGAGACGCAGCGCCGGCGCGGGAAAGGCCCGCTCTAGGCAGCGAGGGGGGAAGGAAAGGAGAGCTAGTCTGTCGACTGTGGAGAAGAGGGGGAGAGGGAGGAAGAGAGGCGATTAAGCCCTCCAAGCTACGTCTAATGCCTCGCGGCGCTGCGGAGGGGAAAAAAGAGGGAAAGAGAAAGGCGGTGATCCAGGCCGCGTCGAAAAGGGGGGGAGAAAAAAGGGGGGAGGGGGGGATCCATTCACCCTCTGCCCATCAGGGGCTGCCTTCTCTCTCTCCCAGATAGGGGAAAAAAAGGGAACCTCAACGCTCATCTCGCCTGCGGCTGTAGGGGGGGGGAAGGGGGGGGGGAAAAAGGTAACGTCGCGGCCCCTTCTTCTACCAGAAAGGGGAGGAAGAGAAAGAACGAACGTCTTCCCCGGAAAAATAAGGGGGGGGGAGTATCCGTCGCTTCGGTAGGGTCTTCTGCCTTCTCTTGTTGAATGCGACAAGAAAAGAATGCCTCGCATCGTCAGATCGAGGGTGGGAGGGGGAGGAAGAAACTCCACGGCGCTTCAAAAAAAAGAGAGAGAGAGAAGAGAACGGCCTGCAGCGGAAGGAGAGAAAAAAAGGCGCGCGTCGAATTCCTAGCCGCGCAAGGCTGTCTGTTGAAAAGAAAAGAAGGGGGGGAGGCGCCGTCGATCAGCAGGCCCGCGCGCAGAGGGGAGGGGAGGAAAAAGATGGTAGAGCCCGCCGAAAAGGAAAAGGAGGGCAGCTCGATCATTTATAGCCGGAAAGAAAGGCGTCCTTCGGGAGGGAACTTTCCTTGTGAGTCGTATACGATCCCCTGGGCTCCATCCAAAAAAGGGAGAAGATGCGGCCCTGCAGGCCCGAAAGAAAAAGGGGGCCGAGCGGGTCCCTCCTCGCACGGCCGAAAGCGCAGCTCGAACTCGCTGGGCGGGAGAGGGGAGGGACGTGCTCGACTTATCTCAGGAAGGGGAAGGGGAAAAGGAACCCGTCTTCGCTAGGGGGCGTTGGGCGAGATTGCGGGCGTCGGAGAAAAGGAGGGAGACGCACGTTTGGCGCGGCCGAAGAGAAGAAGAAAAGAAGAATGAGAGAGGGCGAGAGTCCTCGAGCACCCGTTGGTCCAGAAAAAAAGAGGAGGGGGCACGGCCCATTCGCTTGGTGCGCAACAAGAAGAGAAAAAAGAAAGAAGAAGAGAGGCCCTAGGCCTACCATGGGGGGCGCTCTCTGCGATTCTCCTAGTATTCGCGGGGAGGGGAGGGAGAGGGCGATTCCCCTGTCCGACAAGGAGAGAAAAGGAAAAGGGAAAAAGGGGGAGAGGTCGTTTTCTAATCCCGATTTCAGAGAAAAATCTCGCTTCTCTCCACTTCGCCGGGAAAGAAGGAGGGGGGAAAGAGGGGGTCTACGAAACAAAAGAGAGAAAAAAAGGAGGAGGAGCGGCCGCCAAAGCACTCTATCAGCTCTTTTCTTCTCTTTTCGGAGGAGAAGGAGAAAAAAAAAAAAAGGGAATAGAGAAGGCTCCATTCCTCATTCCCTATTCTTATTTTGGGAAGGGGGAAAAAAAGAGGGAGAAGAAGTGTCCTTGCTCTTGTAATGCTCAAGAAGCTCGGAGGACGCATATAACATCTCTCTCACAACACAACTTATTATAGAAAAAAAGGGGGGGAAAAAGGGAAAGAAAGCGCCCTGCCACTCCCTAGCCGGGGAAGAGAAAAAAAAAAAAAATAAACTCCGCCTCGGAATAGGTCTGCGATGCTTCTATACCTTCCTCGACTCAAAAGAGGAAAAAAAAGGAAGGCAACAAAAAAGTCTGCTCTAGGCTGGGGAGGCCCTTCCTGCCTACTAACTACTTCTATAATAGGGGGAAGAAGAGGGGGGGAGAGGATGTCCTCTCTAAGGAAAGAAAAAGGGAAAAGCGCGTGGATCTCCGGCTCTTCCCTTTTCTTCGAACGAAAGGAAAAAAAGAGAAGAGGCGTCCCTTCTCTCGAAAGAGGAGGGCTCGCCCCTGGAAACCTCCTGTCAAGCCACTTTCTACCCTCTAAATCATAGGAGGAAAGAGAGAAAAAATGGTAGAAAAGGAAAAAAAAAAATTTCCTCAGATTCCTATACTCGTCATGGGAGAAAGGAGGGGGGGGGGGGTTCGCCCCAAGCCGAGGGGGAAAGAGAAAGGAAAAAGGAAGCGTCGATCTGGTCGAACCAATCTCTTAACTCTCTTTCACGGAGAGATCCGCCGGGCAGGAAGAGGGAATGTCGCCTCGCCCCGCGCCAACGTGCGCTCCGCGCTCGACGAGCACGAAGGAAAAAAATCTCGCCCAACCCCGAGAGAAAAAAAAGGAGACGGCTGGAGGCCGACCTGAGCTACTTCTATCACTCCGCCCACGCGGGCTTACGGAAGGAAAAAAAAAGAAAGAGGAGCTGCGAGGAGGACCCGCTCGGGCCAAAGAAGAAGAGAGGAAAAGCCTGCAGGTCCGCATCGAAAGGCCGACGTTCAAGCGCGGTATTGCGCCCATGGAGAGAGGGAAGGTGCGCCCCCGCCGAAGGAGAAAGGGGAGAACCATGTCTGACTCACATTCTCTCTATGAAGAAAAGATCTAGCTCTAAGCGGGAGAAGGGGAAAAAAACGCGTCCTCTGACTACTACAGGAAGCTCTCAGCGGAGAAAGGGGGGGAAGACCCATTTCTTGCAGGTGGGGGGGGGTCACAGTACACCCTTTCGTGAAGGAGGGCTTAAAGGAAGATCCATTCTCTACTTTCTCGACTCGGGGGAGAGGGGAGGGAGATTCAATCCTCGAGGACAATCTCGTTCTTGGAATCGACCCTCTGGGCTTTCTCCTCCGGAAAAGGGGGGGAAGACGTAAATCTATCTACGAAGAGCTTCTTCTTCTTTACCGAAAGATTCTCCCGGAAATCTCATTCCTTTCCGCCCTAGGAAAGTCAGCTCCTGCTCAGAAAGGGAGCATTCTTTCTAGCAAAAGGAGGGGAGATTGCCTCCTCTCGGTCCGTTTTCTCGGAGAGGGAGACTTCTCTTCGGGGGTGCGGGGATCAGCGACCTTTCTTCTTCGCGCTCCGCCTTATTGGGTACTCTCGCTCAGGGACGCCCTTCCCAGGTCCCAGGCTTCCTCCTTCCGAGAAGAGCGGGGGCTGCCATTTAGAGGTTTTCCTTTGACCCTGCTTTCTCTCTTTTCTTCAGGGAAAGCCTTCTCAGCGTCTCTATCGCAAGGGGGGTTTCGTTCTCGGGAGAAAACCGACACCAGACAGAGTAGGGTCCACATTCTAGGCGGGTGGAAGGTCCCGGCTCCTACCTCGCGGGAGCGGCGTCCCAGGAATGGGGTCAGGTTGGGGTGGGGGTTCTCCGATCCGGAAGGATGGCCCTCCTAGGCAGGTTTCTCTCTCCCTGTACAAGGAGGAACGCGGGGATAGACCCATCACGGTGCGGCTGCTTCTTCCTAGAAGGAAAGGAGAGTTCTTTCTTCAAAAAAACCCCTCCGGGTCTCGTAGAAAAGTCCTATCTACCCAACAAAAACCTTAGGAACCTCCTCTCCTCTCATGGGGGGAAAAAGGTGGAACTCGATAGAGGGGGGCGCTCTCGGGAGGGGGGGTAAGAAAACCGCTTTCTCTTTGTCGGCACCCCCGTCTGGGGAAATCCCTTTCGTCCTCTCCCAGATGCTGCGCAGGGGGAAGGGGGGGGAAAGCTTTCTTCTCTTCTTAGAGAAAGGATCCGAGAACTTTCTCTCAAGTTTCTACGAGAGGGGGGAACTATACTTCGCAGGGGGGGGAGTTCTTTAGACCCTCGACGGAAACTTGGGAAGGATTGCTCCTTCTCTAGGGGGGAAAGGGGTGGGGTCTTAGAACTCCCGGGGCTGAGAGGGGGGACCCTCAACGTGCCTGCCCTCGAAAGGACAGTCCCAGGAGATAGCCACTTCTTGCGAGGGGTTGCTAGCAGGTCCCTCGAGGGGGGAATCCTCTCCGTGTCTTTCCCGCTCGAGGGGGGGAGGATTCTCTCGACTGGGGGGCGTTGCTTATAAAGTAGAGGCCTCGCGTTGTATCTCCGAATACAAATCGATGTAAAAGAGGTCTCCGACGGGACTCGAGTAAGCTCGGGGAAGGTCAAGACTCGCTAGAGAGGGTCCTGGGGCTTCCCGTCAGAGGGGAAGGGGTCAGAGGGCGTCGGGGTCTTCATGGCAGGGGGAAGAGAAACCGGGTATGCGGGGGGGAAGACCCGGGATCGGGGCAGCTTCTACCGCTAGAGAAGGAGGAAATCATTGGTTCTAAGATGGAAAAAACCCTCTTCATCTCTCTAGGAGGGGGGGAGCCATTCGAGAGGAGGAAGGCACACGTGGTGAAGATCTTCCCATTCTATCGGAAGAAGCCCAACCTCACTGAGGAAAAAAGAACTCTCCCTGGAGAGACTACCTTCCATCGGAAAGTTCTTCCACCGAGGGGGGAAGAGAGTAACGGAGTCTCCCAGGAGATCCTTCGAATAAAAGCCCAGGAGGGAAAGAGTCTTCCGAGGGCACTCTCAGTTGAGTCCCCTCAAGATTTCCGTGGGGGAGGGGAGAAAAAAAAACATGCCGTTCGCTTCGGGAAAGGGGGCTCCTCGGTGAGGAAACGTCTGGAGGAAAGGGCAGGTTTCCCGGGGGAGGTGAAAGAGACGCTTTCTCCAAGTTTTCTTTCTTTGGGTGGAAAGTAAAGAGGGACTTAATCATTCCGAAGGAGAAAAGGAGATAACGTCTCCTCTCTCATGAAACTATTCTTTCTTTAGAAGAAAAGCAAGGGGAGGTGCTTCTGAAAAAACCTGACTCGTTTCCAAGGAGGAATGCTCTCTCGGGACAGAGGTATTTCCTTCCGTAGATCTTTCCTCTTTCTTCCGCGGAGGGGGCAAGGACAATCTTTTAAAGAGAAGAAAAAACCTTCTCTAAAAGGGCTCTGTCCCCCCAAAAGCTCTACTAGGAGGAGAGAAAAAAATGCGCCTCTCCTATGGGAGGGGGGGGGAGAAGCTTTCTTTTGGGGGGGAACTGCCGGGTTTCCAAACACTACCTCTCTGGGGAGGAGGAAAGATACTAATTCTATGGAAAGGGAAGGCTATCTCTTCTCCTAGATCCTTCCTCTCCTGTTGGGGGGAGATCTCTACGGCTCTCCAAAAGAAGCTACATTTTCTAAAGAAGGCTTCTTCTCACTGCTCTACTACAGGGGGGGGGGAAAGAGGGGCGGGTAACTGGTGCGTGGTGGCTCTTTCCGGAGGCTCTCTTTCGTCTGGGAAAAGAAAAAGACTTCAACAAAGGAAAACTTATTAGGGAGATATATACTTTTTCGCAAGAAAACTGGGCTTGGCCGGGGGGGGGGTGGTGGGGAAAAAAAAAGGTCGGTGGCATGGGGGGGGGGCTCGGTCTAAGGGGAGGTCTACTCTGGGGTGGAATCCTCTAAGGGACTCTTTCTCCCATCGGCAAAAAAAAGGTTCTCTCGTCTCGATTCTGTCCTAACCATTCTCTTGAGGGAAAAGGAAGAGTCAAAAGGAAGGAATCGTCCAGGGGTGGCGGGGGGTCGGGGGTATATCGGGGGTGCCTCGGTGGTCTTTTCTTCCTAAAGGGGGCCCTCGAGGAAAAGGAAAAACGCGTCCGAGAAAACCCTACCATCTTCTAGCGGGAAAAAGGAAGGAGCCTCCTCTTCGCGAGGGGAAAGAGGCAGTGTGGGGGGTCTGATTTGCTAGCGCTCGTGGAAGAAAAAAGGATTCCCAAAAAGTACTTCGGAAACTATCTCTATCTCGGAGAAGGGGGAAAAATTTCTTTAGAAGAGGGAAGAAGACTATTTCTTCTCAGGGAGAAGAATAGTTACTATCTAGAAAAGAGGGAAGACCATCCTCTCCTCTTCCTGAGGAGGAGGGATCTCCTCGGGGAAGAAAAGAGCCCATCTCCCTATGAGAGGGAGGAAGAAAATCATCTCTGCTTTACAGCATCTCTACCACGGGAGAAAGGGGGGGGGGGTGGTCTTCCCGAGGGTGGGTGGTGTGGGTGGGGTCGGGACCCAATTCTAAACTGTGGGAAGGGGCTTCGGCCTAATTCTCTTGGGTGGGGGGGGTCGGGGGGTCGCTGTGTGAGTAGGGAAAGGGGGAGGTGGGGTTCTTTGGTTGGGGGTCTGAAGTTTGTCCTTAAAGGGGAGGTGGGGGGGGGGGCCAGAAATTATCGGGAGACTTTCTCGGGAAAGGTCTCTATCTCTTTCTGGGAAGGCTTATCTGAACGCTCTTCGAAAGAGGGAGGGCCTTCGGGTCAAAGGGCTCTCTTCTTCTCTCTTCAGGATTAAAGAATAGTTTCTCTTTTTGGGTGAAGGAAGCTTCTACCGGATTCGCCTGTAGCTTCGCGAGAAAGAGACGGGCTCCGACCAGGAAAAAAAACAGCATGGCGCGGTCGTCGAAGGAAGAGGGGCGCGCTCGCGCTGAACGCTTAGGCGGGACGGGAGTATCGTGCCGAGAAAGAGTCGAGAGAAAAAAGAAAAGCCCGGCGGTCGCACGTCTTGCCTGGAAGAGAACTCGTCGCGTAGGGAGAAAAGGGCGGGCGTCTGGGGGGAAATCTTTGTCGGTAAAAAAAAAAATTTCCAAGGAATCGACCTCCAACCTTCTTCGAGGGAGGGGGGGAAGGGAAATTCCTGAAGAGGAAAAAAGAGGAACGCAGCGCCTTTCTTCGGATCAGGTAGGAGAGAAGGCCTCGATCTCCCTGCGAAGAAGAGAAAGAGGTCCGGCGGAAGGCTGTCGCTTTGGTTTCTTCAAAAGGGAAAAAGGGAATTCCCGCTCGAAAGAGAAGGGCACGGCGACCAAAATTCTCTCTATTCTTTCTACGGGGGGGGAAGGGAGGGAAGGGCTCATCGTCGAGAGGGAGGGGGAGTGAAGCCCTCCTCGTCTAAGAATAATTCCGCTCTTCTCTCGAGGCAAAAAGAGGGCTTTACTCTCTGAAAAGGGGGGAGTTCTCCTTTCCGGGAGACCCTTCGTTTTCGCAGGGGAAATTTCGAAATATTTTGTGTAGGTCCCTTCCCCCTAGGAGAATCGGGGCTTTCGGGTAAAAGAATCGAGATTCTCGGTGAATACCCCTCTCTGAACTAAGAGATTTCAGCTTGCCTTAAAACATCTGCATTCTGGGCGGGAGGAGAGTCCTTTTCTGTAGCCTTTTTCTCGTGTCGGCAGAGGAGAGGGAGGGGGGGGGAGAGATCAATCACAGGAAAAGAACTACCTACATAGCTTCTCCCGGAAAAGGGGATTCAAACTATCCCTCTTTTTCCTACGAAGAGGTAGAGGGATGCGGTGCTTTTCGGAATCCTTCTCTTTTTTTAGGAGAAAAAGGAAGGGGAAAAGTCGCATCTTCATCGATGGGGAGATCCTTCGATGCTCACTCCCGGGGGGAAAGGTCACTATAGTGGATGATCCTCTCCCTTCCAATTCATCTCCTAGGAAAAAAGAAGACATTCTCTTCTTCGTAAAGTAATAAGAGAGGTTGACCGCACTCTGCCATCCCTTTTTTTATTCTCCTTCGAGAAGAAGGGAGGAGTCTTCTTCGCTTCCTATGGGGAAAAGAAAGATTGACGTATCTCTGATTCATATGAGGAAAGGAAGTTAGATTCAAAAATCCTTCATTCCTCAGAAAGAAAAGAGGGGAAAGGAGGGAGTGCTCCCTTTCCTTTTATTCTTATACGAGAAAAAAGGGGGGAAAGGAAGTCTATGCTCCCCGTTATCAATCTCTCCACCAGAGGAGAGGAAGAAGGAAAATAAGAAAAAAACGAATCTCATCTCTAACTAGATGGGGAGTGGGGAGGGGGAGGCTTTCTCGATATCATTCATGTCCTGCCTCCATCCGGCGCAAGGGGAAGGAAAAGGGGAAGAGGGGGGGGGGGGGGAAAGGAAGATTCGTTCTTCTTCTGAACGTGATAGGAAAAGAGAAATGTTTCTCTGTAAGGAAGAAGAGTCGCCAGGAAGAGAAGAAAGAGCTCTCGAAGTCCTCTAGCACGGCCGGGGGGAAAAAGTGAAGAGCTCATCATCGGAGAGGGGTAGAGGGAATGGGGCGCAAAAACCTCTCAAAAAAAAAAAGGGAAGTGTTCATGAAAGGTCCTCTAGTCCCGGGCCTACCATTTTGGGGGGGAAAAAGACGAGGACTAGATTTTCTCTTTTTCTCGGGGGGGAGGAAGGCTCGTGCTAGCCCTGTCAAAAAGGAGCTGAGCTGTTCTCCTCTTTCTCCGTCGGGGGGGAGGGGGGGGGGGTTTTTTTAGGGAGGACGCACTAGCTCTTCTTTCGAAAAGGAGAAAGGGATCCGCGGGAAGGATAGAGGACATCGTCGACGAAAAAACGAGGTCACCGAAATGGCTCTCCTCGTCTTCCGGAGAAAAAAGAAAGAGGAGAGGGGGGGGGCCCGGCTCGTGGCGGCGTAGAGCAGATGAAGAGAAAAAAGGAAAGACGCGCAGGCGAGACTCAGGCCCGATTCTATTTTAGTGCGCGGGGAGGGAAGAAAGGGGGGGAAGGGGGGGGCGTGGCCGGCGCTTGAAGGCGCCAGAGAGAGGAAAAAAAACGAGGAGGAGGAAAGAGAGGAGATGGGAAAGCTGTCCGATGCGGCCTTCTCTATGCTCCTGAAGGGAAAGCCAGCCCGAGCCGGGAGAAAAGAAGAGAGCCGCAACTCCATCCAAGATCCTTCTGCTTCTCCAGGAAGGGGGAAAAGGGGGGAGGGAAAACGAGGGGGGGGGGGCGCTACTCTGCTCTACAAGAACACTAAGGTCCCCCCTTCCCCAAACAACACCCCCCCCCGAAAAACCCTCCCCCCCCACCCCCCCTTCTTCTCTCTGAAGGGGGGAAAAGGGAGCGACCGGCTAGCCCTCGGGGAGAGAGAGGGGGGGAAATTGTCCTAACCGTCAGGGGGAGGAAAAATTCCAAGGAAGGGGAAAGGCGCAGGGATCCTAGAGGGAAAGAGAAGGATCCCCGACGGATAACTATTCGGAAAAGAGAGAGGGGGCTCGCCCGAGCCTCCGGTCAGCCACAGCGCTACCCTCTAATCCCCTCTCCTTCCTCTCCCGCGAGAAGGAAAGAGGGGGAAGAGAGTCCTACTCTTCCTCCCGTTCAATTGGTTCGTGGAGAGGCGGGGGAAAAAGAAGGGGGGGCGGCGAGGACTGAACCCCCGTGTTGCTATATTACTCGCTTCTCGAGACAAAAAAAAAAAAAAAAGAAAAAAAAAAAAAAAAAAAAAACCCCCCCCCCCCCCCCCCAAAAAAAAAAAAAAAAAAAAAAGAGGAGAAAAAAAAACACCCCCCCCCCAAAAAACCAAAAAACCCCCCCCCCCCCCCCCCCCCAAAAAAAAAAGAAAACGCCTGCGGACCTCTCTTTCCCGAAGCCTGAGAAAGAGGGAAAGGAAAAAAAAAAGAGAGAGCACTCCGACGACGATCACATCGCTCCCAACCCCTATCCATACGGCGGACAAAAAAAGAAAAGGGGGAGGAGAAGAAGTCCTAGACTCCTCCCCACGAGGGGGCGAGAAGGGAAAGAGGGAGGAGGCGGCGAGGAGCCCGCTCGGGAAGCCTTCTCGTCGGTTTTTCTATCTTCTCCTTCATTGCCGAAGAGGGGGAAAGGGAGGAAGAAGAAAAGGAGAGTCTACGACTACAAGGTCAAGGGCGCCCCGCCCGAAAGGAGAAGGGGGGGGGATGGAAAGAGGACACTCTACCTGCTCGCGACTTGGGGGTTCCGCATCTGCTCTCTCTCTAATCTTTCTTCAGGAGAGAAAAGGGAAAGAAAGAAGGAAAAAGAAGCTCTGGCTTTTCTGCTCGAAGGAGAAGGAAAAGGGGAAATGAGCCGGAGTACTTCGACGGCGCCTGCGCGAAGGAAAAAAAAAGGGGAAGCGGCATCCTACAAAAAGAGCGGCTGCGCCAACAAGGCGGCTGGCGCGCACCCCTCGATCTGCCGCTGCTAGGAGGAGGAGAGGGGAAGGGGAAAAAAAGGAGCAGGCCGACTCCTCGGAAAGAAGAGAAGGGGTCGGCCAACGCGTTCAGAGGTGGACTTCTTTCCTTTTCGATCTCGTTCTTCCTCTCGGGGGAGAAGAAGGAGGAAAAGGGTGGGAGAGCGATCACCTTCACCGAAAGGAAGAAAAAAGGGTACCTTGCCCGGTGATCGGGTCTTTGCACGCTCTCTTTTGGAGGGAAAAGGGGGGGAAGGAACCACCTCCACGTATTATGAAGGAAGAGCAGAAGGCACTGGAATCCCGACTTCGCGGGGGGTCTCGGACCCTCTACTTGTCGCAGGACTCTTCTCCTCTATTCCTTCGAACGGAAGGGGAGGGACTTCCTCGCCGCCCCGAGAGGAAGATGAAGAAAGGGAGTTCCTACACCTCGAACGGGGACGATCTAATTGTGGTCGCCTTTCACTACTCTGCTGCTCTCGCGCGGGAAGAAGAGGAAAAAAAAAAAAAAAAAAGGGGAAGACCTGCCGCCGCGACTCGGAGAGGGAAAAGAGAAAAGGAAAAGGGGAGGAGCGGCGCATAAAGAAGCGAACGGCGCGCATCTTCTACTCCTCCCGGCAGAAGGGGGGAAAAAAAAGGGGAAAAAAGAAATCGACGCCGGTGTCGGGAGGGAGAATAGAAGGGAACCGCCCCGCCCTCAGACAGCCCTCATCCTACTCCTACCGCTAAGAGTGAAGGGGAGGGGGGAGGAAGAGGGGAAAAAAAGCCGGCGGTCCCACGCGGAGAGGAGAGAGAAAGACCGACGTCCGTCCCCTACTCTTCCTCTAAGCCGAGGGAAGGGGGGGAAGGAGAAAGAAAATAGAATGCTGGTTCTCGAACTGCTCGTTCGCGAGCAAAGGGGGAGAGGGAAAGGGGGGAGGAAAGCAGGGTCGAGACTAGTTCCAGGACAGCACAAGCTGAATCTCTATTGCTCTATCTC
>Ga0179593_1719915_pt1 | contig 11603 bp, 8 predicted proteins | sample CZODoug2_1_08_16_FD_185931 | JGI IMG/M metagenome (GOLD analysis project Ga0179593, IMG submission 185931) | Vadose zone soil fungal communities from Angelo Coast Range Reserve, California, USA - CZODoug2_1_08_16fungal (PacBio error correction) | ecosystem: Environmental > Terrestrial > Soil >...
GCCAAGACCGAGCCTGGGAGAAGACTCGTCTCCCGGGTCACCGAAAACAAAAACCTGCCTTCCGGCTGCGTCAAAGAACAGGGATGCGGGTACTAAGGAGGACCCAGAACGGAAATAGGGCAAGTGGTCGTCCCTATCAGGAAGGTAAAGGGAGAAGAAGCAACGACCTCTTCAAATAAGGGGCTAGAAGCGAACAGAGGAACCACTCAGTGATAACAAGAAAAAAAAAAAGCCAGGGAACTGCAGGCTTAACACAAAGGGGGTGAGGTCATTACCCGAAAAGGAAGTTCGACCGGAAACGGGAAGTCCAAAGGGATTGGCCAACTTAAAGAGGGGGCTCGGGGTGGGCCCAGGCTAGAAAATAAGGAGGAAGAGGAACGACAAACCGGTCACTCGACAAGAAGGCCTACAACTTCACCTCACCTGTTAACAAGAGAAAAAAAGTCGGGCATTACTCCCGAAGCGGCAGGTCGGCTGTGAACGATGCCCAATGTCTGCGCCAGGGGAAAGACGGGTGCACTAACTGACTCATTCTGACAAGGAGAGAAGAAAAACGCTCGGAAGGCGTCAGCACAACTACTAGTGGGGCGGATTACGTCGACTGTATTCTCACGAAAGCGGAAGGAAGGGGATAACAGAAGCATCAGCCATGTCCCTAAAAGCAAGCAGGAAAAAGACCGTGGACGCGACTCGCGGAGCTAGCGTGATTATGGAGGAATTCAGGAAATGAGAGCATCTCGAATCAAGGGAAAAAGGAACGCGTAACTACCACCTAGAGAAAAAAGAAAAGGGTTTGGGGTACGGCAAGTGGTAGCAGCGGAGAAAAGCCACGTTTAAAAGCTGTCTTGGGCAAAGTTAGGGGGGGGAGGGAAGAGGGCAGCAGAGGGCGGTTGGTGCGGGTGAGATCTCCGCGGAGCTCCAATACTGGTCGACCAGGGACGGGGGCTGGATGGGAGGAGCCGAAGCACGAGATAGCCTAGGAGGGACCTATTGACGTGCGGGGGAAGGGGGTCAAGAACCTTCTGGCTCGAGCGCATTGAAGAGAGATCCATCTAGAAGAGGTAAGTGAATCGTGGCACGAAGGGTGAGGTCCTGTTCACGTCAATCGTCTGGAGAGCACACCAGGAAGGGGAAGGACAAAAATCATCTTGAGGGGGGGAAACGGGGAGGAAAAAAAAACCGCAGGACGAATGCACAAGGGGGTTGGGGGGGGGGGGGGGGTGTTGTTCGCACAGTCGCAGGAGGCTCAAAGAACCTCAAGTTCGCACGAGAAGGTTCGAAGAAAACTCTGCTAAGAGAGTACTCTTAGTTCCAAGGCTCTCCCTCGTATCATTTGAGACTGAAAAGAAGGTGCGGCCCTTCACCGAAAGAAAAGAGGGAGGCACGGAAAAGATAGAAAGAGCCGCATCTAAAAAACTAATATCCTCGAGGAAAAACGCAACGAGGGGGACAGGGTTGGTGAAGAAAAATGTCCTGACGACGTAAAAAGAAGGCCGGAGACGGGAAGAACCGACATTGGGTAACCCAATCCACTATCGGCCGGCATAGTGCTCAAAAGGCTTCTGCGCTCCGTCCCTATATCGGCAAGGGAGGAAAAAGACGAAGAAACGAGCCCAGAATGAGGGGAACCTGGCATCCAAACGTGATATACAGCAAGAAGGGTCTTCCTCTGGTCTCCGTGTCGTTTTCAACGAAAACGGAAAAGGGGAGAAAAAAAAGCTTAAGGTAAACCGACGGGAAAAAAAAGAGCTCTTCACAGGCGGTGAGCACTGTTCATCTCCAACAACACAACGAGGTAAAAGATGAAAGTCACTAAGGCGGGAAGAGCTCGGGTGTTGCAATCCCTAAAGATGGCCTCAATGAAGCTCAACGAGGGCTTTTTCGTTCCTTCAAACCCGCGGACAGCAGAAACTCGAGCTTCCTCGTCGTCCTACGAAGAAGGTTCCCTCCTTTCGGGGAATGTCGAAAAAAGGTCCGACCGGCAATCCTTCGGAAGTAGGAAGGCAGATTGCCTCAAACGAATCGAATTCCTTAGCAAAGGTGTATGTGGGAGGGGAAAAACAGTGGGGTCGGTTGGAAGTCGATCTCGAGGGGGAGAAAATGAAAGTACGTTCAACCAACTCTTCATCACGTTAGTTCACCGCCATCGTTGATACGAGTATGAGGGTCCAATAATTCGGAAGGCTGCGATATCGTAGAGGGGGCGTGAAGCCGCCACGTCGCTTGTAAGAGGGCGAGAAGGTCGGGGGAAGCTCCTCAACGAGTTCTCGCAAGAGGGGGGGAGAAATCAGTCATACAGCACCACCCTTTAAGAGGACACTTAGTGAGAAATAAACGCTCAGCGAACTCGCGAGGCTTGGATCGAACGAAGGGGAGGGAAATAAAAAAAAAAATACTTCATGTCGAATGAACAGGAGGGGGACGCAGGACAAGGCGTGAGCAAATCGTTAAAACATTCTGAGAAGGAGGGGACGACGGGGGTCCATCTGCGAAGCGAGAGGTAAGGGACAAAAAGAGGTTCGCCGAGGCACTGCTAAAGAAGGTCGCGATCAGGTTATACCCTGGCTGCTCTAAACTGGTTTGCAAGCAACTAAAAAGAAGTAAAAAAAGAGAGGAAAAAATATCGCCTCTTCCTTCGGATGAATGAAAGGCCATCGATACCGAACACCTCTCGGGCTGACTCATTTGGTAGGAGATATGGCGCTGCCCTCCGACCAGGCCGGTCGCAAAAAACCAGATCTCTCATCAACGAAAACGGAGTGGGAACCCCACATGGCGGGGCCTCAGGTGAAACTTTTTTCACTTGTCCTGGGGGGAAAAAGAAACTGGATAATACATCAAAATTAATTGACCTAGTTGGGCACGGGGGCGTCAGGAGGAAAGAAAACTTGACCAAGACCTTTCAAAAGAGGAGAGAAAGCGATTCGCCCCAAACGTCTCAATGTAAAAACGTTTCAGAAGACCAGACGGTCTTCTCTCAAAGTGAACGTGACGGATGAAGAAACTGGCTGGTTTCTTTACTTCGTCTCCGGGAGCGGGGAGAAGAGGTCCGTCTTTCTATACAGACTCGAAGGAGAGAACTTATAGGGACGGAGTCCAGTCTGGTACTATTGGCGTTGATGGGGGAAAAAAGAGTAGACTAGTGAGTCTCCTTTGATAACTCCGGAGTAGGAAGAAGGGAACTTCGGCAAAAGACGACGCTTATTTATTATCCGAGATGCCAGGGGGAAAGAGGCTGATGGCAAGTGGCGTGAGGACCTCTCTGCAGGCTTTAAACGTTGAGGTGTCGGCGTGAACTCGTGGTGGCCGGAAAGGGGTGAAGCGCAATTGCCAACGAGTCCGCGTTTGCGGGGAAGGACGATTTCCATTCTTCCTAGACATGCTTGGGAGTAAGTGCACGAAGAACATAAAAAAGCTGACGAAGGTCGGTGACGAGGAATGGTTGGCTACTGCTGCAAACCAGGGGGGGGGGGGGAAGCCACCAAACTTTCCCAACGGGGAATCCGTAGTGATGTGTTGTGAAAACGGGTGGCAAGAATGGGTAGCGGCTTTCTAGAAAAGCCAGTAGGGAAGGGTCTTTTACCTTGATCATAGAAAAAGGCGGGATAGAGAAAAACGTGCCAGAGGAGGGGGAGGGGGAATGGGAAAACGAGAGCCTGTATTCATTAGGGAAAGCATATGAGGGTGGGAAGTGGGGGTAAGGGGAGGCTAGGGGGGATGCTGGAAGGAGGATCTCCGGTCGCTCGGGCGGAGCACGAGTCATGTGAAAAGCCTGAAGGCGTTATGCTGGGCGTCGAAACAAATCGGCTCCGCACGAAAGAGGAGGGGATGGGAAGGGGGGAGGCGCGGATATAGACGGGCTTGATGGGGGATGAAAGGGAATAGGAACGTGGTTGCTTCATACTTCGGGGGAAGACTTTGGTCAGGGCGTCTCCGTCTGATCCAGGGGAAAAGGGTAGAAGGGAACCACAAGGGGGGAAACATAAGTCTCTGAAATTCCGTAAGGGGGAAGGGGGGCGTAGAATGGTGGGGAGGTAGGAGGGGAAAGAGGTTGACGTGTGTTGGACGGTAAAAGGAGGGTGAGTTTCCTTAACACGGGTTGGGAAAGGCGAGCTTAAGGCTAAACTGGCACTTCCTAAGGCGAAGGACCAATCCGGGAATCTCTCGGCCCTTGACCAACCGGTAGACCGCAGGACGTGGGAGGTTGAATTTTAATAAGAGGTAGGAAAAAAATGACGGTATCGTAAGACGCAAAAAGAAAGTGGAGCGGGGGGAAAGCTTTCAGTCTAAGATCCGAGCAAAAGAGGTAAGAGATATTTCTTAAAGGACTATCTACCATCTCAGGAGAACGAAAACGAATCGTACCGGAAAAGGGTGGATTCCCTAAGCGCTCAAAGGAAGAACCAAGGGGAACCTCTCAAAACGCGGAGAAAGTCGCAGAAATTAGGGGGGGGGGGGAAGAGCCAAACGAATTCCTCTCACGGGAGGGGCATTTGTTAGGCATTCCATGTCGTTGGATCGAAAAAAGTAAAGAAACGAGAAGACAAAAAGCAGACCCCCACAATCTTCTACGATGGGCTCAAAACACAATAAGGCGAAAATCTCAAACGACATCAACCCATCAAAAGAATGGCAATGGAAGGGGAAGATGAGACTTGATGGTTCCAGAACGGCAAAAAGAGACCGGAGGAGATGAGAAAAGAAACCCCCCGAAAAAGACTTGAGGAAGAAAACACTTCGACCCGGACTACAGAAAAAAAATCTAAGAAGCGCGGGGTCTTCAACCCTTCTATCTACACCGGGAGCAGCTGGAAGGACAGTGGAGTTAAAACAGGGTAGGGTTAGTCGAGCACCCGAATCAAGGAGGCACAGGGAAAGAAAACAATTCCGCAGCGGGGGAACACGTTCAGCTCTTAGATCACCGGATCCTGAGATCATCTGCCTCTCATTTGAACTGGCAGGACGGGACTACTTGCCACCTTCGGCTTCAACACTCAGAGCCCGCTGGGAATAGGAGGGAAGAAAAATGGAGGGACGTGGAGGAATCCCCAAAGGGCTGACGGATTTCCAATGTGGTCACGGATAGAAGGTAGCTCGTAGGACTTAAAAATGAGTGTCTGACAAAGGTTCCTAACAATAAATCCGAGTTATTCTGTGGGGACCAAAAAGAGGAGCCCGAACTAAAAAAAAAAAAAAAAACAACTGGGTGGTCACAGTACGAAAAACCCTTCAAGCACCTCTACAGGACAGTGGATTGATCAAAGGGCACTGAGAATGTTAGTATCACCATCGAAAGGGGCCTCGGGCTCTGGAAAGGGGGGACGCCATCGTCCAAGAAAACCACGGGGTGGAGAACGCCTCAACTTCAGTTCGACTTCCTCTCCTTAGGAAAAAAGGGAAAAGAAATAAAAGGGTTCCTCGGGCTCGGCTACTAAGCAAGCGAGGGTCGTCTGGCCGAGCTCCAAAGGGAGAGGGGACGGAGTGTCACTGGGAAGAGGGCAGAAAAGGGGGAGACGGAAAGAAGCCTCGTCACATCCATCGGGGGGTCAAAAGGCGACACCGGGACCACTAAGATTGAAGCGGCGTCGCCGTCAGGAAACGGAGAGAGGAGATAAAAACAATTGTAAAGGAAGAGCTCCCAGGTCAAGACGCCGCCGTTATTAATCGGTATACTGTTCGGGAACGCCTCGTCTCTCTGCGGAAATTACTCAACACTTTAATTAACCTGTACAGAAGGGAAAGGGGATTACGCTCTACCCGGGCCGCTCATCGGGACTTTAACTACAAGGGGAAAAAGAAGAGGGGTTGATGTATTACTCCCTGAGAAGGGAGCACAGTGGGACCAAGGAGTCAAAGAAGGTGGGGCTTCTTTCTTTAAACATTGCTTTTGCGGGGTGGATTAGGAGCTAGCTTGCGCCGCAGAACGCTGGTTGTAGAATAGAGGGGAATGAATCAGCCAAGAATCCTTTTCTCAAAATGACAGCGGGACGGTGGTCACTGTGAATTTTCTTAGGAAAGAGGAATAACTTCCGCGAAGCTACTAGGGAAAATGGGAGGGGGAGAGATTTTGCTTGCAATCAATGCGGAAAGGAACCGAGAACGCAGGACTCTTTATCAACATAGGCGACCTTGTGCTTCCTGCAACGAGAGATCGACTGTCTGATTCCTCTGGATCAAGGGTGAGGAAGAAATAAGGGGAGGCGAGCCACCCACGCTTCAGGGAGAGACGAAAGGGTTGTATGGGTCTCACCGAGTAGAGGGGGGGGACGGTAAGCCTCCCAATCCTAGAAGGGGACGAGACGGTCGAAGACGGGTCCTACGCTTCACAAATTGTAGCTAATTTCTGGAATTTTCCACGCCAAGGGGCCATGGGAGGGAACCGACCCAGCGTATCCCTTCACCTATGAAAAAATCGACCCGGAGAATCTCGCACGGCGGTCGATAATCTGCAGACTTCGCTCATAAGAGATTAAAACGCAACGAGGGGGCAGTGACGATTGTGGGGTGAAGGTCCACTACAGGGACGATAAAGAACTCAGGAAAAAACTCCATTTTGGAAAAGAGAAAAAGCCGCAGGATGGCGGAAGCATCTGCACGGGATACTACAAAAGCTAGCGCCGTACGAGAATCAACCGAAGCCAGGGAACCCTAGAAATCATCGTCGACTACATAGCGGCCGCAGTAAAAAGGGGAGCCGGAGAAGAAAAGACGGAAAGGGAGGCGTACCTTCGGCCAGACAGATAATTGATCGAGGAAAGCGGGCAAACAAAAAGGGAATACATTCCATCCCGCCTGCCCCTCAGTGAGCAATGGCAGATCGAAACCAACAAAAAAGGGCGGAGGAATTATAAGGAGGGAGGGGGAGCAGGATTTTTTGGCCCTCGGAATCGGCGATAGTCAAACAGAGCAGGGAGGGGGGCTTAACTTCAGCGCACCCGCGCCTCAGAAAAGATTCGGCGTGGGTCGTCGACTATGAATTTATAGGTTCAAGAAGGAGAGGCGAGACAAGAGCGAGGCCTATCTCTGGAAGATGGAGGAAAGAATTGCGAAAAGAACGACATCCAGCTGAGGCCGGGCTCGTCTTTGGGGTTGTATTCTGGGAAATAAATGCGGGTAATAAGTCGCTTGAGAACTTCCGAGAAGGTAAGACTTTAAAAAACAAAGGGTCATGCGTGACTTCACCTCACTCCTCTTTGCATACGAGGGAGAGGGGGAGTGCATCTGGGCTAAGGAACGTCCACTTTCGGCGATATTCAGCCAGCTCTCTTTCTCGTTGCGAGGGAGGGGAAAAAAGCCACTGGTATCAACGAGGGAGAGCAAAACGGGGATCGTCAACCGGTTCGCAGAGTGATTTAAAATAGGATCGAACCGCCGCGTTAAAGCTCGAGGGTGGCAGGGGGGAATCAAAAAAGGCTATATCAACTCGTCGCGCGAAACCGGAAGGCATTAGAAAGAATTGGGGGTGGCAGGAATCTCCACCTGGAAGGTTGAATTTGGGTAGGACCAACTTGAGAAGCATATTGCACGAGATCGTATGGCCCTTTCAAAAGACAGCACCTCGGACTCCTGATGAAAGCGGCAAGGGGGGAGAGACTCTGGGAGTGGGGGTCTCATCGTGAGAAAAAGTGTGCAAGACTGAGGAAATCAGGCCCAAAGGGTCCAAGATCGTATCAAGGATGAAGATATCTGCGTCGCTGCTTACAAAAGTAAAAATAAAGAGTCGCTTCGCTGACGCAGGGGGAACAAGGAAGGACTGAAAAGGGAGAGAATAAACTCACCTCAAAAAGCGACCGCTTTAGGAGGAAGACCGAAGAAACCGCACAAAGGAATAGAAATAAAACGGTGGACGACTTGACTGTTGCCAGCAAAGAAAAACGCTCATATAAAGGAATTTGAGGAGAACTGTCTGGTCCGTTTAACGGGGAGGGGAGATGAGCACGGGCCCGGGCGCGCAGCTGCGAAAAATCAAGGGGGACAAGCCTCCGCTGTGAAGAAAACCGCTAGAAACGATCTCGGGCAGGTCCAGAGTAAGGTTAGGTTAGGGACTGAATGCTCTAATTAGAAGTCTTCAAGTAATCTATACTTCAAGGCGGGGAAGGGCGCGAATAAAGAGAGTGTTGGAGGATCGCAATTCAGATTTAGATGGGCTACTTATCCAGATCTCTGTTAGAAGGAAGAGTGAACCGGCGCGAAATGAGGTTATCCTTCAGGGCAAGTCCAGAAGAGGGATGAGGGAAGGAGCAAAAGATATGCCCTCTCTTGATGGAGGGGGGAGGGTCCCAGGTTCTTTGACAAATTCTGGAGCCGGCGGGGTTGAGAGGGGACAGTTTTGTGTTGGCTCGAAGAACTCCGTGCGAACCGGGCGCCCGAAAATGGAATTGGTCGAGCAAAATTCTCATTAGGTAACATAATGAGGGAAAGACTTCTCGGTCGACGGGGACTGAATGTCCCCATTGGTGGGGACCGAAATGGAATAAATAGGAGTGGTATGAACTTCTTTCAAAGTATCTTGGCGCTCTGTTTATAGCCAGTAGAGGAAAATTGGGGGAGAAGGGAAAAATACCTTGGGGGGTAAGGCCACGCGAGGTCATTTTTCTGGGGGTTAATCTTATACACACAGGGGAGCCTGAGAGTAGAAAAGGGAGGGCGCGAGGGGGATGAAAGGGGAAGGGAGGGAATATATAGCCAGACTCTGAAAGAGGGAGAAGACTCAGACGGTCCTGCGAAGAAAGTAAGGGCCCCAGCCTGCGTCGGGTTATGCTAGGGAAAGAAAAGGACATGCTCCGTACAGGGCTTGACCGCAGGAAAAAAGGGGAGGGGGGGGTCGTTCCGACTCGGCGGGAGGCATTTGCTTGGGAATTTAAAAGGGGGGACGGCAAAGGAAGGGGGGCGGCCGTAGTGGAGGGGGTCTGTCTCTCTCTATCCGAGGTCGCGGGGGGGATTGACCTTGGAACCAGAAGCTCGCATCAAGGTTGGGGGACGTAGACGACTAAGGTGAGTGGTGGGTCTTTGGAGATGGCTGGGGGTTTACCGAGCCCACTCAGGTATAGACGATGGTGAAGGGTGAAACGTTTGGGGAAAGCGATCTAAGAAGGGGCTAACTGCCTGCCGAACGGCGAAAGAAAACGAGGGATCAAGGCTGTCGAGTTGAAAAACCATCAAGACTCGCAGGGTCTTGGAGATAGGGACTTTAAAGCGAGGTGATTCCAACCCCCGGTAGGGGAGAGGCAATAAAATCAGACGGTTCTGGGTAAGTGAGTCCTAAGCGAAAACAAAAAAGGGTGTTATTAAAAAGAGAACCTAGAACGAAAGAGACGAAGAAGTAGCTGCCTTCAATAGTCAAGGGGGGGGCTACTAAAAAACTTAAACCTCTTACGCCTCAATCAACCGGGAGTCAGAACCGATAGGGAATGTGCAGGAAAAACACGGGATTTGATCGCACGTGGGCAAGGCCAGGGGGAAACGGCAGAAATATCTAACTTCAAAACAAGGGGAAATCCCACTGCAACAAGGAATAAGGCTCCCGTTCACCACACGGAGGAAAACGACATAAGACCAACATCAACTGTCGATACGGGGAAAGACGAGTATCGTGAAAGGCGCCAGGGTGTTCCTAAAACCCAACCAGGGAGAAAAGAAGCAGAATACCGATAAAAAAAAAGACGACCACAGCAGTCGAGCCCTGAATAAGATCAACCAAAACCGCGGGAAAAGACGCTAGAAAATGAAAACTTAACCCTCGCTACGGCAGCATGACCTTAAGGAGAGGGCGGGTTAGTTCCTCCCTCCAGGACAACTATAAAAGGATGGTCAAAAGGAGGGAGGGCTCACGAACTCAGCTAGGAAAGAGACCGAAGCCCTGGTCTCGCATCTCAAAACTTAACTGTACGACAGCGAAAAAATCAGAAGACTACTCGATCCCCTTTCTGTTAAGAAGGAGGAAAAGACCGAGGCAAGTGGTCTAGCAAATCCCAATTTCTTCTGGAGTAGATCAAGGGAAAAAGCGGAAAACTACCGCTCGAAGAAGGGAAGAAAGGAACTAAAAAAAAAATCCTAGTTATTCCGGTGAAGGTGGCCTTCCCAAGGGCAGCAAATACTCCTACCGAAGCACTTCGACAGGGGAAGAAAGACGGGCGCTTCTGATAATTAAATGGGGAGCCACTAACTCGAACCTGAGACCATGAGAAAGGAAGCGGGGGCGAGAGAGCCCCCTAATCCTAATACTACAAATAATGCGAAAGAAAAAAAAAACATGAGAAAGAAAGCCGAGCCTCGGGCATCTAGCCTACGGGAGATAGACTACGACGCCGAATTTCTAGGACACAATGGATGGAGAAGACTGGTTCACAGTTAGAGAAAAAGGCACTTACTCTTGGGCCTTAGAAGACATTGGGAAGGAGAAGGCAGAATAACGAATACTGGGTTCTTCGTCTCCTTCTGGCCCTTCTCAGAACGTAAGGTTCAAGAGCGGCTAACAGTCAAGGATCAGAAACAGACCGGAAGAGATCTAGACCTGCTCTATCATCTCTGAAGGAGGAGAAAAGGTATTACCTTGCCGATTTTCGCGTGCTGGAGCCTAACAGCGGGAGCGTTAACTAAAACAATAGGATAAAAAGATAGGGATGTAATACAGCGCGTTTTCTTCCCAGTCACACTTGGGTGAGCAACCCAGGTTTCTGCGGCGACAGGGGGGGGAGGTAAGGAGAAGATCTTCTCTCAGCGAGGAGCGTGAACGGTTATATCTGCCGGCACAGCAAAAAAGCCCTTGTACCCACCACCCAGGTAAAGAGCGGGGGGGTAAAAGGGTATCGGGGGCGGGCGAGAAAGAAAGCGATACGACGCCTACGGGGAGAAAGGTTCTTAGGGGCTTCAATCACCTTCTGGAGGACGTAGAAAAGAGTAAACTCCTCCAGAGACAGAGAAGGGCCATAAACCTCATTTCTGTTGAGTTGCAAAATCGGCGCTCGCGGCGGAGGGGAGACGGGTGGATTCCAAGGAAAAGCGGGGGAGGCACACAATCCGATTCATAAGCACGTACTGTTAGCGCCTCGCGGGGGGGTAGCGCCGGGGAAAAAAGGAAAGCAAAATCAAGGTTCGCAGGTCTGTGAGAACGGTACCTCTGGACCAAGGTCTGAAGGAGGACCAAGCTAGCCCTCGTTTATACATGGACAGAAACCCAGAAAAGCCCGGCAATGAAAAAGACTGACGACTTTGCGGAAAAAAACGCGAAAGGAAGAGTAGGATACCGCATCTGCTTACTCATAGACGAGGAAAAAGGCAGACGAAAAAGGGGAAAGAGGGGAACTCCGCTACATCCGAAGACGGCGGAAAAGAACTTAACGAAAATGGTCACTCTCCAATCAAAAAAGCGCTCGGAGCGGATTTTCTGGCAATAGGCGAAGAGAAGAAAAAGACTCTTCCTGGGCCGATTCAGCGAAGATCCCAAGAAAGGCCCGCATTCAACAATCTTAAAAAAATTCGCCTAATAGTCGAGTGCGGGCGCAAGGGAACACAACGGGGTGGGGAGCGGACAGGGCGAAAACATAAGATCGTGCTCGAGACCCGAGGGGAAAAAGAGGAAAAGCCGAGACTTTAGACACTTG
>Ga0179593_1339723_pt1 | contig 11602 bp, 21 predicted proteins | sample CZODoug2_1_08_16_FD_185931 | JGI IMG/M metagenome (GOLD analysis project Ga0179593, IMG submission 185931) | Vadose zone soil fungal communities from Angelo Coast Range Reserve, California, USA - CZODoug2_1_08_16fungal (PacBio error correction) | ecosystem: Environmental > Terrestrial > Soil >...
CGCTCCGCCTTGAGCAGGAAAAAGAGGAGTCTAAAGACGTCAAATCTTGGGCCTAACAACCTTGGAAGAAGGAAAACCCCTGTGGAAGGGAAGGCCCAAGGGCGGATTCAAAAACCGAGAAGTTAAATATCCTAATACGGGAGAAGCTCCCGCGAGGAACACAACAAAGGTATTACGGGAACCAGAAGAAGCTACGGGAGAAAATGCTTGGGTGGAACTCTTGGGGGACGGAGTTGGGGGAACCGAAAAACCGTAGATCAGACGAGAACGTGGGCGATCTGGAAGGGGGGGGTTTATATGGCCGGAAAAAAAACGCGAAGTGGGGAGGAAAAAAGGGCCCGAAAAAGAAATACTGAAGTATTACACGAGGTGTGGTGCGGCGCTACGAAACGAACGGGAATGTTCGTGGGAAGCATGGATCGGCCAAAGGGCTTCGCGAAGAAAGAATCAACTATAAGACACGAGACGGCAAAGGAGGGGAAGGCTCAAAGTAGAGAAAGCAATAAGGTGACGAAAAACGACGATGAAGGTCGGGACGAAAGGAGACAGACAAAAAACACAGGCCGGCACACATGAGGTGAAGAAAAAATAAAAAGGCGGCCCGACAAACCCACTAAGAGTGGGACCAAACAAAGGGAGGGGGAAAGCGTCACGACCTTTCTGATCGAGGAAAGGAATGTGGCTGGAAAGGAAACGTCTCGAGGGGGTTCTGGAACTGGAAGGGATTGAGAAAGGATAAGGAAAACTCAAGCATGGAAACACAACAGCAAAAGACACTGCGATCAGCGGCAAGGAAATGACTGCGGAACTGGCACCGCCTCGGAACGTAAGGTGACAGAAAAAAGAATGGGACCAGTTACAGACGGGGTGGACCCAATAAAAAGGTCAAAAAAAGGGGGAAACAGCACGGAGGATGCAAAAGGGTGTTTTTGGGGGGGGAAACACTTAGAACCTCGCAGTGGGGGGGGGGATCCGGGGAGGCTTTTGTGCAAAGTTTCAGGTGAAGTTTGAAAAGAGGAAGGGGGGTTAGTCGAAACAAGCTGGGGCAGGGGAGGACGACGCCCGAAAAGAGGAGATATTCGCTGGGGACCCGGGAGGGGGGAAAGAATTTTTGGACGGTGGTGCGGGTACCAAACAATACATGGATCGCCAAAGGAAGCACCGCCTGGTGTGGAAGTAGGAAGGGCATGGCGAAATCCAAAGGAATGTCACAAAACGAACAAGGTGCAATCCTCTCCTCTGCACGGCGAACACGCTCAAGCAGGGAAAAAAAAGGGAGAAAGGAGGTTAAATGGGGGGGGGGGGGTAGCTCCAAAAAAAAGGGCCTGTTGCGCAACGAGCAAAAAACCGGGAGATGGGGGGGAAGTTGCCCGTCTAGTGATCAAAAAAGCAACGCTGGGGAACTAGTGAGGCCCTCATGGGAAACAAGGGTGAAAGCCAGAAGTGTCCCAAAAAAAAAAGGGAAGGGTGAAAAGTCCCGACTCGCCGAACTCCCCCCGCGGAGAGGGGTAGAAACAGATCCAAAGTTTGGAGTTTTTTTGGGGGGGAAGAGAGCGAACCTGAAGATGCACGTAAAAAACAACTCACAGTGGACAAAGGAGCTTGCGCCGTCGCCTGGGCAAAGAAAAAAAAGAGAAGGGTGAACTAGGTCAGACGGGCCACGATAAGCGGGGTGTAGAAACGAAACGACTAGGGGGGGCGAGCCCGTCTATCAGCGCCAGACGTAGGGTACCTGTGGATTGAAAAATAAAAAAAAATGGGGGAAACTGGCCCTGCTGCGGGCAAAGCGTGGAAAAGAACAACAACAAAAGGGGAAGCGGGGTTCCGCGGGGTTTCCGGTTGGGCAGCTTAATGAGAAAAGTCAGAAGAATAGGAAGACACAACTAGGGCCTAGGGTTACGTAAATGCAAAAAAAGGGACCAACCGGTACAATGGGACCGAGCCGACCGCGAAAAAAGATCCCAACAAGAAAGGGACACCTTGAAAGGCTGGATAAAAAAAGGGGGGCCTCCGAAAAAGTAGCGCCCGATCGAGTAGGAAAAACGTGTGACGCCTTTCAGGAGTTGGAAACCGGTCGGCTGAAAAAGAGAAACGGCTAAGAAAAAAAAAAGAAGGATCCTACACAAGAAAGGGACGTGTACTAGGGATAAACGAATACAATGCCGCAAAAAGCGAAAGAAAGCACGGAGGAAGGACAGTCGATGTGAAACGTAGTACGGGTCACAGTCAATCCAACGTGGGAAAGGGGTGGTCATCAGGAAAAAAAAAAAAAAACGGGAAAAAGGCGGTCCACGCGTCAACGATCTCGCCCAGGAGTGGAGAAAGGAGATTGATGCGAACAACGGGAAAACTTCCCCGTGGGAGAAGAAAAGTCAATGGGAAACTGAATATTGACCCGATGGCCCAGAGACAAAATGGGTCCCGCGAGCCCGCGGGGCAAGGGGCCTCAGGAGGGGGGGACTGAAAGGGGAAGGTTCAGGATCCAGAATTTTAGAGAAAAAAAGAGGGAAACGCTGGAACGAGGCCTGGGAAGCAACTCGAAATGGGGTGGTGGCCACGCAGAAGGAAAACAAAAAACCCAAAGTTGAGGGTCGAGAGGAGCGGAGAGCGCCGTGGGCACAATGCAATCAAGGGGGGTGGTTGGTGAAGGGGTTTTTCAGGGACGGCGGGGCGGGAAAGTGGACGGAAAATCAGCATAAACCGCAAAAATCCCGATGCAATCTGTTGGAGATGTGATGGATTTGGCAAAAATCACCAAAAAGATAAAACGGTAAAAAGCCAAAGGTTGTCAAAATTGGGGGCCGGAAAGGCGACAACTCACAAGCCGCCTTGTGGGCAATGTCCCCCTAGTGTGGGTTTCCCGCAAGACAGAGTAACACCCCTCGCTCTAGTTACGAAAAGCAGAGTTTCGGGGTTTGGAGGGGGGGAGTTAAGGGAAAAGGGAAAAACAAAGGAAGAAGGGGGGGGGGGGGGGGGAGGCACAAAACCGGGGCAGCTCTTAGGGCGACGGGGGAGGGACGCCAGACTGGCCATCAATGGCGAAAAAAAAAAGGGTCGTTTGGGGAACGAGCTTCACCGAGGGAAAAGTGGAAGAGATGCAGTCCCTCAAAAAAAACAAAACAAATAAAAGGGGTCTGGGAGAGTCCTCGCCCAGCGAAATGGAGGAGGTCACAAGACAGCAGGTGGGGGGGAAACATCTCAAGGGGTTGCGCCACTGGGAAAGGGGCAATGACGTGGTGGTCACGTCACTTAACAAACACTCGAAACGGAGCAACACGAAAAATAACAAACTCTGCAGAATGGGGCCGGGGGTACAACAGCAAAAGCGAGTGCCGCTACCTTTCAGCAGGGCGAAAGGCGGAATTGCAAAGAAAGGAGGAAGAAAATGAAAAAAACGGGGGCGAAAAAAATGAAAATAGTCCGGGGAATTGGAGCAAAAAGGAAGAATGCATGACCGTGCCGGGAACGGGGCGAGAAAAAATGATCCCCGAAGGCTGCAACGTCCAAGACAGGGAACTGAGAAAACAACAAAATTGAACTCAATCCGGGGGGGAAGCTCTCGAATTAAAATAAAGAGCAAATTGGGGCGGCAGTCATAAAAGAGAAGCACGTTGGGGAAAAAGGTATAAACGAAAAACGAAAAAAGTGAAAAGAGGGCAAGACAACTCCAAACCATATAAAACAGGCAGGGGAGTTTTCATGAAAACGGGTGGAAAACACAAACGATGGGGAAGAGCGATCAACTCTTTAAAAAAAACCGTGTGGGCATTCTGGCGGTCCAAACCCTCAAATGGACAAAGTCCTTGCAAAGACCAGGGCAATGTCCAAGCGTGGACGGGACCAGCAAAAAAAAAAGAGGAGCAAGAAGAACACAATGAGGCTTTTCACGTTCCGGGAGCGCCGGGGGGGTAAAGGGAGCCGCACTTCGGGGGAACTATCGGGAAAAAAGCCACAAAAATCAGGGCTCACAACATCGACCCCCAGGGCAACCGGAACGAGAAAAACAAAAATCGAAAAGGAAAGAAGGGGTAAGAGCTCCTGGTTTGGAAAAAAAAAATTGGGTCAGCCGAACTTGGTAGCAATCAAAGGGAGGTGATGGGGAAAGCGTGTATTTCCTTTCGTAAAAAAAAAAATGGACCACCAATCCGGGTCGTGCACGCTAAGGGGGAAAAATAAAAGACCCATGTCTTATCATAATCCTTGAAAGAAAACCGCCCGCCGAGAAAGGGGGCAATCGGTTTTTCCGAATGTTGGGATTGCAGGGCGTGAAGAAAGCACTTGAGAGAGAAATTTGGCCACACCGCAAAACCGGAAAAAGGCGATAAGGGGGATCAAATCTGAAAAAGGCAGGGGGTGAGTAGAGGCAACGAAGACATACCGTGCGCCACCGAAAACCGGAAAACGTCTAACTAAAATTCCGCGGCAAAGGAAGGCTATATCGGGCGGGTCACCGTAAGAAAAAATTCTACAAAAAAAAGACCTCTCGGAGTCGTGCTAGGACAGAAGGGGGGAAAATCTTGAAAGCCAAAAGAAGTTTTGCTCGTCGGGGCCTAGACTAAAGAATCGGTTTGATCGGGAAAGGGGGGGTTTCCTGGGCAACGAACAGGGTCCGGACGTAGCGTTGGTACCACAAAAAAAACCGAGATCTATCAAGGAAAATCCGGGTACTGCGGAAAGGTCCTCTCCAAAACAAATTATTAAAGAGAAGAAAGAGATCCAAGGGAGCAGGACCTTTTACAGTTGCTTAGCCAGGCTAAGCTTGGGCTACCCAAAGCGGACCGACGGACGTTCGGAGGACCGAGGGGGATAACAACGAATGGATTGAAAAGCAAGGTAAGGGGGCTACTAGCGGCAGGCAAAAACCCGGAAAAAAAAAAAAGGACAAAACAATTGTAAAACAGAAGAAAAGAGAGAACACCAAAAAAAAAAAAAAGCTCGTTGGGGAGAATGAAGGGAAGTGTCAGACGGAGAAGAAAAAAAAGAGAAGCGGAAAGGGTAGAGATACTGTGCTTAGGGTGGGGACACGCGAGGGGGACCGAAAGGACCGATTAGAGGTAGTCAACTAAGGGTTTCGAGACAAAGGAGAAAAGGGAAAACAAAAAAGAAGGGGCGTGAAGACTTGCGACGGAGAACTTTTGATCGAAAGCCAGAAAGACCAACACATCCACGGAAGGAAAAGGACAAATTGGGGGACGGAACTCGCCTTCTCACAAAAAACTTGGGCGCCCCAATTGAAAAAAACGAAGGAAAAGGGGGAGGGGAGAATAGAAAAACTTCCGAAAAAAAAAAAGAGGGAAGTGCCGAAGTTTCGCAAAAAAAACCGAAGGAGTGGACCAACGGGAAGAGGATAAACAAGGAGGTTCTATAGACGGAAGGGGGAAAAGGGAAAAAAAGGGAAATGCGGCGTTTGTGAACAGAAGCCGACCCCGCAAAAAAGACACAAAATAAGGAGAACGAAAAGCAAAAAACAACCATCAGTAAATGAAAAAGAAATGGGCGATGAAAAAAAACCGGAAAGAAAAAATGGGTGAGGGAACCACGCAACCAGGTGTTAGGGGAAAGTGTGGGGGGGAACTCTAAGGTAGGAAAACTGAAAAAGTTTTGGAAGGAGGATGCCTGGAAAAAAACAGGTTTGGCAAAAATAAGACCCTCTCCTTTTTGGATACATGCTGTGATTTATGTGGAGGAAAGTTTCGTAAAGGGGGGGGAACTACCCGAACAAAAAGTTAGGTGAATCTAGCTACAAGAGAAGAAGCTTTTAATTCGTCAAAAGGGGATCGGTTAAGGGGATGGTACGACAATGAAGGGAATACAAGTGGGGAAGGGACGACAAAAAAAACCGCGCCCTGGTGTTGTCATTGGCGGGGAGAAACTTGACCCGCCCAAAAGGAGGGGAATCCCACCGCCGCTGCATCTATAACCGGGGCCGCGAGAGAAAAAAAAGATTGCAAGGAAAAGACAAACCCTTGAATGTACTCCCGGGGGGGAAGTGGGTGGCACGAGGGCCGAAAAAGGAGGTATAACCTTGTATAAGTTTCGAATCTTATCCATGGGGGATGACGAGGAAAAGTGGTGACCCTCAAGAAAAGGGGACATTAAAAGTTGACAATTGCCCCGGAATCACCCGAACCGGAACGATCGCGGGCGATTGTACGCATCATTTTCTTTGGTGGCGGAAAAAAAAAAGCAAAACGAAGAGGTGTCCGCACTCAACAAGGCAAGGGAAAAGAACAGGAAGGGGGGGACAAATTACCAGAATGAAGAACGTCTTCATCTGTTGGGGGGAAAAAAAAAAACACCTTGACCCGAGCAGTGAGGTACTAGAAAGAAGAAATTAGGGGCGAGCGAAAAATAAAAAAAAAAAAAAAAAAAAAAAGAAAAACGTCCCATTGTACTAGGGGGGGATGCCTGCAACAAATAGGGAGGGGGAAAAAAAGCACATGCCTTTGGTGAGCTACCCTGACAAAAAGAAAGGGGGTAAAAAAGAGGATTAAGAAGGGCGAACTTTTGAGAGATGAAAGCAGGCATAGTGACACTCATCAAAAATAAAAACCGTGCATAAGGGGTGGGGTCTTCTGGGAAAAAACAATGGTCCGTATCAAAAAAAAACGCGGAGACAGAAATGGAAAAATGAGAAGCTATTCTCAAAGGAGCTAATCGAAAAAAAAAGAGATCAAGGGAAAGGGGAGGAGGTCATGAAAAAGTGGGAAAGGGGAGAGAATCAGGACGAACGCTCGGGAAGGAAATTCAGCTACGAAGCCGGGAAATACAAAAAGGAAAAACGCCAAATCAAACGGGACAGATCAAAAGGGGGGGAAAGAAAAGCAGACCCCCGACGGTCGGATGGGAAATATAAAAAAAAAAAGTCCATGGATCCCACAAAGGGGGATAAAGTACATGCCCTATGGGAGGTGTAGACGGAAAAACGAAAGAAGAAAGCAAAAAAACACGTGAGTATAGAGGAGAGAGGGGGGAAGAAAACCAAACTCAAAAAAAAATTAACAAATTGGGAGAATTACCCTATACGAAAAAATCAGGCAGAAAAAAGAAAGGCGGTGCCTGTTTTTGGACCACTAGGGAAAAAGTGGGTAGGTCTTGGGGGAACAGAGTTGAAACAAAACGTGTTTTCAGAAAAATACTTGTCTCACGAAAAGGGGACGAGGGGAAAAGCCGCGACACTGTTTAAAAAATGGGAATTCACTAACTTAAAGGGAAGCGAGAGTCGCGAAAAAAGGGCCCTTTTTAGAATATCGACTCTAATTGGGGACAAAGTAAAAGGGGGGTGCGATAGGTTCAGATAAAAAAGAGGAAGGGGGAGCCTCCAAGGGAAGGACAAGCACAAAATCGCAGTTTGATTGCGATAAAGTGGGGGTCTCTGACGGGGGAGCTGGCATAGGCGGAAAAAAAGACAAAGAATTTACAGGGGGGCGCCGCAAAAAAGGACAAAACAAATCCTCTGGGGAGGAAATGGAATTGGAAATATCACAATAGTAACACATTCTGGAGAGCTATAAACGAGACAAGAAGTTCCCAGTTCGGAAGGAACTAAGCAAGAAAGGGAAAAGCTGCGGAGTGAAAGGCCATTTGAAGGGGAGAAAACAAGGGAGCCGGCAAAAAAAACAGAAAAGGAACGTGATTGCGTGGTGGTGCAGGGGAAAAGAAAATTCTCCAGTTCGCGATCAAAGAAAAAAAAAAAACAAACCTCAAAAAGGTCGGACACGGAAGAACGAAGGACGGCGAGGTCTTTATTAACGCAAATGCCACGAGTGGACAAAAGGAGGAAACTGGGGAGAAAAAAAGAAAAAATTCAAAAACAAAAAAATGCCACCAACAAGAAAGTGTACCCACGGAAACGGGGGGGAAAAAAAGGATCAGCCTCGGGAAAAACGGGACCAGAAATACCGTCCAGGGACAGGTGAGAAAAAAAAAGCCAAAAGAAAAGAGTAAAAAAAAAAAAGGAAAAAAACGATCACTTGGAAGCGACCCAGAGGGGGAGATCCACTCAAAAAAAGACTAGAGCCAAAGAACGCGGCAATCGGGCCAAAAAGGGTCGCAAGCCCCTTGGGCGAAAAACAGAATCCGGGTGGAGGAAAATTTAAAAAGAAGAATGAAAGCAAATCTCAAACGTCAAAACTAAAGCACAGAAATCAGGGAAGCGGATCTCGAGGAGGTTAGGGAAAAAGAGCCAGAAGAAGTCAGGCCAACGTGAGGAGAAAGCGAAAGTAGCCTGGCAAAAAACCTCCCATAAAAAAGAAAAGTGGGTATTAGGGGGGAAACAAACAGATGAGAAAAAAAGGAAGGGGAAAAAAACAAATTGCTTTCTGTACCGACATTTTTAGGCAGGCCAACAAAAAGAAAAAAAATGCCAAAAGGGGGGGGCCGTTTCAAGCAAAAGGGCGAGGCTCATCAGGGACAGGAAGGTAATTTTCCGCTTGCGCAGTTTTCCAGGGGGGTTGCGGGGGGGGGGGGTCGGGGGAGAAAAAAACTGTACGACCGAGATCGCCCGAGGAGGTAGGGAAAAACGGAGAAGGTGAGGTAACACAACATTCCCGAGAAACAAATAAAAAAAAAGAAAGGAGACTGGGGGGAAAGAAATAAGGTTTTGCCCACTAAGGGTGTCAGCCCTACTGGAAATAAAGCCCCCCGCCTAAGGTGGGGGGGCAAGGGGACCGTGAGGGGGGGGGAACTTAACGATAGTGAAAGGGGGCAAACCATGTAATCGTAATGCACGCATGAGGAAAAAGCGGGGGGAGGGTGAGGAATCGAGGGGGGGGGGCAAAAAGAATGCCCAGGGGCCGTCCTATCGTGTACAGAGACTTGGGGTTGATTGCAGGGGGCGGGGGAACCGCGAACAAACCTACGAGAACAAGTCGGACACGGGAAGACCAGGGGGGAAGGGGTCACGTGGGCACAAAAAAAGCCAAAAACCCTTACGGGGAAAAATAAGACGTAAGTAGAACGAGTAAAAAACATCGGACGGCGGGCCAAAAATACGAAAAAGAGGTCTAAAAAAGTCTCACTTGGGACCGAAATTCCTCTTCGGATGAGAAATCTTCTTTTTCCCAATCAAACGAACCGCCGCCACAGAAAAAAGGTTCCTCGCACAAAAATAACGGATCTAGGGTCTTCCAAAAACCTTCTTAACAATTGGGCAGGGAGTCCTGGAAGAAAAAGGGAACACTTGGTGGACGAGCCCGTAATGAGGTGAAAACTCGGGGTGGGGGAAGAGGGATCCGGGACAGTTTGTACCCAACAGAAAAAAAAGAGGGAATAAGCGTGGGGGAAAAACAGCTTAGAAGCTAGCGAACGGGGGTCAAGGAACTCACAAAAGGGGAAGGAAAAAAAAAAACAACAACGGAAGGGAGAAGAATAAGAGAAAAAATTCAGGGAAAAAAAAGGGGGGGGACTAGATGGAACTTTTGGATCCAACGCTGAGGGGGGAAAGACCCATGGGTTGCAGGGGGCGAACCGGCAGAAACATATTTCAGAGGGTAGCCGCCAGGCCCTCCAACGCGGCCTGCTTTGGGGACAAAAACGACCCGGAAAGACTACAAAAAGAAAGCTGTGGGGGGAAGGGAATAGGGGAGGGAGTTTGAGGGAAAACCCGAATAGAAAACAAACTATAACTGGAAAAAGTTGAGGGAACATCTGACGGGGAGAAAAAAAGTGGGAGAACAAAGAGGGGGGTGGACGGGGAAATGACTACTCCGTAAGTAGGATGGTGGTCGGCCCGGGCAACCATAGTAAATTTTTCCGGGCGGACTTGAAAAGACTTGCCAAAGGGGAACGGGGGGGGGGACAAAAAGGTTGGGGAAAAAAAAATAGACTGACGACTAAAATAAAATAGAGGGATACACGAAGAAAAAGGGACACGGGGCGGCAGTCTGGGGCTGCCCTATCGGGCGAAAGCCATATGAAAGTTTCGAACCCTGATGCGCCACGAAAAAAAGGGAAACGGGTGACGGTGGAAAAGGAAACATCACCGCCGGGAACCCCACAAATAGGCTTGTGGGGGGCTAAGACAATTGAGAAGTCCACAAAAAAATGGTGGACAAAAAAACGGTGGGATAGAGGGCTCCTCAAGGATTCCGTCGCCCAACAAAAGTGTGGCTTTCAAAGGCCGATCGTGGGCAGTGTGGGTATTTAACTCATCAATCGGGACACATAAAGACTAAGAATTTAATAAAAAGAAAAAAAGAAAACGCACAGACAAATCGAATCGAACTGGGAGGGCAACCGTGCCGAATCCAGCTCGCAATTTGGAGGGAATAAAAGGGAACAAAAACGCCTTTACCAAATTGTTGCGGAAAGGGGGGTCGCAAAGGAGGAGGGACCAGAGAACAATTTGAAAAAAAGTCGGAATATTAAAACAAGAGTTTTTTGGGGGAAAACCGAAAAGACCCGAAACCTTTGGGGGAAGTTGGGAGTATATGGGGTCCAAATAAAAAATTGGTGAGTGGACACGGGGATAACTACCGAAAACAAAAAAATTGTGGGGAAGTAATTCCGTGGGGGGGGCAGAATTTCAAGAGGACGACCTATATAGAGTTCAGAAGGGAAAAGGCCTTGAGGGGGGGTCCAGAATGGAAAAAGGTGAGCGAATAGTCGAAGGAAAAAAAAATACGGGAGGCCCGCCAACCCGGAAAAAAACTGGGGGAGGGGAAAAGAGGGTGGCCTGTGCGAAAGGACGCACCGACGAACGGTCAATTTGGCACGCGAAGGACGAAGAATCTGCTGGAGAGAACACGCGGCAAAAAAAAGTAGCGGAACGGAAATATTGGGAAAGGAGGGGATACATGACTTTCGCAAAGGCCCTTTTTGAACACGCGGGGGAGGAGTATTGGGACGGGGGGGGAAAAAAACTAAAACTTTTTGCAGACTGACAAGGGAACGGATGGGACACGATGACTAATGGGCAACGGGACAGTGGAAGGAAAAGAAAGATGTTGTGTCAAGAGGAGGGAAGGGGACAGGCCAAGGAACCGGGCCTATCAGGTCTTGACATGGAAAAAGACGAAAATCAATGGAGTTTGTTGGAAGAAAAAAAACGAGCACAAACGAGAAAACCAGGAAACGAAGAGAGTCTTCAACCAAAGAACAGGGGACAAAGTGCTATGACAAAAGAAGCGAAGTACGAAAAAGTATGACCAGTCTTGGCAGCTCCTACGAAACCTACCCATTTAGAGAGAGTAGAAGAGCCGAGCAGAAGAACACAGTGGGGGGGTACTTTTATTGAGGACAAATAGGGGATTGCCCTGCAAAAGACATCGAATTATAATCAAAAAATAAAATTGGTTCTCTGAAGGCCACCAAAAGTCCCTGTGGAATCGGGCTTTCGAGGGGGGGTTGGAGGAAGGGTTCGCGATAAAGAGCGTATAGCAGTACACTCAAAAAAACAAAGAAGAAACTGCACAAAGAGGCATAACTGGGGGGGTAGGGGGGGGGGGGGAGGTGAACGAAAAACTCAAACACCTGTGGGTACACCGATATCAAACCAGAACCCAGTAAAAAGAAAGCCAAAATTAGAAGTCACGTAGGAATAAAAGGGACTATCAAAAAAAAAAACATTCGCCGGACCAGAAGGCAGATCCTGATTGGGGGC
>Ga0179593_1403185_pt1 | contig 11602 bp, 10 predicted proteins | sample CZODoug2_1_08_16_FD_185931 | JGI IMG/M metagenome (GOLD analysis project Ga0179593, IMG submission 185931) | Vadose zone soil fungal communities from Angelo Coast Range Reserve, California, USA - CZODoug2_1_08_16fungal (PacBio error correction) | ecosystem: Environmental > Terrestrial > Soil >...
CCGGTCCGACGGTTCTCGCCATTTCCTCGATCGCTTGGACGGGGGAAAAAACCTCCTTCCCAAAAAAAGTAGGGTGCAGCGGGAAGAGAAGACGGGACCGTGGGGGGAGGGCTCAGTGCGAGAGCGGATGAGGAAAGAAATCAGGGGGGGCACTGTCACGCGAGGCCAAGAAGGGTACAGGAAGAAGTGGTCTTCGGGGGGAGCGGGTGAGATCCCACTCATTCACGCCTCCAGCACGGTGTGTGGGCCGTAAGACGGAAATTGTCATGATCCTGTTTGCCAAAATAGGGAATGGACAAGACAGAGTTCAATGCAGAGCACTATAAACCTTCTACCATAGGTACAAAAGGAGAAAGAGAGATACGAGAAGAGGGAACAGTTGAAAAAGCAGGAGTTGGCTTCAGAGAAAGAAAGCACGAACCTCAGGAAGACCAGAAGGAAGTGGCGAAGCAGCGGATTGTTTACGCTCCAATAAAGGGTAGGGGGAAACGATCTAAAGCTTTACACTCAAAATCGAACCCAAGGTGCCCCAGGCCGCCTCAGAAAAACAGGGTTTAAGCCGGGCAGAAGCACAAGAAAGGGAGAAGAGCAGCAGGTCGATAAAGGAGTGGGATCGCAGGCGGGGTTGAGGAGATGCTGGGGAAAAATGGGGAAACAATAGGAGGGGGAAAAACGAGGGCGGGCCTCTCATTTATAAATGAAGCAGGGAAACGTTAGAAACGAGGGGGAATAAGAAAGGAAACTCGCGAACGCTCTAGGGAATTTGAAAACAGCAGAGCATTCCGCCAGGAATGCAAAAAAGGAACACTAGGGGGCGAAACGGAAAACGCGGCATGAGTCTGACTAAAAGACGCGCAGAGTGCTGGACGCAAAGTGGACAGGTTCAGCCCGGTGTGAAGAAATACAGAGGTGAAGATTCATACAAGATATGCCCAGAGTAACAAAAGGTAGCTGCAAAACACGATGTGGGGTCAACAGCAAGACCGGAGGGGGCAAACACAACACACCTACACCCCCCGACAGCTCGAGCCAGGGGATAGGGAACTGTCACTCTCAGGAAAAAAATTTCGGAGGGGGTTGGTAGCCAAAGGGTCGGAAGGGAACAAAAAAATAACAACAACAACCAACAAAGCGGAAGGGGAACTAAGAGAGGTGAAATCAAGGGAAGAACATGGAGAACAACAATCAAATTGTGGGGATTTGTGCCATTGGGCATGACGGTGGAAAAGGCAGGCGAGCCAGGCGAAAGAGAAAGTAGGTGGTGGGGATGCGTGGAAGCACCAGAAGGTCGTGGGAACTGAGGCTTTCTGAAAAACGGTCCAGGAACGGGAGACATTGAGATATGTTCACCTTCTTGAGGTGGCTGAATCGGAGACCTTACACCAGAGTCCAAGGGAATTTTCAGAGCCGTTCAGCAGAACCAATTGGTTGTGTCGCACAGGGAACTGTGAATCACGGAGGGAAATCTAGTAGCAAGATCATGTCAGTCAGCAATTCTCTGGAAAGCGTTAAATTAAGAAAGGTTTAACAAAAACAAGTGAATGGCCACCTCTGGTAGAGAGCTCGGAGGAAATTGCGAGGTGACACGAAGCGTGAAAGTTCTAGGGATTGCCTCAGGCGGGACCCCTTTGGGAAGCAAAGTAAGGCGAAGGGCGGGTACCTTCCCCGCGCGGCGCCGAGGTGTGGCCCATAGCCGAGGATGGTGTGAAAACCAGCCGCCTTGGCCACATCGCAGAACGCGGCGCTAACGAGACCCAGATCCTCGCCTCAATGAAGGTGCTCAAAAAGCAAAAACTATAAGGGAGAGTTGCGTCAGGGGAGGTTGCAGACCGCCGGGAAAATGGGGGTTGGCACCGGCGGAGGCCTTGGCAACAGGGAGGCACGTGGATTGACAATAAAAGTGTCAGCCAACCGCGTCCCCCTCCCGTCTCTTGGGGGAATCGGGTTCTAACCAAGGACGGGACCTGGTATTCGCCCCCTGGAACATAGGGGAAGAAGGCAGGGTTGGGCCGGCGTCTTGGTAAGCGGAAATGAGGGGACTTTGCAAGTTATCCCCTCTCGCTTACCGTCTAGAACCTTGGGTTACCATTCTCCGCAGTTTTTCGGTCTCTCCGGCCTAAGCTCGATCGGTTTCGGTTGCCATCACGCATTTGAACAGGGAAATGACCCGGTTCCCTATGAAGGGGCAACCACCCAGGAAGGTGTCGTTTTGGCTTGGCGGAAGAGGGGCGCACAGCGTTCCGCACTCACTCGTAAGGTAGACAACGGGAGACTGGAAAAGCAAAACACCTCGGGGGTGAGGGGGGTACAAGCTGCCCCCGAAGATTGAAACCAGGACCCAACGCGATAGCACGCGGCAAACAGAAAACCCTGGCCTACTAGCAGCCTCGCACCCGACTGTGGGAAAAGGACTTTGGCTAGCCCCAGCAAAGCGAGACGATTTCATGGCTCTACAAAGAGGGGGTCACGGAGAAAGCAGGCTTCGGATAAGTGCATCGGTCAGCAAGGAAGAGCACAGACGTCCTAGAAGCTGTAGGGTACAAAGCGGCAAAGAAAAGAAAGTCTCGAAGCCCCATCGCTCAAGCAAGCCATCGAATCCATTTAGGGATGAAACCTAGGCATGAACTGAATGGAGCAGTCCGAGGAAGCAGCCCATCCAAGTGCGACCCAGCATCATCATCCATCAGCAGAAACTCAAGAGGAGAATCTAAAACGATCAAAACTGTCAAGATCGTCCGCAAGACTTCTGGAAGAAAGGGTGAAAGAAAAAAGAATCCGAACACCTACAGCAGGCGCAGATATCAAGAGCATTGCGTCCTCCGTCGACTTTGCTCACCTTCAGCGGAACAGCTAATGGGGAGTAACGACGGTCTCAAGGGCAAGCTCTCACATTTTCACTGACCAACTTCTTAACGATATGTGTCTCTATATCAAAGACAGTGACCCACGAACAGCGAGAGCGCGCGTTCCCGGTTCGCCGGCATTCCGCGAGTTACCGTAGCGAGAGTATCGAAGCCGCAGCACCGCTGGGGGCAATTGCTCTTGGGGGGGGGGGAGGAAAAACCTAGGGGCCTTAGGCTAATCTTCTCTGGAGCCTGGGCCAGTCTCAAGCAAGCCGCGATATGTGAGTTCGCAACTCGCGAGGGTGACTAAAGGGGAGTTCAGGGCGCTGGTTGGGGACCAAACAGAGGGACCAAAAGCAGGAGGGATTATTAGGTAACGCGATCTCTTCCGAGGCACGAAATACAAAATTGAAATCTCGGCTATATTACATTACAATGTGCTGAGAGAGCTTGTGGCTTTTTTTTGGGTCGACAAGTCGGGGGGGGGAAAGGGGGTGTTGGACTGCTCCGCCTTAATTCGCTTGGGAAGCGGGGAGAGACCGGAAGAGACCTTGTCCCAATTGCTGTAATTTGTGTGGAATGTGTGTGTCTTAAAAGGAAGAAAGGGGGGACTTAAGCTCATCGGCCTGGGGGGTGGCTTGTTATAGCTAAGCCCTGGAAACGCGTTTCCAAAGTGGACCATCAAGAACTTGGGGTCCAGTGGGGCAGGGTAAGGGGGACGGGGGAGCTCCGTTTCTGTACGCTGCCGGAAATCGCTGTCTAGAAGTAAGAGTAGGAAGGATTAGAAACTGGAAAAAGATACTGAAGAGCGTGTTGGGGTGAGCTCATCTGCTGCCATCAGTGGGTCTGTCACCGGAAGAGACAGGTACCCGCTACTTCTGGCTGAGAGGTGTGGGGGGCGGTCCGCTAGGGAAAGACTGATCGACTGTCAATCACAAGTGCAAATGGTTCTCCAGATCTGGTGCTGCCGGAAGAAGGTTTCGCAAAGCGGTCCAAACGCGAAAAGTGTCTAAAAAAAAAAAGGCAGCCAATGGCAAGACACCAGGGCCGAGTCAACACGCGGGCGCAGGAAAGGGGAAGAGTATGAACGAAGAAGACGAGGACAGAAGAATAGTAATACTCATATCGAGAGAAACCCCAAAAAGACGTATGAGTCATAAAAAGAGAGGAGGGAGATTCGTCTGAGGACCGCGGCACTTAGTAAGGTCGTCTGTCTCATACTCTGCAAAAAAAAAAAAAAAAAAACACAGGGGAGCGCCCGAGTAGTTGCTCTTAACGGGGAGGCTTGCCATGTGAACGGGTCGAGCAACTAGCGATGGAAAGCGGGCGAACGGCTTCCGGAAGCACCCTCTAAAATGGAGCGGCACCTTGGGGGGCACTTCAAAGCAGCACGGTTGACGACGCCCCGGCAAACAAAATAGAAATCAGAAGGAGCTGGGATGCACGGGTTTCTTCCGGGAAGATGGCTATAGTGTAGAGGCACGAACTCTTTCCTTACTTTTGTACAGGGGGAGCAGCTTCCCCTCCGCGGAAGAAGAAAGCGGAGGGTGAGGCAGCGGAAAGGGAATATCTTCCAGTTCACCCCACAAGCTACTGTGCCACCACGTGACCGTCAGGGGGAGGGCAAAGTGGGCAAAGCGTTTGACCAGTGAGGACGAGAAAACAAGCAACAAATGCTATGAATCGGCAGAGGTGAAGGGCACTTTGAAAGAAAACAGTCCCAAATTACATCATTGGGGAATGCAGCTGTCGGAGAGAAGAGAACTGCTGCATTCACCCTGACGGGGAATAAACGTAAAAGGAATGGGGCGCCAAAGCAATCCACAACTCTGAGAACAACAGGGTTCAATCAGACAGGTTGGTCATATGTTTAGGCACGGCAGAGAAAGGGCGCTTGCCGAAAAGAAGACGGCCGACCTGGGTCATAGTTGGTCAAAGAGCGGACCGAACTCGAGTGGGACGTAAAATGCGGGGCGACGGTCATAGACTGAGTTGGGGGGGGAAAGCGACTGGAAGATTATCAGATAATATGAGCAATAGACTAGGTAGAAACAAGAAGCACGTACAACAGAGGTGCCTTGGGGAGTGGGTTGGAGCTATAAAGCTAGGGAATCAAGGAATGCCGGCCTCATAAGGGGAACTCATGGAGACAGAGCGGGGGTAGGGGGTGCTGGGGGTGGCTTCATCTAGCCATCTGCGTAAAGACCGGTTTGGGCCGGAACGGCGCTGTGGGGCAACTTGCTACCGGGAGTAAGACAAAAGTCGCCGTGGAAGCTCTCCCGTAGGAGTGTGCCGGGGAGGAAATGCGCTGGATGACTGCCATCAGAGGTCTGGGAGGGGGAAAGGTGGCGGTGGCGTCCAGAGGGTGTCTTCAGTAAGTACTGGTGAGGAGCTCGGGCCGTGGTGATAGTGAAAAACTGCAGGCTGTCACAAGGAGTGAGGGGTGGCTGCTGCGGATCGCTGGGCTTCTGGTGAGCGGATGAAGTGAGTCCTAGGTAGGATCCTCGGGACTCAAGAGGGGAAAAATCAATGGGGGGCGGAGAAGGTGAGTCTTTAAAAGGGCGGGCGGGGGGGAGTCGAGACGTTTCGGGTTCCTGGCAAAGCTTGGACACTGGGAAACAATGAAACTGAAGGAAATCGGAGGCTGGCGGTCCGAGCGGCGGCCAGAATGAATGGGAGACAGCAGCTGGAAGGGCGGTCGGGGAACGGCCTAAAATGTATTCGCGCATGACATACGCTCGCAGGTTCAGTGGTGGGAAAGGCCAAAACGCTGAAGACAGGGGTGGGGGAAGCTGCAGAGAGCATGGACTCCTTGTATGGCGCGTGCGAGAGCGGGCAGCAGAGAGAGGGGGGGCAAAAATCTGGGAAGAGAATGCAAGCGACGGTCCAAGTACGATGTCAGGCTGTATCGGGGGCGCTTAGGCAGGAAACTACAAGAAAGATGGTTTCAACTACTAGTCAAGGGGGTCAGCTCCTGGGACCAAGAAGTAGGTTACAAAAAAGATGAGGCCGTCTCTCCCACTAAAGGGGAAGCAGGTGATCAAAGATACTAGCGGCGAAAGGATGCACCTACAACAAGCGATTGGAAGCAGCTCAAATACCCGGGGGAATAACTCAGGTAGAAACAAAAAGGGGACACGGTGGCGAGCTTAAAATGGTGAGGGGGGGGGGAAAGAAAAAAAACCAAAAGGAAGGGGGGGGGCGGGGATTTCTCTCTGGTAACAATCAGTAAGAGGGGCCCGCCCAGTTTTCCAATGCAATCCTAGGGCACAGTTTTGAGATCGGTCACATAAATCGAGCAGCAAAAAGTTATAATTAATATGATAGGTGAGGGTGCAAGGAGGTTTCAAGAAAAAGGCTTAGAATGGCTGAGGTTATCAAACAGATAGAGGGAAAATATGCAGCCAATTAAAATTGGGAAAAGGGACCAAAGGGAAGCTGATTGAAAGCAAGGGTGAGGCGAATAACAAAGACTAAAGTCTCTGCTGGGTCGGTGATCTCCTGGCATAAATTTCAGCACATCGGGGGGGGGAAGGTTACGAAAACCTATTCAACCGTAGTCGCGAGGAAACATCCTTGCGACTTCAAGGATTCTTTCAGCGGGAGAAAACTAAGAAAAGTGAGGAACACGGGGGACGGGAAGAAAAGGCTTAGCTTAGGGGTGGGGAAAAAGCTGGATGAGGGAAAAGGGGCCTATTCTTACAAAGCAAACACGCTTCAAACAGGGAAAGAAACAGGGGGTGGCTGAATGAGAACGAAAGGACACAGGACTAGGGGGGGAAAGGCTGCGCCCAAAAAAGGCCCTAAAAAACACAATAACGAGCGTGGCTCGCAAGCACGCAAGGGAAAGAACGAGGGAAATTACCAAAAAAACTTGGGGTTGGGTGATCAAGTTTTCGGAAGGGAGTGTCATCGATATCCACACAAAAACAGGAGGGAGAGGAAGGTGAAACAATCATGCAAACAATTTATGCTACAAAAAACTTATGGGGGGGGTTTTGTTGGGACAAGGGAAGAAAGGGGAGCAAGGAGGCCAGGGAGATAAGATTATTGGCTTTGGGGGTAAGGCTCTTTCAAAAAAGACATAAGTTAATGACATGAAATGAAAATCGGTAAAGCAACCCCGGTAGGTTCTTTTACGAGGTGAGGCGTGGAGCGGTAATGAGGACTTACTATCGGTTAAGCAGGAGGTGCCCGAGAAAGAAGGTGAGTAAAAGCACAGCCGGGGCAGACACTCGGTGAAACGAGGGGGTAGCATATCAGGGACAAAGCTCAGGAGAGATACCAGAGGGGGAGAGGTGTTTCACCTCGTGGTTGAGGTCGCCTCTGGGAAAAAGCTCGCGACGAATAAAAGTGGAAAAAAACTAGCGGATCGGGGTGGTACTGAGCCGCGTTTGCATACAACAATTCAAGAGCGGAAGGGGGGGGACCTTCACCGGAGAGAGCCGGGGGTTCACACTCTGTGTGAGACACCCTCCGGGACTGGAAAAATACTCGGAAAAAACAGGATCAACCGAGAGAAGAATTAATTCATCAAACGATGGGAATGCTGGCTCACTTCACGGATTGGGGCAGATAAAAACCGTCGGGTCTGCAAACTGTTCCGAGGGAGGCCTGGCAATGGAGGAACGAGGAAGGGTTGAAAAGATAGACTAAGCAAACCCGCTCTTGGGGGGGGTATAACCAGAAGATAAGATCGGGAAAACTGGGTGTGAAGCGGGGTGGACGCGTAGTTGGGGCTTAAGGCAATCGCTTAAAAAAGAAAAAAGCTAGCTCGACGCTCATCGTAGAAGGGTGAAAACCTATTCGCCGCGTTTTGGGAGCGCAGGCCTCATCGGGAGGGTCCCCTCCCTCTTGGGGGGTGGAACAGGGGGAGCAAACCACCATGAAGAGTATCTGGCACCACCGTGGCTTGTGCGTCGAAAAAAGAGGCCCGCTTCCAAGCAAACTCAGGAAGGGAAAAGGCCAGGGACGTTCCTCTCTGGAAAAGCTGCCAACGAAAGAGTGGGGCTCATCCCAGGAGGCTCACGAAACCATCAAACCCGGGCGTAATGCGATCTCGGAAGTCAAAAAACAAAACTACGGGGGAATGAGGGGGTTCCACTAAGCGAAGAGAAAGGCAAGAGCAAAAAAAGCAAAGTCCGTACGGACTACCCGTAACAGCGGAGGAGAAAAAGTGCATCTGCAGCCGAGGAAGAGAATCCTGAGCAAAGGGAAGGGAAAAGCGTGAAAGGCCAGCAAGGAAGCGACGGACCAAATCTCAAGAAAGACTCCAGTCCCGCCGTGGCTGGGGGTGGAGTAATGTGATCCGCAAGAAGTCCAAGGGCAAGCCCCTACAAAAAAGCAGCAACAGCCAAAAAAACAAGCAAGTCCGGAGAAAGCCATCATAAATATAAACGCCCGATCTTTTAAAAAACCGAGACGGAAAGTAAAAAAAACTTATTATCCAACTAGAAAGGGCTACGACTACCGATAGCATGACCGACTCATCACGAAAAAACATCGCTTCGAAAAGCAATCAAAAAAAGCCGCTGGAGCGAACGGACGGGGAGAAGACCGAAGTTCAAAGCAGAGCACTCCGAAACAACGCGGGGGATAATTGGGGGCAGAGGCCCGAAAGGAACAAAAGGCGGGAGCGCGTCGCTTAAAAAAGGGCGGGGGACGGGGAACCTAGGTGAAAAAATATCTATTAGATCCAAGGAAAAAGCAAGCCCTGGGTAGGTCTGTTTTCGACCAAGATGCTAGACAGATAGATGCGCCTGACAGGCGCAGCAAATAAAGAGCGCTGAAGGCAAAACCCGACGGGGGAAAACAACTGATTGCGTCGCTCCCAGCGGGCTCGGGGAAGCGTCGGAAGGCCCGACATCTCTGCAGAGGAGATCACCAAGGGAATATAGAGGGAGGGGGGGGATGACGCCGAGCGGGTGGATGTGTTTGCGACAAAATCAGGGGACATTGTGTGAAGCGAAAACCTGATAAATTTGTGGGCCATTAGGCGGACCAAGCGAGGAACGCGGGGGTGTGGAACGGGGGTTGTGTGGGGTTCGGGGGTGTAGAAAGGCGGAAACCGCTGGGGGAAGAAATCGCCTTTGTGGAGGGGTTATACTCACACTGAAAAATGGATAATCATAACAAGGGGAAGGCAATGTGGGACGGCGGACCGTTGGCAAACTTCCGCTGAGATAACGAACGGGGATACGGACGTGGCTCCAGACGTGTACAAAGCAACTTTGGGCGAAAGCCTAGCAAACCTCACGAAATGGGCCCAGAAGAACAGTAACAACGAATACCGGCTGATAATAGGGGTTGTCCGGGTGGGGCGGCGCGGGAAAGCGAGGGAAATACAGCATAAAATGGATCAGTGGGGGTGGCTGTCAGAAGCACCGGCGCAACGAGGCACGCATTGGCTCAGAGCACGGGGCCAGAAGGGGGAAAGCCAAAAAGTAAAAGACACTCGCGCCCGAGGTGAAAAGTAAGAAAGAAAAAAAAAAGGAAAAACGAAAAACTAAGAAGAGACGAATAAGAGTCTCATCAACACAAAAAAAAGGAGAGGTCTAAGGTCCTTCCAGTCTCTTCTTGACACTCGTCATTCTCGGAATAAAGAGCACGTGTGCAGAGCAGCCTCGGCAACCTGGAACGAGGAATGCTGGCAGGGGGTCGATCCACTGAAACGCGGGAAGGAGGTAACAACGGCAATGGCGTAATCACCCAAGAAATCCGCATAGGAACTGCCATGGATCTGAAAAAGATAAGAGGAGAGGAGAAGTGCCCAGTCAAAAAACAAGAGAAGCATGACGGGTACCTGGGGGGATTAAGGGAAGAGGGGGATAGCTCGGCGCCAAAAAGCAGAAATATCTTTGGTGAGGGACGCAAAGGCAACTCGACTAGACATCGAGTTAGGGAGGAAAGAAACGAGCAGCAGGTCACCGCTAACCTTAAAAACAGCGGGGAGGTGATCCACGGGGAAAAGGTTCCAGGTGTCGAGGGAACAACAAAAAGGCGAGCAGCAGCGTCCTGGTCAAGGAGTGGGAAGAAACGTAAACCACGGACAGATGGGAGGCGCTTCGGAGCCAGAAAACGGTACAGGATGAAGCTAGTAAAGCACGGCCCGACTTGTCCAAACACAGCAAAAAGAGGAGGTCAGCAAATTTGTTCCTAGGGATAGGTTGTGAAAAGAGCATAGAGAGCGGGGGGCACTCAGAACAAGTAAAAGGTTGTCCCATGCAAAGGACCAAGAACTCTGGAAAAAAGGGCACAAGAGGATCTCCGGGCAAGGTCGGGGGGGAGTTAGACGGAAGGCGCGAGAAATGAACGAGCACAGGGCGCAAAAACACAAAAGATACGGAAACAGATGGGGCTGTCCTGGCTCTCGTCTCGTAAAGAAGCGGAAGCAAAAGACGAAGGGCACGCAAGACGCCAGGAGGGCGTGGGATGGGGGTAAAATGCGGGAATAATCGCAATGAAGCGGACGCGGTGGTGCGGTACCGGGGATCGCTTGGAAATTAAGAGGAAAGCCCCGTGAGCGTTCGAAAAAGAAGCCGGCGGAGAGAAGAAAGCAGTGAAGGGGCAGCGCAGGAGCGGGACGGTAGGTATAAGGCTTCTCCTGGGTCGCAAGAGGGTAATCTAAGGCCGTTGTGGGCGGTCTAAAAAGGTATGACTCCGGAGGGAGGGGGTGCTGCTGCAAACGACTGCAAGTCTGAGGGGGTCGCCTTGAGCTGATCTCAATGCACTCGGCCCCTAGGTGAACGCCAGCAATGGAAGGAGGGCGTGACAATGGGGGCGTCCGAGAAATGAAAAATGGAATGGCCGAGTAAACTGCACTATCTACTGGCGGGGGGAACACTGCGCGAATGAAGCCAGCTGGCTGCGGGGCAGGGGAAGGGGCCTGGAGCGCGCAGGCCCTAAAATATTGCGTGGCAGAAAACCCTCTTCCACAGGTGCAGAAGCGAGAGCACCGCAGAGGGTTGAGGCAAACGGTGCGAGAGCGGGACTTGAGGGAGGAGGGGGCTTGAACGCGAGAAGCTACGGTCCTTAACGGACTGAGGCAGCGAAAAACTCTCGGGAAAATAAAAAGAAAAGTGTGGCGTACCCCGCGCTCCGTGACAGGCTTAAAAATAAGAACCGGCTCCAAATAAAAGCTAGGTACCAAAGAGCGAGGCGGAAAACCTTTGCAAGACGTTGCTTCAACTACAGAACAAGAAAAGCAGGATCCATCGTTCAAATTGGGAAAACGGAGTGTGGGTAGAAAAACGATCCAGAAAAAAAAAAACGGGGCGGATGGCGTAGGTCCATCCCGTAACTGGAAGGGCCCCACGTTGCAAAAGGCCCCGAACTTTGGGTTCAAAAAAGACCACAAGGAAAAATCGATCAAAGGATAGAAGGAAGAAGAGGAGGGAGGCGAGAGGGTGAAGAAAAGAAGGCGGCAAAGACTAAGAAAAACATATAAAAACTGGCCGAAAAAGGGAAAATGAACCTTGAAGGGGTAAACGCGGGGCTAAAAGCACGAATATAAGCTCTGAACATTTAAGAACCAAAGATCTTGCGCAAAAGAGGGGGGGAACTCCCACCGCTTACAAGCGGACGATCCCTTGATCTGCCATGGGCTAGAAGACAGAGGGTCTGAAAGATGTTCGTGACTCACCGATTGAGATCAATGAACAGACGCTTAAAAGGGTGCCGAACTTGAACCGCCGAACCAGGGTCAGCCAGTAAAAACATACTTCCATAAGCAAGAAAAAACCATACTGGGGAAGCTGCGC
>Ga0179593_1480470_pt1 | contig 11602 bp, 13 predicted proteins | sample CZODoug2_1_08_16_FD_185931 | JGI IMG/M metagenome (GOLD analysis project Ga0179593, IMG submission 185931) | Vadose zone soil fungal communities from Angelo Coast Range Reserve, California, USA - CZODoug2_1_08_16fungal (PacBio error correction) | ecosystem: Environmental > Terrestrial > Soil >...
GGTGAAGGGGAGATTGAAAGAAGATGGATCCCCTGTCTTCGATTTAAAAAGGTTGACCGCGAGAGTTTCGAGAGCCAAGACAAGTAGACCGGGGGAGAAAGGTGGAAAGGGATCTTCCAACGTCGCAAACGGTCTCTTAAGAAAAAAAGAAGATCTAAATATAGCCTCCGCAGTGCGATGGAACAAACGCGCACTTGGCCATTCCGCCTCGACACAAAGGGGTGTGCGTGGTGGGAAGGCATCCCAGCCCCTGCACCTGGGGCTTCCTTCCTTCTCGAAGAGGTGACCCTAACCCGTAAGGTGCAGGAAAAGCTGCAAAGAGTGAATTCTCTCAGCTCCACGAGGAGGGAAGAACTCCAAAAGGATTTAGTTGGGTGTGTCCGAACCCATGCGGGGTGGCGGGAACAAAACGGGCCCGGGGGCAGGGCGGCGCCCGGCAAAGGATAAGGAATTCATTGGAAGATAGGAAGGGGGGAGAAGATCGATTTCAATCAAATGGGCCGGAACTACCGGGGCTGGGGCTGACGGGGGGAAAAGGTTGGGTTTGGAAAAATCCTGGGTCGGCCGACCAAAAAAAAAATATAAAGGTGAATTTTTTTTCTCAAAGAGAGGAGACAACTCGAAAAAGGACGGGGAGAAGGGTGGAGGACTTACGATCGCAGGCAATTGGGGAAAGATGGGGTCTTCCGGGGCACTAAAAGGAGACGGAGGAGCTTAAGCATGCATTCCTCTCAGCTGGAGGGTTGGCTCTGACTGAAAAAAAGGAGCTTCGGAGTCGGGGGAGAAAGACACGAGTACTCCTGTCAATGGAAAGGGGTGGGGGAGGGAGCCGGACGTTTATCCGCATTGCGAAAGATAGAGATTTGGGGCCAAAAAGTTACAGTTCAAGGAGCGGGAGAAAGTGGGTAGTGTAAAAAATGAGAAGATTTTAAAAGATGAAGAAAAAGAGGGGTTAAAATCCTCAAACCAATCCCTTATGGGAGGAGATGGCCCAGGGGGAAAGGAGAGGCAGAGAAGGGAGGAAATGTCTTCTTCCTATCTATTAGAAGGGAAGGGAGGAATGCGCTTCCTTCAATAGATGGAGCCCCGACTTTGAGTGGCAGAAGCTCGGCAGCCGAGGCGAAGTCAGTGCGCCGTCAGGGAAGAGGAACAGTCGAAAGTCAAAAAAGACAGAAAAAAACAAGTGCCTAAATTGCTACCATCCCGCTACAGTGAACAACGGCACCTTGTAGTCAACGGGGCACGGAGTGGGCGTCGCTATGCTCGGAAGATCAAGTTGTTCTAACAAAGTCAAGAACACAAAATCTTCTTCAAGGGGAAAAAGGTGGGCTCAGAAGATTCTATAAAAAGAGAAGGTAGTAATTCTACTCGAAATTATAGGCCTAGCACGAGGGGGGAAAAAACAGAGGAAGATTCCTTTGATTCGCGGGGCACCCCGGCCTTGGGGAAGAGGAGGGCAAGAATATCGTTCAATGGCTAAAGAGGCAGAAGGGGTGTCGCTTGCGGGAGTCAATCGTGGGGAGGTCCGGAAGGAGGGAAAGGAGGTGACGATTGGGGGGAAATAAGGCCAAGGGGGGGGAAAAGGGGTCCGCGAAATTCAAGTTCAGAGAAGAAATCGGAGCGGAGAAATGTGCGGGAGATGAGGGATAAGTTTCCGGGGGGGTTTGGAGCCATAAGAGGGAGGAACCTTGGAACAGCATAGATATCTACTAAGAAGGATAGATAGGAAACATAAACCTGAAGACGAAAACGGCTGTTTACACAAATAAGCATTGAACTTGCCTCAGCCATAGATCATGGGGGTCGGCTCGGAAATTCCAAGGTGTGCGAAGAGGGAACAGATCCGCTGAGAAACAAACAAACAACTATTATTCATTCGATAGAAGACTGGGTCATGAAACTGGACGAAAACGAGCGGAGTTGCAAAAAATACCGCGCCACAGACCCAAAAACACAAAGACGATTCTAGCAATTAAAGACTTTGTGGAAACACCTCGTAGTTCATGTTCATTGGTATCTCCAGCGCTTCGGCGTAATCTCTAAGGCCCGGTGGCACCTTCCGCGATAAGGAAGGGAAAAATAAAACATGAGACAGTAGGGTAGAAAGGAAGCCCCTTCTCAAAAAGAAGCGACTGCGCCTTACTGATGTCGCATCAAACTCAACCAAAGGCCGCTTTAGATGCAGAAAAGACGTCCCGCATTGGTAGAGGAAAACGAGGGCATGGGGGTGGGGAAGAGCGAAAAAACCCAGCACCTTATGAGCGTGGTTACAGACCAAAAGGAGGAAAAATAGAAAGGGGTAAGGACCTCCACGTCACAAAGGCCGTAACAGAATGCGAAAAAGGAACTTAGTCTCCGGTAAATGGAACAAATCCTGGGGAAGAGGAATGATATCGTCTCCAGGAGAAGAAAAATGGAATGAGAGAAGAGAAGAAAAGCATCTTTCCCCCAAGGTGGTTGCAATTTTGGAGGAGTGGGAGAAAGAGAAAATGCGAGGAAGAGAATCACAGATAGACGGGGAACGAAGAGGTTCCTTTTGGTGAGATTGGAAGCCAAGTAGAGCTTGGGGAAAGTGGGGAGGGTAGTTGAACGAGACTTAGGAATCAGCGTCAAGGAACAAAGATCGAGCAGGAAGCGCGGAAGAGGTCATGGCTTCGTCTCAGTACGTGAGGGGCTCGATTCTAGAAAAGTCCGAAGACGGGGGAAACATCGTGAGAAGGGGGGGAGACAGCCTGTAGGAGGACGGACCAGACCGACAGCAGACCTCCATAAGGAATTGGTCTTGGAGGCCTACAAAGATGAGTTCGAATCTGCAAAAGGAGTGTTTGAAGAGAAAAGCAGGCGACCAGGGGGGTGATGAGGAACAATCTATAGACTCTCGTGGTCCTGCCGCGAAAAAAAAAGCGCATGAGCGGCCATCAGACAGAGTAACGGACCAGTGGGGAACACCAACGAGAAGGAGGATTTCCTACCTCTTCGTAGGTCTTGCGCCAGACGAAAAAACATCCCGTCAAGTGAGATTGAAGTAGAGGGAAAGTCAGAAATTGAAAGAAACAACGTTTTTCGGCTAAAAAAGCAGGACGATAGCTAAATTGCCGTACGGCCCTTGACACACCGGGAAAGCTGTGCGGTTGGGAAAAAAGGAAAAAGGTCTCGCTTCGGGTGGGGGCTCACAAAATACCGCTTGGGTGAGCCAGAAAGTTCCGGGGGACTTCAACAAGGTGTCGCAGAAGGACCATTTATGAAAGAGAGGCAAGTCTCACCAGGGGAGGAGTCAACCTCCTGTTCCGTTTCATCAAAGGGCAGGAGGAGCGGGAAGAAAAGGGGCCGGAGCAGAAAACCCGGAGGCGGGGAGGGGGGGAAAAAGATCTAAGTCCAAATTTTGGAGGGACGGGAAACGACAGGTAAAGGAACTGGGAGGTATCCACTATGGAATTGCCATGGCCAGCTTAGTTCAGGCACCTTTCGTGCCAGGAAGGGAGGAGGGTTAAATGACCACCCAAAAGCGCCCTTTTCCCAGGGAGTGTACCATCCTTCTTGAGACTTTGGCCTATTATTGTGGGGAGCCAGGCGAGCGAAGGTAGAAAAAGAGTGACTCCGTTGGGAAAGAGGAAAGGTTTGGCAAATCTGGAACCAGGGAGCAAGAAAGGGTTGCCCTTCTCTAAATCGGCGGGGGTCGTCTCGGAATAGACGATCAGCGTCAGGGAAGAAGACAATAGAAAGAGTCTGCAAGATAGAGCAAAACACAACAAAGGGGGAAGGAAAGAATTATAGTAGGCTACTCCTCTGGGGAGGGGGTAAAGTGAGTCAAAAAAGGACTCTTCTCTCTCATTGGGAGAAGAATCGTATGGAGAAATTTTGAAGGGATTGTTCGTGGCGGGGGAAGACGGTGCCAAACCCGAAAATAGATGCGAGTAAAAGATGCGTTCCTCTCGTACATCTCTTCCTGCATGCGAAAAAAATCATCGCCATCAATGGCGAAAGGCAACTGAGAGTCGCGAGACCAGCTTCCAAGTGGAAGAAAAGGAGGAATAACCATTCAAATTCACTTCTGGGGAAGCTCAGAAAATGAGGTTACCTCCTTAACCCGGGAGGTTAAATATGGCCAAACCGGGGGAGCTCGAAGAAACTCACTGAACACTATGCGTCAAGATAGCGCCAAAAAAGTGAGGGAAGGAGAGGGGGTTTTTCCCGCAGGAGTGGGTAAAAGGCCGGTGGGGCGGGGAAGAGGAGAGGAGACGGAAAAAGAGGGGGGGAAAATCTCATTTTGTAATAATCTGAAAGCAAAGGAAGGGGGAGAGAGAAGTCACATGCTTAAGGATTTCCAGGACCCGGCCACCAAGGGTGAATAGGGGTGAGCAAAAAAACGAGAGGCAACTAAGCCAAGTGGAGGGGAATGTAAGAGCGCGTTTTTACTTCTTTCGACTGTAGGGCGGCGGCGGGAAGACCAAAAACCAAAAGAGGCAAGATTCATCAGTACATTCAGCTATAGGGAAAGGGAGGGGGGTTGCTCTCTTTTTCAAGAAAGCAGCGGTTCATACTCCGGACGTGGAAGGGAAAAGCTAAACGGAGAAGGGAGTGGGTAGGGGGGATTTAGGATGGAAGGGTAGTTCCCTTCATTTTAAAATAGGGGGGTGCGCAGATTAAAGGGGCAGCGAGCTCAGGTGGTGTCAATTTGAAAAGACTGGGTGTCGTGAAGATGAAGAAAAAACTCACGGTGATGAAAAAGGGTTCCCTAAAAGCTTGAAGTCAGTAGCCTTTAAGTCGGCAGAAGGAACTACCATTGGGGGGGGGGGGGGGGGTCACCAAATCAAGGAAGCATCTCCGAACGAGGTCTCTTCACTCGGCATTCAGGTCTTAGAATTCGGTACAGATGAAAAGTGGATCGAGGCAGGGGGGGGAAATCCTCAACTCGGAGGTTTCAGAACGGATAGCATTCTGACTAGGGAAGGGGAGGTCAAGAAAAGAAAGAACAATATGTCTAATGGGAAAAGAAAGCCGAATCCCAAAAACTTTCAAAAACAGGAAGAAAAAAAACGTGTTAGCTTCACTAGAAGCAGAGTCTTTTTCTTCTTCGCAAGGCAGACAACACTCGTCCGGGATCTGAGTGTGCGCGAAGAGGAATCGCGATCAGTGCGAAACGTAAAAGCCAAAGGATAAAGAGGAAAAAAGTGGGACGACCGTAATATTCAGTTGACGGTCATTTGTACCCTTTCTTGAAGGGGAGTCCTAAAAAAAGGTGATCGAAGGGGGCAGCGGCAGAATAGGTGTGCGGGAATTCCAGCGGGAAACAAAGGGAGGCGGGGAAGAGAGGTGGGGGGGGGGGAAAGATCGATTTTGCTGGAGTCAGAGCTGACGGCCCTGATGAAGTCAGCTAGAGGAGGGGTCGGGACTCTGGACGATGAATGGATTGAGAAGAAGGGGGGAATAACTTGGTTAACACACGGGGGAAAAGATAGAAAAAAGAAGAAAAAAGGCTATCCCTAAAACACCGAGAGGAACCAGACTGCAGGGTGACATCGGAAGAATGAAAGCGAATAGACCAGAAAATCGGTTTCAAAAAATAGAACCGGATATCTCTCAAAAAAAAAAGGGAGTAAAATCTATATATCGCGGGTCTTGTCTGCACGAGCGTAGGTGAGGGACCCCGACAGTCACGTAGAGCAAGGAAGAAGAAAAGGTGTTAACAGCGTTAGAGAAGAGGGAAGGTGGAGTTTTTTTGTTAACTCCCGGCGGCGTAGATTGGGACAGGGCTCGTTTCACAGAAGGAGAAAGATGCGAAACAACTCAGATCAAAGAAAAAGAAGGCCTGTACTAACTGAGAAGTGCAGCTGAGTAAAGGCCCAGCACCACCGCCATGAATGCATCAACAGCGGTCCCAAGCTGTAGCCGAGAACGGAAGGGAAAAGGCGCACAACCTGAGAAGGCTGGGTAGCCCACCGGGAAAGTGGGGGTCCTCAAACTGAAAGAAAAAGGGCTTACAAGAAAGGGGACACCGTATCTTAAGGACCCAATGGGACGACATAGGGGAAGGAATCGATATAAGACCAAACGAGATAGGGAATGGGCGCGAGCATCTTGGAAAAAAAGAAGGGGGGGGGAAGGACCTTGGGCTTTTGTAGAGAGACACCCGGCCGAATGCATCTGCTAGACGATCCCCAAGTGGACGGTAGTGACGTTGTGGGCATGGGATTGGGCGACAACAAGGATTTGGCTTTGATGGAGGGGGAAGAAGGAAGAGAACGCCTTCGCCTAGTCAAAAAACAAGAGAAGCTGATGGAGGATTTTCGGAGCTTCGAATGGACAGGCAGTCTCAAGCGTAGATATGTCTGGGGAGACTTCAGGGGGAAACAAATCGACATAGAGCCTAGAAATCGGAGGTAAGAAGGTATTTGAAGCATGAGGAGAATTCCAAGGAAGAAAAAGGCTCCGTGGGAGAGACAAAGGTATCGGGAGGCCTGAGGAAAATGGATTTCTTCAATCTCCGACTACGTGAATGTCCCCGAAAAACTTGTCGAAAGCGCCTGGGATGGGGGATAAATCTGAAAGGAGAGGGGGGATCCCGAAAACTTCTTAAGAGGTGAAAAATTAAAGACGCAATCAGGCGCGCCATCTTTCACTGAGGACCAACGTCCGGATTGTTAGGTCAGAGATGAGCAACAGCCTGTCAAAGGATGGGAATCTTTAAAGGGATTCAGATTAAGGACGGTTGTTCTGTCTCCGCGGTATAGTGGAGAAAAATGCAAAGTCCAACTGCGAAGAGGAAGGCAACTAATGGGGAAGGAAGGGAGAGAGCGTGGGGAAGGAGAGGGAGGAGGATGTCAAGCCCAAAGAGGACACCGCAGGGTTGGTCAGCGACCAGTCCTGTCGGACAGCCCCCAAAGACAAAAGGAGAGCCGAAGGTAGAGTTGCAAAGAAAGAGCGACACATGGAGAGGGCAAAGCACTTTTATTCCTCTTGCAGGACCGGCGGGAGAGGAGGCGCAAAAGGTGCCTACCTAAAAGAGGGGCGGAGCAAACTTGTATCATGAAGGGGAGAAAGCAGGCCGAGTAGTGAGCGGGAGAAAGATTCCTATTTGCCAGGGGGGGAATCCCTGGTTGGAAGCGTCACTCATTAAAAGTTCTGAAGAAGGGGAGATGCATAAACGGAAAAACAACGTGTGACCGACTAGTGAAAAAAGCGGCGCGAGACTTTTCGCCCGCTATTGGACCGAAGTGAGGGCGCGGCCCGGAGGAGGTAAGGAACCTGTTGTCCAAGACGAATCTCGGTTTGCCAACGACCAATTATCACGAACTGGGTTCGGGAAAAAACCTGTCGCGGAAAGAACCAGTGTTAGGAAAGAGCGGGGGAGAGGGAAGGAATAGGGATAACTTCCTGTCTAAAAAGAAGGATCCGGCTTCATATCGACTCGAAAAAAAGGAGGAAAAGAGAGAGGGGGGGGGGGAAAGAAGGGAAAGACAGCTCCTCATGAAAAGGGGGCGGCACCCAAGGTTCAGTCTATTTCTAAATGAAAAAATTTAAAGAGATTGGCGAACGATGGGACAACACCACAAAACAAAGGCGTAAAAAGGGGGCAATCTACTTAGATAGAAAGAAAAGTGAGCTCATCTTCCTAAAATGGATGAGGAGAAAAGATTCAATCCGGGGCGCTCCAAAAGCCAAAGCCTCTGGTGGGGCGGGAATAAGACAGAAAAGGAAAGGCTGAATGTAATCTCTATTAGTGCCAAATGTACAAGTCATCTGCAAAATAGGCTTCAAGGTACGGCCTGTCGGAAAGGGAGGGATAGTTGGGGGGGTGTTGACCGCCGACGCTGCGGGGGGAGCACCTTCCCGGGTCTTGAGCCGCCCGGAGAGGGCCGAGAAGTACGGATTGCAAGGGGTGAGCGGGGAATAATAGAAGGCAGAACAGGAAAATAAAATCTCCTCTACGGGGAGAGGAAGGGACAGGAAAGGGGAAAGAGGGCACCAAAATCTTTTAATTTGTGGGGAAAACGAAAAGGGAGTCCAACTCTAATGGGGAGACAAGGGGGGAGTTGATAATAAGAAGGGGAGAATGTTCTGATTTAAAAAAAAAAAGGATCGTATCAACAGAAGCTAAGCGAGGGCATCTCCAAGCATTCCATTCAGTATGAAGAGTTTTGCTCAACGGCAGAGAGGACGAGGTGAGGAAAATAAGGATCGATTGTAGAGGGGGGGAAAGTAAAAGGTAGGAAGGGAGAGAGGGAGGATTCTTTCTAGGGGAGGGGCGCCAGGGGCAAAAAGGGACAAGTAGAGATGGTTGGATTCATTGAAAGGCACGACGGTCGCAAGTGTTTAGGATGGGAAAGAAAAGGGAGGGGGAGAAGGACGAACTCAGGACGGGGGGGGGAGGCCCTCAAGCTGGAAGGAAGAATTCAGGAGAAGGGAAAACCTGATTAAGTGAATCCGGCTGTAAGGGAATGCGTCTCCTACGGGGCGTCGATGACTAAGGGAGCCCAATACAAAAGGGAAAATATGAAGTGGACTAGTTTCCTTCACAGTGACCTATTCAGACGATAAGTCAATGGAAAGGAGGGTTGGGGGGGCGAAGGGGGGAAAAATTCTTGCGAAAAGAAAAAGAGGAACAAAAGGGACTACGGGGGCGGTAAATCACCACAATGACGCACACAACTTCATTCGGGTGCAAAAGAGCGTGGGTGGGAGAGCAAAGGCAGTTGCCAGCTTCAGGGAACGACAAGAAAGAAAGGAATGGAGAAGTGGCTTTGCTGCGGTAATTCCCTAGAAAAGGAAGGAGGGTCTAATTCTAGACCGAAATTAGAAGGGGAGAGAACGCCATGGGAAACGCCTTCCTTGACTAAATGTACGTCCTTGGACTGAGGGGAGAGGTCCTCAAAAACAAAGGTGGGGAGGAAAGAAAGTGGTTAGGGAGAAGGGGGAAATCGTTTGGAACGATACAAGGAGGTGAACGATGATTGTTGCTTCAATTGTTGCTAACTGTAAGAGTCCCGTCGGCGCGGAAGAGGAGAGAGAGGGGAGTCGTACGGCGGATGACTGATCCTGAGGGGGGGGGGGAAACTATCTGACGAAGAACAGGGGGGGGGGGAAACAAGAAGAAAGCGGAGAATCTACCTAAATAGAGGAGATTAACCGGAAAAAAGGAAGCTAAGGAAGAAGGGACAAAGAGCATGGCTAGAGAATAGGGGGGGGGGGACTTATATCCTCAATACTCCTCGTTTAGGAAGATATGAAGACTCATCGGCGCAAACAGAAGGCAAGAGTGAGTCGAGGGGTGGCCTTGTAGACCGATCGGAAGGATAGAAGAGACATCCAAGAGATGTCTGACAATGGAAGACGGGGGGAAAAAAGGTAAGGGAAGGTAAGTTTCTTTCTTTACTCGCCGTAGGCTGAGCGGAGAAGAGAGAAAGGGGTCACGGAAAGGACTAATCAGAGGGAAGGGAAGAAGCAGCCCTCAGCCCCTTCACAGAGAACACGCATGAAACGGACGGTAAAAAGAAGAAGTCCTCCCGCACCACCGAGAGAAGATCCAACAAGATCAGTGCAAACCGCCTTTAGAAGAAAAAAAATGGGAAGAGAAGGCACGCGCAAGCTTGGGACAAATTGAGGAAGGGGTTGTTACACTGGTTAAAGAGGCGTAAAAATGACGGACGGATAGTCACTTCTCCTTTCAAGCTTGAGTATATCCTGGGAAGTAGGGGAGAGGAAAGGAGACGAGAGAAAGAAGGGAAGAGCAAAAATGGACCGACAAAGGGGGAGCACGGTTTTCTGAGAAGAAGAAACCCGGTAGAGACTTCTATACGATACAGCAAGGTGACCGGTGCCGTTGGTGGTAGTGACAATTTAGTATTAAGGGAAGAGGAAGGGGACTAACTTTGCCTGCAGAAACTCGCCCACATCTAAAACGACAAGGGACCCGGTGGGCGCTTCTATAGGTCAGGAAGATGCCGTAATTTCGGGGGAGAGAGGGGAAGTACTTACAAGAGTAGAGGAAAAGACAGAAATTTCCTGAGAAAATCGGGACCGGATTAAAAGGGAGTGGTTCATCCAAAAGACGACGGACTCAGGGTGCCAGAGAGGGTGCAGTAGGAGGGGGAAGGAAACAGTATTGTTCTGAAGAGGGAGTTTGGTTCCAAGAAAAGTGCGAAAGCTGGTCGACCTTTATGGTCGGAAAAAAGATAAGGTCAAGGCCAGTCGCTTGTGAGAGAAACACGAGTCCGAAGCCACAGAAAGAATCACGGCGAAGGAAGGCCGGATTTCAATAAAAGAGAGAAAGGGTTTCACGAACCGCTGAGGCTCTCTGCCGCCAGATTCCAAAGCCAGAGATTGAGATTTTAATGGCCAAGGGGGGCTACCAGCGAGCGTGTAAGGGGGGAACCGCGCCGAAATAAGGCCACGAAGTGCCTTCCAAACTGGTTATCACTAAACCTGGGACCCGCCTTGTCGAGGAGCCTTGACCACGGGGGCGTAGGTCATGGGGAAAGATCAAAATCGTCGGTTGGTGAGGGATCGACCGGGGCAATAATTCAGCCTGAGGATCTGTCAAAGGACCGGGATGGGAAAATAGATCTTCTGCCCATATAGGGGGTAACATCGGTTGATCCTGGCTTCTCGCTCTGCCGCGAGGCCGAGACCCCGCTGAAGCTGATGAAAGCTAAAAATCTCGTCTTCTGACCCCCTCCAAGGGTGAGGCCTTTGGGTACGATCGTTCCTCCTCGAAGATTTAGCTTACATAAACCACTATTGGGGGGGTGTTGAAAGTCTGGGTGCCATGGACACGGCCTTAACGGTTCGGAGTCACTAGGTGCGGCGAGCAATGCAGACCTGGGGAGGGGCTCCTGCCTACACAAACAAGAGTCCAGGGTCAGAGCAGTGGCAACCGAGAGGAGTGCCGGAAAGGCCCCGAGGGGGAAACTCATCGGTGAACGGAGAGGGTATAGGCGTGCAGTCTTTTACTCAGGCGCCCGTGGGAATACTCTTTTTTGGCAAAGGTCGCAAAAGTGAGCAACTAGTGACCACCGAGGCAAAAAAAGGGGGTTCAATCAAGAGACACTGGATCGAGGAGAGGACGAGCAAGAAAACGCCTTTCCCTTTATCACAAGGTACAACGAAGAGCGCTGCGAGAAGATCGAAAAAAAACACGAAAGGAAAAAAAGAAGAGAGAAGGAGAAGAATTTTCCCGTTTCAGCAGGAAAAAAAAAGCTTGGGAGAGCAGGATGCATCGTCTGCAAAGTTGCCGCTGAATTTGCCGGGAGGGGACGACATTCTGTAGGGGGAGGCGGACGATGGGGAAACTCTATTCAAAAAGTGCAGGACAAAAGCAGCTGCGTCTCACCTCTCTCGAGGAACGAATTTTCGGCGCCAATGAAGAGATCCATGCGGGGTGAGCATCGGGAAGGGGAGACCCACGGACACCAGGGGGCTGGTGGTGCGAGAGAAAGAAAAAGGCATTGATGAAGCGCCGAAGGTTGTGTGGGAAAGGGAAAAAAGGTCAGTTGTCAAGGGAGTCTTTGCAAAAACGAGTGGCTATCCCAGCTAGGGCTGCCAACTGCAAAGCTGGAAGAGGGGGTACGGCCGAGAGGGGGAGGGCAAATCAAAACTTGGTGCT
>Ga0179593_1670811_pt1 | contig 11602 bp, 10 predicted proteins | sample CZODoug2_1_08_16_FD_185931 | JGI IMG/M metagenome (GOLD analysis project Ga0179593, IMG submission 185931) | Vadose zone soil fungal communities from Angelo Coast Range Reserve, California, USA - CZODoug2_1_08_16fungal (PacBio error correction) | ecosystem: Environmental > Terrestrial > Soil >...
AAAACGTGCAATCAAAGATCATCTTCATAAAACGCGATCAAGAAGCGGACTCAGAAATGCGGGACGAAAAAAGTAAAAAAGGGAGAAGGAAGACCGAGACAGCCTTCGGCACCAAAAAATGGAGCAAACACGGGCAGAATCTGCAGGAGGAAGGTTTCGCGGACCGAGAGGCAGAGGGGAAAAACGCTGCAACACGAACTCAAATTGAAAAGGGAAGAAAGACTCGACCTCCCGCTCAGTGGGAGGAAGTCAAAGACGTCGATGGGGAGGACAGGGAAAATCGGAAGTCTGAAAGGAGAGAAGACGGCCCAAAAGTTCATGTCGACAGTTGGGCCTAGCTCAGGGGCAAAACGGGGAAAAAAGCTCGTACGCTGTCATTTTCTCGCCTAAATGACTCTTGAGGAAAAAGGAAAATCGGTCAGAAAGTATCATCGGCGGGGGGAGTAACCAGATCCGGCTCTGATCGTGCGACACTCGTAGGACGGAGAGGGCTCAAGAAAAAACCGTCAAAGAAAAAAAAACAGCAATAAACGAAAAAAAGGGTAAAAAGAAAACCGACGCGGGATCAGTCCCCCAAGGAGTAAGGGACGTAACGCATCGGCGCTCACCGGGCCTCAAAAAAAGAGTGTGATGAAGATTCGCAAAAGAAGGGTTCAAGACCGCGATGTGGCATTGGCGACAGGGGCGGCCCGAAGCGATATTCCGCCGAAAATCAAGTCACGAACCACACGAACCGGGGGAAAATCACGGTCGAAGACGTCGGAACAAGGGGGGAAAACAACCGGGAACAGGGCGCGAGCCCCGTGGGGTGAGTGTCAGAGGCAGGCCACAGCGCTCAAAAAAGCTGAAAAGACGTCCAGGTTGAACAAGTTCGGCAACGTGAGGACGAAAAGAGGGAAGAAACTCACAAACATATTAAGAAAGAAAGTGACCGGCTGCTAAGGAGGGGGCGAGAACCGATGGTGATCGTAACAACGTACAGAAAGCACGGGTCCGCAAATGGCACAAAAAAACATACAAGCTGCCGCTGCAAGAAAGGTAAGAAAGACGGGGAGAAAGCGGTCGGAGCTGACTGTATGGCGAACACGAGGATTACGAGGGACTTCGGGATAAAACCAAAGCGGACAGCCGGCGAGCTCGATCAGGCGGAACGGAGTTGATGGATCAACTAACGTATTTAAGGGTCTTATTAGGGTGGCTCAGAAAAAGAAAGTCGCAGCCCATCCGAATCCAAGGGGATCTACGGCAATGCAACAAAGAGGTTCCATGCGGATACGGGGAGAGGAAGAAGCGCACGAGACCGACTCGGTAGGACGAGGAGACGCATGGGGGGTGAAGGAGCAGCAGACACTCACCGGAGAAGGAAAGGGCAAACCCAAAACTTCAACAAGAACACTCTATCGGAGGGCCCCAGGTCGAACACAGAAACCGGCAAAAATCGAACCTATCAGAACCAGACCTCTCCAAAGAGGGGAAAGGCCGGGCACGCACAGGTTGAACAAAATCCCGGGAAGTAATGAAGAACAGGTCGAAGAAGCAGAAAAACCCGTCCGAATCGCCGGCGTTGACAGGGAGAAAAGAGATTTTTAAAAGGGGAGGAGGAAACCCCCAAAATGGCGAAACCGTGCTGGGGCGTCGCAAAAAAACAAAGCTTTGGAAAAAAAATAAAAGGGTTGAAATGCTGGTCAATGCTACAGTAAGAAGCCCGGAGACAGAAGTAGTCGCTTCGGGATATTGAAATATACTTGCGACATCGCAGCTCATTTCCCAGATGTAAAACATGACCGGAGGCAAAAGCAGGCGGGGAGCCAACAACTAATCCGCGCCAACTGGAAACTACGGACGACTCTACAAAAAACCTCGGCAGGCCCAATAGGGTGATGGGACGAGCAGGGAATAACCTAGTTGAAAGGAGTTGACAATTGGTTAGGAAGGCAAGGCGTTGCAAGGTTCAATTGAAGGTACGCGCATACAAGTCTTTTCGTAAGGTTTAAAAATAAATGTGTAATATAAACACGGTACCCATCAGGACACACAATTGGCAAAAAGGGGACACAGGGAGGCACTGCTGTCAATCCAGTTATCCATAATAGAAGGACTAGCGGGGAAAAGAAAGGAGACACGGAAGGCGGTAGGTAAAAGAAACGGGAGAAAAAGGGACGAAGCCACGGGGTGGCAGGGCGAAACAAGGTGGACTGGCAAAGTAAAAAAAAGAGTTTTAAAAAAAGGCCATCAAGACCACCAAAAAGTGCCCAAAATTTTCCCCACTTAATGTTTTTTTTACAATTCGTAAAAAGTGGAAAGAAGCAGAGAGGGGAAACGCGGGGAGATAAAGCTGGAATGGGACGGACTGGTGGAAACAGGAGTTTTGTTTTGAAAATACAGGAGGACAGGAAAGAGGGTATAAGTCTGTGGAAAAAAGGATAGCAACCGGGAAACGTGGGGGGATTGTGCTTACGGAAATGGGAGTGTCGCTGGAGGGAAGGATTTGGCTGACAAGGCGGGGGATCAGGAGTCGCCAGCCAATTTTTAAACGAAAGACAGCACAGAGGTTTTAAAAGAACTTTAGGTTGCGATTGCCCCACACGATGTATAATGGACGCAATCCGCGAGTGGGGGAAATCCGGACTACACAGGTAAGATACTAAAAAAACAGTAAAATAAACTAGCACGGAGGGGGCACAGAAGTAATTGCAAAATGAAGGGACAAGTGCCATCCTAAGAACACAAGGGAAAAGCAAGGACGTGTGTCCTCAATTTACTACCGGTCCACAAACTAAAAGTGTTGGGGCGAGCACGGTAAAAGGGGTGGCTGGTAATCTACCTCCCGGTAGAAGTATTGAAAAGACGATAACAGGGGAACAACAGCCAGAAGAAAACGAAAGTTGAAACAGGGAAGGGGAAAGAAGAAAGATCTCGCCTTCCCAGAATTTCTGGCGCGAGAAAAAGAAAACGAACGTGCGCAACACCGTCAGACTCCAGCAGAACCGGCTCAAACAACCGAAATCACACAGACAGTCTACTGCACAATCGCCGCATCATGTGCGGGCCTGCGAACTCAAATTGAAAAAAGGAAGTCAAAAAAAACACAAAAGCAAGCCACATACCGTCCCAAAGAAACCAGCTTTAAAAGATCGGGGGGCCAGTGTGAAAAAAGGGAACGGAAAAGTTTTAGTAGGATACCGGGACAAGGGTTAAAATGGTTCCGGCAAAAGCCGAGGGGGGGGTCAAAACGCTTGGGTAACGGTTGAGTCCACTACCTCAAGCCGAAAAAGGGTATAGGTATAAACGCTCGATCGGTACGGGAATGGGGCCCACAATGAGTAGAACATTCTATGGAAGGGATGCATCACGCCATTCCTCACGTCGGGGGCACCGCAAACAACGCGGGGGAAAAAAGACATAGCAATCCCTAGGGCAAATACAACAAACAAAGAACCGTTACTGCCCGACGTTCCAGCGAATGAAAATAATTCAAACCCACAGAACATGAAGATCAAAAAAGGTTAACGGTAGAAAAAGGGTAAAGAAATAGCCCATGTGATGAAAAAAAAGCCACACGCGAAAGGGGCAGAAGGACCGGAGAAATGGGGCCAGAGGAGCCCAAAAATCCCCGGGGCTGGCATAAGAAGATGAGAGGAAATTCACATAAAAGAAGAGGTCATCTTAATCAGACGCAGGGGGTACAGAAGGACAGTGACGAAAAAACAGAGGGGGAAAGTTTTTGCGTCAAATACGTATCGATCCCGGGGAACGGAAAAAGTGAACGCTGGCAAGGCCTCGAGGAAGGTCGGTGCTAGGTTAAGGCCAATTAACATGAACTTGAGGAAATGCGCAACAGCAGCGCGACAAAAGGAAAAAAAGGAACGGCCTGAAATCGCGGGGGACAGAAGGAGCATTAGAAAGTGAAGGCGCCTTAGCTTGGGGTACAAAAAACAAGATGGTTCGGATTGGACAGGGTGTAGGAACCAAAAACAGGTCCCTCACCTGCAAAGGCAACCTAAGTTTATGAAGTTCACCGGGGGAGTCTGGCAGTTCACGGAAGGCAGTAGGACTGGAGCTTGTTGGACAAGGTCTAAAAAAAGCAGTGCGCGAGTTAACCCGAGGACAACCAGAAAGATGAATAAGAGAGGCAACGCACGACCGCCGAACAATCTAGTTGCAAGCAGGGAACGAACTAGGAAAGAAGACTCAACAGGGGATGTCAGAACTAAACGCGAGCGCGCGTGACCCCGCAAGTGGACAAGGGCGGATCTGCCGCATACGCAGACTATGACTCGGCGCTCAAAATAAAAATGGCTCGTGCGGTGCCTCACTTTAATAAAAAAAGACACGTGAAAAGGTCACTCGATCGGCTACGCTCAGGGGTTCTTGACGGCGAGGCGTGGGTCCTAGACTGGAGGCGGTGGGGCGAGAAAGCGAGGCAGACCGGCATTGGGGAAGGGTTCGAAGGCAAATGGCGGACCATTGGCGTTAATCAACAGGTCGGCCTCGACTGAGGAATCTACGTACCGCCGAGGAAAGTGGCATCTGAAAGCTCTATGCTAGTGAGGCCCGGGCATGTTCGACAACACGAAAAAAAAACTCTAACTGGGTTCCGTACTGGCAGCACCGTAGAAGGGTGGGGAAGGGTCTCGAAAGGTGGAAACACCTTGCGCGGCAAAAAGAAGGGGGCGCAGTGGCAGCGCGCGAACTCAAGAGCAAGATATAGAGAAAAGGGGCATCGTTCAGCGCCATATTCGCTGGTCGAGTGGAACTAGGGTCAAGGGCACCCCGCCAAGTAAAAAGGGCGAGTCGATTTGCAGGGAAGAAAGAGAACAGCCGCCAATGCATCTAACCCGGGGGGTGAGAAGAAAAGTGAAGGGAAAGATCAAGCCCTATAGGGAAGGTGGCGAATAAAGTGTGGGCTGTATTTGCGTCCAGTACGGCCGACCGCTTAGGGGGAGAAGGGGACAACAGGAGTAAATAATAGGTCAATCAGATATTAACACGGAGGAACATCGGTACCCTCGTTGGGGCGCGACGACACAGGGGGCTCGACCGACCACGCGAAGGAGGGCACGAAAATAAATGGCGTCCGAGACTGCGGGGATAGCCAATCTACCCGACGTTGCGCGTCAGGAAAAAGCCGATCCAAACGTGGGGGAGAAAATATCTCTCGTAAGTGTAGAGTGATACGAGGATAAAAAGACTAGAGAAAAAGAATAGATCACGCCGTGCCATGATCGTTATCTGGAGGCCAAGGCGGAGATAAAGGAAAAATTTAAGCACATCGATACGATCGCCGATCGTGCGGAAAGAAGGAAACCGAAAGAAAAAGGGCGGTTGCGGAATAGCGCGGGGAATTATTATCGAACGGAAAGGAGGCAGAACTAGGAATGATAGGAGTAAATTGTGATATGGATAAAAAACGAGAGGTATCTCAGCGAAACACCAACAGGGATATAAAAAAAGTCATGAAAGCTTCACAAAGTCCAAATCCCAATGTGATTCTGGCGCGTCGAAAATATGGAAGGACAAAAAAGAAGGGACGGGGTCGAGATAACGCCATTCCGAGGATCCTAGAAGAGGGATCTTACAAAATTCAAGATGAAGGTCGGTAAATGGTCACTCTTCGCGACAAAAACTACCAAAGTCTGCCAGGCGAGCCCGAACGGCATGCCAGACTCGAAGAGAAGAAGTGGCCAGCGTCAGTCAAGAGGTAGGGGCACCGGAAGCACTCAGGAAAACTAGGCGATTCCGAGGAGCAGGCGATCATTCTTGCAGGACGAGGATCGTCGCGGGGAACGAGCACTTGGTACAAGGTAACGAACCAAGAAAAATCTTGAAGAACAGTTGCATGCGGGCAGACAACGGCAGAACTGCAGGTACACCCCAGAAGAGCGGACAAACGGGCGCGAAATAGGATATCCCCGCCAAGAAAGAGATGGCGAAGAGAACGTGAAGTTTCGAGGGCTCAGAAAATTGCAGACAGTCGTGAGACGGGACGCAATCCGTGCATCAACCCGAGCGGAATCAAGCAAGAAACGACGAATATTAACAAACACAGCGTCACCGGATACAACAAGGTGGTATGTCAAGCGTAAAACTCGCATAAAGGAAACTGGCCTGCTCCGCTGAGTGAGCTGAAGACACAGATCTCCGAAGACGCAGCCAAGAAAGAAACACCAACCAGAGATAAAACAAATGGTCGCTCAGTTGGAGAAAACTGAAGGTGTCAGCGAACACGTTTCGTGAAAAACGACCATGGTTCAACCCAACCACACAAAAAACTCAACACAATAGGACGGGCAACAATTAAGTTCCGTGGTTTCCGCCTTGGATCTTGAGTTTACGGCAAGGAAAAAAACTCACGAGAAAGGGGACAAACCTGGAACTCATTCGTAACGTGAAAGGAGTCACACAACGCCAATGAGTGAAGCGAAGTCCTCGACGGTGGGCACACGCCGAAAAAAACGGGGGGGAGCTCAAAGAACCACGAAGAAAAAAAGAAAAAAGTACGTCTCATCAGGAGAGACATAGACACCGACGAAGTGCGTATTACATAAACCGAGGGGGGCACCAACACCCAACAGGACACTAGGAGCGCCGGAGAGCTCTCAGGGAGGACCTGTAGGAAAAAAGGAAGACGAGTTCCAAGAAGAGACGCGAGGGGTTATGAGGCAAGGGGTTCTGGTACTTCCTCAGCGGGTCAGAGAGGAAGAAGAACCTTGTGCGAACTTCAGTCAGAAAAATCCAAAGGGGAAGTACGGGGAAGACTAAGAAAAGTGGATAGACTGCTTCAAGAGCGGACCCAACAACAAAATATCGCGCTCAGCATCGTCACAAAGACCTACGGACGTTCCACCGCAGCGAAAAAAAAAGGGTCACGTCCCGTTTCGAGAGAGGCAGGGCGAAACACGGGAAGAACCTAAAGGGACTGAGGTATCATCGTGGGAATCGGCACTTACACGAATAGGTGAAGGTCAATTCGGAAAGAAGCACCTAGTAATCGATCAGGAGAAGTGATTGAATTGAAGAGAAAACCTAGCAAAATAGCCCAGATCAATTCGAGGCGAGACGGGAGGGGAGGTGCCTTCAACCGATAAGAACGATTTAAGTGGAAAAAACCCGGTCAAAGAAGAGAAATCCCAAAAAAAAAACCCAGGGTGGCAAGAAGCTGTAAAAATCGGAGAAATTGACCTTCGGAAGAAAGGACTTGCTCAATCAGCAAAGCAGCGAGGGAGTGATCCCCTGACGGGGCTTGGGGGATGAACAGACCAAAAGGACAGCCATAAGCTAAGGGGGAAACGAGGCTTCCGAGGGGTGGGGCATTCCGAAATACAACGACAGACCGAGTGAAACGTAGTCACTACGTTACACAACGCACTGCTTTGAAGAACCAAATTGGAATTGTGAGGCATCTGAACGCCCACTAACCCGGAGAAAGTTAGGGTGGGGTCGCAGGACAAATGAACCTTGAGGTCCAGACAACGCGGTGGGGGGGCCGCCGGTTTCTGTGGACAAGGGAATGGCGTTAAATAGAGGAAAAAATACCGGACTAAAAAAAGGGAGAGCAAAAAAAAGAAAGGCTGAAAAAAAGCGGAGGAATTTTAACAGGATAAAAAAGGGACGTGGACCAAAAGAGAAGAAACAGAAAGGAAAAATGGAGCAAACGGGGAGGCGGGGCGCTCACGATATGGGCACGATGGGAAGTGGGAAGTTTAACAACAATGGACAGGAAAATTTTTTTTCAAAAAGTTTGAAACACCAAAGGGGCAAGCTTAAGGTTGCTTTGTAGTCGGTAGCTCTGGCCCATAGGGGTTTTATGTGGGGATGGTAGGAGCGCCCACTCTCTACATATTCGGGGTTGTAGCCCCTCCATGTAGTATGACACGGCCCCCCACAACCGAGAAAAAATTAATTAAGAAAAGGCCGGGTTTATGGTAGGGAAGATCCATGAGATAAGGTGGCGACGGGGCACACTTTTGGCCGGTAAAAAATCAAAAGAAAAGAATACTAGGGAACCATCTTTCTATTCGTGTAGCGTTGCGGGGACCCGCTGAGAACCAAAAAAAAAGGGACCAAAAGTAAAATCCTGCTTCTACACGTAGATAAAAACCAACAATTAAAAGCGACCGCGAAAAAGAACACATGTCTATAGAAAGATCAGAAATATCTCCGCAAAAGAACAACGAAGGAGGGGGGAACCCATGTACTTCGAAACCGTCATTTGTTCGGGAGAACCAGAATGTGATACACAAAACGGGAGAGATTTAGCAAAAGAAAAAAGGGGCGATTTGTCCACTGGATCCAATCGGGGAAATCAAAAGGACTGAAACAGGTGCAAGCTCGTCGTCGCAAAAAAATACAGAATGGAGGCGCAGGAGAAAACCAAAAGGGGAGGAAAAAAGACTTCCCTAAAAAAACGTTCATCCACAACCTAATAACAACACACACGGCAGTGGACGAAAACCACACGCCCCGAAAACGGATCATACAGCTCAAAAAAGCAAATGAGAGAACAAATCGCCCCAGCACAAAATCCATCTTAACCCAGCCTCCACCATATAAAAAGACTATCCCCGGGTGCAATTGGCTTCCAGGCGAAAAAATAAAAACGAAAGAGTGGACAACAGAAAACCGGAAAAGGTGTGAAAATCAAGGGGGAAAGCCAAGGCGAACGAAGTTGGCGAAGGTGTTGAAAAAATAAATGAGGGATCACCGCACTGCGGTGGGACCCGCGCGGGCTCCAGACCAGAATGTCTAATAGTTCCCATCAGGGCAACGACTAAGGGGAGTTCTATAAAAAACAATGAACTGAAGAGTGTTCTCAAGAGAAGGGGGAAAACCTTAAACTTAGGAAGCAAATGATCACAAAACAAAATATAAGTGGGCGATTCACATCACCCACAGCAAGAACAGAAAGAAAAAAATTGTGGGGCCCAACACCTCACCTTGGGAGAAGGGTAACCAAAAGCAAAACACCGAAATATTTCCAGCGGGGACCGCACCGACCGCGAAACCCATGGAAACAGGGGGGGGGAATAAATCATCCACCAATGAACGCGTCAGGGGAGGCAGAATCAGCACAAAAAGGAGAAAATTACCGGAAGTAGGAAAGGGAGCCCAAAGTCCAAGAGGTCATGCGAAAGGGGAGAAAAAAAGCTGAAGATGGACATTGACGCAGTCAAAACTAGCTGTACGTTTTTGCAGGTAGAAACCTTTTGGGACAAAAACGTCAAGCACAAGACACCAGAAGCGAGACAAAAAGCACAATAAAATAATACTAAATGAGCAAATGGCGTCAAAGAGCAAACCGGCGTCGGCGCGGAAAAAAGGTCATACAGAAAAAAATCAGTATACCCGCACGGAAAGGCTGAGGAAATGCGTGACGTCCCAACTTGGAAGGGGCCCACGATCCCCAGACCAAACTCCCTCGCCGAAGGGGCGCCGAAGAAAAAAAGTGTTGAAGGACGCTCAAAAGAAGAATCAACGGGAGCGTCTAAAACTACAAAACGACAAGCCTAGGATATGAAAACGATCACGGAACGCGACAAAGGAAGGTAGAGAAAGGAAAGTAAAAACCAAAAGCCAAATCTCGTTGCGCAAGTATCGAAAAAAACATGCGGGAAAAAAAAGAAGACCTTAAAGAAGGAACTGGTGATCCGTATAGACCGGGACCCGCGGGAGGGAGAGGCATCCAACAAACCAAGAAAAAAAAAGTTCAGGGAGGGACAGCCGACTCGAGGCTATGGAACAAAAAAAAACGTAAACATGGCCTCAACGTTCCTTCAGACGATGCGGACGATCACGTGTAAAACGGGGAAAAAAAAAAAACTGTTTCGGAGTAGAATCGCCTTCAGCCTTTGAAGTACGTATCACGCACCAAGCGACAAAACAAGGAACCAAGGGGGTGCTCTTCAAAGGTCTTTCTAGCCGAAGGGTCCGAAAAAAATAAAGGGCAGCACCCGCGACCCTTGTCACGGTGCACACAAAAAACTGGGGGAGGCCAAGCGGCTGCCATGCTCAGAAAAAAAGAGCTTCAGAAAAAGGGGGACACAAAAAGACTCAATTAAAAAAAGGGGGGTCAGAACACAACATATAGGTGTCCTCAGCCTGCAATAGTAGACTCACATATGCGGAGGAGACAAAAAAGCCTTAGACGCGCCGTAGGAAACAACTCACATACTGTGGCTTGCGCACCGGAAGACATCGGGGAAGAAGACGAGGTGGGACAAAAGGACATAAAGCACACGCCTGAGGGGACGGAGTGCTCGGCCAATAAGTAGTGCCGTGGGGTATCACAAGGGAGCACGGATTTGCGTCCGGTCGGAAGACTGCGTGTCGCAGCGAAACGGTGTGGAACTCGAAGTCAAAAAAGGGCAGACGACAAAAAAGGAATCGGTCTCTCGTTCGGCCGGAAAACTTCGACGCCTTGTCGAGGAAATACACTCCAGAGACCGTGGCCCGCAGATGAGCACGGGCATCACCGTGCAGAGCCGTAGGCGGCATCAGCAGCAGATCCAACCCCTGCTAAGGACGCGCCTCGAGAAAAGGAGGAAAAGGGAAGGAACCGTGCCAAAAATCGGTAACGACGCAGACGGCAGAAAGTGGCAGTCGCACAGTGCGATGAGCAACCACACAGACAAATTGTTAGGACTGGAGGCAGAGCGTCGGCGAGAAAATTGTGTAAGGGAGCAATATACTAGCTCAAGAGGAGCCGGGAGAAAAATAAAAAGGCGCTCGTAACCGGCTGTGCGGGCAACAGGCGAGCAGGTCAAAGTCCAGAGGAAGGAAAAAAAGAGGAAGAGTCACAGGAAATAGCATACACATGAAGTCCCAAGACCCCTGGTGGAATAAAGCCGAATCGCGAACTCAAAGAAAAAACGATCTAACAAGGAGCGTACCTCGGGAAACAATAAAGAAAGGGGCAGAACTGATCGCGCTCAAGCGTGTCGCCGCAAGCTTCGAACGGAAGTAGGGGAAAAAGAAAAGGATAACAGCCTGGTGCCGAGAAAGACAACCACGGCAGCACTACTGCAGTGACGAGAGCTACAAATCGTGGAAACTGGGACCATGCCACAAACGTACGACCGCTCAGATGGGAAAGAAGAAGAGACGGAAAGCTCACGACTCTGAGAAAGTCTTGCTCATCAGAAAATCTTGAACGTAAAGAAAGAAGATAGCTCGCACCGAATCGAACGAATCATGTTCGGCTATGGTGACCAGACGCCCAGTAAAGAGAGGGGGAGCGGCGGCTCGAACATGCCCGTGAGACGTGTGGGAGGCCTGGGAGGGCGAAGAAAGGCGGGCAGAAAAGAGGAACTATTCGCATCGCTCGAAGAAGAGATGGGGAAAAACAGAGGCGTCACCCCTCTTCAACCCCCGGAAAAAGGTCGTCCGCTCAGAGGGAAACTTGAAAGGAATGGGAAAAATACCAACGGGATCCAACAGGCCACGGGGGAAGCCACGACCTAAAATCCAACCGCACCGGTTGGTTCGCGTAGGCAAAGGCGTGTAAATAGGGGCAGCGACTAAAGAGGAAGAGGCGAGGGAAAGGAAAAATCAAACAGAATCACGCAACGACCCCGCGCCGAAAAACCGAGTGAGTATGGGTTTG
>Ga0179593_1302594_pt1 | contig 11601 bp, 11 predicted proteins | sample CZODoug2_1_08_16_FD_185931 | JGI IMG/M metagenome (GOLD analysis project Ga0179593, IMG submission 185931) | Vadose zone soil fungal communities from Angelo Coast Range Reserve, California, USA - CZODoug2_1_08_16fungal (PacBio error correction) | ecosystem: Environmental > Terrestrial > Soil >...
CAGGAGTCCCTTTGGGTCTACTCGGACCAAGAACGAGGGGGATAATCGTGGAGGAGGACGGAAGATAATGGAAGGAGGGGGGATGGGAATGTTACGGGGGGGGAGGGATGGAGGAAGTGTGGCTCTTTGTCGAAATTGTGGACCTCTCAACACTAGTGCCCGACTGAGGGGGAAAGAGGAAAAGGGGAAAAGAAAGAAGGAAGAGAGAAGGAGTAATAGGAAAAAAAAAGCAGAAGAGGAGGACAACTTGGGTTCAACTTAACTGAGAATCCAAAGAGCCAATCTGTGAAGTAAAGTAGAGCTAGCGTCGAAAGGTCAAGAGGTGTCGAGTCAGCGTAAGTGAAAGCAGGGGTAGGTCTAAAAGTAACGCCAAAAGGCTGCTTGAACGCATGCGGTAACCGCGAGCAAAGGCTGAGAAAAAGACGAGACAATAAGAGGTGCGGTGGGTGACGTAATATGAACTTCTTGAAAAGGTGGGAAATTAACAGGGGAGGGGGGTAGAAGGCCGTAAATTTTTGAAACCAGGGGGAAAGTACAGGGGAAATAATACAACGTTGCATCCGTCAAAAAAGCACAGGCCCTCGGGGCACAAACGAGTGAATACCCAAAAGGGCCCACCAAAATCTGATCAAGAAATGAGTCGAGGAGGGGAAATGCGAAAAAGGTAACAAAAAAAGGAAAACTACACATACGGAGATACTATTTACGGTACCAGAAAGTCCGTACGGCAACCAGGGTAACCATAAGTGGTGGAGGGACCGGCCGAGCACGGACCTGAAACGTGTTGCCACACAGGGTAAGGGGCAAGGGAATAGAAGGCATAGACAGGATTTACAGAAGAGAGAGGGAGTAGCCTAAAGGGAAAGGCGAAAATGCGCCCACCTCGGGTCTCGAACTAAGCGTCGTAACATCTCGGACGAAAGACAAAAACAGGGGGAGAAAAGAGAGGGGAGAAATACTAGACCGTAAAAATAAGCCGGTGGACTGAATCGTTCCCGCAGTGCAAAACCGAAATGCCGTTTAAAATAATGTAATTCCCAGGCCCCGGCCCTACCACCATGCGGTTCTAAGGCCTCGGTAGAAGAAAAAAGAGGGAAGCGGTCATTGAATTCGGGCCGTCCACAACCTGCATACGAGTATGCCAGTCAAAGTTGGGGTGGGGGGGTTAGGGACTGTGGACCGTCGACAATGACAATCGATTGGACCATCGGGGCAAGGCGACAAACAAAAGGGGAACATCCTTCCAACAGGGTAAGAAGGCAATTCCCGACAAAACCCGCAAGATTAAAAGGCGATTTCGCAGTTTGAACGTGGGGGACGCCACTCAAGCATCGTGTGAACGCACTAAACTGGCTAGCCGCACGCGCAAGGTCAAAAGAAACTTCGGCATGCAGGGGGAAGAGCCAACGAGTGGGGGAAATTCAAAGAAACGTTTAAAGAGGGTGTCAGACAGCTTTCTAAGAAATTCAAGAGGGGGGCAATGGTAAAAAAAAAGAGAGGGAAAGCGAGCGTCAGGATTGTCATGGGAAAAACAAAAAAAAAGCGGTAAAACTAATTCGAAAAAGAAATAAGGGAGGCTGCCTCCTGATATTTGATCGGGAAGTACGGCGCCTCTGGATTCTAGTCCACCAAGGGGAGGTCAATTTGTAGAGGAGGATTTCAACTGAGGCTTGAGAGAAACTTGAAAGGAAGGGAAATCAGGAGCCGGGGTTGGAAAATGCAGCTTTGGGGGATTGTGAGAGCTTGTTAAAGGGCCCGCGTTCAACAAATATCTCACAATGGAAAGGTGGGGGGAGCAAACGGAGAACTCTCTTCCGGGGAACGAACAACGAGGAAAAACAGGTCTCGTCTGTGATTGGTTAAGGGGGGATTAGTAGTGGCACTGTGATCGGTCTTCCCGAGGGCGGATTTTGGGTCAAGGTTCGAATTCTGACTAGTCCCATGGGAAATGACAGAACTCACCCAAAAGGAAAAATGAAAAGGCTGCTGATGGAGAGAAATCGGAAGGTGAAAACACCATGGGGGAAAGAAAAGAGGGATGTAAAAAGAAAAAAAAAGGAATGGGGAGGAAACAAAGGAGAGCGGGGGGGAAATGAAAGAGTAAGACTGGTGAGAGTGGAAGGAATGGGGGAGGCGATGGCAGGGCCCAGGGAAAGAGAAAAAGGGGAGAAGGGGAGAAAGGAAAATGAAAGAGGGGGAAGGGGCATAAAAGGGGGGAAATAAAAAGAAAAGGATGACAAAAGGGGGTGAGGGGGGAAAGGGGGAAAGGGGGGGAGGGGCGAAGGAGCGAGGATGAGTGAGGGAAGGTGTGAAGGGGCAAAGAGGAGGGAATTTTCTGGGAAAGATGTGCTGCAATACTTCAAGCATACGCTACCCGTCTCCAGTAAGCGATGAACAGTCAATGTCTACCCTTTCGCTAGCTCGAGCTTCGGATCCTTGCACAGACAAATCCGCTTCTTCTCTCTTGTGTAACTAATAGCTGTACCCGAAATATACCATTTATAGGAGAGGGATTAGCGTTGCTAGTGTCGGGGTTTTATCAGCAGTCGGGTCCGTATCATGTCGGAGTTGAATCTGAGAATGAAGTCTCAAGGAATTAGTGGGTGACAGGGGCCAGCCCTATTCATCAACGCACAGACAGAGGACTTAAGATATTATTCGACACGTACGACATGGAAGGAAAGTCTGTACAGCGACAGGGCGTCGATTGAGGGGCATACATGTGAAAAAAACCTTCGGGGGGTCTTGTGAGATCGAAAGGAGTCAGCCTAAGGGAAAAGGAGTGAGAGAAACCGATCAGCAAAGTTTAAGATCCCGCCACGCTAGGGAACAACGGGACGAGAAAGCGAACCTGGGGAAGGAGAAAACCGGAAAAGGAAAAAGCCATGGAAAAAGAGCAAAGGGGTAAGGCGACATGTAATGGGGTAAAGATTAAAAAAGTGGGCCACGGCCCGAGACTAGTCTTAAAGGCACCAAAAAACTCTGCACGGTGGCCAAACGGGCACAATCCAGTGCGTCGTGGAACCGGCTGCGCGGTCAAGGAATTCAGAATCACGTCTGGGTCATGTGCTAAAAAAATCATAAAAGATTTGTGAACCAGAGACACGGACGGTTGTACCCGTGAAGTCGAGATACCCGAAACGCAGGGAAAACGGTACCTCTAAGCCGAGAGGAAAAAAAAGTCCGGGAGCGACTCTTTCCAAATCAGCAAAAAGAAGCGGGACTAGGAAGAACAGCAGCCACGCAAAACGCGCATTCAGCGACCGAAGTGACGCCCGGGCCGGGAAAATGATTGAGCAATGCAGCCCCGGGAAGAGAAAAGGTCAAAAGAGAGTAGACGAAAACGTAAAGGTGGCCGGGAAGGAAGAGTGCATTTGAAAATGCGGAAACAATTACAGCGTCAAGAGAAGAAGTACCCGCCAAAAATATTAGATCGTCGAAATCCACGTCAACAAGGGGGCATGGGACCATGCAATAAAGGAGCGAGGAGATAAAGGAAAAAAACAAACCGCCTACCGAAATTATAAACGGGAATTAATGTCAGTCGGAAGCAGTTGATGAAAAAGCAAGGTGGACTGTGAACAACATTATAGGGCTTTTGCCACCGGAGTTAGCGGGGGAAATATAAAGCGGGGAAAAGGGAAGGGGAAAAGGAGGCGTCAAGGTCCGCGCGAACCTCAGTGGGGATAAAAACCCGGTGCGGGAATACAATGGGACAAAAAGGGGAGATCTGCAAAGGTACGACCAACAGGAGAGCGCGTAGGAGTACGCGGTCTAAGGGGGAAAGACGAGGAGGGAAGAAGGGACTACGAGGAGGCGGTTATATTTTAATGAAAAACAAATGAGGCAAAGTCAAAGGTCCAAGAGCCTCAGAAAAAATATGCCGGGACAGTGTTTGGCAGCACGGGATTAGGACCGGCAAAAATGTGCCCCACACCAGATCAGGGGGAATGATTAAAGAGCTAAAGGGGAGGGGAGAGGTACTGTGGGGATCATACGGAAAAGAATTGGTCCGACACGCGGCGGAGTGTGAAGAGGTAACGGGAAACTAGAGTGAACAGAGTTCGGCAACTTGCAGAGGGGGTTTCTTTCCCGAGGTCGTGGGAAGGAAAAACAGGCCCTTCAGAATTCATGTAACAAAGGGAAAAAAGGGAAAACAAGAAGCGCATTGTGGCAGGGGTGAGCGCGTCCATACGCAAGGGGGAGACTGTGCAGAGAGAATCCTTTCCGTATACCGGAGAAAGGAAAGAAGGTCAGTGCTTTACTTGAAGACCAGAGCTCAAGGATGCCTCAATGACAACCTAGTCGGGGGAACAACGGCATCTCTCTCACCCAAGGAAACCAGGGGGAATAAAGGACAAGGAAAAGAGGCGGGAGGGTTTGGAGGGATAGTCCCCTCGACAAGTGGCAGAAGGGGGCCGAGGCTCAATGAAGCGGGGAGGAAGCTGCAGGGGAAAAGGATCTTTGCCGAGGAGCAAAGGGCTCTTATAAGAGGACAGTAGGAGCAATCCGGGCAGAGTCAGTTAGACACCGAACAAGCAGACATGTACTGGGGTCTAACATCTTGTTTTAGTTCGAAGTTAACAGGGCACATTAAAAGGGGGGAAACGACGGGGGAAGGCCCCGAGATGTTTCAAAAAGTTACCGAAGGGAAAAAAGACTAAAAAGCCCTCGGAATTCAAGGGGGGGGGGGGAAAAAAGGGGGCGGCAATCGCTCGTTCCAGTAAAGGGACTAATGGATGGAAGGGGTCGATTCGCGCCGGTGCAACCGAGGGGAAAGCCTAAACGATGATCTGGGGTTAACATCTTCAACGTGTAAAAGTAAAATCCATTCTGTTGAAAAAGAAAGATAGCCCAATTTTTTGCGAAATAACAAACCAGTCGTGGCTCCAAGACGTCTAGCATCATGGGCTATCTACTTTGCGAGAAAGTGGAGAAGAAGTTATTCAAAAACTTGCAAATGGGGGGGAGAAGAGGGGGAATATAAAGGATGGCGAACAAGTTTTAAGTGGGAGATAATGCACAATAGGGAGCAGGAGAGTAGAGGCAGGGGGGAAAGGGGAAAAAAGGGGGAGAGAGAGAGGGGGGGAGAAAGAAAGGTCGAGGAAAGCGAGTAGAAGGGGGAGGAGCGGGGGAGAGGAAGGGGGGGTGGAAGAAAAAAAGGAGGGGAGAGACAAGAGGGGGAAATGAGGGGGGGTCAGAGTCGAAGTAAGGGAAGCTGAAGGCATGAGGGAAGAAAAGAAAAAGGACAGGTGGGGAGAGAGAATAAGTGTGGAAAGGGGCGGGGGAGGGCGGGGGTGGCGTGGGGGGAGGGGGGCAGGGAGAAGGAAGGGGGATGGGAGGGGTAGGGAGGGAGGAGGGTGTAGAGAAGAGAGACGGGCTGGAGATTGCCCGTGAGGGATATTGACAATGCGGGAGGGGGGGGCGATAAGTGGGGGGGAAGGGGAGGAATCGAACGAGAGGCAGTGCAAGAAGTCCGTTGACAACACGTAAAAAGGTTTGGAACAGAAGGAACCTTCCCCGGCTAGCCGACTTAGAAAGATACAAGAGGCGTTGTATCTCGAGGAATAGTAGTCTTGAAGAAATCTTGTGCTAGGTAACCGAATAATCGTTGTCGGTCAAGGGAATGGGCTGTCCTTGGAGAAGGCACCGGCAAACTGTAAACGGTTCCCTGTCCTACGACGAGGTGTTGCGGGAAAAGCGGACTCACCTTTGCCGCAAAGGTTCTCGGGCAACGCCGGCAATTGGCGGGGGGGTTAGAGGCTTGGGGGAATGAACCTACGGGTTATGTAGAAACAGCAAGCTCCTCGTGAAAAACCTTCTTGAAAGGAAGCGGGGCGGTGTGAAGGGAGAACAGACGCCAAGTAAAAGTGAAAGGATGCCACCTCATCTAGAGGAGCAATGGGCCACGGACGATCGAAATGGGGTAAGAGAGTCCGACGCCGCCGGTGAGGGGATCAGTTCTTGTGCATTGCACGGGGGGGAGGGAATGAGGCGGGGGAAACGAAAGAAAGAATCGCCGGGGCAAAAAGAGATAAATGGCGCGGGCACAGGGGCCGTGGGAGATAAACTTCGCTTTCTGACCAGGGGGGAGTCAAAACAGAAGAGCAAATCGATCGCGGCGCCAAAAAAACCCGCTTGCAGGGAGGGCCCTCACCTGAAAACCGAAGGGACTCGAACAAGACACTAAATGGTTCTCCAGGGGCGGCAAAAAGCCTCCGCCATACGGGCGGGGGACGGCAGAAACGCAAGTGACCGCAAGAATTAGCGACTGATCGTGCCGATATGTAAGGGACTCTACCTCACTTGAGAAGAAAGTAAACCAAGGGGACTGGCAGAAGCGTAGACGGTCATCGGAGGCCGAGCAGGTGTTGGGGTGTGTTTGGAAGAGTCGGAGGTAATAGAAAGGAGCATCAGAAGAGAAAGTTAACGACTATACGAAGGTCCGAACTCCACACTGACCATACAGAGGAGATGAGTGGTGCAAAACCTCTCGCTCACAGCTCGCGGGGGGAAGGCGCATCGGGGATGGCGAAAAAGAGTTTCAATTGGGTAATCTCTTAAAAACATGGGAGGTTAACAAAAGGTATTATCAGGAAAAAATCAGACCGTAAAACTCGGAATAAAAAGAACCGAAACCAAGGGGAACTATATCAACACTCCAAGGGTGAAAAGATAATAGACCAAAGGGAGTCGCAAGGAATGACAGTTAATAGAAAGGGGGAAAGGGGGGGTGGGGGGCGAATCCGCCAACAGGCCTGGGGCGCTAGGTATTAAACTGAAAATGACGCCCGGGTGTATGGTACGAAAAACCGCTAGAAGTTTACCCTATCGAATGGGGGTAAAGGAGACGGCTTCTTACACTGTGGAAAACTGTAAGGGGGAATAAGCAGCGTTTAACGCCCGGTTGGTAAGATGAACGAGCGGGAAGGTGTGGGACAGGATGCTTAGCTCAGGTATGATGGGACCCATAAGCCTGTCTTGGAACGCAATAGGCAACGGGCAGAAAGGCCAACTAACATCCTTACTCTTGGTTCGGGGGGCGGGAATCAGCCATTGGGGAAGCCAGGGCTTACGCGGACCGGGGGGCCCTTGGGGAATATGCCGGCAACAGGGTATCTCCTTGTGTGCTAATAAACGCAACCGCAAGGGATCACGGCACCCACTGGCCGGCACCTCTGTACAATCGATCTCGTGTGGCGGACAAGGGAAAATGGGGAAAGAATCTATTGACGTAATAGACGGGAAGACACGCGCCTGGTGGAGGGGAAGGGGCCAGAAACACGACATGGACGCGTATTGAAACCACTTGATGAATAACGCGCTGGGCAAGCGGAATTATTAAAAAATGTGACCCACCGCAGAAAGGGGTCTGGGGAAAGGCAATAGCGGAAGAAGAAAACTCTCTCTAACGGTAAAAACAACAACGATTATAAGAGAGATTGTACGCGCAGAAAGTAGGGTCATGAAGAAAAACCGAGTCATCATGCACAATCATAACAGCCTTGATCGGATTATCCAGTATGTTGGCAAAAAGATACAGATTTTCCTCGCCCAAATACCCACGGAGGGGGGAAGGAAAAGCTGTACTGGGAAGAAGTTCGGTGTCGGTTTCATGGGGAAAGCCACACCTCGATAGTTTACCGACAAAAGACGGGCAAAAGGGGGGCAGGGGGGTAAGGAAGGGCTGGTCTGAATGCGTGGGGAATAAACGAGAAAAATACGGGCAGCCTAAAACAAGAACGTAAAAAGTGACTCCCACATGAAGAGGCGGGGGGGGCCACACGATTGCGTGGGATGATCATATTGAAAGTTGGAAAAGGAAGAAACGGTAGCATCCGGAGTTGGGTAAAGAACTAAACGAAGAAACAAGGACGCGCAAAAAACAAGTACCGACCTTCGGCCGAGAGAAACAGGAAGCCAGAAAGCTGATGAAAAAGTACGGTAAGAAAGAGGGGAGTGATGCGGGTAGGGAACTGAGAAAAGTACCTATCCTTATGAATTCTAGCCTTTGCAAAACGGCGAGGAACACGGACGCAAAAAGTAATCGTGCCGGGGACCATTGGGGGTTGGAGAAAGCACAAAAAGGAAGGGGCTCTCTAAAACCGGCAACTTCAATGGGGGATTGATCTTCGGGAAAGATTGGGAGAACTTCAGGGGCGAGGATCGCCTGGAAAATGCATCGTTCACGGGGTATATGATACATCTTTGTTCAGACAAGAAAAGGGGCCAAAAAGGCAAAAAAAAAAAAAGTGGGTTGGGGGGTCCACGGAAACTTTAATCTAAAGGCAACAAACAGCGAGAGCACAAAGTTCAAAAGGGTCGGAGGAGTTAATGGCGTTTTTAACCCCAGCGCGTCACGTTAAGGTCGGAGGGGGGGGCAACCTTTTCATAGGCGGTAATGATGCGAATCAGGCCGAGGCCCCCCAAAAAAGCATCGGCGCAAGCCTTGATGACGATCGTATTGCCGTAAAACGCAGGAGGAACTAGAACAATTTAGGTCTAGGGGGGGGTGCCTTCATGCCTCTGAAACGCAGAGCCTTCCAAAGGGGGACGAGACGGCAAATGCCGAGTCTCAGCCGCGATTCGTAGGATACGGCGACGCAGGGCAGAAGGGGCAGATGGTCAGGAAGAGGAGGGGGAGCCTCGGGACTGTTAAGGGGAAAAAACCGGCAACGACTGGGCCGCCGCCGATCGCTGTTGCTAGAAAGCGGGAGACCCTCGACAGAAAAACGGGAATGAAGGGCGATAGACGCAATTGTCAGCCTTCCAGACCTCGAACTTCAGTGTTCATTGGGAAAGCTAAAAAAAAAAAGGGGTTGCAAAGCCCATTGAAAAGAAGCCCCTCAGGGTGGTGCCAAACGTCCAACTCAAAAAGGCAGTAGGGGGAATTCAGCGGCGCGAGCAAACAACATTTAATTTCGTCGGGTTCAGCGCTTACCCTCTCACTCTGAGGTTGGATCGAAAGTAAAAAAACAGTTTGTTATGGCCCAGGGGCGAGCCTTATCACCGCGCACACCGGCAGCTACACAAAAAAAATATAAACCGTGTGGGGGAGGGGCTGGTTCACGCAGACCAGACGTCGGAAAAACTAGAGAGAACCAGCCAAAGGATGTGAAAAGCCAACGAAGTACCGGTAGTGGCTAAATTTCTTACATGGATCAGCAGGCATCCAACACGTCGTGGGTTATACTGGAACATGGGAAGAGGGGAGAAACACGGAGTCAGAAGACAAGTCTCCAAGTCGAGGAAATCGCCAGGAACACAAAAAACAATGGTACGTCGTGTCCTCGATCAAAGAACGCGCGGAGAGAAAAATTAAGTAGAAGGCTCACCTCCTAGATTAATTTAGTCTAGGGAGTCCCTGTGGACTGTGCAGAAACTGTCTGGCTGGGAAACCGGAAGGTATAAAAATAGCTTGCCTGATTAAGGGACAGAAGGTCAAGAAAGAGAGGAAGAATGTCAGATGGATAACTCAAACTTGACCTTTATCTGTAAGTCGACCTTATCGAAGCGAAGGAGGGACACAAAGGAGATTTGATTAGAGCTGAGAGTGAACGTAATTGCTGGACATTCCAAAGAAATGTACGTAAAACCGAGAGAATCCCGTCCGGGTTTTTGCAAACCCCGCGAATAAGACATCCACAGGAAACTGTACTTCACGAGACACGAAAAATTATGGGATCAAATAAACACCAATAAGAATGTGCTCGAAGTGTGTGGCTGGGGAGGACCGGGGCAAGATAGGGAAGTCCTGTGCCGGTCAAGGAAGGTCTGATCCCGACCTTGTGCTGTTCTCAACCCCCGTCACCAACCCTCAGAACACATAGCCTCCAGTAATAAGAGCGAGAAACCTCGCATTGTGGGGGAGGTGGAGAGAAAAAAGTCCGCCGGACCATGGATCTGAAGGATAGGAAGATCGGGGTGCCTGAGAGAATCGCCAAGAACGTTCAAGGAGGAGGGACATGAGAAAAATAGCAATCTGGGGCCCTAACGGGCATGAATGTCCTAACACTACTAAAAAAAAAAAAGGAGAGGGATAGAGGTTCTGCTTGTTCTCAATCTGCAACGGCCAAGAGGACGCCTAATGGAACGCAATAAGGGGGAAAGAAAGTTGGCAGTCCGCAGGAATGCAGACTGATGAGACATGAGCTAGGGACCGAGAGGCGAGCTCACCAACGAAACACCAAAGAAGCAATGCGTTGGTTCGGTGGAGGATCGGGGGCTTGGGCAGGCAGGAGAACGAGGGAAACCTACACCTGGGAAGGCGTCAGAATGAAGGAACCGACGATTGTCAAAACTCGTGACCGAACGCAACATAACAAACGGCGAAATGGTACTGGGGGGGGAAGGAGAAAGTGACAAAAAAGTGCATCGCAATAAAACAGTGATGTGGATGGGGGGGAAATTTGGTGAAACACGGAGGAGCGGGGAGTCCAAGGAATTCTCTTGAGCGAACAGAGCACGGTTGTGGTCACGCCCAAAACAGAGGGTCGAGTTCAGGAAAGGAAGCACGTCATTCCATCGAATAGACCCCTCTCGCGCGAAAGGTCAAAGGTGGTGATGGGCCGACATAGAAATCAACGTGGTCGGCGAGAAAAAGGGCAGCGCAAAGCGGGGGCGGTGTCGCGAAAAGTCGTACAATTAAAAACAAGAGGTGAGGACGGTCAAATCCACAAGGTGACACCAAAAGTGACCAGCCGCCGATCAGCGAGTGAACGAAGGGCGGACCGGCGGTGAAGGTCGGGCCTTGATATTCAGGGAGGCGAGAGTGTGTTCTCAAATGAACGAAAAAAGTCAAAACATGGCTTGGCGGGGCCGGCGTAATAGGGGGAGGCGTGTACGAAGTGGTAAGCAAACAAATGGACGACGGTGACATCAAAACGATGGGGGGGGCGGAATGCTGCCATCTTTGGTGGCCGGACGGAGTACTGACGAAAGCGAGAAAGTGTTATTTGTAGCTCGCCTAAAAGTTCCAGCAGGTCGGTGATGTGAGAATAAGGTTAAGGGGAACTCGGAAGATCAAATCTAAAACAGTAACAAGTGAAAGGGATCACAAAAGAGGGTGTAAAAAAGACAGTGCTAAAGGATCAACCTATAGATTGAGAAGGAAACGTCAATTAAGGAACATGGTTTGATAGCTAAGTCGACGAATACTCCGACGGGGGGGAAGAAGGGGAAAATTCGGGGAAATGTGTCTTTGAAATATCGAAAGACGTCCGTGACACAAGAACATTCGCTGGACATCTCAGAAAAATGCGACAATGGCCTCCACTGGGAGGGTAGAGGTCCATTAGACGCGTCTCAACCGATTGGATTAGCGGGAAAATATGCCCGGCTAGGTCGTGAGAACCTTACCAGGGGATTGGGAGGAGGGAACAGTCAACCGGCCCGAAAACGTAGGAAAAACTGAGCGCTCGCAACAGGAAATCTCAAAAGGGAAAATGACAATTTTACTCCCGAAACGGCCATCTAGACTTGCAGAATAAGGGGAAGTGTGACCGCGCCGACGAGTCACTCAAAGTACAATCGGTAATAGCAAAGGTGAGCAAAGGGAGTAACCCGTTCCGCAGGTGTATACCTTCACAAGAGAGGCCTGAC
>Ga0179593_1387695_pt1 | contig 11601 bp, 13 predicted proteins | sample CZODoug2_1_08_16_FD_185931 | JGI IMG/M metagenome (GOLD analysis project Ga0179593, IMG submission 185931) | Vadose zone soil fungal communities from Angelo Coast Range Reserve, California, USA - CZODoug2_1_08_16fungal (PacBio error correction) | ecosystem: Environmental > Terrestrial > Soil >...
GGTTAGACGGAACAACAACAGCTTCACTACAATATCAGGACGTTGGCAGGTTAAGGCCGCTACCCGATCTGGGTGGATGTTCACTCCTTCACTGGGAGGTAACAAGATTGCAAATCGGAGAAAAGGACCAAGCCACACGGGGACCGCGAAAAAGGAAAGGATTTTCTCTCGGGGGAAAAAGAATTAACGCTGGGGATACCTAGATTTGTGAGTACCGACGGGGGGGAGCAAACCGTTGGGGGCAATGTGGCGCCGATTTGCGGATGTAAGGGAGAGGGCTCCGGCGGCGGAGAGGCGGAAAATTTGTGCAGATACTCACTCTCCTTTAGGGCGATTCAAAAGGAAGTCAGGGAGGGGGGCTTTCGTATATACAGAGGAGACGAGCCGAGGGATTGTCATAGGGGGGGACCAAAGAAAGGGATCGGCTCTGGATATCAGGGCGGAAGTGCGTTGGCTTTTCCGACGTGGGGGGGTGGGGCACGGGGGGGTGCCTCCTGGGGCCTCACTGTTTGGGTAGGGGGGAAAGACGTAGGGGGGGCCAGCGACTCTGGGGGTAAGAAAGGAATAGACCGGCTGGCGAGTGGGTGTACGACTCTGAAATTTCCGAGTCAAACTGTCAGGAGAGGGGCGTTTTGAAAGAACTTTCAGAACGTTGGAGGGCGAGGCGCTGTGCTGGACTCCGATGAAAAAAAAAGGCGCGAGAAAAGGAAAAACAATGCGGGTTCACTCTGATAAAAAGGGAGGGAGGGGTCAAAGAAAAACAAAAAAGATATAATATGGAAAGAAAAAATAAAGTTTTCTCGGAGAGGGGGAACGGGGGGGGTCCTACCTCTATACTAAAAGAGCACGATAAAATATTATTCTTAAGGGGAGACTCTTGGGAAGTGCATTCTCGATGACTCGGGGCAAAAACGAGAATAGGGGGGATAAAGCTTCTCAAATAGGGGGGGGGGGGGGACAAGGTGGCTGGATGACTTAGAGGTTCAAGTCGACACTTCATATTGTGAGAGAAGAAAAAGTTTGCAAATTCGTTTTAGGGGAGTGAACGCCTTACTAAAGGGAGAGGGAAAGAGCGATGACGAGAGGACGGATTAGAACTTTTTCAGGAGAGAGTAGACACAACTCCCGTTGAAAGGGGGGGGTGGAGTTTAGAGAACGCATGGAGTGGACGGTGAATGGTTGAGTTATTGTTTTGTGGGAGGAGTATCATAAGAACTAGAAACTTGGCAGCACTCAAAGCTGTCGGAAAAATGCGTCGAAAATTTTAAGGGGCATGACACCAGGGGGGTGGAGTGATGTGGAAACTGGGCATCGAATAGGGGTGTGGGGGTCAACTACCCAAGAGAAAGTTCAAAAGGGGGAAAGAGGGGAACATGTAATGTTGCCGCCGTGGATTCACTAATCAGGCCAAAGAGAGGGCAGGGCACCCTGCCATAACTGGGGGAGTTTTGAAAAGTAAAGACGTGTTCCTGTGCCGAAACGAGAACGGGGAAGTTTCTCTCAGAAAGGCCGGATTGAAATTCGCGAGAAAGGGACGTGATTTGGAGGAACCCAGAAACAAGGGGAGCGTACAAAGTTGCTGCAAAAGCGGGTTTAAGCAGGGGGAGGGTTGTAAGGGGGGGGAAAATTACTGAGAAAAGCCAAGAGGCACCCAATTGGGGGGGGGGGAAAAGGCCGGACGTAACGACTTCCGTTGATGGTTCGTCGTCTGTCGAATGCCTTCTCGCGAGCTGAGAAACGGACTTCAGAGAGGAATATAGGAGATACACTAGGACTAGCAATATCCGGAGACACGTTTTCTTTATTGGCAGGGAGGCATCGAGAGGGAGAAGGAGCTGTGTCTAAGAATCAGCTTTTCCAACCGGGGTGTTAAGAGGAAGGCCGCCTGGGGGTAAAACAAATTAAAAAGTGGAACTGTTAGGGAAAGATTTCAAAAAAAAAAGGGGAACCCCAAACCCGAAACGTGCGGGGGGTACTAGGCGAACTGAGCGGGAATGCGGTGCGCGCGAATCGCAGGGCTTAAGTTAAGGGAGAAAAAAGGGTGACTTGAAAGGGGGCACCATCGTCGGATGGAAAGACGACGAGGGGCCTCCGCTTCTTTGCTATTGGGGGGGTGAAAAGGGGAGGGGAACAATGGTTTTCGCCTGAACTCGACGAAAGATAAATGGGGGCTGGAGCTCACCAGAGGGGAAAAGTGTTTGAGGGGGGACATCCCCTAATTCAGAGGGGTCGGAATGATGGTCAACACTGCGTGAATCAAAGGAACCGAAGGGAGAAAAAACTTTGCTTAAGAGGTGCTGAGGGGGGTCTGGGGGTTCACAGAAAAAGCAGCGATCATAAAAGAAAAGTTCAGGGGGGGACAGAGGAGGAAGGCCTACATCAAAAAAATTTTGCATGCCACGCAACCAAGAACGCTCGGGAAGGTCAAAACAAAGGAAGAAGACAAAAATGACGCCGCCCTAGTTCAAAAACAGAATTCTTCTATAGGGCACGTCAAAGGAGGCCCGAACATCGGTTCTTTGGAGAGGGAAAAACGCAAACAGCGCAGCGAAGTCAATTCGTAGGCAATCTGCTTAGGTCTGAATTCAATTTCAGGATCGTGCGGGGGGAGAGAAGGACTTACAAGTAGAAAACTATTGTAGGGGCAACAAAATCAACTAAGGCTAACCCAATCCGGGGGGACGAAGGAAAATTACGGGGGTGAAAGGGACATATGTAAAACGAATAAATAAATAATGAAGGCTATACATACTAAGGAATAGATCGAGGACACGTTGTATCGGATTTCAGGAACAACGTAGCACAAATATGCGGGACGGGTCAAAAAAACAGGGGGAGTTATCGCGCGGGCCAGGGGCGGACGGCTCTGCTAACTAGAAACGAGGGGGATAAGAAATTCAACCCAGAGAGAGGGGGGGATTAAAAGGGAGGAAAAAATAAAGAAAAGGCGCTGCGTCGTTTTGGGGGAAGACAATTCGCTTAATGGAAGGACTGGTTTGAGGCCCGAAAGGGCAAACGTTAGGCAAAGAAAAGAATGCGTGCGGATTTCATGAATAAAGGGGGGGGAGGTCGAGATGGGAAGGGTGTACCTAGGTGAGTTGTTTTGAGAGGAGGGGGGGGAGGATGGGGGGAGAGATAAAGAGCAAAAAGAAAACATTAAACCGGCCAACACTCACACACACCTTACAAAAAAAAGGAAGTAAGACAGGGAAGAAGTTTTGGGGTATGATTGCAAGAAGGGAAAGCGGGGGAAGGAGTATCAGAGAAGCGCGTCAGGGGGGACAACAGAGAGGAGGGCGCAGGGCGAAGCTAGTTTCTTCTCCGAATTTCCTGGTAGCTCCTGGATGGTTAGTGGAGGAGACTTTTCCCATACTAAAGAGAGACTGTTCAGGTGTAAAATAAGGGATGGGAATCGGGTCCGCAGAAAAAAGAAGGGGGGGAAAAGACGCCGTTGTGCAACTGGGTCGCGGGTTTGGTGAATTGGTTTGAGGAAACTCGGGCGAAGCTTTGGGGGGAAGGGAGGTGGAGGAGGTATTAGATAGGGGGAGGGGGGGGGGTTGATCCGAGCTGAGGAGTGAAAGTCGAATGGGTGCGTTCTGTGAGCTTAGAGAACCTGTCTAAATGACGGAAGGGGCTGCAAAGATTAAAGTCGAGATAAAGAAGGTAAAGGTCAAAAAAGAGGGATATGCTATAACAAAACAGGGGGCAGTAAGAGATCCCACTCTTCGGGAACAGCTTTATCTCGAAGAAAGATTTGAAGAAGGAAAAAGGAAGAATTGGGAGTGACGAAATTCTAACCAGCGCCCAACCAATAAAAGGCATCACGCGAAGAGAAGGCTCAAAAAAAGCAGCTCGAGAAAGAGAAAAGGAACGAAGACCATTCCTCTCACCAAAGCTTCGGATCCCTTCCATTACATCAGTTGCATCATCTTCGATACACGAAATCAAGGAGAGTTGCGACATGATCACAGGCAGAGGGAAACAAGGAAGGAGGAAAGACGTAGGGAAAAAGGTCAGAACTAACAGTCAAATGAAGATTATTCACGGAAGAAAAAGAATGGACTCCGCATAATAGTCATGGAGGAGAGAAGGAAATAACAAAACAGAATTTGAGTCATAGCTAAGCAAGGCTCAGCGGCCGGCGACAACTTCATTTCAAAGAAAAAAAACTAGGGGAAAGGGAATCTGGGAGCTCCACCCAACAGCTGAAGGCAAAGACGTAGAGAATCGCAGAAACAAAGAAAAAACCACATCTCCATCAAGAGGGAAAAAAAGAAGGTGGATATATAGCGTTGTGTAAGGGGAAGGAAAACTAACAAAACCTAGACATACCTCTCAAACAGTGGAAAAGGAAAGAGGGATAAAGACCAAGCGTTGGTGGGGAAGTTTCACAAACACTCACATCTCCTGAGTAAGTGCCATGAACAAGCGGAAGTAAGCGGAACCCAAGGGGGGATTCAAAAACTACGCAAAGGCGCCTTCTTTGGAAAAAGGTGCAAACCCCCGCGCGTCGTTGGGAAGGCTGAAGAAAAATCGGGACTGGAAGGACAAAAGTGGAAGTAGCAAGGCAGAGGGAAGAACGAAAAACTGAGCAGATCGAACATAAGACACCGGTGTAACTTTAGCTGTTAGTTGGCGTATTCAAAAAGTGTCGGGAATGGTCATCTGCACGCGAAAAATTGAGCCTCGGAGATTCCAGAGAAAGAAAAGGGGGAATTAGGGTGAGCAAAGCACCGGTTCAAAAGGGGCGGGGGCAGACGAAAGCTACAAGGGAGTGAGGGGGGGGAGGCGTCGCCCTCGTTTGAATTGTTGTCGAACCCCTCAAGAACCGGCGACAAAAAAAGTTGTACACAAGGTAAAATCCTATTAATTGCATGACTATTCTCCTCCAATAACTAGATCGAAACCTCTTCTTACTAAGTAGAGAGACTTTCGTCCAAGGGCAAAAACAGAGGCGAATTTCGCAAAAGGGAAATTACTCGCGAATTACCTTCTGAACGGAAAAAGAAGTGTGAAGGCCGGTCATTGGTTGGACAAGCCTCGGACAGCGTAGATAATAGTGGGGGGAGTACTGGCAAACTTGTTTTTTGGTGGAGTTGCAAGCCAAATCTGGTCCTACAAGGTGCTAATCGGCGCGTTGCTTCGAAACTCTCCTAACACGGAAAGTGAATATTCTTTGAAAGAAGGACCTCATGGGAAACGGACAAAAGAAGGAGCTCGTGCATATTAGAGGGGAAGGAACGTCACAGAAACTTGCCACGATGGGAATCGGCGAGCGGGCACATGTTTATCTCTAGCGGCAGGCGAAAGAAGTTACTCTACTATAAGGATTTACGCAAAGCTTCCGCCAAGCCAGCCGGGTGGAGCCAATGGGGTAACGAATTCCAATCTCGATCGCGCGGCAACAGGGGACTCACAAAAGGCACAGTCTTAAATCCATCTCCTCGATACCTTGAGGGTGCAAAAAATGGGAGGGAATTACACAAGGAACCTTATCTGGAAGAATCCCGGGGAAGAGTAGGGAAATGGAATTGAAATCTGGAAATTCCACACTGTGGAAAGCGTCGATACAAAAAAAAGCGAGAGGGGATCAGGTATTGGTCCAGTGGTTCAATGGGGGAGGAAAAAGCACACGAAGGAGCCGTAAGTGGCTAGGGGTCGAAACAACGTCTAGTGAAAACGTATCGAATGAAGGTTCCCGAGGAGAGCGAAAGTGGGGTTCTTACGAAAAAATTGAAGCAGACGGGAAGGACTGAAACTTTACGCCGGCAAATCAAAAACTCTGGGAATATTGGGGGGATTCATTTATGGCACGCCAAGTAAAGGGAGAATGAGAAAAAACGGGCCAGCAAAAAAATGGGCAGCCACTTGGGTGCGAAGCAAGGGGGGATTGTGGAGGGTGTCCGAAAAGAAAAAAACAGAAAGGTCCAGGCGGGCGATTCAAGCCGGGGAAAGTTTGGGGAAAGACATTCTGGAAATTCCCCTAAAGTTAGAATCTCAAAATAAATTGTTTTAAACGTCCTGAGCCTAAGAAGGGGGGGAAGGGCCGGTTCCGAAGGGGGGGGGAACAGCATGCCAATGATGGAAATGGAAATCTTTCAGGAAGGTGTGCAGAAAGGCACGCATAGATGATTATTCCACATTCGCACAAAAAAGGGGTGTGCGAAAGAGTGCCGAAAAAATGTGAGGAATAAATTCAGATCTGCATGGAAATTATTGAGGCATTCTAGCTAACTACAAAGCGCTCCACAATTGAAAAAAGTACAGCATCCCAAGCATAGTAGGGGGATCTACCCTGCTAAGGGGGGTGTGATACGTCCGAACTTGAACCTCCTCAGGGAGGCCTGCCTAGGGGAAGATCAAGTGGTGGGAAGGCTTTGGGCCACCAAGGACAAAGGATGAACTCCAACAAAAGGGGTCCGGGGAGGAGAGAAAAGATCTTAGACAGCGTCAGAAGTTAACAACGCTTCCTCCGGACAAATTTCAAACTTAGGAGAAGAGTTAAAGAGTGATGCTCCCCAGAAGGTCCCCGCGGAATGCCCCTCCTCACAACCGTCTTTGGGGGGACTAAAGGAGGCAGCGGCGGGAAAGATACAATCGAGGGGACTTTGGGAAAAGGTCCGGTCTAGTAAAAAAAGTAAGAATGACGGAGACACAGCTCCATTATTTGGTTGTGCTTGCCAAGTAATCAATCACTGTCTGAACCTTTCAGCAAGTTATTAGGGGCTATTCAACGAATAAGGCGACCAGTCCAGCCCTCCGGAAAAAAAAAGTTTTTCAACTAAGAAAAGGGGGAGGACTGCAGACAAAGAGGAGAAGGACAAGCCGGAAATTTTCGCGCTCGTCCCCCCGGGCATCCAGCGAAAATGCAGCCTCAGGTCCAACACCAAAGCGATGGAGAACATCCCAGCACCAATCCCAAAAAGGTCGCGCCCATTAAGAAAAAAGGACCGGAGAGAATGCAATAATAGCAAGGAAAACTTATAAAGTAATATATATATGAAAAGGGGAATCCACTTGCAAAAAAAGAAGCTAAGAGTCTCACGCGATATATACCACCTTCCCTTTCGAAAGAGGAAGAAAGAAAAAAAGACTGGGAGGTATTTGACTCTAGGGAATCACGCGCAAAGGTAAAAAGAACGCCGATGTTACTAATCTCATCGCCAAAAAAACGTGGCGGCACCTGCGTCAAAAGGCCGGGCCCGAAAAGTTTAATGGGAAAGGGGGGGCAGTATTACTACGTCTCATGAATCAAGTATGCTCTTGTAGGGTGGTGGGGAGGGGGGGAAAGGAAGTCAGCAATGGGGAAAAGGGGAATCAGGACGGATGTGGGGGGGAAAAAACTTAACACAAAGCATCGGGAGGGCAGAGACAAAGCTCATCCAGCTACACCTCACGGATTTTTCCGTCATCGCAAAAGGACATTCGATTTTTGTGGTGGCTTCATGGTGGGAAGCCCTGCCTCTCTGTGAAGCGCGAAGAAAACCAACTACCACGGTAGGAAATGGAGCTCGGAAAAGAAGCATTAGGTGTCGTTCTTTAAAAGAACATTTCTTCCCTGTCTTCTACGATAATCGCATACAGGCGGGTATCCTCGGGTTTCAGGCGTAGGCCTGCACTCACCCGACTCGAAGGGCTGCTGGGTTACTCGTCGGGAGAAAAAAAAGAGGAAAAATTTCGAACAAAGATCAATTCTTGCCAAAATCAAAACTTACGTCTCCACGTGCTACTCTGGGATCTGGGGGGGGGACCCCTTGGTGCTCACGCCGCCGTAGGTTGTCACACTTTGCGCAACGGGACTCACTCTCGTTCCTTTGGGGTTACAACTTAGATAAAAGGACAACACCGACCATGCTCACCGATGGGGGGGTCGGCCCACGCCGAGGGGAGAATTGCCTGTGACCTGTGCTAAAAAACTATCCCTTGTGATTTCTACGTGGGGCTGACACGATTCATTACCTGCATTTTGTCGGCATAATCACGTTATGTCCTGTCTCAGCCCGGACATCACGGACTAACATTATCTTAAGCGAGTCCAAGATTTCTTTCTTTATTCTACTCTTTCTGATAGTGTCTACGGTACGTTTTCAATTAATCCGTTACGGGTCGTGGATACTGTCGGGGCCCGATCCTTTATCTTCAGAGAGGTTTCAGCATGGTGACTCGCATCACTACATACAACCGGGCTGTCACGCAAGAAAAAAGCCTATGTTAGGGGGACGCAAAGCGCACGAGCTGGATATTGGGTATCACTACTGGTCTCGCAGTGGGATAGTCATGTCCGTCGGAATGAGGGGGTGACATCTCCTGGGGGGTCACTGGGGTTTCTGGCCTCCTTAGAATCAAAAAACTTTGGGGTGGATTATTTTCTCATGGTTTGCACAAGAAAGACGGTTTTATGGGGGAATGGGGAATGTCGGGAAACGCTGGAGGGGGAAAAGGGGGGTGGAAGACGAAGAAGTTCGCCCGGCTTCGGGTTCGGAGGAATGGGGGGGTGTCATTTTTGAAGAATCGGAGGAAATAAAGTTTATCGTACCGATCTTTGAGCTGAGGGGTCTGCGCGGCTAAAACCGAAGAGAAAACTCTGGGAGGGGTTGGCACGCAGTGCTGTCGGGGGATGCAAGAAACCCCCCTCGGGGGAGAGGTTTCTCCTAGGACTGGTAAGATCGGAAAGAGGGGGGGGGGGGGGAGTAACAACGAGGAGACTAGCTCAAACCAAGTCGATTCAGCTTCTGGATGTATTGAAATACGCTGTATTAGGGGAAGTAGAGCTTGGAGGGGGGGTATCAAATAAGAAATTTGATAAACGGCGCCCCGAGTTTTTGTCGCAGGGGGATAGGGAGAGGGCACTCGACGCTTGGGAAAATAGAAGGTCTAGACATGAGCGATCAACAGGGGGCTATCAAGTGCAGGTTTGCGTGTATTCACAAGCCGTAAAATCGGAATGGAGCAGGGGAACCAGGATAGAGGGAGAAAGGACGAATAAATGAGGGGGACGTTCGGCCGTTAGCACCAACCCAATGGGTTCACCCGTTATCAAACATGAAAGAGTGGGAGGTGTATCTTTGGGGCGTGTTGTTGGTGGTAGGAGGGAAGGGGAACTAGTGGGAACGCACTACATGCACAGGCGTAGTGCACAAAAGTCTTCTAAACAAAATTTTGGAAAAAGAAAGAGTCGGAAATTTTTTTTGCTGATTGTAGTGACGAATGAGGGCAAGATTCTCGGACAAAAAACAACTAAAGATTTCCAATGCACAATCAGACCTTTCATTTTTCCAGCGTAGTGGGAAGTCAAAAAGAAAAAAAGGGGAGCATCCTCCTCGTGGGGGGGAATCAGTGAGGTTAGATATTCCAAATCGGTGAAGGGAACGTCAAACGGGACCCACTGACTCAAGGGGGGGGGAATTCAGAGCAGGAAACGTGATGTGGGAATGGACCCGATTAAACCCCCAGGGAGACTACACCAATGTTCCACTCGTGACTGCTGGAGGAGGGTTGAGAAAGGAAGGTGAAGGGCAAAATTATCCCAGTCGGGAAAAGAGGATTACGGGAACCTTTAAAGGAAACCGTTTCCTATAGGAAAGTGAAAAAGCCGGGGAAGTAAGGCATGCGCGCATTCTTAATAACTGCTTGTCAAAATCGAGAAGAAGGGGGGAGCATTCAGAAGCAAGTATCGGAGGAGGGACGGGCGATTTTCAGCCGAAGGAAAAAGCGCTTCGCGGGCAGGACCTAGGCGACTCGAGGGTTTGACGAAAATGAGTGGGGAGTTCCGGAGGGGGAAAGCATATTAACGATCCCACGGATGTACCAGCATGTACAGTAAGGGAAGTAAAAGACAGGGACCCAAAATGGTGGAGGAGGCGCAGCAAAGCGGAGGTGAATAGATCCGTATTGGCAATATGAGACGAAACTTCGACTTACTTTGACGGGAAAGGGGGGCTGGAAGAAAGGAAAAAACTCGGCGACTCAAGGGGGAGTTAGAAAGGAAGTGGGCGGGGGAGGGATTCCCCACTTTGGGTTGGACCATGCCTTCTGCAGATAAAAGGGGCAAACTCGCTCAAAAAAGTGGAAAGGTGGGAAAGGGGTTCATACATCCGATTAAGAAGGGAAGAGGGCTGGAAGGAGGGGACACGACAGGTAAAAGGAATGTAAAGTGAGAAACTGCAGGAAGAGGACAGGAGGGGTGAAACAAATAAATCAAACCGAAAGTGCATGACAGCAGATGGGACCCTCCCACCACCAGGGATGCACCAAGGATTAAGGGGAGAGCAAAACATCAGTCACTACGAAAAAAACAAAATGGGGGGATTTTAAACCTCCCCGCCGGGGGGGGGGAGTCGCGAGCGCCCTTCAAATAAAGAAATCTATTGTCTTGGGGGAAGAGAAAGCGTAGGGGAGAGCATCAATTGAGGGGGAGAGGGGAACGGGGGATGGCGCGCATAGTCGCTGGCCGTCAGCTGGCTTTGGGGGGCTAGAACTGAATTCACTTGGCTCAGCCATCGGGAGAAAAAAGGTCCACGAGGGCGCCGAGCCAAGCACAATGATAAAATAGGACTTTAAAAGAAGGGTACGCATAATACCTCCCAGGCTGCTTAACGTCCCTATAGACTGGACATTTGGGGCGATTCAAAGCCAAGGAAGCAGAAAAGGGGGGGGCGCAATACCCTACGCTTTCATAAAAAAAGGAGGTATCGGGAGGGGGGGGGGACAGGGAAGAGCTTTGGGTAGAGAAACGATTTGTGTACACAACTCCATCAGGGGGCTTCGGGGGGGAAACGCCGGGCCAAGTAAGAAAACAAGTAGCTCGTAGTGTTGGGGCAAGACTCCAGGAATTTCGATTACCTACTTGGGCGTTTGAAAAAAAAAATGGCGGGGAAATTACTGCAAGCGGGATGCAAGTTAAGCGATTTGAGAAAGGAGTCATGAAACTGGTGGAGTTCATGATGGTTGGTCCGGGGGGGAAGCACGTAGAGAGTGAAGAGTTTTGGGTCGTTCTTGAAGGGTTGATGGAGGAGTCGAGAAGTGGGCGGCGGGCGGAGTTGGGGTGCCGATTCCATCACGTGTTCTGGTGATAAAAAAATGGCAGTTTGGGGGGAGGCTTCACTGCGGGGAAACAGGGAGGGAGAAAGGAAAATGAGGAATCCCGCAAACGCTACAGCATCGAATGGAGAAAAGTGCCTTACGCGCGTGCGATCCTGAGATAAGGGAAAAGTTATTCTGAAAATGGAAGAGGGGGGAAGTTTCACAGAAAAGCAAGGCGGTGGGGGGGGGGGGGGGTCGACGGTGTACAAAGAAGGGAGAAATGTTCGAAACATGTCGGAGGAGGAGTCTGGGAGGGGCGCGTTTTGTTTCAAAGAGTCGGGAGAAGAGGAGGGTGGGTGAAAAGTTGTTGAAGAACGCGGAAGGACGTGGTGAAGGAAGGTAGGCGGGGGGGAAAAGTTGGGGAAAGAAGATCGAGAGTAGTGTTGGGGACCCGCGGGGGAGGCGGAAGACGACTTGGGTGGGGGGCAGGGACGTGAGCACTTCGGAAGGAAAGTAAGATGGTCTGGACTCGGCGTGAATGGCTGTTGCGTGGCATGTGTAGCGGGGGTGTGTGGCTGT
>Ga0179593_1438892_pt1 | contig 11601 bp, 18 predicted proteins | sample CZODoug2_1_08_16_FD_185931 | JGI IMG/M metagenome (GOLD analysis project Ga0179593, IMG submission 185931) | Vadose zone soil fungal communities from Angelo Coast Range Reserve, California, USA - CZODoug2_1_08_16fungal (PacBio error correction) | ecosystem: Environmental > Terrestrial > Soil >...
TGTGACGGAAACCGGGGAGGCAATAAGATCGTGAAGGACAGTTATGGTGGGAAAGAGCGGGGACGCACCAGAAACTTTACGTATCTGACGATCGCAGGATTAGGGAAAAGGGGAAAGATCGAGACACACACTAAACGCTCAATACAGGTCCGAGAGAAGGCAAGCAACCGCAAACGTTAAACACTCCTCATCAGAACAAGAACCCACCAACCATTAACATTCAGAAAGAAAGAGCAAAAAAGGACCCCCTCATGAAAGCAGAAGACGCGAGGTGGAAAAGGGACGGGTGGATTCGAGGAAAAAAGGGGCCAAGAAACCGGTTAATAGGGGCGCAAGAAAATTTCATAAGCAGAAAAAGGAAGACATGGGGAATAGTGAAACTATTAAGACGGACTCAACCGTACGGAAAGCATGGGCCAAAACACGAAGGTCGGGTGGGGTGCGAAAATGATAAAGGGGGAAAAAACAATGAAGGAAAGAAGTTGAAAAGTGTGCCGTTCGGGGTTTGCGAGGTTCAGCCAAAGGGAAGCAACCAGAACGGACATGGAACCCGAGGTGGAGATCCCAAAAGGCGGGACGACGTCGCGAAAAAAGGGGTACACAAAAAGTGGATGAGATGGGACTGGATCAAGGGTACACGATAACAATTAGCGAACGTAAGATGGGGAGAATCAAGCACCGGTAAGAAAAGAAAGAATTTTTAACCTTAGTTGTTCGGCAGCGGGGGGAAAACTGCGGTCACACAAAGTTGGACACTTTATAATCGTGCAACACCTCCTGCTGACGGAACCCATGATTCAGATCTAAAAATGCGTGGATCAGGCAGGGGGCGAGCTGGCATAGAAAGGAGAAATTCAAATTCGGGAAAAAAAGGGGGGGGGGGGCGAATTCGTGAGAAGAGGCTTGGCTTCCTTACGGTACGACCACTTCTCACCACAATGGCTACGAAGAGGAGAAAGGTCAGAATCAAGGTGTAAAATTCGAAAGATGGGTCGGAAACGTCTGTCGAATCAACAAACTAAAGTATGGAAAGAAACGATTCGAGGGGGGTGAAGGGGGGGATTAAGAACCGTATGAATTCCTGACTGGACGACAGAGCCTAACAAAACAACCACCAACAAACCCGTTCATCCGCTCAAGCTGCTACTTGAGGGGACGGCAAAGTAAACGGGGGAAAACTGGGGACTGTTCAGCAGCAGCCGGAGAGTAGCGAGAAAGGAAGGGGAAACAAGTTCGGTTGTAGTGGTGGCAATGGTGCAGGGGAAGAAGCAATAGGTGATCCGAGGGTGCACTGAGGAAAACGGTGGCAGTGGAAGAAAGTTGGGACAGAGGCACGGGCATGGCTAACATAAATGTCGCTGATGTCGGCACAAAAAATAGAACACTCCAAAAAAAAGAGCCGTTGTGACACTGATTCAAAAAAAAATCCTGAATGCCGGGACTCCGACCCTTGTCTGTCATTCGGAAGCTGAGGTCTCGTGGCACAGTTTCAAACAGCACGGTGACTAAAAATGGGGAAAGCGTATCGACACGGGCTATGCTCAAAACTCCAGTTAATCTTTAAAAGGGGAAAAGGGAAGGAGAAATGAATGCAGAGACCTATGTATGCCTCCTTGCCGGGAAGTCTTAAGACGGAAGGGCAGGTAAAGACATTCCACAAAAAACAACGGGAGTTAAAGACTCATGAAAAAAAACAAATACGTCAACCAGGAATAGCGAGCATAAAGTAAGGAAGAAGGGAATTCAAAAAAAAGAAATTTCACGTTCAAAGTCAGAATGAAAAATTGTAACTGGAAAAGTGTCGATTGCCGCTTTCACGAAAAAAGATGACCAAAGGGGACTTGCAATAAAAGGAAGTCGACTAAACAAGCACGGGCAGTCAGGGATGGAGAACAAAAAGGGGGTGGGTCTAGGAATCGTTCATATTGGCGGGCCAAAAGGGGGGCGGGGGGAGGGGGGGGGAGCACACCTTTCAGCAAAAAGAAGAAAGCCATAAGGCACAAATTCAGTCCAGCCACCGGAGACAAGATAAGAAGGCCCTGAAGTCCCAAGCCCGGAAACAAGCCGCCCCCCGATAGAAGCTACGAAGAGGGGGAAAGTGTGGTTGGACATTACCGTCCTCCACACCGCAAAAAGGATAAAGGGAAGGCGATAAAGGGGATCCGGCGTTTAGCCTCGATGACCCGTCTCGAGGCATCGGCGGAAAAGATCGTCCACTCCGAATCCGTGTCACATCAAGTTCACCGGTAAGGCTGGTAAAAAAGGGAAAGAGAGGAGAAAAGTTTCCAAAAAAAGACTGAACTTATACGGAAAACTGGTGAAACCGGTTATGGGAGTAAAAAAGGGAAAGCCATTGCCGAAGTGAAAAGCGGAATAAGACGTATCCAGGCGCGAAGAGACAAAAAAAATCAGAAGAGAGAAGGGAAGGGTGGGGGGCCGTAAGGTAAAGAACAGAGACTGAAGTTGTAAAGAAATGAAAAACGGCTAATAACGAAAACTCCTTCTGGACGATAGTAGTAACAATTCAATTGGGAACAGCCCGTGCGTGTGATTCGGAACCAGCCTTACTGTGGGGAGCGGAATTTATGTGTGACTTGCACAGGAAAAAAGAAAAAAGATCCCAAGTGGGTGGACCGGCGTGGTTGAAGGGACGTCAAGGGGGTGAAAATTGGGGGGAGCGAGGTTCCTTTAGCTTGGGATGGGGGCGGTTGAAATGGGGCGTTCTGAAAAGCACGGCAACCCAGAACGGGGACAGCTGTGCAACAATGCGCAGAGGCCAGTTTTGGGCTTGAACAAAAAACATGAGAAGAAAAAACTACGAGGATGTGAGGCAATTCTTTAATTAAGTGAAAAACGGGGTAGATAAGTGTGAGAAATTAAAAATGGAGAGGGATGAGGGGTGTCAGCTACAGGCGAGAGTCGAAAGTGCAGCAGGACGCGTGATGCAATTAAATCTTAATCCAGGCAAGGATGAAAAAAAACCCGGGAGCAACTAGAGGTGCGGGTACGGGGGGGGGGAGGGAAAAGTGGGACTTGGAATTTGTGTGGGGAAAGAAAAAGGTGGGGGGCGTTGGAGTAAGGGGGCGCCTAAGGTAGCAGGAAAAACTTCGAAAAATGTGCACTATGGAAAAGACGCGAGAGGGAGAAACGGAAGAATCAGGGCTGAGGCTGAAAGGATCTGGGAGGGCGCTGGCGTCGCGAAGAGAAGAAATACTGTAAAAGAAAAAGTACTTGCCAGGAACAAACACGTTACCCAACAAGAGCTCAAAAAAAAAACAAAGGAGGATTAAAGGAGGATTGGGGGGGCGAAAAAGCTGCCAAGGGTAGTGGTTGTACTTGAGGGGAAAAGAAGGAAACGAAACCAGAACACGGATATTACGTCTAGGTGCCAAGAAACGGAACCGTTAAAGCTTCGTAACGCAAAAGCGATAAAGGGAAGCTACAAGGTCCTAGAAGGTGCGAGGCTCCTCAAAGTCAGTATGGGGACGAATCACTCGACCAAAAGGCAGTGAATGACACACACCCAGGAAGGAAAGGCCCCAAATGATGAAAAAATACCACGCAAATGAGGCGAAAGAGGAGAGGGATGAAGTGATTGGGAATTCCGAAAAAGTAGAGTAAAAGGAAAAAAGATCAAAGGGTCGCTTGGGGGAAAAGGAAAGAATGACTGCAGTTTCAGAAAAGCCTAACGGACCAAAACAAGGAAGCGGTCAAAGAAACATACAATAGCCGTGGGTGTCGTCAGAAGGGGGGTAAATGAAAAAAAACAAAACAAAGAGCCAGCATTTGGGACAGGTAACGTTATGGAAGCGTGTGGCAGCCAAAAGTGGGCAACAAACAGAAAGAACAGAAACTTCAGCTCGTAAAAAAAAAAAAAAAAATTCCACACCGGAACGAAAACACAACACTCCGGTCCACGAATGGGGAAGCTTGTCTGGATCAAGTGCAGGAAACGAGCGATCTAACGACGCTGGTGAAGATAACTAAAACCGGAGGGAAAAAAATGCGGGTCTAAAATGCCCGTAAAACTTTTGCGGGGAGGTTCGCAGCGTACCCTGCAAGTCACGTACCCCCGACGGAGATAGGCAAAAAAACGAATGCCTACGTGGCAACAATCGGTAAGAAGACGCAGAAAAAATCGTGGGAAGAGGGGCGGCATGAATAGCAGGGGATAGAGTTCTTATTCAGAAAATAATCGGGCAAAAAAGGTGTCAGATGCTTCACGACTGCAAAAATCATACGGACGAAACTAATTCAGGAACTCGTGAAGGTCGCAAGAGTGACCTTACTGTCAGGAAGAAAGCTAAAAACGGAAAACGGAAGGAGCCTGAAATGGGAAGATTGTAAACCGATAAATGATACGGAAATAGGCAACAACCTCCGTTCCGCCAGGACCGCGTCTGGGGAACAAGAGAATCATCTCAACTCTGCTAATGAAGGGGAAAATCAAGGCAAAAGGTTGGTGGAAACTTGTAAAAAATAATCCCAGCGTCTCGAGAGCCATGGTAAACAACTTCCGGTGTGCGGGGAAGGGAGGGTGTTGAATAAGGCAAAATTGGTGTCCGGCGTTTAGGAACGAATACTAACGCAAGAGAGGGGGGGAATTGTGAACTGAACCAGGGGAGGACACCAAACAAGTAAAAAAATAAGACGAAACAAAAAGTTTGTTAAAGGGGGATTCAATCAGAGACCGTACCGGGGGAAAAACTCCGAATCCTGGAGGAGCCAAATTTGCGTTGACCGAATCATCAAAAGTAAGTCCTAACAGAAGGATAAAGCGGAATAAAGGACACGGAAAAAAGACTAAACCAGGGAAAGGGAGAGGACGTGGTTTGAAAGTGACGTGAAGTGCGAGCAAAAAATATGTAGGCGCCGGCAATGGGAAGTATAGAATACCGACGCGAAGGAGCGCAATCTCTAGAAAAACAAGAAGGAAAAGAGAAGATATTTACAGCGGAAGAAATCAAACGAGGAAGAGAGAGGGCGGAAGAAGGGAAGGGACTGGGAATAGCCTCTAATCGAAGGAACGTTCACACGTCATAAACTGTCGGGGAGGCGCTTTCAAGGGAATTGTCGATGGACGCTTGCACCTCTGCTTAATTCAAACGGAGGCCGCGGAAACGACCAGATCAAGGAAAAACCCCGGCGGGGCAAGGTACCGGAATCACTGATTGAAGCAATTGAACAAACGCTCGGGTGGGAGGTAAAAGGGTAGATGTGTCGACTACCGACATGGGGGGGAAAACAGCCTGTTGGTCAGGTCCACGGCGAAAACTGGTCGGCACGAGACAGTTAATCAGCGGGGCAAAAAAACCCGAAAACGACTTGCCTAACAAGACAAAAATGCCAAAACATAAGGGCAAAAAAGGCTTATTCGGGAACCAACTGAGTTGTTTGGGGGACCACGGTTGACAAGGGGACGTTACCGTTCCCACCTTCAGTAGAGTGAGCGGAGGAAAGATAGTAACTTGGACAGGGGAGGGCGCCCGTCTAAGGCATGCAAAAAAAAGTCGGGGACAACCTAAAAAAACGAGAAGCCGTGGCTAACAAAATTCACCGGCAGGCTGAGAAGGGAAAAAAAAAACCAAAGGTCTTGTCAACCTCGGGGAATGGTTCCACAGGAACGGTAGCCGTCGGGAGCCTGGGTGGGACGCTTGAAAGAAGGAGAAGCGACCCATCTGCCGAATGGGAATCGCTCAAATAAACGTGACGGAAGGAGAACAGAAGCCCCGGCTTGCATCAAATTTGGTTCTGCTACGGAAGAATGGGGGGGGCAAGAAGGGGGTAATATAGGGAAGGGGGGGAAGTACCGCGGTAAAACAGCGTAAAAATAAAAAAAAGGGAAATAAGTTCCAGAAGGCAAAGTTTTCCGTTTCTGGGAGGAGGACCCCCAGCCGTAATTTCAAGCATTAGGCAAGTTGGACTGAAAGGGAGAAACCGGTCATCAAAAGGGTTGGTTGACCGCGTTTGTGCGCTGCGGGAAAGGGAAAGTTTAAAGGGGGTGGGATATAGACTCAGCGGAGGAGTAGGGGGGTGATGTCCATATGTGAAAAGCTCGAAAACATTAACGGAAACTGTTCAAAAGCGTGACTCGTAAGTGGTTGAGAGATAGACCCAAGGGAGGCCCCACAAAAAAAGGAAAAGTGGACTATGAGGAGGTACGGTGTGTAAAAAACTGGGGAGAACAATGGGAAACCAAAAAAACCAGAAAAAATGCCGTCATTGCTAAGAAGGAAAATCGGACCTGAAGGGGGGTGCAATCTTACCGGCAGGGAAATGAAAAATCATCCAAAGTCAAAGATGAGGAGGGCCGAGAACGACAGAGGAATGTGACGCTCTTTGAGTCAGAATGGGAATTGGTTTGGTAAAAGGGAAAACGGGGCGAGGTTTAGAGGAATGGGGTCCGATGAGGCGCAGGGGGAGGAAGAACGGCCTGGGAGCGGAACGGGCACGCGGGGGCGTTGACAAGGAGCTCAAATCCTAAGAAGAGAAAGGAACCAGGACGTAATAGACTTGGAAGGGACTGAGCGCTCGCCTGAGAGAGGGAAAGGAAAATAACTTGTAAGGCACGTCCTCCCAGCGTTCCGAAGAGAGGAAACAACAAAAACGGAGGAGTAAAAGGAATAGAGGGAGACTCTGGGCGAAAAAGAGGGGAAGGGACACGTAGGTTGCTCTTTGAGGGGGACTCTATGAAGGGGGAGAGCTCTACGAAAACGAAGAACGGATAGGGGCCTCTAGGCCGGATTGGACATGCACGCGTAGGAATCCAAAAGGGAAAAGATAACAGAAAAGACAGGAGAAAAAATCACCGATAAGAAAAAGGGACCAGCCGGGAGTACCGGTAAACAACCATTCCATTCAGGCCTCAAATTGAAGGGAAAACCAATACCCAAAAGCAAGGAGAGGTTGGAGATCGGCGAATTAACGGGTTGATTCTAGTTAATAAAAAAAGGGTAAGAGGGAACAGCGAAAAAGTCTATTTTCACCAGGTAAAAACATGACGCATTTTTAGAGTAACGGAGTTAAAACTATGGTAAAAAGCGGACTTGAACTCATGGAAATCATCAAGAGAAGGTTTTGGGTGGGCGCAAATCACTGAAACAAGAAACCACAGAAAGTCGGAAAAAGGGGTAACAGTGTTAACTTATGGACGTCATGAAAAGCACCCAAAGAACGCATTACATTCGCAGTCTTCTCTCCAAAGGTCAAAAGAGGAGGCGACAAAAAAACACTTCCAAAAGGGTGGAGCAAGGGAAGATCAAGGGAATCAAACATACAATTAGAAGAACGTACGAGGGAAGAGAAAAGCACCGGCTTTGCAGATGTTCGACTCTGCCACGAGAAAGGGGTAGGGGATTTGACGCCAATGGTACCGTAGCAGTACCCCCAGGAAAGGAGATCAAAGGAAAACCCACCAAAAAAAAAACCTCATAAGGAAATCAGTAACAGAAGATAGCCCCCCGAAAAAAAATTTGTAGCCGGGGGACGTGAAGGAGCTGCAGGCTCTAGCGCTCCTGAGGGCGGCAGTGTCGCATGCTCCAACGGACGGACAAAACCGGTATGTAAAACAAGAGGCCGGCTAAGTGAAGGAGGGAAAGTCGCACCGTGTAAAAATGGAACGTCGGGGGAGAAGATAACAACGAAACACCCGAGGAGAAAAAGAAGAACGGAATGCGGGGGGGTGAAAGACAAGATGAATAAACAGAGCGCTCGAAAAATGGCCGAAAACACTTTAAATAAAAGGGTGTCACAAAGGTCACCTTACTACTGACGAAACTGGTGGGAAAAGGGCAAAGGAACTGGGAAACTGGAAAAACAACTTCAGCCAGCGGCTAGGATGCCTGGTGACCACTCTTCGGGGGCGATTTTGAGTTCTGAAGGGAAAAGAGGCAAGGAAATCAGGGCAGTGGTGGGAAAAAGATCGGAGGAAAAACCTAGAGAGCTGTACTCGCAGGGGGGAACTGAAACCCAGGCTAAAAACCAATCAAATGTCGCGATTAACTAAACAACCCCCCTCCGACGACAAGCAGGGTGGTTCAAGGGAGGGCAAGAGGATCTCGAAAAAGCACCTGACAGTGGTGGGGCGTACCGGACTGAGTATCGGGGAAAGCACATCAAAACTTCGAGAAGAAGTGGGGGGGAAGCGAATCTACAAAAACAGAATCAGAAGAACCACTACCGGTGACTGTACTGACCTATTCCGAGAATAAGATGGGGCCGCCTGCTCTCCGGAGCTTCGAGAGGAATACGTTAAGGAAAAAGCGACGTCAAAAAAAAAGGAGGATAGAAAAGAGAGGATGACAACGCAGAAGGAAGAACAAGAGAAAAAAGCCGACAGTCGGAATTGTAAATTACTTAATTCACTTGACAAAGGAAGAGAAAATGTAGTGGGTCGTGCGCTGTAAATGCTATTCCGCCGGAGTCCCTGGCGGCCGGAGAAAAGAAAAAAATTCGGTATTACGGCAAAAAAGGCGATCTGACATACGGAGAATGATTTAATCCGTGAACAACGTCTAGTGAAGGGTCGAATGTTATGGGGGTGGAGGCCTATCGCAACATTGGTAGTGGTACAAACCTGTTGCAGTAGAAAAGCATGCAAGGAAGGAGGGAACGGATCAACGTTCATCCGCAAACTCCCTGATCAAGGGACTGGCCCTTATGAACCTAAACACCAAAGATCCCCCCAAGACAAGCTAGGAAGACTCGCGGGAAAGGCATTGGGTTTTTGGCTCAGGGGAACAAGTGGACAGGGGACTTTCCGAACTGGTTACAGCTGTTCGCAGGAAAGAGAACGGGTACCGTTTGCTCAGGGAAACCGGAGCATATGACCAAGAAGGGAGGGAAAGCGGGTCAAACACAAGACGCCTTGCAAAGGTAAATTCCCTGTCTGATAGGAGGAAAGCAAATACAGGGCAGACAAAAAGTCGAATTTTGCCGTATTCGTAGCGCGAGGGGGGGGTGAGACCGGTTAGTGGGGACCAGAAAAAAAGGGGGAAACCAGGCTTTGCCCGATGTGAATCTGCGAAAAATATAAAATAAGATAGCGACGAAAAAAGGAGGAAAGAAAACGACAAGGGGGGTTTGGAGGAAGGTAAGATTGGTTTGCCTTAACCGGGTGCCGAGATAAGTGTCCAAGGGTCCTGAAAAAAACTCGGAGGAATAAAAAGGGAACTTTAGGAGGGTGAGTGAAACGAACGCAGGTAAAGCAAGGACGTTATACTTAAAAAACTAGGAAGAAAGATGTTAGGTCACTTCCCTTGAAATCCGAAGAAGAAAAATGTGGTGTGAACCGAGGGGGTGCAAGAAGAAGTCGTGGGGGGAAAAATTTGGGGGATAACAAAAGCTAAGTAAGTACGGAGGGGGGTCTTCACAAGGTGGCGTTCAAAAGAAAAAATCACTAACAAGCCAAAGGGACAAAGAGGGCAGAAGTACAGGGGGTCTTAAACTCCCTGAAAAAAAAAAACAAAAAAAGGCAGAGTAAATGAAGTAAATAAGGGAGGGTGGTCCCAAAGTCGGGAAAATGTGCACACGAGGAAAAAAAAAAAATGAAGTCAAATAGTTCTAGAGGTTCAAAAAGGCGAAATGAGCAAAGGAAAGACGTCGTGGTCATTATATAACACCCGTCTGTTGATCGGCATCAAAGTGCGTAATTGGTTTCCGCATCTTTGGGGGAAGGAATGGGAAAGGGGTGGGGTGGGGGACCGTAGAACTTTAAGGAGGATTGGGTGAAGGCGGGAAAGTCTCCGAAAGGGACGGCCCTTTATCTTTAGGGGGACGCTGGGAGTTACTACCAGAGGGACACACTGTACGGAAAAAAGAGGAAACCAGAGAAGTAAGGCTGGAGAAAAGCGCCTCGCCTGAATGGAGGAAGTTGAAGAAAGGTGGGAAAAAAAAACCCAATCTCTCAACCAACAGGGAAGAAAAAGAGAAAAAGGGGGTGTGCAACGGGGGGGCTGAAAGAGGTTAAGGCATTTTATGGGGACAAGGGACGAGGCGAGGACGCGACGCCATCGCCCTTCTATTACGTCCTCTGGCCTCAAAAATGGAAAAAGGAAAAAAAGTCGTCAACGAAAAGCGCAACCGTTACGGGGAGAATTCCGAGAAAAGGACAGGAGTCAAAGACAAAGAAAAAAGCAAAAAAAAGGCAGGGATAGGTGCAAAAAAAAAATCCATTCACCCAATTCCCAAAAATTCTTCCACAATAAAAAAGAAGGAGAGTGGCCGAAAGAGGGGCGGAGGGGGGGGAAAGGGAAGGGGTGGGGGAATGACTGATTACTGCTGACCAATTTACGAATTAAAGAAAGACGAGCATGGTAGGGACTTTCACAAGAACGCATGTGGAAATGCAAAAATTACGACCCGAAAAACCGTCCTAAAATCAGTTGGAAAAGCAAGAGAAGGGGTTGGAAAAATCCCGGGATGGCAAGCATCAACTGGGGACTTCTTCCAGGTGGTGACATTTGGCCAGTTGGGGGGAAGGCGGCAAAGTTCAGCACAGCAAGGCAACCATAAGAGAACATTACCGCGGGGAGGAGAGACACAGGGAACAGTACGACGGAGCGCACAAAGAAACCCAACAATTGTTTCTGATTTCTGGTCAAGGGAAGACCCAAATAATTGACACGCGAAAAGGGAGTGAGATAGACCGCGGGAAAAAGGTGGACGACTAGGCCATAAGGAACGGAAGGTCTTAGAAAGGACAGGACAAAACAGGGAAAACCCTGTTGCTATATCAGCACAACCTCCTGCTTCTGCACCATCATAAGGAAGAAATAACCAACCCAAAAAGGGGAGAGACCGGAGGAGCGACGTCAAGAGTCTTGTCCGCCTATTCACCTGAGGGGGAAAGGGGTCGTTAGAAATTCAAACCCAAAAAACCTTGTCATTGAAAAGAAAAACAGGCTCACATCTCGTGGAAAGTAGCCGCCCTAGTTGGAGAAAGAAGGCCAAGCTACCCAGTCAGCCCGGGGGGGAATCAAAAAGATGCGGAGTGTGGATTAAAGGGCCCCCCAAAAAAAGATGAAAAATTCCTAGAAAACGCGGCTCAACAAGGCGAACGGTAAAAAAACTTATAAAAGAAAATTCAGCTAAAAAGATGAGACTGGAATGGGAAGAGAAGGAACTTGAGAAAAAAGAAAAAAAAAGGCCGGCGCGTCTCAAGCTGGGGAACTTCGGGTGAAAGCAAGGAGGGAGGGAATTGAGGTTCGCAAGAAAAAAAAATAAAAAAAATTGGCGGGGGGAGCTGAATGAACGAAGACTAAGGACGAATCGCTGCCCTCGGAAGGGAAAGGAAAAAGCGGTTAAATCCACTCATGTCGCTAGTTAGCAGGAAAAAGAAATGAAACGAAACCCAGAAAAGTGTTGAAAGAGATTAAGAGGTATCCGGACCTTTACCGAGAAAAAAAGGGTGGGATGACGACTGAAAATCCGCCCCCCTGGAGAACACAACGGTGGAAGTCAGCGCATGAGTGGAAAAGGAACAACAGGGCCCTGAAGACGAAACGACCAGTTTAATCCTGGAATTGGAAAACAAAAAGGAGGAATGAAGGGAAGAAAAGAGAACTCACGCGCGGAATGAAGTAGGAGCGAAAGGATGCGCGA
>Ga0179593_1501472_pt1 | contig 11601 bp, 11 predicted proteins | sample CZODoug2_1_08_16_FD_185931 | JGI IMG/M metagenome (GOLD analysis project Ga0179593, IMG submission 185931) | Vadose zone soil fungal communities from Angelo Coast Range Reserve, California, USA - CZODoug2_1_08_16fungal (PacBio error correction) | ecosystem: Environmental > Terrestrial > Soil >...
ACATGCGGGGGGGGCCTCGCGGTGGGATTTGATATTTATTTAAGTGAGTACGCCCTTAGGGTATCCATGGGAGCTACGGGGGGGGGCGCCGGACGTCCATCAAAATGACCCAAAGATTCCATGAAGAGACCAGCTGGACTCTAAGACCGCGTGCCTGCTCCGACCGGTGTCGGGATCATTGAGCATGCGTGATAAAGCGATGGAAGCGAAGGCGAGCCGAGTCCAGCAAGAAGAGATCGGCCGCCAACTGTTCAGAAAGAGAGAAAGAGGAGTGACGGGCGTAGGGAAAGTCCGTCAGAACAGGGCCAAGACGTGTATGCACCACAAGCGGTTAACATGCCCTGACACATTCTTTGACACGCAGTGCAAGGGAAGGGTGGGGCGAGCTGAAAAGATGCAGGGCAAAATGGGCTAAGCACTCCACGGCGACGACCTTAACGGCAGCAAGGTACGATGAGACGCAAGCTCCCAGGGGACTGTACGATGAAGGATAGGAGGTGTGGGAAACGTGACAAAGAGGAGTAAAACAGGTTGAAAAAGAGATCGGGGCTACACGACACCAATGTAGGCACAGTAACTAAATGAATGCGGGGGAAGGGGAGAATGGTGGGGGTCCTTGCCGAGTGGGCAAGCATGCCTTAATGGTACACGAGGACGCGGGTGCGACGATCAGAGGCATAACCAAGACTGAAGAAAACGACAAGTGGATCTCCCAGCGGGTACAGGAAACTTCTGCAACGAAGGAGGCCCTCAAGACTAGGCCTGGGGAGCGACTGAAAAACAGGGGGGCCTACCGATTAACAGGATCAAGACAGGCCACAAGGGGAGGCTAGCGGGGAGAATGATGTAAAAAAGAAAGAGAATGGGGGATTCGGATGTCCTACAATATTGGAGAGGTGCCGACCTAAGTCGCGGAAAAAATAATATTCTCCGTTCGATGAACGTGAATGAGCGAGGTGGAACACAAAGGACTAGCGGTGTGGCTGGATACAGGGGAATCGAAAGCGATATGGGGGGTCAACGAGAGATATACTAAGGGCGCGGGGAGGGCATTCCGATTGGACAGCGCAAAAAAAAACGGAAAAAAAGCGCCACCGCCTTCAGAGCAGCCCACACTTAAAAAGACGCGGAGGTTCAAAAAACAGGTTGGGGAGCGGATGAGGGCGGACTGGCGACGGGTTGTGCCGGGTCGGGCTAGGCGAAGCCGACCAGAGTCACGAGTGGGAAAGAGTCACTGCAAAAATAAAAGGGGGAACCCTGGACCAACGGCGTCGGCAAGTGACCACATCACGATCAGGGAGAAATCGCTGAAAAGACCTACTGATTTTGGGAAGGCTAACCTTCCCGGTCCAGTGAGAATGAAACAAACGAGGGTTGGCAAGGGGTGGAGCTAGATTTGTGGGCTAAAGGGCAGAGCTGGGAGCCAGGTACCGGTGACGGAAATGAGGCGGAGGGGTCTTCGAGAATAGACGGGGGGCTGCCCAGCGTCATGGCTAGGGCGTAAAAGTCTAAGTGAATTAAGGAGATACTGTCTGGAGCCGGGTGGGAAAATGGGGTTTAAGAAGAAACACAGATTGGGGCCAAACTCAACCGCACACGAGTAGACCCGTGGCCTTCAGACAGGCCCGCTAGTGCTACAGAAGTACTACATTCTGCGGAGGGCCTATGGGAGGTCTGAAAACTGGCTGGAAATCCATTTCGGGAAAGGCAGATGGACGGGCGTCGAGCCGAAAAAGGCGATCGGAACAAGGCACGATTGGGGGAGAACGGGGGGGGGGGAAAAGTTTGGTTGCCAGCGGCATCAAAGAAAAAGTTCGACAGCGCAAGGGAGTGGCTGTATTGATGGGGAAGATCACCAGAGGTTTTGTTAGTTTGTAAGTTAGCGATGGGGTCGGTCCACCGCATGTTGCGGTTGTGGTTGGCTCCGGTCCAGTGAGCAACAGTATGCGACATACCGGGAAACGGGTGAGGGTCCGGCGTCTTGGGGGGCGACAAGATTAGGATAGCGCTGGGGCAGATTTTCAACGTTCCGTGCAGAGGTCAGGCCGTGAGCAAAATCAATCGGAAGGTGAGGGGGGTCGTGGTTTATTAAATTAGAGCCTGTATCAAGAAAAACTCAAAAGAATGGGGGGGGGATCAAAGGGGGAAGAAGAGAAAAGGGGCGTGCATAAAACACTTGGGAGATTGCTGGGACCGCGAACAGGCATGACGACCATGAGGATGCGAAATGGATTAGAGGGAAAGCCTGGCCGAATCCTATCTAAACGGAGCAAGAGGAGCAAAAAAAAGCCTAAGTCAAGGCGATTGGGGTCTGGGAAATGCTGGAAGCCAAAACGACTTTGAGGGAAAAAACTGTTGGGAACTGAAAATACCTGCGAAAACAATCCTGCGAAGGGGATGTGTTGAAAAAAAGCCATACTTAGCAGGAATGAGAATCATACGCAAAGAAGAGTGAAGTCGGGGGGGAGAAAAATCGTTGGGAGAAGGAAAACAAAAAGAAAAAGAATCTGGAGGTGTCAATAGAGGCTGAAAAATCTGGAAGAATCGGAAAAATCAAAGAAAGGCCCGTCGAAGGCGGGGTCGAGAGAAAAACAAATTGGTTTCGCCTCCAGAAAGGGGGTGGGGGGGGGGGGTTGGGGGGTAAAGTAGCGATAGTGGATACTTGCAGGGTCGGGGGCGGCTGGTTGTTTTTGTTGGGGGATGATGGGGGGGGTGGGGTGCGTTTAGGTAAGGCGCGGGGGGGGGGGGGGTGGGGGGTTGGGGGGGGGGGGGTTGTGGAAAGGGCATGCGGACAGCGGGCTATGGCGAGGTAATCAATGTGGGCTCCTGAGACGGAAAGTTCGGGATAAAGGAATCGGCGAAAACGAAAAGCGTACCTCATTTTGAAATGATCGCAAACAAACAAAAAATAAAAAGTCGGGGAAGGGAAGAAGTTCAGAAGTCTGGAACCGAGAAACCGTATCCTTCCTTTTCCAAAGTTTTCAAAAAAATAATCATGATGAAAATCGGAGGGAAGGGGGGGGAAAATCAGTTCACGGGCTGTTGGCTCTGCCAGACCGAAAGTTAATACAAATTAACGTACAGCTCCAAACGCAAAGAGAGAAAAAATGAGTCTCCGGGCCTACCCCGAAGAAAACGGTGGGTTACACAGAGAATCTCAAACGCTGACGAAAAATCGTCGCAAAATTTCCACAAAAAAAAAAAGGAGACTGGTGGAAACCAGATTCCTTTTATACTCGAATCTATATGTCAAGATAACATAACGGCAAAAATGTGGGGGACAGGATAGGAAGGATATAGGTGAGAGGACTCTGAAGGATGTTTTTGGTCATGGAAACCGACAGCGCCTAACTTTAGTAGCGAAATAATGGACTTTGGTGTTGGGGGAAAAATCACCGGGCTGATAACCGGTGAATTTCGCGTCTGACTCCTGGCACGTGAGGATAGAGATTCTCCTACATCTACCTCGACTGAAGACGAACCAGTAGTTCGCAATTATAAGAACTTAGAGGCATAGGATCTCATGCATAAAAAGCGCTATTAAAACGCCATCGGGGGAAGAGGAAAAAAGCTTGTTAGAAAGACGGATAAGTGGGAAGGAGCACCTAAACAAGGGCCTGGAAAGGAGGAAGTCTGAAAAATCAGCCAGACTCTATTGCCCGACCAGGGGAAATGTTGATTTTTTGACGGCCCGGGAGGAAAGCATTGGGGGCTGAGGTGCGCAAAATGACAGAAAAGCTTAATCGCAGGGCGCCATCTGGGGAGCTGTCTTGGGGGGCGCATATAAATGTGGAGGAGTCTACAGGGGGTCGGTAACAAGGCACAGCTTGCGGGATACATGATGTACTCGGGAGTGCAGAGGGAGAAGCCAAAAGTCAGAGAACTGACCATGGACAATCTAATGGGTGTAACAATAAAAGATCACGAGAAAAGTTCGCTGGAAAGAGACGACACGAGACAGAAAAATTGACGAACGTCTCAATACCGGGGGGTCCAGTTGCACAATAAATACGTCAGTTAGCAAATAGAGGAAACAAACAAAAGCGCCAGATTATGAAAACGATCTGTTTAACTTGATGGGTCCAAAAGGATGTGGGACATGGCGTCTCAGATGGAGATCTAAGGGGGTACATAAAGACCGGGGGGTATTGGGGCCTTATGGTAGCCATGGGTCGAGGGCGAAGGACTCAGAGATAATAGTACAAAAAAAGACCGGCAAAAATAAAAGGAGTTTCGGCTCGTTCCGAACAGGAGCTGAAAGAACAAAGAGAGAAGGGCAGCGGGAAGACACGAAAAGAAGGATTCCATGGAGCCGATGAACTAATCAGACCTGACGCCTAAGGGGGAAGAATCCCCTCACCATTGGGTGTGTGTCAAGGGGTCATCCGCGCTCTTTCCAAGTGGAGGGAGAAGGTGCGCGAAAACAGTATATTACCCAGGGGGTTTGGACTCAGTCATCCATCGTAAAAAAACCGAAAACAATGCATCAAACATACTCTCAGCTACAGGGAACTAAAGTATGGTGAGATCGGGTTTCGAGATCACGACTCCAACTGGTAGTGATCTACAAGGAAACCCTTGTAAACACCGGCGGCAGCCATCTTACAACATTCGTGGCGTCTGGCTGTCCTCCAAGAGCTCTCCTGCGCGGATCTCAGGGGGAGTTGGGACATAAATCCCTAACCCAACGGCTTTGGGGGGTTTAAACGCGACGGGCGGGTTCAAAGAGAGTGGCAGCTGCAAGGACTAAACGATAGAATACATCACATTGGTCAAAAACGGAACGTCTAAATCCGAAATCATGCTTCTGGTAATTCTTGGGAATATGAAAAAGAAAAAAAGTCCCTCTCACCATAAACTCAGCAAGAATAACGGAGAAACTCGGAAAAGAAAAAAATACAGGCTTGTTCCAGGCGAGTTCTGGGCCTAGACGCGCTCGACGTGCTTCGCAGGAAATTGCGCAGAAAGTCCGGTCGAGTGCGGGGGAAGAAACGGTGGTTTTCGGGCCGCATGGGGCGGAAACGGGTGGCGGTCAGACCAACGAACAAAGGAACCCAAACAGCGCTTGTTAAAAAAGTGTCCGATAACTGGGGGGGTGACACAACGCTGATAACGGTCTTGACAAAAATTTGAAGAAAACAGCGGGAAAACGAAACCAAGTGAAAAAGAGCAGACAGCGTGCGCTAAAAGCGGGGAAAGGGGAAAAATTCGGGAGGATATCAGGACAACCGCAAGCTGGGATCTTGACGACCTGTGAGCAGCAGGGGTGGGGAAGGAATACAGGAAGCTCACTCTGACTGGGAGGGGCAACACAGTACTTGTTTATTGGCGAAAAGCACCTGGTGGTCCTTATCAAGATCGCAAGTACTACCATAGGCAAGCAACCATGTAGCAGATAGCACTCGACGATCCCGAGAAAAACTATGACACCACTTCGACCGTCCCGGTAATAAAAAGATTCGGGACCAGAGGGACCGTTGGGGGCCCCAGAGGGCTTGCATATAGGGGAGTACGCCTGGAATTGAGACTAAAGGGGCTGAAGTATTCGAAGTTTGTTCGTTGGGGCATCATAAAAAGGGGACGTGAGAAGCTCAAGTGGGGGGGGGGTAAATGGAAAAGTTGCTGCAAGGTGGACTGGGGGGGGAAAAGTTGGGGTTTAGAAGGCCAAGAGACCAATGACGTCTGTGAGTGGAGTCTACGGAAAATTTTGCTGACATAAAGAAGGATGCAAGGAGTCATAATAGGTTCCATGATGTCTACTGAAAAGGGGGGGAGTCACGAATAGAATAGGAAACAAGTTCACCAGAAAACGATTCTAGAGAGGCAGAAAACAAAGTGAGAACCGCGAAAGGGACGGGGGGGTGACAACAGGTGCACGACCGTGAAGGAAGCATCGGGGGAAGGGGGAACTAAGAGAAAAAAAGCTAAAAAAGGGAGATTGAGCCAATCAAGAAAGAAGATTCGGGCTCGGAAGAAAAAGCTGTAAGGTCAAAAAGAAAAAGAAAAAAAAAAAAAAAAAAAAAAAAAAAAAAAAAAAGAACAGAGAAAGGAGGCGCAGCATATGTGGCTAAAAATCCGCTTAGACAGAACTAGCTTGGGATAGAGAAGCAACTCCGGGAAAGGCCTGTTAGACACAAAGGGAAAAGGAAATAAATAGTTGGGCCAGGGTACTTACTCAACGATTCATTAAAAAAGGACTCAAAACCACTAATTAGAGAAAGTTGAAACGGGCCCTGTTATCGTACATTGGAAGCGAAGAACTAGAATAAGGGTAGCTTCTCTCTTAGGAAGGGAGAATTCGCATGGAACCTTTCGCGTGTTATGCAGAAAGGCCAAAAAGGGGAAAAAACTACCGTAACAAACCATAGAAGGGAAACATGGATCCCATCATAAAACATTGCAAACCTCCGGAAAAACCTAGCTGACGAAGGAACTTAAATCCTTCATGGCGAGAAGTCCCAAGACGGAAAAATTCCTTGAAAAAACGCACATCTTGGTAACGCGTCGAAGGGAGGGGATCAGAATTCGGGAAAAAAGCTTAAGGAATAACAGGGACTCAGGGGGGAAGAGCCTGAAAAAAAAAAACCCCAAAGGGTGGCAGCCTTTGGGGGGTAAAAGAAACATTCTTCCGACCAGACTAACAAGCGACAAATTCTCCCGCAGGAACGCCAAGGGAGAAGGCGGAAAAAAATACACAGCCATTTCACCTGTTCTGGTGCGGCGAAAGGGACGCAGCTGGAAAGGGGAAGGCGCGAACTTATAAACAAAAAAACCATTCGGCCATTCAGGAAGAAAACCACCGGGGAGGAATGTCGGAAGATCATTGATGTTTCATATTCGAAGGAAAGGAACTGTTTCAAAGGAAGCGGGGTTAGTAAGGAAAATGAATCCAATCGGGTAAGCGGAAACCGCAGAGAATCTGGGTGGGAACGCAAACAGCGCTAGAATTGAGCGTGCTGAAAGCAGAGAAGAAATAACTTAAGAAAAAAACTTGGCTAAGAGGACAGAGGTCGCAGGTCGACGAACAGGCGCCCTATTTGGGTTCTCGGGAAAGGGGCCAACCAGAAAATAGATAGGATACCTAGGCCGGGGCCTAGAGGAGTCCATTAAAAGCGGGGGCTGTAAGAGAAAAAATTCCAGAGACGGACCCGACTTTTGGAGAAGTATGCCAAACATACATCCGGCACTGGAGTATGATTGCCGAGGGACTCTCTCGAAAAAACTCTTGGGAAAAAAACGAAGGAGGTCAGGAAGAAAATCACGGGCGAGCAGTAACTCGTTAGAGAAAAACTTGAGGGGAGAGGGGATCTGAATCGGAAAGCTTGCGAAAGGAGATACTAGGGAGGGTTCTAAAGAGAGAAAGAAAAAGAAAACTCTGCGTATATGTCACGGAGAAAGTCTTCGAGTACAAAAAAGTCTGGTAGTGAAGATGGGAAAGAAAGTCATCGTCTTCCCAGATAGGGGGGGGGGTTTTCTCACCAAAAGGGAATTTGGGACGGAAATATCAACTCGAGGCTGCTCGGTAAAAAAACAAGTCTACTAAAGGAGGGGGAAAAATTCGGGCAACTTGCGGAAGAGAAAGAGAGTTCACAACTGTTAAACAATCATCAAAAGAGGGAGAAGCTCTCGAAGAACAACGTGATGGAAAATCATAAAGTTTGGGATTCCCTTAGTTGCAGGGGGGGGGAATTTTGGTATGCGGTTCAAAGGGGGCTTTCTTAAACAAGAGAGTTAGGGGGGGGAGGGGAAAGAGGATTTGTGGAAGGAAGTATCTGCTATGGAGGTCTTCCTACAACGGGGGGGGGGGGGAAGGGGAAAAAAGGACTTTATAGTGTATATGGGGGGCAAGAGGGGCACAAGGTAGATTGTAACGGAGCCATCAGGAAAAAATATACTTTTGAAAGCATTTATTAAGGATCTATTAAAAGACGGCTAAGCCCCTACGATGGGAAAAAAAACTTAGTTTACTTCTAAGGGGCTATCACACATTAATTGCCAAGGAAGAGTGTTCTACTCAAGACACTGAATAGCGGCGCATCATCTGGAGAGTATCTCCATCTTCACTGCAGAAGAGTCCAAGCATTGATAACATACCTAGAAGGTGAGACAAGATCAGTCCTTGGGTCGTCGTACAAACTCTCTTGTCGGAGAAGAGCCTCATGTAGAAAGGGTAAGGGAGTAGAACTATGATTTCGTTGGGGGGGGGATCCATAAGAGATGCAATTTGACATTAGTAAAAGACCTCACAGAACACAAAGGGGGTCCTTGGAATAGACATAGTCATCCGGCCAACTGATGGGGGAGAGAGACTCGTCGAAATTTCCAGTAGAAGAATCTGAGAAAAAGGAGGATTTCCCTAGAACCTTTCGAAGGGGAGTTCATCCCAAACCCGAACTCGTTGGCCGGAGAGGTTGAAAGGGAGGGGGTGCTATTACCGGGGAGGGGAGGAGTGCTCAGAACTCAGAAAAGAGAAAACCTGGCAAAGAATCTCATGTTTCTCAGAAAGCATGTCAAAAGGGGTTAGGAAAACTCACGGCAGGGGTGGGCAGAGGAACGGGCGACGTCTAAATCAGAGCTGAATGTGTTCTAGGTAAGGCTCTCAAGATTACTCGTCCCATCTAAGAGGCTCTCTAGAGAGGAAAAGGATAAATGTAGAGAAGGTTCTTAGGGCTTTGCTAAGCGGTGGGTAAGTCTGTAACATACTTTTTTGAGATCACTACCGACCCTGTGGGTGAGAAAGTCTCTTCCAGTCATCACGAGTCGTCCTACAGAGAAAACTTTTCCCATTTCCTATGGGGGGGGAGGGGGGGAGATTGGGGATTCAAGAAGAGAAGAAAGAGGCGGTAAAAGTGGAGCGCGACGTTGGGAAGGAATATGAGGTTTAGACTCCGGGCTTTGCAAAAGAAAAAAAAGAGGATCTTGAGGTCAAGATGGGGGTTCGGCGGACCGCTTCATGGGGGGAATCGGTGGGAGGGGGTATAGAAAAGAAAAAACGGCTCCGGAGGGGGGGTTTCCTGGAGGCAAGGAACGGTTGGCAGCAGAAGAGTCCCAAACAATCGAAGGCTGCTGAGGGGGATTACTCATAAAAAGGAGAGGACGATGGACTCAAGACTTCACCTGGAGATCTTAAAAATGGCAATTGCCCAGGGGGAGAGGACGAAAAGACGAGGCAAGCAGAATTTGGGAGTCTCCGGGCCCGGGAAAAATATTTAACAATAAGAAAGAAATGATCCTAAAGGATCGCGTTAAGGTGGCCAACGTCTGTTTATGGAGAAAGTACGGTATTTGTTGCTTTGGGGGAGGGGCGATCACAGGGAAAAAAAAGGAAGTTCGACAGTGGAACAGCTTTTGGAGTTGAGTTGATGAAGAACCTAAGTTGGTAGTTAGAGAGGGCTTGAAGGGGGGTGGGGAGGGACCAAGCGGGTTGAAGTTGAGAAGGGAGATGACACAGCAGGGGTTTGGGAAGAAACGAAGTAGAACGTAGAAAGTTTTAAGAGGAGAGAAAGAATCGTGGGGGGGGTATTCGGGAAGAAAAGGGGAGAGCAGCGGGGCAGGGAAGAGACGGAGCCTGTTCTCAACGCGGTTTATGAAACAGGACGGGAGATCTGCCGGTCTCTGCAAAAACAAAGAGCTTCCAAATATAGTCAGAGATCGAGAGATGGAGGGGAAAAACGCCCTCCTTCGTTAAACCAGACCTGCAGGGACCTGGAAAAGGAGATGGCCTGTTTCGTAAGAACGAAATCCACCAACGCTAGCACGAGAGCTGTTCGGAATGAAGACACTCCGACAGATCGTACTTTCCCGGGAAAAAATAAGAAAAAAAAGAAAAGGAAGCTCAAACTAAAAAGGCTCTGCCCTCTGTGAACGAAAGCGGGAAAGTAATAAATCTCTAAAGGAAAAATGAATCTGGTAAAGGTCAACGCACGTCCCTTTCGCACTGGATATACGGACAACCATTACAATAAAAACCGTTTGACAAAACGCAGGGACAAGTAGAGAATCTTTCAACGGTCAATACTCGAGTTAGAGTCCGGGGTCGCAAAACATCTTGAAAGGAACCTAAAAAACCACTAGGAAATCCGCTTGTGTTGGCGGCGAACGATACAGATCAACACGATAAGTGGTGGGGAAGAAAAGACCGACGGCCGACTGGCAAAGGTCAAGTAGGGGGGGTCGGGAGATCGTGTGGCTATAGTACCTCCGAATGGCGGGGAAGCGCAAATGGAAGCAACGAACGGGAGAGTGGGGGGGTTGAGGAGAAGGGCCTGAGAAAAGTCCGGTGAAGGCCCTGAAGATTACAATGGCCCCGGAACAAAAGCTCCAGTGGGGGAGCCGAATGCAGTCTCCCGTAAGATGTCCGCTTAGTCCAACTTATATAAAGAACACAGGCAGGCCACCAAAGGGGAGAGCCCAATATCGGTTAGCTCGTCGCCCATCATCAAAAGTCAGTCTGATTAGCGTCTAACGAGGGGAAGTGTGTAAAAAAGGAAGCCTGGTTCCTCCTTTTGAAGCGGGCTTTTAAAACCATACTTTCCTACAAAAGAAGGAACCGAGTCTCCCTCGATTCATAAGAAAAAAAGTCTCGATGCGTTAACATAGAGTCGCGGCTGTTTTCCTTTCTTCTCACTCAAGGTGAAATCGGTACGGAAAGTCTCCCGGTACCTCCGTAATTCTAGGGAACAGGAAATTCTCAACAAACCTGATTAAAAGACCAGAAAGGAAGGACTGGGGATCGACGCGAAAGATCGCTAATCGGCACTTGGCTATGTTACATGAAGCAAACTCGCATCCCCGTTTGAAAAATGGGCTCGTAAAAAGGGAAAGGCCCCCCACAAAAGGGGTTGGGGGGGGGGGGATTAGAAAGAGGGCGCAAGTTAGAGGAAGAAAAAGCTAATCTTCCTGCACTTTCGAAGAGGGAGAGACTTTCAATGGGAGAAGGAGCGCTCGGGGGAGGACCGCATTTGGGGGGAAGGGGGGCTTCGAAATCAGACAAAGATCAAGGTCCTCAGGGTTTCTACGCGGGGAGGAGTCTCGATGGGAAAGTCCTCGGATTCTGTCAAAAAATTATAAAACGGGATCCCTAACAAAAGAAAAGGAGTCCCATAAGGAGGAATGCACTTTAGAAAAAGGGGGAAATGGACATATGCTCGTCGGGACCATGAACGCAATAGCAAGAGGGGCGGGTGATCTTTGCGGGAAGGCACTTTTAATCATAATAGTGAAGAGGGCGCCTTTCGCAGCGCTGAAAGATGAGAGAAGGAATCAAGGGAAGGGCTTGATGGGCGTTCCGGACGGCATAGCTTTCGAAGTGGGGGGAGGAGGGGAGGGGGGGGAAAAGAAGGATAAAAAACTTCATAGAGAGGGAAAAGCAGTCACGGTAAAATCTGGGTCGCGTCCGATAAGAGAGTAGGGGTGTCTAAAGCTTAGAAGAAGTCAAAAGCGCAAGGGGGAACCCTTAGCAGGGGGAAAATGGCTAAGGTGAACAATACCTCGCAAATTTCGCGCTCGGGACAAAATATCCTACCGAAGGAAAAGAAACAAGATGAGCCACGAGTCGAGAGGAGACGCGGGGAAAAAATTGCACAAAAGGTATGGACACTC
>Ga0179593_1559013_pt1 | contig 11601 bp, 13 predicted proteins | sample CZODoug2_1_08_16_FD_185931 | JGI IMG/M metagenome (GOLD analysis project Ga0179593, IMG submission 185931) | Vadose zone soil fungal communities from Angelo Coast Range Reserve, California, USA - CZODoug2_1_08_16fungal (PacBio error correction) | ecosystem: Environmental > Terrestrial > Soil >...
ACGATAGAAGCGTGCGTCATTGGTTGTCACTGTGGGCGAGTGGTGGTTCAGGCAGGCTGTAGCAGTGCAGCGCCTCGGGGGCTGTGGGGTGGTGGCGGGTCGGAGCAAGCGAGAGACGAAAGAGGGAGCGGTACGAGAGCAAATGCGAAAGAAAGGAGGGGGAAAAAGTAAACTTGCCGAAAACCCGTGATGCGAGGAGGACAGTCACAGAGGTCAAAGCAAGTGTCGGAAAGGAAGGAGAAAGTCGTCGAGTCAGGCGTGGGAGTGATCAAGGTTTATAGGAACGATGATTCTGGGGAAAAAAACTCCCATCTTGCCCTTTGAAAAAACTACAGACGAGAACTCAATTCGGCGGGCAGCCGGTGCAGACCGTTGATATGACATCGTCTGTTTGCTGGTAATGTGGGGGTGTGGGGGGGACTACAGAAGGAAAGGGAAAAAATGGAAAAAAACACAAGGGAGTCACGCACTTGGGTCTGGGCTATGTACTGACGTAGAGAAGTCTGAGAGGCAAGATAAGGCCAGTTTTCCGATGTCTTTGTCTAGATGGCGCCGGGTGAGAAAAAAAGAAAAAAGACGTTGGACCTGCGACCACGGGGGCAGAAGGGATTCGCCTGGCCTTGACGTAAAGTAGCTAGGCTGGGGATAAGGGAGTTTCCCTCTGGAGTATCGAGAAGGCTGGGAGTGGGGAAAAAAGAAAGAGGAGAAAGAAGGAAGGGAACGATGGGATCGGCTCGTGGTGGCTACTGAGGGAGGACATGAAAATATGACGGGCAGCGGAGGGCGATAAGGCTCCGACTAGGCAATCAGTTAGGTAGGACTAAGAATGCGGCGGCAATGGGGAATCTAAGGCCAAGAAAGAGACTGAATAAAAAAAGGGGGGTTGTGGTGTTGGGGAATGGGTTTGGTCAAAAGTTCCGGGACACTGCGGTGAGTGGAAAGCTAATGGGCATGGGACTATGCAGGACCCGGATAAACAACAAACCTGGCACCAGAAAGGTTGGGGGTAGGCAGTAAAGCAGAAGTGGGAGGGGGGAAAAGGTTTATTTATTTTAACTGCGGGGGGACAAGGGCTCTGAAAAGTTTCGGGCGTTCAGTCGAGAAAAATGGCAATGGGGGGGGAAGATAAGAAAAAGTTAAATAAAAAAAACTGGTCTTGGAAAAAGTAGTACACAAAGGAACAACGAGCGATTCTCGGGCAGCTTCTGTCAAGAAAAAAAAAAAAGGGACCAGACAAAGAAGGGGGGGGGGGGGGGCAAAAAATGGGCAGCCCCAACCGATGTTCCATTGGCAGAAGCAGCAGCTCAAATAAAAACCCCACAAAAGCGACATCTCCCCAATGCGGCCGCCCTCCTACGATTAGAGAAAACAAGGGCTCAAATCCAGGGAGAATCGAAAAAAGGGGAGCAGCAAAAGACAGGGCAAAAGAAACCGGCGTCGAGTGAAGGGATTGAGGGGCAACCGGGAAAAAATAGCAGGCTCTGTGTACCAGTCAGAAGGGGGAAAAAGGAAAACCGGGGGGGGGGGGAGAGGGGGACTGGGGAGATTTCCCTAGCGGGGGGCGTGATGTGGGGGGGTTGGGGTTTTGGCGAAGGGCCCGGTTTCCAGGTAGGAAGAGCGAGGGGGATCAGAGAGAGGGGAAAAGGGAATTAAAAGGTGCGAGAGGGGGGGGTTTACGGGGATCCGCGCGAAACCAGGACGGACTGGGCATCTGGGGGGGGGGGGCGCGGGAGGGGAGGATTTATCGCCGTCATGTCACTTTGGACGGGTTGGGAGGGACCTACTTATAGTGCGAAAGGGGAAAGGTTGTTTGTTCGGGCTGCTAAAGAGGTCGACAATTGAAAACAAGCGAGTATATCTTGAAATGTGAGGGGGGGGAAAGAGAATCGACTCGGGGGAGGGGAAGGGGGGAACGCGGAGGCAGAGGCAGAGAGGGATGGAAACTAAAAAAGACAACCACACACCCACCACAAAAAAACAAAAACGTAAGGGAGAAAAAAAAAGGACGATGAATCTCGGGCTTGGCTGAATGGGAAAGAAAGTGGCTGGGTATAAGGGGGGTAAAGTAGGGGGTGGATACGGTAAGATTGAGGAAAGCAGCCGATGGGGGGAGGAGATAGATCGAGAGTGCGGGACATTCCCGAGGGTGCAACAGAAGGCTGGCGGAAAGAAAGAAGACTGCAAAAAGGGGGGGAGGGCGGGGGCGGGACGCTGGATAAACGTCAAAAACTTGTAGGCGGGTGGCACTTGTAAATGGGCGGATGTTACTGTCATCACTCCCGTGCATCGCGCAGAAGCCTGGGAAAAAAAGGGAACTCGAAGGAGGAGGTTACAGTCTGGATGAGGGGGTAGCCGCTTCTTGAGATGACTGCTTGGGAGGTGTGGGGGCCCCCCGCGTCAGCTTTTTTCGGCAAGGAGTTTAGTGAGGGAAAAACGAAAATGTGGGGAAAGGGAGGGGGGGAGGTGAGAACGAACGTCAGAAGATTATCAAGGGAAAGCAAGAGATGGACGGGAAGTCGAGGCTGTCAAGGTGCTGGGTATTAAAAGTCATCGGGTAGGTCGGGGCACAATGAAAAAGAAAGAGGAAATAAGGCGTCAGAGGGAGAAAAAGGGATTCTGAAAAGACATGGCTGCGTCTAAGTGGTAGGCGAAGCGAAGCAACTAAGCAGGGGTGCCAGACTAAGCAAAACAACCGCCGATGGGAAAAAACACAGGGGGGGGGGGGGGGGCCACAGGAACGGGAAAGCTTGAAACACCAGTGAGGTTTTTTCGTCAAATGTCAAGAAGGGGGACAGGAGGCACGTAGGAAGAGGGCGAGGGGAAAAAACACGAATTGTCGTTACTATTTTCGAGGATCAGAAAGGAGAAAAAAAACGGAAGATTCAATCCGAGAAAGGGGGATGAATTCAGGGATTACAGATGGGGTATACTCATTATCTACACAAAACAAAGCGGCGCGGGCTTGGCAAAACGAACTAGTCGGATCCGACAAGCCACATCACGGGAAAGGAATATATCAGAGTGAGAAAAAAGGAAGTTCAATCGGGGTTTTCGATACAAGATAAATTCGAGGGGGGGTTGGAGGGAATACAAAGCGAGTAGGCCAGGATACCCCGGGTTCGTAAAATAATGATACCCGTGAAAACAAAAGAAGGGGTGGGGGGGGAGTCCACAAAAAAATGCTGCCACCGACCCAAACCGAGCAATGTGTTCTTGATTGCAATTGGAGGGGGAGGGGCCTTGAAGTGGAAAGAGAATCCATATCTTTCTGCATGGGGGCCTCTGGAAGGGGGTGGGGAGGACTCTAGAAGGGGAATCAAGAATTTATATTCTGCCGGGTCATGGGAAAGGGCAAAAAGGGGAGCTCAAAGGCGAAGGGGGGGGGTAACCGGGAAACGCTTTAAAGGGTCCCGACGCACCATGAACAAAAAAAAAACAAAAAAAAAAAACAAAAACCCAGACCGGGTTTTTTACATGGGAGAAGAAGGAGAGAGGCAAATGAAGGGGTGGCGGTCGGGTTTGGATCAACTCGTTGGGTCTTGATCATATTCGGGCAGGGGCGGATAGGAGATCTCTGGACAGCTGTTACACATGTTGGAAAGGTGAAAGGGGGAAGGGGAGGGGGGGGGGGACCTGATTAGTTTTGGGGGGATAGGGCGAACCTCATGATTAGAGGACTCTAAACAGTTCTAGGGGAGAGTACTAGGAAGGAAAAATTACTAACACCAAAATTTTTTTATCCAAGGCTTATGCGAGAGGGTACGCCGAAAAAGGAAAAGCGGAGAGGGGTACGGCAGGAAGAACCAAAACCAGAAACAATTTTGGAGAAAACAATGGGATGAAGGTTTAAGGGGGGGTGGGGGGGGTTGGGGGTGGGGGGGGGGGAAAACCACAAGTGGTCTTGAAGTTCGCTGAAGGTTCCCCGGGAGGACCTGTGTTGTTTGGGGAAATTTCATTCCCAGATGGAAGCCGTTTTTAAGAAAACGGAAATGGGGTGGGGAAGTGGGGGGGAGAGTTGCGGGTGAAACGTGGGTTGTGGTGGGGGGGTTGTGGGGGGGGGGGGGGGAACACTGAAGGGAGAATTAGAGGAAAAAAATACGGGAACCAATTGGGGGAAACATCCTCATGGGAAGGTATGGATTGGCCTGTTGTCGGCGTTAGGAAAAAACCGGCTCCAAAGTTTTTTTTTTGCCCACCCTGGCGTTGGAGAGGGGGGGGAGGTTGTGTGGGGGGGGGGACCTGTTTGTTTGGGTGGGGGTGGGTGTGTCACAACCAAAAAAAAAAGGAAACGGGGGGGGGGGGGTGGGTGAAGGGGTGTTGGTTGGGGGGGGGTGGGGGGGGGGGGGGGGGGGGGGGGGGGGGGGGGGGGGGGGGGGGGGGGGGGTGGGTGGGGGGGGGTTGGGGGGTGGGGGTTTGGGGGGTGTGTGTGGGGTGTGTGGGGGGGGGGGGGGGGGGGGTGTGGTGGGGGGTGGGGTTCTGGAAAATATTGTGCTTTTTTGGGGAATTCGTGGACGAGACGACGGGAGCTGCTTTGAGGTGATGGAGATGAACAGTCGGGGAGGGGCGATAGCTATCTTTTCGGGGTTGGGGGACTAAGAAAGCTTTTTTCTAGGCCAGACTTATAGTCGAAGTACGGAAGGGGCGTGAGTCTAGAAAAGGGGGAGCAAAACAGCGCGCGAGAAGAGACGGGATAACTTACGCAGACAAAGAGAGTCTGGAAAAAAGGAAAGATGTCAAAAAAAAGGGCGGGCAGAATGCATAAAGCCGGCCTTGCGTAAGGCGGTCGGCCGAGAGAAGAAGTGGAAAAAGGAAGAGAAGTCATTCGGAAAAACTCCTGGGTTGGGGGGGGGGGGGGCGGGTTGTCGGATCGGACGAAGGACGAGGGGAGATCAGGCGCAGAGAGGACCAACCATGGGGGTAAACACTGGGGGATTAGTTAGCAGATGCAAAGTCAGATGCTTAGCAGTAAAAAAACGATGAGAGGCGAAGCACAACCCCCCCAAAAAAACACACGACCAAAAAACCACCGGTGGGGGTGGGGGGGGGGCGATTCATAATCGGAAGGAAATAGAAGAACAGTGGGAATGTTAAGGGTGGGAGGGGGGGCGGGAGAGGGGGGTCCACAACGGGGGGGGGGGGGGTCTGGGTGTAAACTGCGTTGGTGGTGGTCATTGAACCATGGGGGGGGGGGGTGGGGCGGGAGATCTGTAAAAAGGTCTGCTGTCGTGGGACTCTGAGCCAGAGAACGCCTATCAAAAAAATCGATTTCTTCTCTTAAATCACTGAATTTCGAAGTTATCAATCCGGAGAAAGTCTAGGGGGATGGGGGACAAAACGGAGTAGAGGCCGAGACGCCGAGAAGGCAAAGAGGGGCGAGGCAGGATCTGGAGAAAGGAGGGGAAAAAACAAACGAGACAGGGTGGCACAGAACACCTGATGAAGGGCGAACCCTTGGTTGAACTATAATCGGGGGGAAATGGGGGACACCGTGAAAAAACACGAGGCGCAAAATACAGGGGGGGAAGAATCACAGAGGGAAGTAACGAAAGTTTGAGGGGGACGGGGGGGAAACAGTGGGGAAAAACACGCAGAGGGGGGGGAAGAAAAAGTGGCGGGTGGGGGAGGGAGAGGAAAAGGAAAGTGGAAAGGGGGGCGGGGGGTGGTGTGGAGTGGAGGGAAACGGGAAAAACCAGTCAGTGGAATATGACACATAGGTGAAACTGGGGGGGTGGAACCGCTGGGGAATCGGGGACTCAAAAAAGAAACACAAAAACCACACAAAAAAAAAAAAAACACCACAATCACCCCCACCAAACCACCCCAACTTAAAAAAAAAAAAAGGGCCCACCACGTAACAAGTGCAAAGTACCCAGTGTGGGGTGTGGTGTTCCACAGGGGTCTCACAGGAAGGGCAGGGGGGGGGGGGGAAAACAGAGTGTGGGTCCAGGACGGAGGGGTTCAAAAGAACACAAACAGGTGGTTGTGGGTGGTGGGTGAGCAAAAGTGTGTGGTGTAGGGTAACTGGGACACCCGCCACACATGCCACCAAGGAGCCGAGCTGGGGAAAAACACTTTGCCTGGGGGGGGGTGGGGTGGGTGGGGTGGGTTGGGTGGGGGGGGTGTAGAAACGAAAAAAAAAAGCCCAGTTGGGAAACTGTTACCACTTGGGTTGTGGTGGGGTAATGAAAGTGTGTGTGCACACTCCAAAAAGGGACGGAAAGGGGTGGTTGTTCTCCCAACGAGTTTGGGGGTCAAAAAACGGGGGTGTGGTTGGGGGGTGTTTTAAAAAAAGGGTGGGACACCACTGGCGTTGAGGAAAAGGGCGAGAGGGGGGGGGGGGGGCACACCGAAGTCAATTATTCATTTGGTGTGTGGGGGAAAAAGATGTGTGGAACATGCGAAAGAGGGGGGGGGGGGGGGGGAGGGGACCCTGGGGGGAAAAGGCGGGCTGGTTGTGGTGTGTGGTTTGTGAGACCACCCAAAAAAAAAAAAGGGTGTGATAGACGGACGTTAAGTTAGATGTAGAGGTAGAAAGTAGCCTATGAGAGAACTGGGGGGGGGCGGCAATAAAATGGGTGAGAAGGGGATCGGGCGGAGCGACATATGCAGGAAAAGATAGCGTGATAGGTATCTATGAAGCTTAATCCAAATGAAGATGGGTCGAAGGGGCAGCCTTCTGCGCGTTGCTTCGCAGGTGCTTTTCCCAGAAAACCTCTATGACCTCTTGGTGAGGCTTCCAAATCGCGTTTAAAGGCAGGGGTGATGGGTGGTGAAAAAAGGGAAAAACAAGGGTTGGGGCCGTGAAGATTAAGAACACTTTCTTGTTAGTCTCTCAGCTCAGATTCCGAGTTGGCGCAAGGGCGGGAGGGGGAAAGAGGGAGACTCTTGTGAACGCAATCCAATGGATCCAGTTCATTTCTTTGCGGCAAAGTAACTTACGTAGCGGCGGACGGTCACCTTTCTGGTGGTCACTCCTTCGAAACGAAGTCCAACGAAGGATCCCACAGGGAGTCGCTCGTGAAAAATGACTCGGGTGCGAGCGCTTTAGAGGGGATAGACTGAAAATCTGCCGACCTACTTCAATAAAAGAAAAACTAACACTCCCGAGTGGGGGGGGATTTAGCGAAAGTCTGACACGCAGACGGATGCACACAGACAGGAACTGAAACACTTACTGGGGTCACTTGAGAGGAACATAAGGGAAATGTAAAAAAAAAGTTGGGAAAGCTTCGTCTCGGGCGGGCACCGTAGAAAGGGAAAAACTGCACAGGCGCGGTCAGGATAGCTTTCTGTCGGGAAAGTTAACAGAGGAACATCCGCTCATAATACACAAGGTTTCTCGTTAACGACAAAAAGGAAAAGAGTATGAAATACCAACGAGGGGCGACCGGAGGTTGGAATGAAATGGGAAAGGGTATCTGACACGGCAGGAAGTTCGGTGTACCGTTCGGAAAGGTGGGACTGTCCCTATCGAGTTACGACGACTTGGAAGACGAAAAAGGAACCGCGTACCGCGGAGAAGTGTACAAAAAAAAAAAAAAAAAAAAAAAAAATAAAAAATTAAAAAAAAAAAGATAACGCAATCCCCATTGCCCTAAAAAAAACTGTAAATCCTCGTGTGTCACATTCGCTTTGATACATGAAGTCATGGTTCATTGACATAAATCGTAAGATATTCCCTGGAAAGAGTGTAAGTTTGGAATAGGAAAATCTCGTAGGAATTGGGAGGTACGAGGAGTTCGGAAGCGGTTCGATAATGGTGGCGCTGTGTTTCGAACCAGGTATGAAATGAGAGAAGAGGTTTTTCTTCTGGGGGGGCTGAGCTGTAGGAAAGAACGAAGCTCAATGAAGGTCAATCCGATGGTAAGGTAACATACGAAAAGGAGTGCAGGGAGGTCACATAAGAAGGATTGCCTGGATGCTTAAGGTTACGTAAACGAGTCGCTGATGCTGAGAAACTGGAACGAAAACACGAGAGTAAATAAGAAAAAAAAGTACTTTGTAAGAAAATTTTCGCGGAGTTCAAAGGTTCTGGCGAGTGATGTGTGGACTGATAGGAAAAAAATTTGTCGCAGTGGACTAAATGCAGTAGGAAACCACGCTTTTATTAGACTAAGGAGCACGTCCGTTTTGGGAAAAGAACTTATACAAGAAGTAAAAACGTCAAGGAAACTTCAGGCTGCTACGTTCATGATAAGAGTCGACTGTATCAGGCCGAAAAGCAAATGCTCACTGTACTCCGTAAGCGATGCGTCGAAGGGGGAAAACTGGGGAAATACTAAATGATTCGTTTAGGGGAGGGGTTATGCTAGGGGTAGAAGAGAGACGTGCTGTAGTAAAACCGGACTGTGAGGGGGAGGAAAAGAATCTCCAACACCTTAAACTAAGTAGTGAATCGTGTGCAGGATCTTGACGGGAGAAATGCGTTGCTCGGCGGTGGTTGAGCGGATATAGGTAAAAGAGCAGGGAAAGAGGAATTGCGGGGCAAGATGGCAAACGGGGACGCGGCAGAGGGGGCAGGGTTGTGGCTGGGGGCCTAAAGCCTTCGGAGAATTTCACCATTTATAGATGTCTATGCATGCATCCATATGGACACTGGGGGGACTGCAGGTAGGGGGGGGGGTCGTCAGAAAAGATATAAAGGAAGCATGTTCCGAATTCACGGAGTCCTACGGTTGGGGGCGAGGGTGGGCGTCTGGTCTGGGGCACTAATGGTCCTGAATCGCTCAGAAGGGAATGTTGTATCCGGGGGGTCTGTCGTCAAACAGATGGGGCGTGTAAACGAAAATGCTAGAGTGGGGGGTACGGAGGGATACAGCGTCTGGGGGGGGTCATACCCTCTATGGTAGACTCTTTTCGTGGGGGGGACTGATAGAAAAAAGAACAAGTAAAAGTCGGAGAACAGCGATGAGGAAGGGCTAGCGAAGTTCAGAAGGAGTGGGACAGGATGCGCTCAAACAGTTAAAGGAGGAAGAAAAGTCGTAGAAAAACGGACAGGCGCCTAGGACACCAAGATAGTCCCTGGAAAAATTGCCGAGTGACTAGCGTTCTGAAAACATGGGCTCAGGCAAAAGGGGGGAAGCCGGCAATAGGAGCCGCGTCTCTCGCGAAAAGAGGGGATCTAGTAAAATTAGTAAAGAAAAACTGAATTGATTGCACTGGAACAAACGGAAAAATGAAGGAGAGGGGGGAGTGGGTCCTCACCACAATCTCTTTTAGTACCCATCTTCAGCTTGGGGAGGAAGGGTTCGATGGTATTGTCGAGAAAAAGATTATGTCAAAGTAGTTCGTATAGTCGAGGGGGCGGAGAACATGAGCGAAAAGGGCCGGGGGGAAAGTCAGCTCATTCAAACGGGCAGGTCCTCGCGTCGGAAAATAAAGGTCGGTTAGGAGGGGTCACCTAAGAAAAGGAGTAAAAAAAGCACAAGAAAAAAAACAACTTAAAAAAAAAAAAATATCAAAGACGGTTTAAAAGTAAAAAATAAAAAAAAAAAAGGCCATATTCAAAAAATACTACAAACACTAGGCCAAATCCGAAAAAATTTTAATAAACATAAAAAAATAGGGGTAAGAGAAGAAAGACTTTCGGCGCGATTCCTAGGTTGGAGCGGGGATAAACGTGGTCCGTGGGATAGGAGAGAATGGCTTCTCCTGAAAAAAAAAGGTAGAGTCACGAAGGAAAGTGGACGCCACAAGGAAGAACCGCGGAAAAAGAATGTATGCACTGTAAAAGGGAGTCGGGCCTAAAGAAAAAAAAAAGCTTCGAGAGTCCCGTTTAACGTCTAGGACGCTCATAAAAAAAAGAACTATCTAAGCAAACGGCAGGACGAGCCGGGGGTAAAAAGGAGAAAAACTTACTTCTCAAAGGGGGTACCTCCGATTCAAGGCCAGGGGTTGAAGAGAGGCTGCGTCATGGACTCCTTGAGATGCGTAAGCCCGAATGGAAGACTCGCAAACGAACAAGGGTGTGGGGGGGTTGCTACAGCTTCGGGAGAAGAATACTGAAAAGTTACTTTCTAAGGGAAGGTAAGGGTTCGTTAAAAGGAGGGCGGGCTGGGGGAACAAGTTGCCTCCTGGAGAGAGAAGCGAAATCTGACAGGGAAAACGAAAGAAGAAGCAGGGGTTTCAGATCTAGAAAGAAGGAAAAACTAGGGAAAGGGTTCCTGATAAGTTCATCAGCCGGAGGGGGGTCAAAAGTCGGTTGAGCAAAATCGACGGAGCAGGAAAAAGGACTCAATGGAAGAGGACGAAGCAAAAAAAAATCGGGGGGATAGTTTGAAAGGAGAATGTATAGTCTCCAAAAGGTTGAAACGGAAAGGGGGACTAAGGAAACGGAACTTCGGGGGAACTGAAAACCGGTCAGGGTAAGAAAGTCGGCGATTGGGCCCTTGTTAGGAGTTTGTGTATAAGGGGACCTCTGACGGAAGGGGGAGAACTTCTCTCATCAGCATAGAAAGGCGCATTAAACGACCTGATGCTTAGAAAGGAGGTGATGGTTCAAGAGGAAAATATCAAAGAAGGGGGGAGCAATGACGAAAGGAGGGTTCAATGAGAAAAAAGGGGGGGGGGGGGAAAGGGTAAAGTCAAAGACGTAAATGCTTTGCGACAGGGAACGTCTCGTGGAAAAATGAAGGATTGATAGAGGGGGGTGGCTGCGGGTTCAAGGGGGGGGAAAACTGAGGTCTACAGCAGCTAGGGTCGGGGAAACCGACGTGCCCCAACGCTGTTGGCAGTCCGCGGGAAATGCGCGGGGAAAATTTGCCTATCCGAAAGGGTCCAGTGAGTTACGGGAGGGGGTCAAGGGGAGCCACTTCAGAAAAAGGGATAGAAAAACAGGTGGGGAGGAGAGATCAGAGAGAGAAACCAAGAAAGTAATCATGGAAAGAGATACTCATTGGACACTGAGATAGAATGGCAAGGGTATCTTCAAACATTAAAGGATAAGGAGTTAACTCCATGACGACTACTAAAGTAAGGGGGGGTCCTCTGAAAAATGTCTATCGGAAGATCGGCTGAGAAAAAAGGAACTCGAGTGAGTCTTGCAAAAAAAAGGGGATCGCCTGGACGTTGTGTAGTAAGAGGGCAGTCGCGCCTACTTCTAAGGTCAGGTGAACTGGTCCATTATAGATAGGGTGAAGTGACTCGAGAAGTATGGAGTTTTGTGTGGAGGGGGAAAAAAAAGTCTACTGAAAACAGCGGGTCGAGATGGGGAAAAGACGCTGATCCAAGGGGGGTTTCATGAAAAAGGCAGTATGGAGAGCGCCCTTATTGGCTTCGAGAGCTGGGAAGGTGGATTGGTTTCTCGCACTAGAGGACACGCTACGTATGTCAGTACTTAGCGGCAAACGAAAGGATCAAAAACGTGAGCTCAGTCTCAACTGAAGGAAACTCTTATCCCTGTTGGCTCGACTAACCCTGGGGTGCTTGGTCTTACTAAAGGGGGAAGGGAGGCCCGAAGAGGGATCATCACGGGACAGCATAGTGTGGAATATAGTCCCCTAAAATGCTCCAAGGGTCAACATCATTTAACGATCTCAAGTCTCGTTAGGGCTCGTGATGTCTATTGGGCTGAAACGCAAATTGGGAAATAACAACAAAAAA
>Ga0179593_1672206_pt1 | contig 11601 bp, 16 predicted proteins | sample CZODoug2_1_08_16_FD_185931 | JGI IMG/M metagenome (GOLD analysis project Ga0179593, IMG submission 185931) | Vadose zone soil fungal communities from Angelo Coast Range Reserve, California, USA - CZODoug2_1_08_16fungal (PacBio error correction) | ecosystem: Environmental > Terrestrial > Soil >...
GGGGAGGGGGGGTGAGGGAGGGGCAATTACTGGAAGAAAAAAAGTCAGGAAACACAGGGACGGCCGCGGGAAGGGATGAAAGGGCCGCGCAAAAGAGATCTGACCATTGAAAGAAGGGAGAGAGGACGTGGTGGAACCAAGAAACCTGTCTGATCCCGGATCAGAGAGGGAGGGGGGAATGGCGAGTTATCGCTACAGAAGAACAATGGAAGCCTACTAGAAAAACTAGGAAGAGCGACCGACCAAGGCGGGCTCCATGTTGAACTGTCTAAGGGAAAAAAAAAAAAAAAAAGATCAAAGTGAGGAAGGAGCTTTAGAGGAAAGAGAGGTGCGGAGGAGGGTCCCTTCGAAGAGAGGAGGCCGAAAAAAAGGGGGCTGTGAAAGAAAAAATTGAAAAAGGCAGACGGAGGGGGAGCCGGCGGAATTCTTACCGAGCGCACCAAAGCGTTAATTCTACTGGGAAAGGCCTGACGGGATCTGGAAGATGGGGGAAGTCGATCAAAGAAAGGAAGGCTATGAGGTCCAAAGAGAGGGGAGGCTTTTCCGTGACTAAAGGGAGGGGTTCTGGAAGGGAAAGATTCAAAAAAATACAGGAGGGGAAAGCGCATCATCTGAAAAGATTCGAAATGAATCGTCCGAATGGGAGCTCTAAGTCTGGAACATATAAGGGCGGACGCGGAAAGACCGAGGGAAGAGCTCCCGAAGACTGTGAGAACTGGGGGGGGGATACCTTTGAGGGGAGAGTAGGTCAAACGCGAAGCTGCCGGCAAACAGAGAAGAGATATCAAAGAACTCAGGACGTCATACATCGCAAAAAAAAACAATAGATGAAACAGGAAAAGGGGGGGGCTTTTCTAATAAAAAAGGATCAGACCAAGCGCTGGGAAAAAGAGTCTAGAGGAAAGGAGGTTTAGAGCACCCTATCTGGCAGCCTTAAAGAAGCGGAAAAGAGGAGCCCCAGAAGATCGATATTGGCAAAAAAGTTCCGAAGGGGAGGGGTAAACCGATCAAAAAAAAAAAGATTCAGCGAACAGATGAAAATTAGTGGCCGAGGAAAGCGGCGCAAGGGAAAAAAGAAGAGAGGGTCTTCGAAGAAAAAAAAGTTGCAAAAGCGGTCTGTGAAAAATAAAAAGATTTAGGGCCTTGGCGGCAGCTTCATGGCGAAAAGGAGCCCGGCTGGAAAGTGTGCGAGGGCCGTCCGAGAAAAAACTCCCGTGAATAGAAGGGATCAACCACGAAGGCGTCCCGATGGCGTCGAAGAAGGTCAGGTCCGCAAAATACATGCAGGAAGGGGAAGTCTTGCTAAAAGAAGAGAAGAAAAACGCCTAACTAGAAAGGAAAGCAATAGGAAATGAAAACAAAAGCAGAAAAGAGCGAGGGGCACGCATGTCGTCTGAGAGAGGAGCGCGAATCGGAAGAAACTTCATAGGCTTCAAAAGGAGGTCGGCAAAAAAAAAAGACCATTGGGCAAAAAAAGAGGGAGAAGACGCCGTAAAAACGGATGGCAAGAAAAATCGGAAAGAAGCCCGTGGGGGAGGTCCTCGGGCCTTTAAGGACACCAGCCCAGCGAACGGAAAAGGGGGAGGGAAAAAGAGGCAAAAAGGTAATTAAAAAGGCGTGCCGGAGGAAGGGAAGAAAGGCAAAAACAAAAAACTGCCGTCGGAGGGGGGGTCTTTGCGGCCGCTCTATCGGCGAAGGGAAAAAAGAGATCTCTCAAAAGAAGAAGATGAGGAAGGGGGGGGAAATTAGCGCAAGCAGGCCGGGGGGGCTGCAAGGGGGAGTAATAAAAAACAACGGCACTCAAAAGGAGAAAGGAAGCGGAACAGGGGGGGGGGAGGAGAATGCGGAAAGAAAAAGGTCCAGGCAGCGGAGTGCGGGCATACAGCCCGCGACCTAAAGGAAAGCAAGAAAAAGGCCCCGAAAAAAGAAAACTAGAAAAAATCGTAGAATCCGGGGGAGGAGGAAAACCACTTCGAGAGAAAAACTATAGGGGGAACAGCTTTACTAGAGAAGGACGATATGAGTCTGCAGGAGAGAGGGCTTTGGAAGAGAAGTGGGAAAGAAATGTCCAAGCTTGCACAAGGAGAGTTGACAAAAGCCCCAAGTGCGCGTGGGGGAACAAGAGACGAGGAGAAAGGAGCTGAGGGAAAAAAACACTGAAAAATACGGGAAGGGCAAGGAAATCCACAGTACGAAGAGCCCCAAAGCGGAGGAGGGGACTGAAAAGGAATTGGAAAAAGGACTCGAGGGGGAACTCTGGCTCTTGAAATAGACACTTCTAAAAACACTGTTCGCGATGGGGTGACTTTCTCAAAGAGGGAGGATCCGTAAGGAAGGGAAGTCAAAAACTCCGGGAAAAGCTCTGCCTACGAGGGAGAAACGAGGAGAGTCGATAGGATTTCTCGGAAGAGAGAAGGGGAAAATCACAATAGGACCAAGAGGGAAAAAAAGGGTCTTATCGCAAGACGGTCACTAAAAAGAAGAAAGCATCTTTTTTATATGGAGGAGGGGGAAGGGGGCGAGGAAAAAGGGGACGGCACTAGGGGATGCGGAGGGCGAAGGGTGACATCCATCTTCGATCTCGGCGAAAAAAGACATCGAAGGAACCGGTCTCGGAAAAAAAGGCGGTAGAGGAGAAATTTGGAGAGGGCCTGGCTAGCTGTAGACGACTTCTAGAACGCCAAAAAGAGGGGATCAGGAGTAAAGCTGGCCGGGAAGTCCAGACAAAAAAGGAAGTCGGGGGAAGTGTGGGATGTCTGAGAAATCGAAAAAAAAGAAAAGGTTCTCGGGTAGGTCCAGACCTCATCTCCTGAAAAAGAAAAGGCCGAGAGGAGCTCCAATGAGGAAGTTTCAAAAAAAGAGGAAGGAATGAAAAATCATAGGGAGGGGGTAGCAGCAACGACAAGAGGCACCCGCTGCGAGGGAGGGATGTCAGAGGAGAAACTGGAGTCAACAAACTCACAACCCCGGGAGCAGGCCGGAAGAGCTTTTTTTCGAAGAACGAAAAAAGCCGCTCAAAGGGTCCAGCCCAAACAGTATTCTCTTAGGCAAAGACGCCATTTAATGGGAAAACCTCAGGGGGAGAAAAAGTCTTGAAAGCCTGACTCTTGGAGTACCAAAGGAATTGGCTTCAAAAACCTTCGAATATACAACGAAAGGAAAAGGGAAATGGCCCAAAAAGAGACATGGAAATATTTAAGATCGGCGAACAATGACGTCTTCAATTTTCATAGAATTGGGAATAAAAAAAGAAAAAACTCTGGTCCTCCGCCGGAGACGAGAACCGCCGGACAAAGAAAATCAAAGGCGTATTCAAAAAAATCGAAGGGAAACTCACAAAGAAAATCTCAAAAAAAGGGGAAAATGATAGGAATCGTGATTTCGACTAGTGCTCCCTTTTCGGATGACGACGCAAAGAGGCGCAGTTGGGAATTTAGAAAAGAAGGGTCTTTCGCGAAAAAGCGCTACCATGCGCCGATCGGGGAAAGTTATCCAGATTCCGGAGGGAAAAAGAAGCGAAAAGTCGATTATAGAAGTGGGGGTAAACTAGAATAGAACTCGGGGGTGGAATTCAGGGAGCCTATGGTCATATAGGCTTGAAAACAGTCGACTCTTACCTGAAAAAAATACTGAAATAAAGCCTCGCAAAAGCGCTCCATTATCAGGCAGCCCCCTAAAAGGGACCCATCTTTATGGAGGCGTTTAAGGGGGAAGGGTTCGGGAAAAAAAAAAAGAGGAAAAAAAACGGAAGGTTAGCGCTCAAGAAACGAAGAAAATTTCGGGATGCATCGCGCCGGCCGGAGGGGGGAAGGAAAGCTTTGAAAAAAAAGGGAAAAGACACAAGAGAAAAAGGCTGTGAAAAAAAAGAATTCGGAAGGGGAATGTTTGCAAAAAAAGCAAGGCGGAGATAAGAATGAATCAAAAAGGAGTGCTGTACGGAGGGAAGGGGACCCAAAAGAAAGGTTAAACGGTAGAAAAAATTCTGGGGAAGGAGAACAGAAGAACACACGTTCGCAGCATAACCGACGCGAAGCATAGAAGAAACGTGCTGCCCAAAGAAAAAAATTGGGAAGATGCTGAAACAAAAAAAAGAGAGGCGACCCGTAAAGAACGAGAGCGCCTGCGGGACTGTGCTCTGGGACCCGACAGGGGGAGATTCAGGCGAATAGAAAAACAGAGAGGGGAAAGCTTTACCAAACCGGATCAGATTCATCGAAAGGAATACTCACAAAAAGAAAAAAGCAGGGGGGGAAAGGTGCGGAAACCCATAAGTCAACGAGAAACCGCTGGAGTGAAGTTCCTTCCCGAGTAAACAAGAAGGGGGAAGATAACGAGGAACCGTCTAAGGAAAAAAGCCGCCAGCGGCGTTGGTGATCCGGTACACAGGACCAGCGCGTCCCAGGAAAAAGGGGGGCTGAAGGAGATTAAAAAAAAGCCGCGACAAGCCTCGAGATGAGGGTGCTTACATCGCCAAGACCAGAGGGGAAGGGGTCGAGGAAGGGGGGGAGAAAAAAATTTCGAGAAAGGCTTACAAGGAGGAAGAAAACACTATTTGTTGAAGCTGTGGTGAAGCAGCAACGTACCCCTTTCCGAGGGATCAAAAAAAACGCGCAAAAAGAGTTGAGGAAAGAAGGGGGGGGGCGTAAAGGATCAGAGTCTACCAGTAGCAGAACGCAATGCAATTGTTTCGGAAAAACTGGAAAAAACATGCACAGCTTCTCCGGAGCGAAAAGAGGAGGAGAAAGCGCCGAAAAGGAAAGGTCAGAGGAGGAATCTTAGCAAAGCATCCGCGGGGAAGAGACGTCATGAAAATAAGGAAATAAGGGTAATGCCGTGTTGGGAGTCTCGTGGCCAAGGGGGAGACGTTCCCCCATCCCAGCCGGGGGGGGGAAAAAGGCAGAAAAGGAGAAGAATTACCCATGGGAGTAGTGTTTTACGACGCGGAAAGGCGATCTACGTATTAGAAATGGCCCCATCGCTAATTTTTGGAGAGACGATCGAAAAAAAAAAAAGGAGAGGGAGGAAAATTAGCGATGTTTCAAGAAAAAACACACAGGCCGAAAAAAAAAGACACCCAGCACTGCATTTCATTCCCGGGACGGGGGGGAAAAAGGGCTTTTTGAGGGGGGGAACACAATAGAAAGATCTGGGGGGCTCGGAAAGGAAGCCTTAAATCAGACAAACAGGCCCGGGAAACAGCGGATATGGGACCGCCTTGGCAGCGGCTGAAAGGGAGGAGAAGAAGTTGAAAGCGGGGAAACCGTAGAAGGGGTCTACGCAGAAAAGAAGATCTCTACTACTGAGGAAAGGATATGCAAAACTGGGGTGGTTTTCATGCCCGCATGGGAAAGGAATGCATTCGCGTCGGCGAGAAAGAGAAAAAAGGAAAGTCTTTGGAGTTTACCGGACAAACGTCAAGGCGAGGGGACGGAGCAAAGACGCGCGGAAGACGGCGGCCACCCCAAAAAGAGGAGGGTTGTGTCGGGAAAAAGGGGACAAAAAAAAGAAGGCTCTGGGGCCGAGGCTTCGATCCTCGGCGTTCGCAAAATTCGGAAGAGAAGAGGAAGGGAAGACTTGAATCTGAGGGCTAAGAAAGTGAAAGTCACCCGGGATCGAAAAGCGGCTTAGAGGCCAAGAGGAACGCCAGAGAAAGAAAAACCTCGAGGGGTCGTCGAAAAAAAAGGATGGGTAGAAAGAATAAGCCTCACATCGAATGCGAGGGAAAAGCTTTGGAGCGAAGAAAAACCCTCAAGGGAGAACTCGGCACAAGTCGGGACTTTTTGCGGAGGCACAGAAGTTATAGGGAGCAGGGGAAAAAGAGTCAGAAGTGCCAACAGCCGAGATTAAAGGGACTGAGAGAAAGGAAAAATCCAAGTATCGGCAAGAAATCACTTCTTTTCGAAAAGATTGTCTGAGATGTCAGAGGAGGTGTCTGATCGATGATGAAAGAGACGCCTAAAGCGATCCAGCAAAAAAACGGTCGCGAAGAAAAAAGAATAGGTGAAGATATTGGAGCAAGATCTTGACACGCAAACGAGCACTAAACAAAAAAGTTTCGTAAAGGAACCAAAAAAAGCATAGGGAGACATTCAGGCGGAAAACAAACAAGGTCGGATAAACTAACATTTCGGAAGGAACGGCGGGTCAGCCTTAAAAGGAAAGGTTCCAAGGGGAAGACCAAAATCCGGGAAACGCGGATGGACGAAGAGGATATACGGAAACAGAAGAGTGTCGGATCAAGCGCGTGACCTCAAAAAACAGAGGTTGTGTCGAAGCTACAATAAAAAAAAAACAAGTCACACGGGAAAGATGGTTCCAGGAAATCAAAGGAGGCTGAAAGCCAAGAAAACCTGATAAAGGAGGACGATGGAAAGGATAAAAGATCTAGAAAAATTGGCAAAGAGGGGGGTCGCTTTCTTGCTCGAGAGGGCACCAGGAAAGAGTCTCGGGGGGAGACTCGAGTCCCTTGGCCGGGTCTCAGGAGTGGAAACCTGCTCTATAGGCGGGGGAAGGGGCAGGAAAAAAAACGACGCGGAAAACGCCGAAGTAACCTTTTGCGAGAGAAAAAAAGGCAAAAAAGGGGGGGGAGGATGACGATCACGAAATAACAACAAGGGTCTGGGAGAAATGAAGGAAGCCTGACGAGCGAAACTGTAAGCTCAGTTGGGAGAGGATTAGAAAAAAGGAAAAAAAATAGGGGTAAGACTCCTTGAGAACATATAAGAAAAGGAGGAAGGGGCGAGCGTGTCAAAAAAGTCACTATGAAACTAGTTGTTGGGACTATCGGAAGCATCCCAAGCCTTTATAAAATTAGAAAAGGGACCGTCCTATAAGGGGAAAAATATTCGAAGAAGCTCAGGGTTGAACTAGCCTCAAGGTACCCATCGGAAGGGCGTGGGGTCAGGGAAGGGTACCCTTCTAACCAAGAGAGGCCGGACGCAAAAGAGGATCTCATCACGAGGATAAAAAAAAGGTGGCTTGTCATAAATCAATCGTGGAAAGTCAGGGGTCAGGGTGGAAAAATGATTGAAAAAGTTCGGGGGGAACAGGTGGGCGGGGTTGGCCAGTGAAAAACCGCGAACGGCAGGCGAAAGAATTGCCAACTCTCTCTCCTGAGGGGGACGGGGAGCAGGGCCGATGGAGACCTTGAGGAAGTCATGAGAGAACAACTGTGAGCGTTTCGTCGAAAAAGAAGGTGCTGGCCTAAAGGAAAATCTACACGTGGAAAAAAAGGGCTAAAGGACAACGAAATCCGAGGGGACGAACCGAGGTCCAAAAGTGGTCATCGATCCAGAGGGGGGGAGTTTAGCGAAGAAGAAATCGAGTAGGTACCAGAGCTCAGAGGGGGCTTTCAGGGTTTCCGCCTAGACCGGGTATGGGGGGATCTAAAAAAGGAGGGCGATCGAAGACAGAGGAAACGCGGCGAGAAGAGGGACCATCAAATGGCCGGCAGAAGAAGGAAAGAACTCTAAATCACAAAGAAATGGTGGTTACCGTTCGGGAAGAAAAGAACAAAAGGAAATCGGAAAAAGGGCGGCAGACGAAGGAGATCAAAGGAAAAAATCCCTTTCCTATCAGAAAGAGAGAGGCGCCCCTCAGCAAAGGAGAAAATCGCGTTGGGGGGGGGGAGGGGGGGGGCAAGGGAAAATTCATGAACTTATGAGAAAGGTTACCGAGAGGAATGGACAAGGGGGAAAGATGAAGCCGGAGGCCGCGATCCAGGAGGAGAGGAGATTCCGAAGGAGCAAACATCTAGAAGGAAAAAATAAGACTGGGGAAGCGAATGCTGCCGAGCGCTTACTGCATCAAAGCGATTTTTGGAGGAGAGGGGGGCCGCCGCTCCGGGGAAGCAAAGAGGATGGCAGACTTCAGGCCGGCAAAGAGCAAATACATGCGGATGGCCTTCGTATAAATGTTCAGAGAAGGAAAGGAATAAAGCGATGCATTCTTGGAAGGAAGGCGGGCAGAAGAGGATCTCCAGAACAAGATCTCCGGGAAGCGAAAAATGCATCGACGGTGTAGCGCAATAAAAAGGACAATCGGGCAAAGTCGTTCGCAGCGCCTTAAAAAAGGAAGAGGAAAAAGATCTCTGAAAGGGTTGAAGGAGCAATACAGGACTTAGAGTGGGAAAAACTGGTTGGGCGGCAGCTCGGGTATGAATATGAGACGGGGGCGTCTTGGTGTGAAAACAAAGAAGAGAGAGGGGAAGGTTAAGGGGAAACCGCTCTAAGTAATTTGAAAAAAAACACAAGGAGGAGGAGGAAAAATTATCGATGGGACCGAAAAACAGTCCACGGTCAAATGGTGAAGAAAATCCAGAAAAAGTTCAGAATCGAGAACTAGATTGGAAAGCGAAAAGTCAATTCATGTATGAAGCGGAAAGGCACGAACCTCCAGATCAAAAAAAAAGGTCCCGGAAACGCAAGAATCTCATGGGAGGAAAGCGCAGGAAACGTGTGGAAAGGGCGAAAAGTCGAGGAGCCGAGAGGGACGAAGAAACGAAGCGACAAAAAGGCGTTGAAGGAGAGGAGGAGAGATGCGGTGGGAACCTCAAAGAAAGAAGCTGGAAAGCTATGCAAGAGTCATCCTCATTCTGGGCCAATTTAGGGGGGTTGACCATCGTGAAAGACAGATGGGGAGAAAAGGGAAGCGGCAACAAAATCTCTGGTGTGAAAAAAGGGGCAGTAAAATGCAAAAAGCTGGCTCGCGCCCTTGAGGGGAGCGCAAGAGGACAGCTTCGGAGAAAAAAAGTCTTGTAACTGCAGGCCTCCGAAAGATCGAGCTCCTTGGAAACGAGGGGGGGAAAAGCCCGAAGAACCGACAAAAGGGAACAGTTTAAGTCGGAAAGGGAAACTTGCAAGGCGGGCCAAAAAGTTGCCTATATCTAGCTCTCAAAGAGCAGGGGCAAGCAATGAGATGCTCTTGGGGGGGGAAAGTGGACTGAGTAAACCTCTCAGATGCACGGCAGTCGGGGGACGATTTCGCGCTTGGGTAAATCGGGCCAAGGGAAAAATAAAAAGGGAATCTATGGGGGGGATTGTGGCACAGAGGATTGCCGGCGCCGGGTCGGCGGGGCTATTGGCGTACGTTGTCCGGGGGGAAAGAAATCTCAAAGCGTTAGATCTATCCCCTACTGGAACCAGTCACACGGAGACTGGAAAGGCGGTGCCGCAGTTTCGAGAAGGGGGAGAAAGAAACAGACTAGACCGGCAAGATTCAACCGGGAAAGAAACGGTCTCGAAGCAATAGGCATCTTTCGGTGTATGAAGGAAGAAAGGGTCAGGAAAAAGAAACCACTCCAAAAAAAAAAAAAGCAAAAAAAAAAATTGTCGCGGGGGGAAAGGAAACACAGGAAAACATCAGGTCTGAAAGAAGTCTTATCAAAAGCAGGTCTACGAAGGACGTCGGCGAGTGGAAGGAAAAATGAACAAGACGTCGACTTTAAGGGGGGGGGAACGGAAAGCACAGATTCCGGCAGGAGATGAGACTGGACACGAGGGGGAGGAGCGTGTTAAAAAAAGATCAGAGGACCTAAGGATCTCAGGAATCGACGGGAAGGAGGAAAGAAGCTAAAGAAAAAAAGACTCACCAAGACTTCGGGACGCACCAGCAAAAGCCGGAAACCCAAAGAATTGGAGCGTCGGCAAGGGGCACAAGGATCAAAGAAGGGGAGGACCAGGAATCTACTCGAGATTGCTCTATAGAGAAACTCGAATAAATCAAAAAAGAAGGAGGGAAGAGGTACCAAAAGATCGTCCCTGAGGGTAGGTAGAGGCCGGGATCATGAAGAGATCAATTCGTCAGGGGGGGAAAAAGAGGAGGGCCGAAAAAGGGAACCATCCTAGAAAGTTTAATCGGGGATCTTCTTGAGAGAAACTGAGAAAAAAAACGATGAAAGAGAAAAAACAACTTGGAGAGAGGAAAGTTTTATCGTACATCGAAGTAAGGTAGTAGCTTTTGGAACGCAAACAGGAATAAAGAAGGACGCGTTCCGGAGATCCGGAAAAATATGCTGACTCAAGGGAAATCTCAAGTCTCAGATCCAGAAAAAAAACAGAAGGATGGATGGTGAAAAAGGTCACTAAAAGAGGGGGGGGGGGGGGAAAAAAAGGATCTTGAAAAAGCAATCGGGCAAGTCAAAATTTTCTCGCGACCGAATAAAGAAGGAAGCCTAGAAAATACCGGAGAGACGGTTGGGATCAGAAAGGAAAAGCCCTGAAAATAGACTAGGGGGGTTGCAGTCCAAAAAGCGAGGCCAAAGACGAAGACGCAGCAAAAAAAAAAAAGGAGAAGTTTCAGGAGTCTGATAGGGGCATCGGGTGAAATCCGGCGAGCCGAAACCAGGTGCAACAAAACCGTAGGGCCCCTTTTTGCAAAAGCCGCCTGCGCAAGAGGGCGGCAAGGCGATTCTGGGAAGGGAGGTTTCATTTCCAAAAAAAAAGAGGCAGGGCTGGAGGAAAGCCTCCCCAATAGAAATCCAAAAACCAAAAACCAACAAAAAAAAAAAAAAAAAAAAAAAAAAAAAAAACACCAAAAAAAAACAAAAAAAAAAAAAAAACACAAAAAAAAAAAAAGAAAAAAAAAAAAAAACCACAAAAAAAAAAAGTGGGGCACACGGCTTAGAAGACAAGGAGACTTAGAAAAGAAAAACATCGGGAACCTAGAAAATTCTAGAGTATCGCCGAGAAAAGGAACAGACAAAAAAAAAAAGGCCCCCCGCCGGAACTAAGGGGAGGAGGTGGGAAAAAAAAGGGGAGAAAAAAGCTCAGAAAAAACTACTCTCGTATGACGACTGAAGCGACAGGGCGCACTGGCTGAATAGACTCCTAAAGAGTCAAGAATGGGAGTTTAAAGGAAAATACGGGGATTGAAAAAGAGAAACAGAAAGAGGCTATGAAGGGAATGTGAGCGAATGCTCCTCGTCCCAGCGCAAAAGGGGCCTGAAGCACAGGAAAAAGCGAGGACAGCGCGCGCTCAAAGGAGGTAGGGGATAAGGGGGGAGATGAAAGATATGGAAACCTCTCGAACATTCTTCGAGGTCGCAAAACATAAAGCGGCCGCCGTAAGGAGAAAATTGTGCTCCGCCCAGGGCGGTTCCAGTCAGAAGGAAGGGAAAAAAAAATTGAAGGCCAGCGAAAGTCACAGAATGTGCTAAGTAAATGAGGGTGCCGGTGCGCGAAGGAAGAAAGAGAGAGATGGGAAGCTCAAAGAAAGGGGGAACTTCCAAAGAAAGAATGCCTTTTAGGGAAAAAGAATCTTGCAAGCCACGTCTCAGGGTTCTTCCGCCATAAAACGCACCATAAAAAGACAAAAGGGGAAGTAAGGAGGGAGCGCAGAAAAAGAGTCGACGACTTCAAAAAAAAAAAAGGGTAAGGAGAAAAGGAAGACGCTAAAGGAAAAGCTCATCGCAGGGGGAGTTAAATGCGCAGGGAATGATAAAGGGAACTTGGGGAAATGTAAGAACCCATCCCATCTAAACAGAGGGGTGAGTTACACATCTCAAGGGGAAGGACGCTCTCAGAGGGGCGGGAAGGTTCGTGCAAGGCACGTCTCAGGGGAGAGGGGGGGATTGGGGGCAAAAAAACAGCGCTCAAACCTCTG
>Ga0179593_1292959_pt1 | contig 11600 bp, 16 predicted proteins | sample CZODoug2_1_08_16_FD_185931 | JGI IMG/M metagenome (GOLD analysis project Ga0179593, IMG submission 185931) | Vadose zone soil fungal communities from Angelo Coast Range Reserve, California, USA - CZODoug2_1_08_16fungal (PacBio error correction) | ecosystem: Environmental > Terrestrial > Soil >...
ACCATAATTGGGAGAAAGGACAGCAAGAACGGCTGGGAAAAAAGTTGTGTCCGGGGGGCCGCGGGACAAACGAACGCGAGAAACGATACAGGGGGGGGGTAAGGGGACCTATATCCGGAAACTTGGGAAGGGACGAAGTGGCCTGCAGTATATACAAAAAAAAGAGTCCAGAGTGGGGGGAGGGGAGTCATCTGCGAAAAAGGAAAAAAGACGCTTCTAAAAAGTGGGTGGGGGGTCCATCTTATTCGAGTCCGAAAATAAAGAAAAACCCAACTGTTGGGGGAAACAGGACCTGAGCAGATTGCGTTTAGAGTGGGAAAAGGTGTCCTTAGGGCAGAAAAAACTGATAATGAAGGTGGGGGTGCGACCGGTAGTTTGGGGCTTGAGAAATCTTCTAGTTCTAACAAAAGGGGAAAAGAAAGAAGAGAATCGTAGGGGCGCCCATGGGAAACATCCTTTTTGAGAGCGGAAAAAAAGATGACTTTCTAAGTAGGGGAGGGGGGAGAAGGGAATGGGTCTTCCAAAAGAGCCCTCAAAACACTGCAAACTGGCGACCCAGGAGCCTAAGTTTCCCAAATCAAGGGGGGGGGGGGAGCGGCCAGTTAAGGACTGACAGAAATCTCCAAGCCACTCGACAAAAAAGAGAAAACACACAACAACGGTGAGGGTGAAAATATATATAGGATTTCGTTCCGGTCTGGGTATCCTCTGGGCAAAAACAAAAAACCACAGTAAAAGGGAGGTCTCGATGAAAAAGAGTCCTCTGGTGTTAGGATCGCAACGTAGGTCCAGGAGTCGAGAAAGACAACCTCTGAGGGGCACTGTGGGAAAAGACGGGGGGGGGGGGGGGGGGGGGGGGGGGGGGGGGGGGGGGGGGGGGGGGGGGGGGGGGGGGGGGGGGGGGGGGGGGGGGGGGGGGGGGGGGGGGAGGGGGTGGGGGGGGGGGGGGGGGGGGGGGGGGGGGGGGGGGGGGGTGGGGGGCGGGGGGGGGGGGGGGGGGGGGTGGGGGGGGGGGGGGGGGGGGGGGGGGGGGGGGGGGACAACCGATTTAACACAATTCCCAGGAACAACCGATCCTCCCGCTTGTGTAATCCTTCCAAGCAGCAAAACCACTCCCACCTTCAAACCGGAAGAATTCAAGAATAGGAAGGCCGACAAAACTCCTATGGCTTGAAGGGGGGGGGGGGCGACGGGGGAACGTCCTTGGGTTAAGAATACATTACTGGATCACTAAAAAAGTGGACTGTTCACAGAAAGAAGGGGACCGAGCACTCAGGAAACGGAACATCGAGGGGTTGCCGGAAAAACTGGACTAGGGGGGAAAAAAAAAAACATGACTCCAAGTCCTCGTCGACAAAACAAGGCCGTTCGCCAAGGGGACCCGGAAGGGAAAGAAGAGAAACGTCGTGCCTCCCCTGAACAACTGGAGATAGTGACTGGTCGGGCCAGGAAACCATAGGAATGGCGGTTTGCGGGAAGAGGGGAATTATCCTTAGATGGCTTAGAAAAAGTGCAAACTGAAGTGGAAATTACTGCTGGAAAAAACTATTCGGGAAAAAAAGGACAACCTTAGTCATAGGGGACCGCCATCACCGGAGGTCTGAGGGACAAATCATTTTTTCCCAAAAAAAAAAACCAAAAATGGACGACTTCGTCAAAGGCCGTCAAGGAACTTCCAGAGACTCACTAGAAAACCTCAAATTAATGGACTTGTGAGACTAGTCTACAGATTTCAAAATCACAAGGATGCCCGGGCCAACTCGTGCTACTACCAGAAAAAAATAAAAGGTAAAAGAAAATCAAACAGTTTTCGGGCGTCTCCCGGAGAGAACCAACCGAATAAAAAGCACATTCCCCTGCTGAACGTGAAGGGACAAAAAGAAGCGAAGCTCCATGGGGCTCCGAAAAAGCTTGTCCAGGAATCCGCGATAAATGATCGGCGACCGAAAAAAAATGTCCGCAGAACAAATGTGCTAGGGGCTCGGCCGGGGGTCACGAGAAGACGAAATCATGTGAGGAGAGTAAAAACTTTTCGACAGAAGGGAATCGGTGTACTGGGGATTCTGGGGGCCGTACGGCTACCAAAAATCAGAATGAGGGGGGGGGTGGGGAGGGAACAAAACTCTGCAATACAGAAAAGAACCAAATCCTTACAGGAGGTCAAACGGGCTACGCTGCCCATCTCCAGGATAAAAGCAGGGCGGCCGCGGGGGCGTCGAAAAAGACAATACGAGAAAAGCAGCCGGCCGCAGTGCGGGAAAAGGTTCGCGAAAAGAAGTGCCCGGGGAAGGGTCCTAGAACGTGGCAGCTTCCCAGGTAAACGATCCAAATTCTTAAAAAAGCCTGAAGGGCGGGGGGGGACAAAAGTTTGATACCTAGAGGAAAAGAAAGGTGTCCTCTCAAAACTCCCTCCCGATGAAGAAGGACAGGAGGGGGAAAAAAAGGGGGTTATAAGGGGGGGGGGAAAAGCAGAGAAGTCCTTGATCTTCGACGTGGGCGGGATACATGAGATACCCGATTCGGGAAAGTGAATCCAAAACACAAGATTGGAAAAAGATCTTTCGGAAATCTTCATGGGAAGCATACATTGAACCATCCCTAGTACTGCCTCCCGTATAAATCTACCTCCCAGAAAAAAGCCATCCACCTTAGGGGGGGTCTTCAGAAAGGGGGGAGTCACGGAGATCGCCTTAAAGTATAATATAATTGATCGCCAGGAACAAGAAATGTTAAACGGGGGGGCGGGAAAAACCCCAAGAAAAGCGCGCTAAAAAAACCGGATCTCATCGTTCCCGAGATTATAGACATCTCAAAACCACAAGGAGAAAAATATCTCGGGGAAAAACTGGGGATTACGCTTTCCTAAGCAGCGGGGTTCCAAAAAAACCCGATTCTTCCGTATTTGGACGCGCACGGTCCCGAGGAATCGTCACGAAAAAGAAAAAGAACAGATGGGATTGTTCGTTCAACCTAGAAAAAAAGGGGAGATCCTGCTCTGCGGAGAAAATGAAAAAGGTGACTCCCGTTACCCAGGCGAGCGGCTAGATCACGTGTCTAAATCGGAAACTGGTGTGGATGTACATAAAATCACGGCATTTTATGAAAAAGTCACTTCACGCAAAACACGAAAGAGAAATAAAAAAAAAGTCAAAAAATCCATTTGCTCCCCGCTCTCCCACAGATCTAGGGCCAAACGGAGCAATCGAAGCGTGCGGAGGATCTACCAAAAAAAAATAGTCCGTCATAAGCGCCAGGAAATTCGGGGTGGGGAGACGGTCTACAGGGACGTGAAAAAGGCTAGCCCGAACTGGGCAAGGGAATTTGCACGCGAAAGTCTCGAAGGGGCAGGGCGTGGAGGCCCAAAACATCAAGAAAGGGGCGGAAGGAACAGAAGGATAAGCCCCCGCCCACGGGAGTCATCGCCGCGGATTAAACTGAGAATAACCAGTGGGGTCCTGGGTTGAAAACGGGGGGAAAGTAATGGTTAAGCCTGCAGTGGAAACCGAAGACCCATTCTGCGCGTCGAACTGCCAAGGGGGAAAAAATAACAGAACCGAGCGAGGCGAGAGGAATCGTCCCAATGGAGAGGACTTTGTTGGGCCACCGAGGAGACAGAAAAAACACAGGATAGTGGAGGACCGCCGCCAGGGGGCACCTTCAAGCTAGCGGAGGGTAAACGAAAAAAAAACCTTTTACACCGCCAGTGAGGTGACTTTGAAAGTACTGTCCCACTTGAAAAAAAGGGGTGAGGCGGGTAGCTTGGGCGGGGGGGGAAAAAAAAGGTAAAAAACTCCCCACACACACCAATGGAGTGGGGGGGGAAGGAGGTTGGGATTTCAAAAAAAAAAAAAAGCGGACCGTGAACGTCTGAGACAGGGTCGGGCCGTCGTAGACCAGACGGCCCGAGGGGGGGGAGCATGCGTGCAGGAAGGGCCTATTAAAAAAGGAGGAAAGAGAAGATGTGTGGAACTCGCGGAGCCGACGGGGATGGCCGGGAGGGAGGACGACATGGTCGATCCCGGGATGGGAAAAGAAGAGGGAAAAAGGAGGGAGAACGGGCAAGGGGGGGGGGCACGAGCCTACACCCAAAATAACCAGACAAAAAAAAAAAAGGACTTCCTATCATTTAACGGGAAATAAAAAGGCAGTTTCGAAGGGTTGGGTTAGACTCCGACCAAACGAAGGAGGGGCTCGGGTCTAGATGAAAAACTCGGCGGTCGTTAAAAAAAAACGCGAATTGATCGCCCTCTTACAAGAGAGAAAATCGAAAAAGAGAACAAGATCGTGGAGGATCTGCTTACCGAAACGTGATCTTCTGTTGGGGGGGCCACGTCCACAACATAAACAAAGAAAACACGTGTTGGAAACAGGAGCACGAAGAGCACCCCACACCGTCCAGAAAGGGAGCCAGGTGTATATAGGGAAAGGGGGCGCCTCCCTAGTGGGGCGCCGGGGTCTTGGGGGGTCTTTAGCAGGACGAGTGGGGACTGATGGCGCGAATTTTGGGAGAAGGGTGGAACTCTACAAAATCTGGGGAGGATCTCGGTCGAGGATGAAGGGGATAGGAGGAATAACATATCTTCCAAAAAAAAAGGGAAAGCGCACCGCCCGACCGAAACGGGAAACCGAGGCGCCTGGGGTCAAAACGCTTTCGGGACATCTCGGAAAATCAACAAAACAAAGAGGGATGAAAAAGAGAAGAGGGGGTCTCAACGCCTCAAAAAGGAACGCGGAGTGTCAGGGCACAGTGAGGGTCGGCAGACAAGAAAAAGGGTCGTCTGGTTAAGAGGGGGAGCCGCTTCGGGGGGAGACCTAATAGGGTGGGGGGGGCGGGTGGGGGGACGGGGGGGGGGAGGCAATGGGAAGATAAATGCAAGTACGGTGGAGGATTGAGGTACCAAATTTGTTGGAAGGGGGGGACAACCTCATTCATCAGGGGGTTGAAAAACTAACCCAATTCTCCAAGTAAAACCGGACAAGTCATATCAATGGGGAGGACAGACCGAACAAGAAATAAAAAGGGGAAAAAAGGAGGGCGGGGGGCTTACTTTTGGGAACTCTTTCGGCGGATCGCTAATGTGGATCTTTCAGGACTAAGGGTAAATAACTTCACGTCTCGGGGAAAAGAAGGACAGAGAGACGTGTCACGTAGAGTCGGCTTTGTTACAGGCGATCTCAAAGGCCTCTAGTACCTGAGACAAAAGGGGAAAAAAGAAACGATATGGTCTGTAGCCACTTTTCGGACGAGGCATCGGAAAAAGAAAAAAGCAAACATACCCCGAACGAGAGGAAATGATGTCCCTTTCATAGGAGGGGGCAAAAAGAAAATACGGGCGTCGGTTGTATATGAGAGACCTTGCCCATTGAAAAAGGACAAGTGGCGGCTGGAGGTGGGGACCATACGAGGAAAACAATTCTGCACATAAGACCCAGGAATGGGGGGGTCTCGTTTGAAAAAAGAAAAGAGCGAGTGGGAAAAAGGGGGAAAGGGGAATCAATGCACGAAGGCTAGAAAAAGCCGGGCGAACAAAACCTCGGTGACAAAACTAAAGTTCGACCCGCATCCGGAAAAGGGGGAAAAAAAGAACGTCTGTCCGCGGGGAGACTAAGACACCCCCGAAAAGATCCTTGTGTTAAAGGGGGTCAAGGGGAGGCAAACCCGACGCACGTCAACTGAAAAAAAAAGGAAAAAAAGAAAAAGGGCGGACTGCAAGAAGCAGGAAATCCAAGAAAGGCACTAAGAAGGGGTAGGACTAGCCGCGAAAAAGGAAAATCACTGACAGGGCGGAACTGTCAAAGAACATGGCCGCAGCGTCGACGACGACAACAGCCAATGACGAGCGGGAGGGGGGACGCTTTCGCAGAACGCAAAAACGGGGTTAGGGAAGGGACGGGCCGGGCTGGGACGAAAAAGAAGGGTAGGAACTCCGCTGAAAATGGAAAAAAAATCGACCCACCAAGATACTCCTTCAAAAAAGGCTCGAATGAAAGCGCAAGCGGCAAAACGGAAATCAAGGGGGGGTGCCGGGAGGGGGGGGAGGTCTTGAAAAAAAAAAAAAGGAGGGGCAAGATAAATTTCTTCAAGGCGCGGGCCGACATCTCAAGAAGGGAAAAAAGGCCAAAAGGGCAATGGGGATGGCCTAACCGCTCGTCGCAAGGACAGGGGTAACTGCCGAATCCAGCGTCGACGAGGGTCTTGCAAAAGCACAAAGTGTAGGAAAACGAACGGAGGGAAAAACAAAAGGAGCACTCAGAGGACCTAACGATGAGCTGAAAGGGGAAAAAAGGAAGGAAAAACCATTGAGTGGGGGGGGCGGAACGGATGAGTCCTTCTCAATCTGTTGGGGGAGGGGGGGGGAGACGCTAAAAAAAAAAAGCAGAGGGGGTCGCGGGGGAAAACTAAAAAGATGCCCGGAGAGCCCTTTAACGGAGACAGCCCAAGGGTGTAAAAAATTGATCGGGCGCGGCGGGGAGCACGGAAAAAAAAAAAGAAACCCCAGCGAGAAGCAGAAAACACGGGGGTTCCGCAGGTGAAAATGTCGTGTGGGAGGGGGGCCAAAAAAAAGTCGGGGGGGCTTAATAAAAAATCCAAGCGCCACAGGTAAGAATGGGGTGCTGGGGGGGGGGAAAAAAAAAAAATCCGCTGCAAAAGAGGGAAACTGGGCCGGCAAGGCTCAAAAACAACAACTAGGAGGAGGAGAAGGTAAAAAAGATGAAAAATCGGCGGGGCACCAGGCCCCCCACACAGCTTGGCTACCGGCGCTGGTTCACCACGGGGAACCATCAGCATTCAGGGTGTTGTGGGGGGGGGGGGGGGGGGGGGGGGGGTTGGGGGGTTGGGATAGAAAAGGACGCTAGACTCCTCAAATGGACAACCTGAGGAGAACCCTCAGGGTGTACTGGGTGAACTTGTTGCTCGGGGGGGGGGGGGGGAAGGCGCTCAAAAGGGGGAACTAGATCGCAGAAAAAAAACAATGAACAAAGCGATGCGAGCACTGGTAAAGGAAATCGTAACGAAAGGATCAAAGAAACCCGATAGGGATGGCCACAGGTTTGAAAAGGCCACCCAAAATAGGCAAAATCCATGAAGGAAGTGCTCACAACTTAGGAAATAACCAGGGAGTGAGATCTTATCTCAGGGCTGCTGTCCAGGGAAAAGGAAGTTCTCCCACGAAGAGGTTGAAACCAGGAAAAAAAGGAGAAAAAAGAAAACCCAGTCGGAACCTCTAACTTTCCTTCTGGAACATTGAAATTAGAACGAGGGCCATTCCTCCAAAGCCGGACTCTGCAGGGTTGGTCTTAGACGGATCCAACTCGGACAGAAAATGAATTAAAAAAATTCACCGGCACTCAGAACTGCGGAAACGGCCTTAGAAAGGGGGCGACGCGAGAGGCAGGCGTCCGCGGGTCTCTCGCTGGGGCGGGGGCAAGGGGGTGAACAAAAAAAGCAGCAGGGCTGGGGAAAAAAAAGGAACCTACCGCCGAACATGGTACGAATCTCGTGACAAAAGGATCGTCGACAAAGAAAAAGTTATCGGGAGTGGTCGTCTCCTGGGACCAAAGCCTACAATCTCCAGAGTGAACGACGAACCGGATACCCTGGGGTACTTAGAAGGGACCCGAAAGGTCGAGGAAAGGGGCTCGGGAGAAAGAGGAATGGTAAAAAAAAAAAAGAACAGCCCGGGTTGCAATCAAAAGCAAAGGTTTCTAAAAGGATCACGGGTTGAGTAGGGGGGGCTCAACAGAAAACAGGGGGGGATTCGGGGGTAAGGGGGGTTGGAAAGAGGCGTCTTGGGGGATCAAAAAAAATGGTCGGGGGGGGGGAGGGGAAGACCGAGACTGCCGGGGTTTTGCTGCCAAAAAGGTGCATCGCCGGGAGGCGATGAAGGGAAGCTTCCCGAGTGTCGGGGGTGGAAACAAAAAAGAGGGGGGGGAAAAAAAAAAAACGACGCCAGCTTGGGGGCGGTCGATTGAGACATGGGGGTCCCCCGTCAAAAAAAGAGGGGGCGGGCAACAGCACATCGGAACTGTGGGGGCGAAAGGGTGCAACGTGGGGAGGAGGCCTCCTGCAAAAAAGATAATCCTGAAAAGGAAGAGGTGCCATCCGTGGAAAAGGACCTCCAAACTCTGTCGTCTTGGGGGTCGGAAGGTCAGTTGGGGGGGAAAAGGGAAAGAAAACCCCATGCAAGCTCTACTGGACACAATGGGGGGGGGTGGGATTTCCTGGAAGGCCTAGACCCCCCGGGGTATATGAAAAAAAAAAGTATCACATTCGGAGAGCTCGAAACCGACGACGTTCGTAAAAGGATAGGGGGGATCTGGGTCCTGGATGCAGGAAGGGAACAAGGGGGTCTGAAACGCATCACGGAAGCGCACCCAATCAAAAAAAACATGAAGAACGGACAGAATTGAGCAAGTTTAAAAAGGGGTAAACTTACGGGCATCCGATATGGAGGGGACGAAGGTTCTTGTAGGGGGGGGGGGGTAGAAAGAAAGAAGGCGAAGTCGTGGGGGGGAGAAAAAAAATGGCAAAAAAAGGGTTCATCATGTGGTCAAGACAAAGCTCACCCAAACGATCTCAGAAAGGGGGGTCGAGCAGGGTGCGACTATGAAGTTGAAACATAGCCCTAAGAACCCTACCAAAAAACTACGGGAACCAGGTCCGGCTCACTGGGGGGGGGCCGTTTCTCTAAAGGAAATATCAACAAAAACGGGAAGATGAAAATATAAGCGGACACTTTCCTGCCCCGGAACAGTGTAGCCAAGGGGGTCCGTGGTATTAAAGAAGGGGCTCCCAGGCCCACCTTGGACAAGAGGGGGGTGAAGCTTGGATCGAAACTCCTAGGCTCACGAAGACCGTGTTCCTGAAGGGAGGCAAGGTCGAGGAAAAACCAAACAAATGGGGGAAACATGGCTCGGAAAGGAAAAAAAACTGTGTCCAACAGGGACCTCAGATTCACCGCACCGAAAACCTGTCAATGGACTGAAGGACGCAAAAAAGGAACAAAGGGAACTGCAAAAACTTTGAGAGGACTGCCTACGGGGGGGAAGCGAAAGGGACCTGTAAAAAAAGGAAACAGGACGTGGATGGGGCCTACGCCTTAGAGGGGCAAAAGAGAGACAACGATCGGTGTGGGGAACGAAGCAGGGGGCTAAGGAGCAAAAAAGATCACGCGCCCATCGAGGAAGGCGAAAAGCCCAATCAATAAGGGGGGGGGGGTGACGTGAAAAAAAAAATCGCCAAAACGAACAACTAATCTTTTCGGGGAACACTAAAAGAAAAAAAAGCTAAAAACGCTATAGGGGGGGGGGAAAGGGATGACCAGGGGGGCGCGGATAAGGCGTATTTGACTAGTCTCCCGGGTCAGGTTGACCCAAAGGGGGCCGCAGTAAAACTGGCTGGGTGACAATAAAGGGGACGAAAAAAAGTCGTCAAAAGATGAAAGGCGGGTCGGTTTAAACAACTTAGCTTGGACTACGGAGGGAGGTCCGCCCGACATCTGATCGAAAACGCACAAAAACCTATGGGGAAAAAAAGGGACTCAATTGAAAAGACCTACTCAAAAAATTTCACTGGAGAAAACCAGAAAGTCGGAACAAGTTCGACTACCACCAAAATATCTAACCCCCGGAAGAGGAAGGAAAATTGTAGGGTACCGTGCTCGGAAGGGGAGGGCGAAAAAACCCACCTCTAAAAAAGCACCTCCCCTGACTCAATCAGGGGACTGGGGAAACAAAGGGGAGAAAAAACCACCACGGAAAAAGGAACTGTGGTCCAAGATCTAGCCGCAGGACGGATAAAGGGGAGCACTTAACCCGGGCAGAGGTTATCTGAGTTGGAGGAAAAAAGACATCAGGGGGAAAGCAACCTAATGGGTCATGAGCGCGTGCACAAATTCCGCTCTAATTAAGTTCTGTCAAGGAGGGGGGGGGTCTAATCCAGAAGATGCGTTGCTTAAAAGTTGGCACTTCATGGAAAACCGACCCACTGCGTGGCCCCTGTACTGGGAGGTTCGTTCGAAATCCAAAAGGGGTCAGCTCTCTTCCAACGAAAAGGAAACGGAATACACTAGACGGAGTTTGCTCGGGAAGGGGAACTACTGAAGAAAACGGGGACTGCAATGTGTTCCTCGTGGGTGATAAAACTATCTACAAAGTAAAAGCGCTGGTAAAAAAGTATGGAAAGGGGAATAAAATCCTTGTCTCCTGAAAAGGGGCCCGAAGAAAAACAAATTCGACGAGCTACTCCCGGGGACAAAACGTTTTGTGTTACTACGAATGGAAGAGGGAATCAATCGCCGGCTGCCCTGAAAAAAAAAAAAGGAGACCGATTCCGGAAACGCCATGGGGGAGGTTGTAGAACCAGACTGGAGTCATTGATCACTGTCGGGGGAGGAAAAAAGGGGGCACGTTAATCCTAAACGGAAAGATAAAACCATTCAAACTGGGGATGGGGTCTCTAAAGTCACCTAAAATAAGTTTCAAGCAAGGGGGAGTCTCCATGGAAAGCTCAACCGGTGGGTGGGGGTGGGGTTGGTTTGGGGGTCCCAAACTGGTTGCTGGCGTGATTGGGAAGAAGGTAATCGACTTAAAAAACGCTTGGGGAAAGACGCGAAAACTCCCGAAAGCACAAATCGCGTTTGAAAAAAAAAAGAAAGGTGGGGGAAATTCGGGGGAATGGCCGAATCGGCTGAAGGGGGTCCAAGGGCGGATGTCCGGTGGGGGTTCTGGTGGGGAAAACGGAGCTACGGGGGAAAAACCGCGCCTGGGCCCATCCTGAAAAAACTGAAGAAGACGAGAAAAAAAACACAACGGTAATGAAAGGAAAGAGAGTCATGGGTAGAACCGCGAAAAACGCTGCGCGCCCGATCAGGTTTCCACCGAACCCATAAAAAAAAGGAAATTCAAGGGGACGCCTGTCAGTAATCCGGGGGATGCGGCCACGCGATCACGATCCCATGATGAGGACCCTCAGGGGGGGGGCTGGATGGAAACACAGGAGGCAAAGAAGCGCGGCTTCTGTCGGGGAAAGAAAAAGGCATCCCTAAACACGGGGCCAGGGCAGGAGATGATCAAGTCTTCCGTAAAAAAAAAGAGGGGGGAAGGGGAAGGGTGACTCGCTACGAAAGAAAGACTTACTGGGAGAGCCTTGGGTGTCTGCTGAAAAAGGCACTAAAGGGGGATTCAGACTAAAAAAAAAGTGGCGCCCGGGATCTTCTAACCACACCCATCAAAAAGAGGGGAAACCAAGAGTAGAGAAGAGGACAGACGCGGCGAATTAGACTAAAAAGAAATCGTTGAAAGAACGCTCAACAGCCACATCCGGAGTACTACGGCTTCGGAGCAGTAGGGGAGGGGAGGGAGGACAAGCTCGTCCATCCGTACTTCGAACAAAAAGGGGGGGGGCGAACTAGAAAACGTCTCTACTCCCAAAAAGAACATAGCACGTTGGAGCACCGAAAAAAAAAAAAAAAAAGCAGTCAAGGGGGGGCCGGACGAGAATAAAAAAAGGAGTTAATCTTGAGACTGGAAACCACGGGGGGCGTTCACTTGTAAAAAAAAAAGGGGGGAACGTTTGTCCAGGCGGGGGGGTTAGGGTC
>Ga0179593_1303125_pt1 | contig 11600 bp, 9 predicted proteins | sample CZODoug2_1_08_16_FD_185931 | JGI IMG/M metagenome (GOLD analysis project Ga0179593, IMG submission 185931) | Vadose zone soil fungal communities from Angelo Coast Range Reserve, California, USA - CZODoug2_1_08_16fungal (PacBio error correction) | ecosystem: Environmental > Terrestrial > Soil >...
GAAAAAAAAAGGGGAAACTTTGGGTATGACAACAAACCTTTTTTTGGTAAAAAAAAACAAAGGGGGAGGAGAGTCAACGAATGGAAAAGGGCCCCTTTGCCCGGGTTCCAGACGGGACTCCCCAAACACTACCGCCGAACCGGGGGGGGGAAAAGGGGAAGGAAACGGTTGGCTGGCAAAAAAAAAGGAATTAAAAAGATAGTCACTGAGGCGACGCCAGTGCTTCAAAAAGTAGGGGTGTGGTTTTAAGACCCCAGTGGGGGACTGGGAAAAACCAGTCACGTGGGGGAGAGTTTGGGAACCCCCCCATGTCAAAAAGAAAACAACAAAAATTAAGAACCAGCGGTGTGACCCCCCCCCAGACTATGGGGGAGGCCAAGTTAGGCTGGGCGAAATCAGGGCGTCAGATTTATCCAATCCGTTTAACATGGGAAGTCGTCGCAACGGGGAAGAGAGGCATGGGTGAAGCAGCCAAAGAACGGGTCCCGGGGGTCCCCTAAGCCAGGGGAGTTCAGGCAGGAATCTCCGCAATTCTGTGGACAAGGGGTTCAGAGAAAAGGGGGGGTAGCCCATTTCCCCTCGATAGGGACCAGGTAAGGATGAAAAGACCAACCCCAACTTGGGGGCCGTCAACCACCGTTTTGACAAGAGCAAGGTAAGTGGACGCGGAGAAGGGGGAGTGTTGGGGGGTGCCCCCCCAACTCGGAAGGCAACGTTTTGCCCAGTGTGGCGCGGAGGACGGATCAAACGACAGTGGCTTAGACTACTTCAAACAACCCCAACTAAGTTGGCAGAGGTTGTAAAAACTCTTTGAAGGAAAAGAATTTGGGAAATTCTTTGCTCTTCTTGCGGCTAAAAAAACACAAATGATGTGGTCGGGTTTTGTTACGTCTTTCACAGGGGGTAATTCTCTCCCAACATTAAAAAGCGAAAATTTATCTGGGGAATTATTCAAGGGCAACTTCACCAGGTGGGTGGACTGTTCCCCACGGAGGGGGAAGGAAAAACGGTTAAAATAAGACGCCTTTTCTTCAGGTCGAACTAGATTAGGAAAGAAGGTGATCCAAAAGGGCCACTCGCAGCTTTTGTTGACAAGTAAAAGCCACGCCCCCCTCTCCCACTCCCTGGGGGGAAAACTCGCCACGAATTGTCTTTCGAATGTCTGGCCAGACTTATGGACCCCTAACCTCAGCATTTTTTTTTCCAATGGCTTCTGGCCAAACCCTGTACTCCCGCCTGCCCCCCCAAAAATTGCGTTGACCTCCTGGTTTCAAACCTTTGATTATTTTTGGGGATGATGGACGTGAAAAGGGGTACCGATGGAACCGGACCTAAAGGAATCCCACTTTGGCTTAGGAAAGGTCGTGTTTGGATTGTGTTGTGTTGTCCCCGGGACCCATGATACCTGGGGAAATTTCAAATTAGTAATTCCAATGAAACCGGTCCTCCCGTGAGTTCAGTTTTTCCACATGGTAGTTTACTCCACGTTACTGTCCGCTTGCCAATCATAAGGAAATTTGATAGCTTAAAACCATGGTGGATGGTCTATAACCCCCCCCCAGTGAACTGGAAGGGTGGCTCATTTTGTGCACAGTGCCAAAACTCCCTGTCAGTGGAACATGTAAAGGGTCAACAACGTAACCAAACCCTTTCTCAAACGTGGGGAGGCAACATGGAGCGAACTGGCGGAACGTTTTGGTTTTGGCGATGGGTCCTACCGGGGAAGGAAAAGAGAGCATGGGGACAACAGGCAAAGGGAAGAAAGCGGATATGGACAACCTTGTGTTGTTGCCAAGGGAAGAGACTGCAAAAAAACGTCCAAAAGGCGTGGACACCGAAACACCAAAAACAAATCTGGGGGGGCACGGATACTCCAAAAAAAAGGGTGACTGCCTTTGTGGTTTTTCCGGGAATACGAAGAAAACGGCTGTAAAACCGTATCGTCAAAAACTCCTCCTGAACTTGTGAAAGAACCACGAATTTCCGTTCTGCCCTTCCTCCCTTTTTTTTTTCGAGCCTCTAGGCCCGGTTTTCTCTTCCTAACTGGGAACCCCAAGTGTTTCCCTGGGGCCATTTGGGGGAGTACCGTGAAAAACGCAATTTTTGGGGGCATTTTCGTCCAAGGGGAGGGGGAATCATGGAATGGGGGTGTAGTTCCTGTCAATCCCAATAAACCAGAGGCGGTTATCTTGGGTTGTGGGGGACTTGGTCCCTTTTTGTGGTTTTTGGGCCCTCTGTCATCCGTACTACCTGGGGGACGATAAACCACTTAAAAAGTCAAAAAAGTGTTTAATGGATGTAGGCTTACCGTTAACAGTGGAAAAAGGCCTGAAAAAAAAAATAAGAAGAAAAAAACAAAAGGAAGAACAGTGGGTTCGAGTGAACCAAAGAAGGTGGTGTAACGAAAAAGGTGACGAGCCCAGCAATTGAAAAAAAAAAGTAAAGGACTAAAAAAAAAGACACAACGCTTTTTTCCAACTCCGGTTTTTGGAAAAGGTGTGTTGGTTTCAACTCCCGGGAAAATTTAAAACGATCGCCAAAGCGAGGAATCATTAAGGACATGGCCTCATATTACTAAAGACCCGCAATACTAGACGAAGAATTGGAACAGAATAAAAAAAGATGTCTCGGATCCCACAACACAAATCATAAAAAATTGTTGAAAATTTCTAAAGGGGTAAAACAATACTAAAGGTGGGGCAAGAGCCACAACACTAACCGTGAAATTTAAGTGAATTTTTCTAAAAGGTACAAGCTTCAGGGGATCTTGTTTGGTCATTAAAGTTAGCAGCACGAAACCCCTTAGCTCAACATTTGTGTTCCTATCTTCAGAAAAAAACCAGACCGGTCGATTCGGCCAAATTGCCGAGTGCACAAGGGAAACTTGGGGGGGGAGAATCTGCCAAGTTAAAAACAATTGAGTCCAACTGGGCTCTCAATAAGCTGGTGGGTGGGAGTGTGAAACGTTAAAAAAGGGACGGAAAGGGAAGGAAAGGGTTTTGGTCCAAACAAAAGGTTAACAAGGGATGGTGGAAAAATGGGGCAGGAAAAAAAGCGGAATCGATGAGCAGAGGAGAAAAGGGGCAAAAAAAACGCGGTTGTGAAGCACCCGCCCCAAAGATAAAAAAAGAAACCGCTCTTTTGACAAAGTTTCAGTGGAACCAAGAAAATCGTAAACACAACCTTCGCTTGATGGAAAAAACGGCGTTTCAACCTAAAAGCAAAGGGCACACCCAAAACACGTTCCGGGGAATTGTGGACGGCAGATCTGGTGCCCGTATCTTCCAGCGGTGGGGCCCAATGGTAAATGTTGCCGTACGCTTGGAACACCCTCCTGTCCCCCCCCCCCTGGAATTCCCGCTCCAGTCAACGACAAGTTGGTGTAGAACCCTCCGGCTGGTCCCCTTCGTGTTTGGCAGAAAATCCCGTTCGCCCCGGTAAGAATGGCGGCCCTTTCACAGCAAAAGTGCACCCGTCGGGAAACCATGTTGTGTCCTCGTCCCAGTGTTCAGGGTACTCGCATCCCGGTCCCAATAGAAACCTCTAACGTCGAATCATCCGTTTCCAGCTTTTGAGGGGTCTACAGTCTTCAAAGCCGTAGAGTCGGACCCCCAACGAAAACCGAATTAACCCCAGGGCACAAGGGAAACAGGTTACTAAAAAAGACCCCGTTGGGGGTCCATGCGCCGTGAAAGCGTGAGTTGGTTCAAGAACAGACTCATCTTCTCACAGATTTTTCCCCCTTGGGTTTTGGGCCCGCATCGTGAATCCTGGGGGTGTTTGTCTGAAAAAGACACAAGTTCGGCCACCTGCGGGGGGATGTGTCTAGATCGAGGGGACCGCAAATTTGGGGCGAATAGGCACAAAAAAAAAAAGAAAGGGGGGGTGATGTAATTTTGTACCCACTGAGATTCCTCAAAACAACAACAAACCCCGGAAACTGGAAGACGAATGCTGGCAACAAATGCATGGTTGGCGAGGACTCAAAAAAAAAGGAGGGGAGGTACCACAACACGCGATGGGCTGTCCATGCGTGGGAAACAATCCCGAACGAAGTTTGAAACGGGGAAAACCATCCTATTGGGGGGGGGGGGAAGCGGGGCCAAAGCGCTGTCCCGAATCCTCGGGTTCCAATTGTGAGTCCATCTTTGTAAAAAGGGTGATACAATTGAAACCTGTGGGGGGTTGAGAAAGGGGCCCCGGACTAAAAAAACTGCTGAACTATCTTTCAGAACAAACAAAAAATAAAGGTGACATTTGAAAGTGAAACTTCCTTGCATTAAAGGCCCAGTTGTTTTTTTTTGGGAAATTGGTGGCCATACACCTGTCCGACAACACTTCCCAGTTCCTGGGGTGTCCGTTCTTAGTCGAGAAAGGAATGGGGGAACTCTAAGGTTGGGACCGTACCAATATCCTGGGAATCATTCCACTAAATCACAAACAAAGAGTTCCACCAGACAGCGGGGGGCCCCCACACCTACCGGGCTTGGAAGATTAGGAAAGAGGGGAAGAGGTAAACAAACGAAAAGATAGAAAAGAAAAAACGTTGGTGAACTTTGAAAGGCAGCGTCCAGGATCCGAAAAAAAAGAGTAGGTTGGTACAGACGGTAGGGGAAGCCGGTTTGTTTTGGTTTTTATCATTAAGGAAGGAAAGCCCGGAAAGTGGAGGTTTGGCAATGTCCCCCCTTCTACAGTCTGGATTACGCTTTTTGAAGCCCACAACATGCCAAGACGAAAAAGCGAACAAATCCAAATGAAAACGTTCCGTCTTTTTTGGAAAGGGGGGGGAAAAAAAGAAAAAAGCAAAAAATTGGAATAAGAAGGTAGATCGCAAATCCCGGAAGGAAGCCAAGACACTGGATTACCGGACAAGCCTTCCTTGTTTAAAAGTTGAGGCCAGTTTGTGGGTAGAATGAAGAATCAAAGCACCAAAAACGAATCATGAGTCCGTCAGGGGTAAGTAAAAAGCTAGAAGGAGTGGTGCCCCGTCCCCCCCTCCACCATGAGAGTCATGTGTCTGGGGCTGCGGACGGGGCAAGTCGAACGAGTAAAAGCAGAACTTCATCTGTTTTTGTTTGGGGGTTTTGGGAGGCCCACGTCTGGCAACGACCGTCTTTGTCTGAGTCCGACCCATCTTCTCTCGTGATAGTGAGATGGTGTCTTGGTTCTAAAACATGGGGGTTCGCCTCTGGATCTGGTTTTTTTAACATTGTCCCCGGAGGGGGAAAACCAAATAAACAATGTTGAAACCCTTTTCTCAATGTTTGTTTAAGCAAAGTGTGGTTTCAAAAACATGAGGGCTCGAAAAAAGTTTGGTAAGCTCTTTCCAAAAAGCTGTTGAACGACCACCAGGTTCCTCTTTTGGGGTTATCGTGTGGGGGTTTTTTGTTGAAAAGCTTGTGACGAGTGGGGGCCCCGTGGCCGGGTAAAAACCTTCCCCCCACCCACTACCCGACATTGTTGAAAATTTGAAAAGGGGGTGGGTTCCAAGAGAACGGCAAGGAGAGATGGCCATGAAAAAAAACCTAAATCAGAGAAAAGGTAACTTGGTGCTTGCCAGAAAAGAAAAAAAAACAAAAGGGGAATGAAAATTCCCCTCCAGCACGCACCCCTGACCGGGGAAGGGTCACACGCAAAAAGTTGGCCCCCCCGAAGGGAATCGAACACCAGTGCCCTTGAAGGGGGGGAAGGTCAAACAAGGGAAGGGAGAGGAAAGAAAAAGGGAAGGGACCGTGGCTGACCGAACAGGAGAGGTCGGCAGACGGGTGGCGGAGTTGGGTCTTGGCAGGATCGACCCCCGGGAATGCCCACCATCAGGGGCTCTGGGAGAGTGATCCGCCTTGATCTGCCAATTGGAAAGACATGAACGTTTTGGGGTTGGGGCAGAGCCTGTTGGCCTGTCCAAACCATGACAACTAAAAAATGCGGGTCGCGGTTAAAGGAAAAACCGAGGTGAAAAGGGAAAAAAGGGCAAACGGTGCAATAAGCAACGGGAATCGTCCGCCAAAAAGCGGGTTGGGCGTACTTCGGGGGTGGTTGCGGGGGGAGGGGGTTTGGTTGGGGGGGGGGGGGAGGGGGGAACCAGAGTAAGAAAGGAAAACTGCATTGCTGATTAAACTCGTGGGCCACCGGAAAAAAACGGTCCCCTCGAGAAGCCAATGGAGGCGAGCCCGACCAAGACTGGAATCAGACCACCTTCACCCAATTTGCAACGCGAACATCTCGGGGGCCCCACGAAAAAACAGGTTTGGGTTTCAAGAATTCAGTCGGGGACAGGCCGGGTCCCTGCACCATCTTGCCTGAACAACAGAAGAATAGTGTCGAGGTCGTTAGAGGGACTAGGTCAACCACTAAAAAAGATAACTTGGACCCCTGTCCAAGCGGAAGGGGTCCTGCGTTTTGAGGAAAAAGAACCAAGCTCAATGTGGGAAAACAGGCGGAGAAGTTTTTTATATGGGGCTACAGGTGCACAGGGCAAAAGACACCTGATTATGGCGAAATTTTGGGGGTACAGCCCACTTAGGGGGACAGTGAATGTGTACGACAAATCACCCTAGTAGGGTGAGTGGGGGTCTTACAAGGAAAGTTGGGGCAAAGGTCTCCAGTCATTGAGTAAAACCAGCCTCTTCATTTCCCGCCTTGCCATCAAGACATACTGAACCAACAGGGGGGTTCGACTGTTACGGTCATTAAAATGATGAAGAAGTACATGGGAGGGGAAAAGTTTGGTTGTTCCAAGGGTTAAGGAACACCCTTACCAAGGTACTCGTCAGAGACCAAAAACAGGGCCAAACGGCTTGTGGTTAGGCCTGAGAAGGGGACCTCAGAAGTCCCCGGGGAAGTGACGACAAAAGTTCAAACGAGTCCAATGCGGCATCAAATGATGGTGGGACCGTAACCCGGGGGCCCCGGTTGTAAAGGGCATCGCTCAAAAATGGGGGTTGCAAAGGTGAGAAATGGAGGAACCAAATGCCTGCCTCCCCGGGGGGGTGATCGATTTTGGGTTGTTGAAAAAAACTTCTTTGAAGCCCCATCAAGGGTTTCGGGATTCCAATCTGAACCATTAAGAGCGTAGGGTGGGTTGTCGTGATTTGCAAAATCCATACGAAATAAAAATTCTTTGATAGAAATAAAGAGCTGAGAACCTGGAAAGAAAGTGGAAGGTGTGGATTTCACCCGAGGGCGGAAGGGTTCGGGAAGCTCAGCACGGAATAAGTTACTTGAAAAGAAAGGGCCAGAGACCTGACATGGTTGGGACCCCAATCAGCCATTCCGTATGTTCCGGAGGGGTGTTTTTGTGGGGAAGGAACAGGGGGGGGGGGGAAAAGGTAACCCACACGGTTTTCAGAAACGGAGTTCCACTCAGGGTAGAAGCCCTGGGAAGGGGGGGAAAAACGAGAATGTGCCATAAGGAAGGGAAAGCCACAAACCTAATGTGCTGGAAAGGTTGAGGGAGGCAAACGTGGTCTCCCAAGGAACAAAACCGTAAACCGACAGGGCAAGGAAAGGGCAGGGCCAGCGGAACGACTTGTTTGGGGAAGGTGGTGTAATAAACCAACAAAATCTCCATCAAACCTAGGAGCAAAACAACACCAACGGAACGGGGGGAAGGAGGGGGGGGAAAAGGGGAAAAAGAAAGAGAAAAGGGAGTGATTTCCCATGAAAATTTTCTAGTTTGTGCCAACCAAAAGGGGGTTCCCAAAGGGTCGGAGATCACCCCCGTGCGGGCACAAGCTAAAGTGGGCTTTTCAGGCCCGGCACCCGCCCACCAATAAGTGAGCGGAAAAACCAGGGGGGTTGCCAAAATCCCATGATTTTTTCTTTAACTCCAGAGTTTAGCCCAACTATGTTCCAAAGGGGCGGGCCAAAAAAAAAAACCAAAACCCGGGAATTCAAAAGAGTTTTGCATGAAGTTTCAGGTGAAACCTGGGGGCGAAAAGGGGGGAAACAATGGGGCCCTGGTACAAAAAGAGCAAAGCCCACCTCGGTTTTACAAAGTTAAAAAAGGGGGATGCAACGACCAACTTCCATTAACCTTGGCGACAATTCCGTCTTTCTCATCGTTGTGGTCAAGGCAAAAGGGCCCTCAAGGAGTTGCAAAATGGAACGTTACAGGTACCGGGGATCCGGGGATTTTGAAAGCCCAAAGCCTCGTTTTGGGGAAACGGCCGGGATCGGTGTCCATTCCGGGATGCTCCGATGATTGTGTAAAAAGTACCACAACGGTGAGAAAAAACCCTTGGGGTAAAAAAAAACTTAAAAACGAAGCTTGGGGGGGGGAATGGAATAAAAATAAAAACTAAACACCTGCTGGGGGGGGTGAGAAAAAATCATTTTGGTTGGCCAAACCCCCTTTGTTCCCATTTGAAGGTCCATCACTGATTGTGTTGGGCCCATGAAAACCAGCCCCAAAAAACTGTTTTTGCAGTAGTTTTTCGCAGAGGCCGGTTAAAAGACACTGGCCCTGACCAGCCAAAACCGCCATGGAGGGATGTGCACCTCGTTTTTTCCCCACAGTGGCGGGTGGAAAAAAAGCAACGTGGGAAGGTCCGGAAAGCCCCGTACTGTGGGGACTTGGACAAAAACAAGTGGTGTGAGGGGGGTGCAAGGAGTTTCCCATTCGAAAGGGGCACAAGTGGCCTTAGAATGGAGAAGAAAGAAAGAGTCATTGCAGCGTGACGTGAAAATTTTGGTTGGTGTACTTCCCCTTTAAACGGGTTCATATGACTTTGGTCCCCATTGGTGATATAGTCAGGGAAGTTGGGGGTTGCCCTAAGGGAACGCCCCTTGTGGCCCAGCAATCTGCGCCACGGGGGGGGAAACACCTGGAGGGGGTGCAGTGGGGGTGGCAGGGCCCAAAATCGCCGCAGCCGGGCCGTCAAGCGCCAGCAATTCTGTAGAATGAATTTTCCAGCAGATTAAAAACGCGCTCGAAAGGTGCGCGTTGGTGGTGTTTTAAAAACTCGGGCCTGGACATTCGCACAGAAGACAAAACAGGAACTGCGTCACCGTGGACAAAGTTGATAGCTGGAAATGGGCCTAAAAAAAAGCCCGACACTAAAACCCTTAGAAAAAAAAAGGTAGTCCGGGAATTGTGGTTCCCCGGGCAGGCAACTTGGGCCTTTTCGGGGGTCTCCTCGAAGGGAAAATTGCAACCAAACACCGCGCCCCCTTAAGAGGGGGGACCAGGTGCCCAGGCCCCGTGAAGCAAAGGGTGCTCGTGTCCGGGGGCGTTGAAGGGGAACACGAAGAATTCTCCAAGGAACGAACGACTGGGAAAAGTTGGGGGGGGGCTGATACTGGTGGAGCTAAGGGTGGCAGCAGTTTTTCATTCCGTAAAACTTCTGTTGGAAGACCCCCCACCCACTTTCGAAACAGGGGGGGAACGGCGCACCCGCCTGTTGGGGGGGCCCCCAAAAGGGAGAGAGAACGTGTTTGCCCGATGTGGACAGGTGAAAAAAAAACTGCGACCAAAACCGGTTACGGGGCAAAACACCGAGACTGCGTGGAAGTCAGGGACATGGTTGGTGGAGAGATTACGACCCGGAAAAAAAAACGGAAACCATCCTGAAAAACGTCAAAAATTCGAGGATACAGGCCGGCCAAGGGCACGGAACAAATTGGAGCTGTACTGGGAGAGCCAAATCCACATCCAGGTCCAAAACAAGAGTCGAAAAAGAACCTCCGAAAAGGATTGCAAACCCACTGAAAAGGTTCAAGTGGGGGATCCCCGAAACGAGGAATCCGGGAACACCTTTGTCGACGATCGCCAATCCCCGGTTTTTTTTGGGGGAAGTCCGGTTCCGGGGGCAATGGGGTTGGGGTAAGAACCGGAACGGGGGAAAAGGTTTTGCCGTGGCCCCGGGGAAAAGGCTGGGAGGCAGGCACTTGGGGTAGGTCGTAAGAAAGGCCGCCTGTCGTTATCTTGGGGTTTGGGGGGGAGTTCGCATGGGTTTGGTGGTCTAACTGGGGCCGTACTATCGACCAAAGAAAAAAACCTTCCACAGGAAAAAAGTTGGTTCTGGGGATGGAGACCCAGTCTTACGGCCAAGTAACCCCACTTTTGTTGGGAGAACAACCGTATAGAAAAAAAAAAACTTAAGCGTAAGCAATGGGTGTGTTTTTTGCCCCATATTGTTTTTTTCTGAAACCTGGGGAAAATCATCCAAAATTTGAAGACTTGACAGTCCAACCCCAAGGTGGGAGCTGCACAAAAAACTGGAAGCCTGGGTGTTGGGAACTTTTTTGGGGGAAAATAAGGGGGAAATTGAAAAAAACGCGCGGGCCCGGGGGGAAGAGATTTGAAAAAAAAAAAAAAATCCCCGAAAAGAATTGCCCCGCACAATACAGATGGCGGTAAGGGGGGGCGGCCCCCCCAACAAACAGTGCCCTATGGTTGAGAAAAGCCCGAAGTCCCCAAACGCGACCCAAGGCATGCACGAAACCGAAAGGTTAAAACCCTTTGGTTTTGTGGGGTGGACTACGGAACGCCGCGAATCCGACGCATTTTTAGGGTTACGATCCCAAAGGAGAATCTTGTCATGGGGGGCCCCCGATTGGGCCTTAATTTAGGGAAAAAATAGCAACCACAACGGACTTTTAGAACCCCTCCGTAACGATTTGCACGAATACAGGGGAAGGGGACTGCCGCCATTTATTTATTCCCAAAAATCCTTTCTGGTTGATGGTGTTGCCCCAATTAAAAAAAAAGCGGAAGATCGCATTGATTTTTCCGTCTAAAGATTTGTTGTGGTTGGAAGAAATGTGACCCAAAACCAGGGCAAGTCGTGGGGGTCTGGTTCTAGTCCAGCGGAAGTTGGAAAAAGGGAGGGGTTGCAGGCTGGCAAAGACAAGGGAGAAGAGTAAACTCCAAAGCTGCCGGTTTTTAAAAAAAGAAATCGTGACAAACAATATTGGCCCTGAAATGGAAAAAGGGAAATTTTAACCACCTCCCGAAGTCAAAAGTGGGAAACGTGTTGAGCGGTGTGTTGGGTCCGGGGTGCGCAACAAGAAGTTTTGTTTGAATTATCATTCCAAACGTGTAAAAATGTAAGACTTAGACGGGGATCCGTGGGGTGCTCTGCCTGATGGGAAATTGTCCCGCAGCAGAAAAAATTGAAAATGAGTGAAATCCCCGGGTCCCAAACCGGGGGGGAAGAAAAGCTGGCGGCACTTCGATTTACGGGGGTCGACATGGTCCCTATTGACCAAAAGTGTGGCCATCAAAAAGTGGTGTGTTAGGTAATAAAATCAATTGGGGGGGACCAATAGGCCTTAAGTACGAAGAATCGGGTGGTACACAGAAGTGTTGGGAGGCGTGAACAAGTCCGATCTTCCCCAAAAACAGAACCCGCCAAGACGGACCACCTGTGGAACTCCCTTTTGAAAAACGTTCAAAAGACCATTTGGGGCCCGTGGGGTCCGTGAAAAATAAGCAGTCAGGGGATTTGTTTTCAAAAAGATCAATAGAAACTTTTCTATTTTTTTGCCCACATATGGGGGCTTGGTGGGTGGTTTTAACGAATACTCACATCGGGAGAAGGCCAAGGCGTTTTGTTAATAATCGCCCGAAAAAAAACACCAGGCCAGCCTAGAAGCCC
>Ga0179593_1398500_pt1 | contig 11600 bp, 8 predicted proteins | sample CZODoug2_1_08_16_FD_185931 | JGI IMG/M metagenome (GOLD analysis project Ga0179593, IMG submission 185931) | Vadose zone soil fungal communities from Angelo Coast Range Reserve, California, USA - CZODoug2_1_08_16fungal (PacBio error correction) | ecosystem: Environmental > Terrestrial > Soil >...
TGCAGAAAAATGGAAAGATAAACAAAAAAGAGACGAAGGGGTGGGGGGGGGGGGGGGGGGGGGGGGGGGGGGGTCCTTCCTTTCAAACGAAGAATCATCTCGATCCGACACACGGGCAAAAATAATACTCAAAAACACGTGCTGGCCCTGAAACACAGGAAAAACAAAGGGGCGAGCCGCGGTATCCCAATCTGTCGGACCAGTCGCCGTCGCGAACAGGAAAAGCAGTATCCGGACACACTGGTCGGCCGCCTCTGGGAAAACTAAGTCTATCCACCAAGGGAGACGGAAAGGGCAACCGTACCCCAGGGAGAACCTCAGAAAAAAAACGAGCACGCCTTCTGTGTGCGGGCTAAATTGGTGGCGGGGGAGTTTCAGGAGGGGTGAAAGGTCAAAAAAGTGTAGAAGTACATGAACATACGCCGACCGCACAGGGGAACCAAGATGGAACTGGAGAAACCTAAAGGGGGGGAACTCGGGCGGCGATAAAGAAAGGGTAGAAGTAGAAACAAATTGAAACACCCCGTCCAATCTGGGGTAGAAACTGAAGAAGACAAAGGCGCGCCGGCACCGTGGGGAAAGGGGGCTCCCCACATGGCAAAGAAGACTTCTCAAGAAAAAGAAAGGGGAAAGAAATCAATGAGAAAGAGAAAAGGGCGCAGAGGGACAACGGCATCAACCTTGGTCCCACCTGGGAACGTGAAGAGGAAGAAAAACCAGGAAACAATGGTTAAACAAAACGTGGGGGGAACGCCACACGCTTGGGCATAACTTCAAAGAAGTGGCAAGCCCCATCGGAGGGCATGCTTTAGAAATAAAACGTCGGCAAAATGCTTATAAGCTCGAGGAAAGCGCCAGATGGTAAGTTTCGAACATACCGGAGGTAGTATCTGACAAAGCCTTCGAGAAGAAGAAAAAAAAATGCAGGGAAATCAAGGCTGAACGTAAAAAGGGAAACGAAAAACCGTGCCGCCAGAAAGGTCCCATCCATTAAATCGCAAGTTTGCGAACCGTATCAGCGCCAAAATCGACTTCAAAGTTGAACAACTTGAAGTTACTTAAAAACTTCTGAAGAGGGGGCAACAAAAGAAAAACCAGTTGGAAACGTGAGGCCGGCTCCGAGCGCCTTCTCGGGATAAGGGAGCAAGCAATGCCTTGGGATCCAAACACAGGCGCACAAAGACGGAGGGTCAACAAGGAAAGAAAGCAGCTCCCGACACGCCAAAACTTAGCAAAGGTCGTTCAGAATTGAACATCAAGAGGACATGGGGACACACGTACGCGGTCGGGGGGGAAAAGGGAACTCCGCGCAAAACACCGAACCAAGAAACGAGAAGTACACAGCGCGCAAAGGAGGATGTCGTGGCGAAAGAAAGGGGGTCAAAAAAATAACTTGTCAACGGCTGGGGAAAAAACCGTGCGGATATGATGCAAGAACGCCCTTTAGAGGGAGTGCGAGTAAAGAAGACCACAAGGGAATAAGAGGAGGTCCTTTTCCAAGGAGGGCAAGGCCCGTGCACAAAGGGCGGAAAAGGGGCTCCTGCAGGGCTAAACTTCGATCAAGAAAAGCGGAAAGAGAACAACCGGAACACCTTAAATCTAAAAACAAAAAGCGCGGGGGGTCGCCTGAAGGCTACATGGACGAGCAATCAAGAAAGCGTACATGAGATGGAAATCCATAAAGAGTGTCGCGTCAAAAAGGAAAGCAACGCACTGGCGAGCCAAATTGTAACTTCTTCAGAACGCGTTTAGAAGAAAAAGAAGAGAAGCCAAAACTGCCAATAAGACTTTCCTGACCTTGCCGAAGAGACAAGAAGAGGAGAACCGTCGAAAGACATCGGCCTTGCCATCAAAAAAATAATTGGGAAAGGAAACCAAAACTCGAAGAAGGAGAAAAAAAAGGGCGGCCAAAAGGACATGAGCCGACCGGGCTTCGCGTCCGTCCCAAATGACACAGGCTCGACCCTAGAAGGAGCAGCCATGAAGGGAACGGTGTCAGCTCTCAAAAAAAAAAAAAGTTGGAGAAGAGATCCAGAAATTAATGTATGCCGAAAATGGGGGGGAGCAAGAAGGTGGGGGAGAAAAGCGAAGCTTCTCGTCTCATGAAGCGTTGGAACACGAGGAAAAAAGGATTCCTAGGCCGATTCTTAGGTGGACGGAAATCGAAAACTAGAGCGAGGAAAGGCAAGCTGTACTGTCGCCTTGAAAAAACCAAACGAGAAAGATACGCAAGACATTAAAGTAATGACGCGGCAGTGGGAGGCAATTGACACCCCATGAAAAGGGAACACCGGCTCGAAAGGAGTGAAAATTTGGGACGGGAATGAACTGCCTATACGCAAAGCCTAATGCAAAGAGAATGTGCGCTCTCTGCGATCTAAAGGCGCGATCGCTCTCAGCAGGAAGAAAAAGCGCGTTGGCGCTGGCAAGAGAAAAGAAGACCCGTAGCGAACAAATTGTAGAGCGAGCGAAGCCCCGGGAGCATTACACCGGCCGCCAGCGGGATGCCCAAAGCCTGGACACGGCCTTCCGTCCACGGGAAACTGAGTGCAGGACTCTCAAACGAGAAAAGCATAGGGGGAAGCCAAATACTCCGCACCGTCATTACCCGCGGACAGTGGGGGGGGGAGACCAACCTTCAGAAGAATCTTGGGTGTCGAGGAGGGGCTACGGGACGGCTCGTCTGGCTCGGGGTGGGTAGAAATAAGAGAGCTCACAACCGATTAAGAAAAGAAACAACGCGTTCATTACGGAAAAAAACCCCGTCCGCTCTGCAAAGGGGCAATTGGCTGAATCCGTTACCTTGTAGGGGGGAAAAAGGAGGGGCTGTGGGAGGAAAAAGGGAAACTATCACAGAAGGAAAGTGGGAGCAAGACTAAGTAACGAGGACCAGGCACCCAGAACGTGTGGGGATAAGAGAAAGGGTGAAAAGAAGTGCGAGTAAGCTGAAAGAAAAAAAAAGTCGAAAAAAGAAGCAGGCCCTGAACTGCTGAACGGGAGGCCACGGCGTCGAGAGGGAAGAACGTTTACAACGTCGCTGAATGCTGTTGCGAAAAAAGACAGGGACGCCGAGGGGGGAGACTCTTAGATCGCTAGGTAAACACGGCCGGGCGCAGAGAATGAAAAAATACGAGAAAAGAAAAAAAACGCTCGGACCATATACGCAGCCAAAGTACCAAGCGCGGGATGAAACCCAAAGAACACGGCTCTAAAGAGAGGAATTCAGCGAAACAAAAAATTGAAGGTTGGGGACCCAAAGGGGAGCAGATGGGAAAAAAAAAATGCAGGCTCCCTAAAAAGTCTCAATTTGCCACCCAAACCAAACCCCTCGACAGACCAGATCTAGGGGTCTGCGAGAACGGAGGGGGACGTTGGGGTTCCCTTGGGTCCCAACTTGCGAGGATAAGAGTGGTCGGTTGTCTATTCAATAACCAATGGACGGGAAAAAGCGGGAGAACCAAAACCGGGACGAACCAACTTCCCGGACGGACACCTCGAAAAATCACCCCAGCCATAAGGGGGAGAGGAAGGGTACTGGGTAGGAGGACACGAGACCTTCGTGGGAGAAAGGGGCCCGCACACCAAAACGCCAAAGGACTGGGAGAAAAACAAACCACAGAAGCGGTCTTTGCTGGGCCAAGACAAGCCAAAAACTGGGTCAAAAATTGCCCCCAGGAACAATTGGGTGGATAAGATAGTTCAAGAATCCCCCGAGAAATGGAGGTCCGGAACCTGGGGCCATCCTACGACTGCGAAGCCCAAATATATAGTGGGCATTAATCGCTGCTCAGAAATCATTTGAAGAAAGAAGGAAACCGACAATGACCGAAAAAAGTTTTGAGGCGACGGAACGGGGAGTTTGCCCCGGTGGTAGGAGCGAGGCAGTAAAGAAGAACCCACGCGATGGCGGGTTGGACGGGGGAATCCAGGTAGAGAGAAGGGAGAAGATCCAAACAAAAAAAAAAAAGGAAAGAAGAAAGTATCAGGTCGATCTACAGGTCTTCACAAGAAAACGAGGAAAAGGGGAACTTCTGGAGTACCTTCAGAGCGCATCGGCGGGAAAACTTGGCGACTCAGCTATAAAACTACAAAAAAAAACCACCGCGGGTGTTTCGTAACACTGACCGATGGACGAAAGCCAAGTCGGAAAGGAGGAGCTTAAAGTTCGTGAGTGAGCGTAGCGTCGTAGGGGGACACAGGAAACAGTAAAGGCAAACCTGGTAGAATCAGGATGCGTGAACATAATCTAGCCAAAAAAATTGAAAGGCCGTTGCGAATGGCCGGAGAAATGGGAAGGAAACCCAGGCGACTGACAAATTAGGAAAAAACGAAAAAAAGCACGAAGGAGGGTGTTGGAAAAAAACGTGGGCGAGCGGTTGCGCGAAGTTCACCGAAGCCACGCGTACCTTCGAATAAGCCGAAAGCAGCAAAAACATCGAGGGAGGGGCCGCGATAAGGAGAGGGGGGGAAAGGCGGCTAGAAGGGGGGACGGTGTGAGATGAAAAACACCCTCGCATTCCAACGTCCCATCTTTTCACGTAAAAAGACAACCGGAAATGAATAGAGCAAACGGGGTAAAAAGGCTCACACATGGCAACTAGTAAAAAACGCCCGACAAATTCCGAGAACGGGAAGTAGAGGACAAAGGGGAACGTTCCTTCGCATCAATGCTGGGAATCTGCAGCAAACTGGGAAAAAAAGGAAAAGTGCGTCGAGGGAAGAAAAAGAGACCTCAATTCGTGGGTCAGAAACCACACGCGCGTTGGGGGAACTACACGGCTTCGACGGACCCGGAGCTTTCTCAGCTGAGGCTGAACTAAAAGTGCGGTCCAGAACAACAGAGCGATAACAGAGGAAAATTGGAAAGAAGAAGTGGAGATGGGCCACTGCTCGAACAGCATTCAAGAACATCTGGGTCGTAAACGTCGTAGAAACGAACCCGTGGAGCCGCATCATCACCAGGGATGAAAAAAAGAGCAATCAAGAGACTCGACTTAAGAAAAAAGGTGAACTCAGTCTCGACCACACCTTCATGCCAGGGGTGGGCAGCATGGCAAGACACAGAAGGGTACTTGAGCACGGTCAGCAAACGGCCTTCAAGAAGATTGGAGAGGTAAAGGCTGGAACTACCACCTGCCATCAAGGCAAAAACTCGCCGGGAGGTCAGGAACAACTCAAGAACTAACCGACTGCTCCAGATAAAAAAGGGAGGTCAGAGATGACGCAGAAGGGGAACCGTTACTCCTCGCAAAAAACTCTCAAACACCGAAGCAAAAGAAGCACAGGGAAAATCGAACATGAGGCACTTGCGAAAGGTTGGTCGAAACAAGCAAGAAACCTTTGCCCGCGCGGTTCATGTGACTGAGTAGTAATTGCACTACTCCTCCCTTGTCAGACTTGCGAGTGCGAGTCCCTAGAAGGAAGACCACAAAAAACGGCGTCTCGAGACAGACGTCAAAACAAACGGAAGGGAGGAAGACTTGGCTTCGCTCCGTAGAGTTCCGATAGTAAAGTGAAACGGGGCAATCTCCCAAGCTTTGACGGATGAACCGCGACAAGCGGCGAGATTCACAAAATCCAGAGCAAAAAGTAGGAGGGGGATAGAGCAGGAAGGAAAAGCAAAAAACAAGGGGCCTCAGTTGGAAAATCTGCCCGGAGGGGATCAAACCGCGCCGCTGAAAAGAAAAAGGTAGGGCATTCACTTACCTACAGGGGAGAGATACGGAATTGGCGATTATAGTAAGCAGGCAAGGGGGAAGTCGTCTCAATGCCAGAGTCCAAGCGCGACCAAAACTCCTCAGGCCGAAGAAAGCAACAGCATGGAGCCGGAGTAAACAAGAAATGAGCAGAACGTCTGCTCTCTAAACCTTCAACTAACCAACCAGCGCGGAAATAAAAGCGAAGAAACGAAAAAAAAAAAGAGGAGGAAGAGAATAACGCACTGGCAGGACCCGGTGTGGGAGAAAACTGAAGGGAAACTCAAAAATCGATCATGAGGAAGGAGTATCTCAAAGGGGGGGGGATTAAAACGAGCGCTGGGAAGGGAAAGCGTAACAAGCTGGACAAAACGTACTGTTCTCGTATCACAAGGAGACGAGATCGCAAGTCAGGAAAGTAAACGGCATGGAAAGCAGGCGGGGTTGCCCGGGAACCGCGGGAAGAAACCCGACGGCTCGCCCTGAAGTGCTTTAAAACTGCTGAGTTCCAAAGAAAATTCCTACTATGACTCTCATGTACGAAAGAAAGACGGCGAGCGATGTCGCAAAAGAGCAGGAAAAAGGAAAAAAAAAAGAGCGCAAAGGGAGCACCATTTGGGGGAAGAAAGATGGAACGGACGGGAGCAGAGAAAACTGCTTAAAAACCTTAAGGAAGTGAAACCGCCGTCACGGCCGCCGCCGCACTAAGGTGCTGGTCTTCCGAGACTAACAGCAAAAAGAAAGGCGGAATCCAAGGAAGAGCAAAAACTTCAGACCACGCCGAGAAAAAGGGGGGAGAGGGTTGCGACAACCTGTACGCACACGAGGTGAAGTGGACTCTGCTCTGGCGTGTGTGGTGCTGCGAGAAGCTGCTCACTCGACCGAGTACAAATGGGAACAAACTGCAAAGGGCAACGGTTTCAGGGAAAGAAGACCGCGAGCTCAGAAAGGCAAGGGGGGAGGACCGACGTACCGGGCGAGTTGTCGCAATAGGTGGGCTAAGAAGTGGGGGGGAAGCAGGCAAGCGAAGTATCCCGAGAAGGAGAAAAAAAAAGGCAAGTACACTGGAGTGTAAACCTCAACTTCTCAAACAAACGTGGTCGAGAAGAGCAACGGAAAGGGGTTGTCACAGGCGAAATTCGAAAAAAACTACGCCGGCTCAAAAACTGCAGATACTGCGACCTGTGCTGCGACCACGAGTTGCGCTTGCGAGGGAGCAGGAAAGTTCCTGAAGAGCTAAGCCGAGGGGGAGAACTACCAGCGGGCGCAGGGCGAGCTAGTATAAAAAAAAACCCTGGCGGCAAAGCAACGAGAGGAGAAAGAATGGAACGGATACGCAAAAACAACTCTATGAGACCCAGGACGTTGAGCCGCAAAGGAAAAGACTGAAAGAGAGTTCACGAAAGAATCTTTGGTCCTTGAATGCAAAAGTTCCGCATTCTGGAGAATTAACTAACATTTGGGGGAGAAGGAAGACAAAAAAGTCGCGGCTGATGCAGTGGAAAAAGGGGAAAAAGGTCGGGCTGAGATGAAGGGTGCGGGTGTCAAAGTAAAATGGAACGGGGACAAAATGGTTTAACAAGAAAAAACTGGTAATAGCCGAGTTCCCAGAGACGGCCCCGTCAGGGAGTCAAAAAAAGGTCAAGAGGGCAAAGTTCGGCAAATAGGGAAGGAAAAGTAGGGAAGGGACCCGCACCGCCATAACGACAATCCGACGGGCCCAACAGAAGCGGCGTTCAGCTGGCTCAAGTGGGAGGCAGAAACTGGGGTCACGTCCCATTGACTCCGGCGCTGGAAGGGGCAGGATAGAGAAGAGAAGGGACCCTAGGCTCCATGTGCCGTCCGGGGAAGTCCGACGACGTCAAGCGCTCCACGCGAATAGTGTAAGTAACAAGAGAGGAAGAATCCGCTACCTACGAAACATCGTAGGAGAAAACCGAGGAGCGTAAGGAAAAAAGGGGGCAACCGTTTGGTCGATAGGAAATAACAAGAGTTGAAAAGAAGTCTAGAGGGCGTGATAGTTGGTCTTAGACAGGTAAAGGAGAAAGAGACAGACACAAACAACAACTTAAAGAAAAGGAAGGAATCAAAGGGATTACAAGACAACTATCGCCATAAGGTCAATCTTGGAAAACATCAGGGGGATCCTATCCTACCCCGGGGCAAAAAAAAGCAGGATAATCTAACGATTCAAACAGGCGGTAGCCGGCAGGTCGGACCTGCACCGGTAGAGGATGAACAGGAAGGGAGGAAATGCCGACTACTATACCACGGATCCCCGTGGTCCGGAAGGAAAAAGCCGTCACAACACAGGGTACGCGGGGGGAAAGGGAACCCTATCCACTAAGGGAGGAAAAGGGAGGGAAAAAGCAGTGCCCAGTTAACAGGACGTCCCAAAGGAGCCAGAACAGACACGAAGAACGCCTTCAAACGGTGGAATAATGGTGGATGCGGTGCGGTAACCTTCACAAAAAAGTGTCAGTACCGTAACAAGAAACAAGCGGGCAGCACCGCGGAAACAAAAGAAACTGTTCCTGGTCGTGCAGCAACCGAGACGGGCACGCTCGGAGGGGGCGGCGAGAGGAAAACCGAACGGGAGATAGACACAGAAAGCTTGAAATACCGTAAAAGAGAAGGCAACAAAACAGCGAAAAGTGGGGGAAAAAAAGAAAAAACAAGAAGCAATCGGAAAAGCTCCCGAGTAGGTAGTAGTAAGAACGCCAGGTAACGCATCAATATGAAGACAGGGCAAAGGGAACACAGGAAAGTGCTTCGCGAGGAACAGAGGAGAAAGCCGTGCAAACGTCGCAGGGGGTCGTCCACCAGAGAGTGGAAGCAAGCTTTCTATCTTTCAAACGGCTGCGTCGCTCAGGAAGGAGGGCAAAGGTCGTCGAGCAACGCAGAATAATAGCAGCCAGGGCATCAGGTATTTGGAAAAAAATCGTCTGGAGGAATAGACCACTGCTCGAACACGTCAGACATCAGGCGTCAACGCGGACGACGAACGGGCCGCCACAGCATGGTCGGGTAAAGCAAAAAGAATCTGAATAAAAGCCGGGAAGAGCATCGACTTTCGCCCAATTGAAGGGGGATCAGTCTCCCACAACGAGGGAAGAAACAGTGGGGAAAAAAAAAAGCCAGGCCAGGGGCTCACACCGGAGCGGGATGAAGTCTCCAAAAGGAATCCGGAGAGGGGAGAAGGGAGCTGCATGCGGGTCTCAAACCTAAAAAAGAGGAACCCAAAGACCGTGCGAACAAAAACCTCGGCTCAAAAAGGGAAGGGCACAGATGAACAAAGAAGAACCTAAAGAAGTCGGCAAAGGACCGTAGGTGAGAGCATACTCAAACACCCGACGCCAGCAATATTGATAAAGCTCTACAACATTCTTAAAAAAAAAAATGAAAATGGTCAGAAAGAAAACTTTTAGCAAGGAAGAACAGGGCAGGAGGATGATGGCACGCGAAACGGGAGTGAGTCGTTCGCGGTGAGTTCCTGAAGACCAGCACAAAAAATCGGGGAAGCAAGGACCGGATCGCCCGAAATCACAGTGAAGCCGAAGGGGCATTCGCACAAACAAACCACGTCTCGTGACACGCGTGATACGCTCGTTCATTGAGGCGGCACAGCACCGCGGGGGAAAGGAGTCAAGGAAAGGAGACGAACGCAGAAGAAAGATAAAGCGAAGATCAAGAAAGAGGAGGGGGGGGGGACGGGCAGTCACAGAAAACGAAGGGCGAAAATAGGGGAACCAGGTCTTAAAAGAAATTGGAACAAAACCGCCAGGAACCAACGAAAGAAATACTTCCTGAAGTCGGAGGAACTTTAAGTGAGGATGACTGCCAAAGACATTACAAACGCAAAAGCTAGAATTGAGCATTGGGCCAGGACAGCAGCTCGAAGGAAAAAAAAGAAACCGAAGGAGCCGGCCGAAACGACGCAAAAAGCACTGCTGAAGCGTCAACGTCACACCAAAGCTGCAGCACAAAAAGACGCAGGCCGGCATACATGAGCACGCGGTGGAACTAAAAAAAAGGAGTGGGAAAAGATAGATCACGGTTAACGGATAGAAGATACCGAGGGGGTGGTATGGCAGCGGTGGGCAGTTTGGGAAGAGCACGCAACGAATGCTACGAAAAAGGGAATCTGGACAGGCCGCTCACGAGGGGGATTCGCTGCCGGGCGAGCCAAACAGCTGAAAAGGGGGATTGACAAAGAAGAGTAAGGGGAGACGGGTTCATCCTCATCGAGGAGTCTGACGAATCATCAAACCCGCGGCTTTCGATCGCTGGTTTAATCCCGACCGGATTGAAGCCGGGATAAACACGGAGGCAACGTGTTTGCAAGTCCTGAAATGAAGACAGAGAAGAAGGACCTCTCAAAGTCGGGGAATCAATGGCTCACTGTCGAAGATTCGGAATACAAAAGGGCCAGGATCTCAAGGTGACATGCAGCACGCGGACGAGAGGAAAGCACCTGCAGAAAAGGAAGAAAGCTGCTTCCGTTGCCGAAGAATGTCATGCCTCCGAAAAAGGCAATCAAGGGTCCCTCGGACTCGAAAAGTAGAAAACTCAAAGGGCGGAGCCTTGCCAGAGAAAAAAAAGAGCCAGAAGGAGGAAAAAAAGGTTTGTTACAAGAGGAAAAAAAGAAAAATGGAAAAGGGGCGAAAAGGGGTTGCTCGAAAAAAAGGACGGTTTGTGGCTCTTGACTCCACCAAAGAGGCAGTGTGAAACCGGCGGCACGGCGATTATTCAAAGAAAAAGAAAGAGCATAATGCCCTGAAGCGAGGGTTACCTTGGAGAGTTGGTCGACGCCACAGGGGTGCGCCTGTGGAAAAACCAAGGCATCTCTTTATCCCGAGTTGCAGGTGGAAGCACGGCAAAGAGTACAACTTGGGGTCACGAAAATAAATCCAACGATGATCACATGGTGGTAAGGGAAAAGAAAAGGAAGTGGTTAAAGCGAAGTCATAGCTCTGAACACGGCTCGCAACTTGCCAAAGCAAAAACCTAGGACTTCCACGGCGTTCTGTACGACGGGGAGAAGAGGCTGAAGAGGGTGCGAGAAGCTGGAAGAGAAAGAAGGCTAAAAGTGAAAACTCAATCTTAGCCAGCCGGCGCGACGAAAGGCAAGCAGCAGCGAGAGGTCACTCATACGTCGCAGCAATTGAAAAGAGCGTGGCTGACCAAATCGACGTGCGTAAAGTTCAACTGATCGGGTAACAAACACAAAGGGGAAGTGGGACAAAATGCTGCAGATGGTCAGCAGGGAAAAAAACGCACGCCGGGTCCCATGGATAAACAACCATGAGGAAGGATGACGTAGCGGAAAAGGAGACACCCGAAAAAAGGGGTCTCTGCGAGAAAAAAGAGGTGGCAGCGTTCCGTAGCACGAGGGGACCGGGAATGCAAGCACGTGGCGGAACCCTTTCGATCGCACTCCTCCAAAACCCGGTCGGGACAGGCAAAAACCGGGAAAGAATGGGGTCGCACTTACTTAGGGGAAAAAACCTGAGGGAAAGGGGGCAAAGACACCGCCATCAAAGAAAGGGAAAGACCAGCCCATGGCCTTACGGGAGGGGTCGTTGCTGGCCTAAGACTCCTGAAGGGGAGGCCTTTCCCTCGGAACACACGAATAAAGGGATAGAGAGTGACAAGAGATCCCCGAGGCACGGAACAAGTGGGCCGGAAGGTCAGAAAGGGAGATCCACTAATATAGATGGTGGCAGCAAGGATGATGAGGGGAATCCTTTGGGAGAAAGGTGCCGGGCAACTCATAAACGAAGTTGTTGGGGAATGATCTGGTAGGGGAACCCGGTGTGAGGGATCGAAATGCGAGATGAAGGTAGAATTTGACCACACCGTCTCGTTGTCAGTATGGTGGACCATTAGGCCGGTGATCAGAAG
>Ga0179593_1401006_pt1 | contig 11600 bp, 11 predicted proteins | sample CZODoug2_1_08_16_FD_185931 | JGI IMG/M metagenome (GOLD analysis project Ga0179593, IMG submission 185931) | Vadose zone soil fungal communities from Angelo Coast Range Reserve, California, USA - CZODoug2_1_08_16fungal (PacBio error correction) | ecosystem: Environmental > Terrestrial > Soil >...
AGGAATAGAGCTCTAGCAAGCGCGGAAAAAAATGAACCAGGAAAAAATACTATCCACCGGAAAGGGAACGAACGAAAGGGCCGGGATATTGCAGAGAGGGTCAAGATGGGTGGGGGCCAGGGCGGGGGGGGAATCCTGTGCGGCCAAGCTCATAGGTGCGACAGGAGGAGAACCCTCCTAAGGCTAAGACTTGGGGGAAAGGGGCAAGGACAGCAACTGTCAACTGGGGCGAAGACATAGACAAATGGAGGAAAAAAAACTGATCATCAAGAAATGGGATCCCTGAAAACCGCAGTGCGGGGGGGACCGGGAAAACAAAAAAATAACAAGAAAACCAAAAAACCCTGGAACTTTGAAGGACTTCCCGATCCTACGGAATCTAATGGAGGGGAGGGGGGACAACGGAGAAAAGCCGACCACCGTGACCAAACGAACTAAGACGCTGGAAGGGTTGCCACCAATGGATGTGCCTTTACTACGCGAAAAACGAAGGGACCACAATTCCTTTTAATGAAGGAAGAGGAAAGGAAAAATTAAAACTCCGCTCCGGGTCTTATGTTTAAAACGGTGGGCCAGCTCTAGAAACCAGAAACGGTGGCGCGCCAATAACGGGGATACAGGGGCACAATGGAAGAGGCTCCGTTCACCGAGAAGGTGAGCTGAGGCCGTTCGACAACGAGGCATTCAATTTGGCAAAAAAATCAATTCTGTTCAAAACCAGGAAGCTCGACTTAATAAAAAACGGGCGTCGGATAAAAGGAGAGCCACAGAAAAAGAACGCCACACCATGGGGACCGCAGGCTTCGGAAACCTACAAGGCCATGCAATATCGAATACTTCAGGTCGAGCCCTGTGTGGTCTGCAAAGTGACGGGTGAGCCGGGGGGGGACCACGGGAGAAAAAAAAAGTGGGTCATTCGCGAACCAGAAAAATCGATGTAAAACGGAAAGTCCCACACACGTTAGGGGCCAACGCTATGAGAAGGGCGAAGCGGGGCAATGGTTCATCCAGGGGGGGGGAAAAAGGAAGGAAAGGAAGCGAGGCGAAGCAGCGAATGAAATAGAAAAAACCAAAAAACCCCCAAACAAAACCACCCCACAAAAACAAAAAAAAAAAAAAAAAAAAAAAACATCGGACAAACAGACAGGGCGAAGTTGGAAGCTGATGGGAAGACTCTAAAGTTCGTGGCCGGGGCCATAATACCGCAAAGATCCAAAAAGTAGGTCTGAAAAAGGTAACCATCTTCGAATTAGCGCGGAAAGGCAGTAGCCAAGGGGGGACTACATCACTTGGACAAAGGGCAGAGAGATCAGGCATAAAGGTCCTTCAGCTCCAGCGGCAGCTCATGGGAAAAATTTGGAAAACGAAAGTTCTACCGCGGCGTGCACCGACGTCAAGGGTGGAAAAACGTTGACGGGAGGGAAGGAACCCTCTGCGGGTTCGATTCACCGACCGTAACGGACGAAGTCGCCGAGGAAGGAAGGAATTTTTTCTAACGGCGGAGCTTCCTCTACGGAGACAAACTTAGCGGGGGAGGGTTATCTTTGAAGAGTAAAGAGGGGGGACCACAGTAGCCGCTCGCGCGGAGTCCTTAGGGGGGAATTAGAAACTAAAAAAAGTCCAAGAAAAGCAGGGCCCTCTGTCACATCCTGAAAAGATCACCTCAAAGCGGAAAGGCGCAGGGGCCCGGTGGGCTTCCAGCTGATGAAGAAGGAAGGAGATCTGAGGGACACCGGAGCCAAGCGATCGCAGAGGGGGGGAAGAAAACGAACGAAGAGCTCAGGAGACTTTCCGTTCCAGAGTAGTGGTCAGAAAGGATAAAGCTTGCAAAGAACGAAAAAGCGAAAAAAGGGGTCAAGGGAGGTAAAACATGCTGCTCTTCACCCCAAAAGGTGAGGAAGGAGGTCGACTCTTGATGGCGGACATCGGTCCTCGAGTCGGAGGATTAGGAAAAGACAAAACCTGAATGGGCTGACTCAAAAAAGGGGATCTCACTGATTACGCCTAAAAAACGTCACGTCGGGATCTCTCGACCGGAAAAGGGAGGGCCTGGGGAGAAGCAGCAGGAAACGATATAGGGAAAAGCGGACGTAAAGGAAAAGTCGAGCGCCGTCTCAGCAAAAAGTCTTAAGAAGGGGGCGGATCGTATTCAAGCATACGGGACAGCTCCTGGTTGAGTTCAGTCACGGGGCAGCCTCAAGGGGAGGGAGAGGGAGGGAACCCTCTGGAACCCGTGGAGCTACGGCCGACGCCAACCAACAGAAAGAGTTTTCCAAAACGCTCATCGACACAAAGTCGGAGGCGAAAACGTTTCGAAAGAGGACTCGTGGGGGGGAGAAAGAAGTTGATCTTCTTAATATAAACCTAAAAGAAGAAAGGGGAGGAATACAGCATGGTGCACACTAGGCCTAGAGAGATCGACCGCCAAAACTCCCAAAACACGGTTTCTTGGATGGGGAGAAGGAGCCCGCCAAGAAACGATTACGAGAAGAAAAAAACGGATGCCACATCAAGGAGGCGTTGCTGGAATGAACACTACAAGGCAAGAGCCCACAAAAAGCGAAAGAGGCGTGCAAGCGTGCAGAAGGCTTGGAGTCTCGCCGCCGCTGGACTCATTGTAGGGAAGGGGTTAGGTCAGGGTGTAGCGAAAAGGGGCTCTCATGGCGTTCCAAAAAATGAAACACGGAAGCGAAGGGGGGGAAAGAACTCAGTACTTTGGGGCGAAAGAATGTTCCGCGAGAAAACAAGCTGCCGGCCTCAAGAAGAAAAAAAAAGGTCTGGGGAAATCAGACTGGGACGAAATCAGGCGGATCAAAGGGGGGTTGCTGATCACCGGAAGAGGTCACTTTCTTCTCAACGAAACCGTCAGGGAAAAAAATAAAGGCAATATCTTCACGAAAGCCCAGGGGGAGAAAAGAAAGGGGACCTAGAGACTCTCAAAAAAAAAGGGAGGAGAAAGAAAAAAAATAGAAGGAAAACCTTACGGCGGAAGGAAAAGGGGGCTCGAACCTTTGGTTATCTAGTAGAATACGAGTCAAATCTTAAAAGGATAGAAGGAGGGGGGGGGAGAAAAAACACTATCACGCTGAAAGGTCGTGCAAGAAGCGTTCAAAAACGCAAAAATGGAGCTTTCAAAGAGGGGGGACCGTCTTCGGCGCCCGGAAAAGACATAAAATAGAAAGAAAAAGGAAAAAATAGGAGCCCTATATCAGTCATGCCAGCTTGGTTCCAAGGGGTGGAAAGACCTATGAGAGTTACCTTTCCTGAAGCAGGACTCCCTGGAGGGAAGAACCCAAAATCGGACTAGCAAAAAGGATTGAAAAATCTTTGCGGAGCTCCAATGCTTTGAGGGGGAGAAAAACAAAACAAACGTTTTAGTGGGCTACATGAAGAAAAAAAAGGCACGACCGGGGTGGTGGGCGATGTACTCAGTGAGGGGAGAAAGACGTACACGCTGCCAAATCAATATCAACTCCAGGAAACAGGGATCTGTTTGGATGGGACCCGGGAAGTAGGTCAACAAGGAGTGATTAACAAGTGAGAGAAGAGATGGAGACAGGGAAAAGAGGAAGGATGTATCAAAACGGCCTGCGAAACCCGGTCGAAAACCCCTAAGAGAGGGAGAAGGTAAAACGGGAGGCGAAAACGTGTCGCAAGCTTTTGGGCTTCTCGACAAGTAATCAAGGGGGGAAGAAAAGGTTACGCCCTCACGAAAGACAAAAAGTCAAAAAGTTACCTGAACCTCATGAGAGTCGGGAAGAATCGCTCGACTTGCCTTCGGAATAAGGTTGAAGTAAGAATCCTCGGGACTCAGACACTACGAGGGACTCACATGGAAGAATTATTCTTACAGCGAATTGCCGTCCAGCATAACCAAAGAAAAAAGAAAAGGAGATGGACTGTCGTGGTAGCGTAAACTCCAGTAGTGGCCTGGGAAAGAGTCGGCGGAAAATAAATGCAGGAGGTTTGAAAATCAACACAAAAGCCAGGGGACAGAAAGGGCTCAAAGCAAGCGCAAGAAAAAGAAGCATTTAGACACGAAGCAGCTGGGGGGAAAGATAGGACCACGGCATCTAGCCTTATAGCCCTCAGCTTACCAAGGGAAGGGAACCGGGGTCACAGAGAAAGACAGTGGGGGGGTTTGGAAGGACGTAGCGAGCTATTCGGGCGACTGGAACTGATTGCGGAGGCGTTTAGAATTGCGAATGAAGCGCGGATTCATTGGGGGATGGAAAGAGGTGCAAATGTGCTTCTATCGGGTGAAGAAGGGGAAAAGGGTAAGTCTTAAACTTGCAGCAAGAGCCAGCCTAGGTCGCAGACAAGTTCTAATGGGTGCGTAGAAAAAAAAGAATTAAAACTCAGAGAGAAGACCTATTCCCAACAAACATGGACCCACAACCCAGCCAAGGAACTGAATCTACAAAACGTAATGGGGAAGGACTGGTCCCCAAGCCGCGCGCGAGACGAAAATCTACAGTAAAGTCAAGGGATCTCATTCGGGTCAAAGAGGTGGATAAAAGTGAAGCACCGAGTTGTAAGCCAAGGGACCAGAACGAATCCCCTTGACCACGGGCCGCTTCAACGCCGCGTCGAAAAAAACAACAACGAAAAAATGCAATAAGAAAAACCTCTCCGAAGAGGACTATAGAAAATTGGAGTCGAAGGGAAGAGTCAGGTCTCCAGGGGAGAAAAAGTTAGTCTGAAAAGACCGCCGGCAAGGGAGCTCGGGGGGAATCAAACTAAGGGGGGGGAAAAAAGGGGGTGCTGCATCTGGAGGGGAAAGTCTGCGGCACCACTACGGGTAGGGAACACTTCAACTAAAAAAGAAATGGTGTGACCGGGGGAATCTTAGTGATTAGCCTATCTGTAGTAAGAAGGGGTTTCCCACGTGTACCGGTTTGGAAATCCCATCACTTGGGGGCCCGCCGGGGAGACGAGAAAGGAGTTGGTAGCGAAGTGAAAACAACGGTTATTGACGGGAGCGGTAACGCCGAAAACTCTCCTAGCGAAAAAGAGGCTACTCCAGTCCGGGCACCAAGGGCTACATAGATAGGGGGAAGGAAACCACTCCTTCAGTTCAAGAGGGGGAGGGGACTTGGAGGTGCCGTCGACATAGGTGGACGCACCGTGTAGTACCTGGTATGCTAATTGGACAACCGTGCATCCATATTGAACGCAGAAGTTGGGGCGGATCCGAAGGGGGGAGACAACCGTCTCGGAATATGGCTGGGGGCATTTGCGGAAGGAAAGTCTTCCGCGCACCACTTTGGGATTGGGACGGGGAGGAAAAAAAGGGAGGCAAAAGAATCGATGCAGGGGTGAGGACCTGGGACGGACTGGGTCCTGGAAAAAGGGCGGTGCTCAATCAGGGGGGGTCTTGTGCAGCAGTCATAAAAAAAAAAAAAATGCAAAAAAAGATATCGCTGAAGAAGTGAACTGAATTGGTCAAAAGTGGGCAGTTGGCAAACCCCACGTCAACGGGTGTGGAAAAACCAAACTTACTTCCTTTAGGGTTTACGAGATGTCAGATGTAGCAAAAAACACCCCTCTTACGGGTACCGGTACTACATGGAGTGGAATGTTCTCATGGAGAAGTCAAGTCCGTAGACGACTAAGGAGAACGGGGGGGGGGGGGAGGTTCATGAAAGGTGTGGTTAGGCAGGGGCCGGCGTGTTTTAAAAACGTCCTGCACTGAGACCATCGAGAGAAAGCACAACCCGGAAGTGGCACATTCGGATGCCGGAAGGTACAAAACGCCTCAAACCATCCAGGGCGGAGAAAACCCCATGACCGGTTGAAAAGCAGGGGACTGGGTTGGGAGGAGATGATTGGGTAATGGAGGTAGCTCTTTGATAGCAGGCTCGTATTGATCGATCTATCAACCCACAACGTTAAAGGGAGAGATAACTAGGCTCGAGGGAGGCGAAGAGACCGGCCCAAGAAAAAGACTTTGGCGCCGGGAAAAAATTAGGGCGAGTGCATCGCTCGAAAGGTTGGGCAACGATGTTCATAAAGGCCTCATGAACGAGTGCACGCTCTGAACTACTGGGGAAGGGCAGCTCGCGGGTCAAAAGAGGATAAAAAACCAACAAGGCCGTGCCCTCGGTGGCTCCATAGGACGGGAAACCAAGCAAGGGACGTACCAGTTTTCAAAACCTCCACTTACACGGTTAGGGAGTGTCATAGGGGGGCTCCTACACGAGATGCACAAGACTCCGATAACAACCTGCATGGGAAGGTGGTGACCTAAAGACCGGAAGCACCTTTGTGATGGGGGAGGCCGCCTGCTCACCTCAACGACTTCCCCGGAACAGAAGGATGAAAAGGAGGAGGAGCATCTGTGGCCGTTGCCGGATATTTTGGGAAGGGTAAACTACAAAACCAATAGATTCGTGCCGTCCGGAGGACAAAAAAACCAACGCTCGGTTTATTCAGGGGGACAGTGTTCAAAAAACGATACGACCCGGTCATCAAAAACCGGGGCAAATACCGGTGGGAAAGCAGAACCTACTGCCTGCAAAAATCCGACTGTTTTCGCAGTCCGGCAGTCGAAAACGTGGAGGTAGAGGGAAAGCGGGGCCAATTTGTCGACCACCAGAATTATCGATGTGACTTAACACTGGCAGGGGCCTACGAATTTACTACATACACCAGAGACAACGTGTGGACACTTAGTAGGGGGCGGAGATGGGAGGGTCGGGAAAGGCGGTTCCCACTTGCAGGAAAGGAAGACTTTCGATCTGCGTCCCTGGGTCAAGGTACCACAGCCACGGCAGCGCAACCGTGGGACACTTCCCTGAAGCACCTGCATTTCGGAAAGACAACAGGGGGAAAGAGAAAAACAACGTGTGTTGAGGCGAGAATAAAACCGCGCAGGCCGTGGGAAGGGGTAGGGTGAAAAACCTCGCGGAAGTAAGACACCACGAAGGTCAAATTCAAACCTCCGGCCCAGTTAAGGGTCTTCTTTCAAACGAGTTGGAGGGCGCGGAGCAACTTAGCAAGAAACTCCATGGCAAAACGGTTTAACCCGGTTTGCAGAGAGTAATCCGCAGGATTTCCAGAGGAAAAGAAAGAACCACCGATTCACAGCGTAGAGGGGCCGGAAGATGTGGGGCTAGAGGGGGTCGGGGTCAAAAAAAACCAAAAGAGGATGGGGGAGTCCTGGTACGAGCATCAAAAGGCCAGCAAGGGGACGGGGACTTTAGTTGAACTGAAAACTAGTGTTCGAGAGATACGACGACCCAGATAACGAAGGAGGTGCCCGGTCGCTGCGGGGATGGGGAAAAACGGGAAGGAGGGATATCGGACTATTGAGGGCAGGGTAGAGAGTTGGGGCCAAGGGCCTTCCTATTTGTCCCCCGATTAGCACGCTCGAAAAGGGGGGAAGGTCTGTGGAAAGCTGCCCTGGTCAAAAGGAAAGACTGCGCAAAAGAACTCTAAGGAGTAGCCGAGGCACGCCTCAGAAAAGGAAAAAGCTTCCGTTAGGACAGGGGAAGGAAAGAAGGGGATCGGAGAACCGGGCCCGCCTCCGCATAGTCCTCAATGCGCATCTTTCTTCCGACGGGGAGCTGGCGTCGAGCGGCAAAGAAAGTCATACGCAGAGGAAATCATACTGCCGAAGGCGAGGTCAAGTGCTTACACTGCAGGCTCGTCAGCCAGGTGCTGCCGTATGCGTCAAAAGTGTAGAAAGGTCCAGATTTCGGGAAGCCCTGAATTTGTCCCGAACTGCAAAGGAACCAGGAGGTCTAAGGGACACGAAACGCGACCTAAGCCATTCGAGCGCGACTGGAGGCCCGGAGGGAGGTGTGCTTGGGAACGCAGGGAGCTACACGTTAAGCAGCGCGGACGTCCATCATATAGGGTCTAGGAAGGAGGTGCATGCAGGGGAAGAACAACATTAAAATCCCGGCGTCGAGCAGATCAGCAGGCCCACACAGAAGGCCTTGATCAACATTAGAAAAGAATTTGAGGTCACTCTTTTTAAATAAAAAAACGCAAGGAACTCCAACTATCTCAATGGGCAAGAAAGAAGGTCCATTAGCGATCCGGCTAACGGGGGGCTACCTTGGGGGAAACATTGGAGGTGGGGATGAATCACCTGGTCGCTGCAAAGAGTTTCCTAAACGAAGGAGATGCCTAGCAGGCTATATCGGATCGAAGGACGCCAAAAAGCAAAAGAGAAACGGGGAAAGGAGCGGGTTGGTAGGGCACGGAGCAGTTCAAGGGCTTCCACCAAGAAGCTCGAACTAAACAAGGAACGGGAGGGACACCATCGTCAATGGTTTATAATGAACTAAAAAACAGGTGCTCATCGCCGAAGCGAAAGAGGAGAGCCCGTTCAAAAGGGCGGGAAAGAAGGGAGCGGCCTGCAAGGGAGGGAGGGGAGGCGATGTGGAAAAAGTCTACAGGGTCATCTCGAAAATGCTTGACCAGACAAAAACACCGAAATGGCAGGAAAGGTCGGTCGAATGGGAAAATCCACGAGTGTCGTCGGGGGAAACTGGAGCCCTGCGCAAGGTCGTCGAAAAGGACAGGAAACACCTCTCTTCCCGAAAAACCGGGAAAAATCACGGGAGGGGGCGAGTCAGCGGGGGGAAACGGGGTCATTAACTGGTATCACCAAAGCAAGCTGAGGGAGGAAGAGGGGAATTCCTAACTTTGCAGCGAACAAGTTATTCAATAGGTGACGGCAAGGATCTTCACAACACGCCCTTCGGAACAGGAAATTCGCGACAAAAACGAGAGATATAAGTCGAAAACGGGGGTGCGCGTGCGTGCAAAGCAATCCCGGACAAACGGGGGGGGAAAAAGCGAGCTTAGGTGTAGAGCAAGAAAAACATGAGCCTCCGTAACTAGTCCGCATATCCGGGTGGGTAAAAAAATGACCAACTAAATCAAATGCACGGTTCCACTCCTATGAAAAGATCGACCAGCTTTTCTCGGCTAAGGAGAAAGAGGAAAAAGGAACTCAGAAGCGGGAGCAAGCCGTATCAGAGCGTCGTGTGCCTCATTTTTTGACCATGATATGAGCGGAAAAGAAAGGCGTCGTAAAGAAAGCAGGAAGAGAGGCGAAGAAACCTCTTTAAGGAAACGAAGGGGGAGGAGTTGGCTTAGGGCGCCAGTTGTAGGTGCGGAGTAAAGCATCTACCGAGGAGAGGAGGCGCTTGAAAGCAAGGGAAAAGATCTGCAAGCGCACAGGCAAAGAGACGTCGCACACGTGGGAAGGAAGAAAGGTTTGGGCATACTTCGACGACGGCCTAGGAAAAACGGGGGGACGTGTGAATGGGAAAAGGAGAGGAAGGGGAAAAGGAAAGCTTAGAGATGCAAAGTATGGACAACCAAAAAAACAAACGCGGCTCCAGGTCGAACGTTCTCATAATGACTGCGGGAAACGTAAGATTGGGTCCAGTGCAGGGACACGAAACTGGTTGCTGTGACGAAAGAGAAAGACATCTAGGAACGGTAAAACGAACCTCAGGACTGAGTGCAATGCCGAGACGGAATCCTGTGGAGTTAAAAAAGGAACTAACGGGGAAGAGTACTAGAGAGGGAAGGAAGGAGAGGATGTTTCGATCAATGAGTTCAGGCTCTTGGGGAAACAGCATACAGAACAAACAATTTCAGGAAAGGGGGGAGAGTGGGGGCGTCCGAGGACCTACTAATTGGAAGGGCCGTACTGTACCATCAAATTCGGGTCTTGTTCAGGGAATCAAAAAAAAGAAGATAAGAAAAAAAGTCAAGAGGCACCGGCTCCGCAAAGACGTTTGGCTGACGGCAAGGTCCTAAAAAGAGAGACGCATGGAAGGAAAACGTAATACGGGGAAAGCAGGCGCTGATTCTAGGGACTTTACGGTATATAACGCTCGACCAGCGGGAGCACGACGTCGCCCATCGAACGGAGAGTGAGAACCGGTGTCGACAAAACCTGCGGAGTCAGGGAGCAGGGGAAGAAATAACGGTAGTGGGGCGAAGGGGGGGCGCTCTGAGCGGGAGCGAGGCTTACTGGGTGTCGTCAAAATAGTGGAAAGGAAACGAAAAAAAATGATTGCTTAACATCACCATCAAGGGGGAACAGCCGGGAGGGAAAGCCGGGAAAAAAGCCTCATTCCAAAGCGAAAACCCAAGCCAACAAAGGCTACCTCCGAACGGCGAAGACGGAACAGCGCGCTACAACGAAAACGAACGGGACGAAGAGAAAACAGCACCTCTGTCGTTAGGTTCAATAGCTGTCTGGTGAAAGATGGTTGTAGTTCGAAAGACAACGAGCCCACGGAACCAAGGACTCTTCTGGGAACCGACTCTAAGCACCACCCGTGAAAAAATTCAACAAGAAGCCGTCCGCGTATCTTCTAAACCTGGGGAGGCAACTGTATACCTAGCCATGTGTTCGGAGGGAACGATCACGAAGCTATGAAAGACGGAAAACGAGGTAAGTTTGGGGAATGAGAGAGGGAGAATGAGGCGTGAATGGGGCATTGAAAAGGAAAAGAATTTCAGGCCATCGCAACGAAGAACGGGGAAAATGGGTCCCAAAAGACCTTCGTGAGAGGGCTCCTGCGGGAGGGGTTTTAAAAAAGGACACTGCAACCTGCGCGGGATCGCAGCCACAGGCAAGGGTGGGAAAAGGTCAAAAAAAAAAACTTGGAAAGGGAGAAATGCGTTTGCCGGAAAAGAGGGACCACCTGGGATGTTAGCTCTGTAGGTAAAGCCGACCTACCGACGGAACACCATAGAGAAAACCACCACAGCTGCAAAGATCCAAAAGGAAAAAAAACAATCGGAGGACTGTTTATGGGGGAGGGGCGAAGTCGTAGCAACGCCGGGGGGAAATGGAGAAAAGGGGTGTGTGGAACACAGTTTGCAGGGAAAGATGCCGCCGACGTTGTGGACGACAGGCAACGAACCCGTCTAGGGGGAAAGCGGAAAAGGTGGCAGGGAAGGGCTGCACGGTCGGTTGAAACGCAAAGGGGTGGGAATTTAAGGGGGAGGCAGAGAGACCGTCACTAAGACCAAGAACGGGGGACCGTGGGAGTCGAGGACAGGACGGCTGGGGGAGGGGCGGAAGGGAATGTGCGGCGGTCGGTAAAGGCCGTCACACTTATCCTGAACGGGGGCAAAGTGCTGAAGATGGATTGGGGGAAACAGTTGATGGTCTTTAGCAGTTATACTCACAAGAAAAAGGGAAGCCCTATCAGGGGGGTGCTGAATGAAACCTTGAACATAGGGGGGGAACGGCGGGTGCAAGCTCGTGTAGTAGCCCCCAAGAAAACAGGAAGGGGACGGGGAACGTGGGAACCTCCATATCTTGAGGAAGGGAAGAAGGGGATCCTATGGCCGTCTCTGCCTATCACGGGGGGGTGAATTTCGAAATTTTTTCTTGACAAAACGGCTCGGTCCCGAAAAAAACTAAGAAATCAAGGGGACAAGAAATGAATTTGGCCTTCGGGGGCAGCTGTTGTCCCAAAACAATAAAAGAAAATACCTGCAAAAAGCGGCGAAATGCCTCACACCGTTTCCAGAATTTGGGCGGCGCAAAAAGGAGGGGTCGAAAAAAAAAGAAATGACTGTTACATCCTAGAGGGAGAAACCCAGGGTTCAGG
>Ga0179593_1404894_pt1 | contig 11600 bp, 15 predicted proteins | sample CZODoug2_1_08_16_FD_185931 | JGI IMG/M metagenome (GOLD analysis project Ga0179593, IMG submission 185931) | Vadose zone soil fungal communities from Angelo Coast Range Reserve, California, USA - CZODoug2_1_08_16fungal (PacBio error correction) | ecosystem: Environmental > Terrestrial > Soil >...
ACCTGCGTTGGAGGGGGAGGAATCACTGTCGGTCTCTTTGCAGTAAGGGACGACCGAGAAACAGTGCAAAAAAGGAAAAATTGACCATCCGCAAGGGGGGGGGGGGGCCGCGGCTTACAGTAAAGTAATGATTCAGGCAGGGGACTACGCGCGGCTTGCTAATCAGTAATCTCAAAAAAAAACGGAGAAGTTGACTAGAGATTGCGGGGGCCGCGGGAGTGGGCCGTTGAAAAAAGGAGGACGGAGCCCTAAGGGAGCAACTCTTACCAAGTCTACCAAAAAAAAGAAAAAAAAAAACCACAATAAAAAACCGGAGGCAATGTCTAGCGGGCTGGAGAACGGGTTCAACGGTGCTTGTCAAATTCCTTATGTGGAAGAAGTCGTGACCTGTGAAAAAAAGGTCACCAGTTATCCCGTGACCGGGGGGACTGGCTTCCCATGATGCGGTTTTCCTTTGGGGAAAAAGGGAGGACTTTCAAGGAGATCGACGACTTAGAGCAGTCGAGAACTCGAGCAGGGGTCGGGGACCCGAGGCTGAGGTAAGGTCTCTCTGCTAAGGGTGAGGACTACCGCCGCGGGAAAAAAACACTCCCTTCCGTTTGGAAGGTTGACAAGGAATAACTCCTGGGTCAGGGGGAGGGGGCAGTGCTCCCGATAGGGAAGGGTTCTCCTAATAAAAGAAGGGAACATCTTCGAAGGGAGGGAAAACCAGCGGTGGGAGGGTGACTAACTGTGGGGTGCTGAACTCTCCTCTTAGCAGAGAGGTCGGGGGTTTGGGGGTTAAAATGGATGAACTGCAGGTCTGAGTTTCTATTTGTTGGGGGGAGGGATCAGGCAGGGCATCTTGACAAGGAGGAGTGCAAAAAGGGAGCCAGGTTACTACCTCGAAATCTGGGTAGGAGGAGAAGCAGGGCTGGGGGGAAAGAGACGGGAGTAGAAAAGGGAACGCGAGGGGGGGAATATAGGAGGAGATGATATTTAGGGGGGGCTGATAGGACAGGGGGGAGTGGGGTAGAGACAAGGGGGAATCGGGATGAGGAAGAGGGGGGAAGGGGGAGCAGGAGAGGGATAACAAGGAACAGTGAACCTAAGGGGCCGCTGCACGGCCGGGTACTGAAAAAAAAACTGGACGAAGAGAATGGCTGAAAGGGGGGCGACATGCTGATCCCTACCTTTTTCCACAAAAAGGAGAGGACGGGTCTCCAGAAAAAAAGGGGTCTTCTTCAAAAAATAAGCTTTGGACCAGAATGAGGCCTCGCGCAGGCTCAACACTGTGGGCGGTCTCTTGGATAGGGTGGAATCAAAAGGACACCTTCGGAGGCTCAGACGAGAAAAGCGGGGGGGACTCTGCAAGTACACAAGCAACACATGGAAAAGGCCTTTGGCATGTGAAAAAAAAAGGAGGGGCTACCTGCTCAAAGGATGGGAAACAAGGGTTCCTCGAAATGGAGGGGTACCCGGAGGCAATTCACCCTTAAGAAAGTGCGAGGGACCTAACCAGGGATTAGAGGCAGGGTCCCGAGAAAAAAACGGACAAGAAAGGGACTCGATCGTATTCTGAAAAATCGAGGGCGGAAAACATTCTGCGCAACAAAATTAAGCTGCGGTACACTGGTGACTGAAGGAGATGGGGGGGCGGCCGGTACGCAGGGAAAAAAGGCGTAACCCGCGACAAACCACCCGGCAAGGAAGGCCGGGGGAAACCGCCCGATGTGTCGGAATGGGAAGGCAAAATTCCCGAAGAACGCGCTCCTACACAACAAAACTGGTCAATCATACCGAGAGGGGGAAAGTCAAACTCTCACGGAGGCCGAGGAAAAAAATTCACCTCCAATTTCGAGTATAACCAGAAGTCAAAGGAAGGGCGGGCACCTTACTCAGAAAACGGTGGCGTACTGCCTGGAAAGCCTTACGATAAGAAAGAAGGAAAATGTTCACCACCACCAACATCTCGTGCGAAGGGAGAAAAGATCGAGTCGACCAGGAGGGCGGGAGTCCGTTCTCCTAAGGTAGGAACGGGTGGGCATTCAGGGGGAAAAAAATGTTCTGCAGGAAGAGTACGCCGGAAGGATCCGGGGCCGCGACGAACTATCCAAGAAAGACGTGGAAAACAGAAGAAAAACACGGGTTTCTACCATCTCAACCTAAACGCTGCGGGTGAGGGACCCCAAAGACTGGAAGGGAAAGATCTTCTCGAAGAATCGCAAGAAGGAGGCTTAAGAGGATCTCTGAGAAGAAATGGATGCAAAGGAAGCTGAGAAACCACGCCCTCCTTGAAGAAAACAATTCACCCGAGAGAGACCGCGGGCCAGCACGTCCGCAAAGGGGGAAGGAAAAACTTGGAATCGAGAAATCTTCATCGGACTCATTGGGAAACGCCCGGGTGCTGGGGGGAAAATGGGGAGAGATTCTCCTCTCCGGCAAGGGGGTGGGACGGTCGCGGGAGAAAAGGCAAATTGCTGCAGAGTGTGGAGGGGAGAACACCGGATTTGTGGGGGAGACCATCACCAGGTCGAGCAAGAAGGGACAGGCATCTCTAGAAAAGAGGAAAAATATATATGCCCGGATCCAAAAACGGCTGTCTCTACCTGTGCGGGAAAAAAAAAAAAGCTGTGGCCATGCAAGAGGACCGGCTGGCAGCCAGTCCGGCATAAGAGCCGGCCAACCTTCACAAACAGAAAAAAATGGAGACGAGAAGATCCGGAGGAACAGAAGAGAAGCAGGGTCCCTAAATGTTGAACAAAAAGAGGAGAACTTACCTGCCTCGTAGTCCAAGGAAAAAATGCTATGAGTGAAAGTGCGGGGGAGGGGAAACTGAATCTTTGAAACGCAAAAGAAGGGGGGGGATCAAGGAAACGAAAAAGGGGTCCGGGTACCTGGGGTCAGAAAAAGTCGACCGGAGGAGGAGAAGGGTCTTTCCGGAGATGAGCTCGGGGAATCGTGTGTCCTTCCATGTGGGAACCGCCCAGGTAAGTTGCGGGACACGGAGGGGGGAAAAGGGTGGGAACCAGTAGTAATTCTAAGAAAGACCGGCTGGAGAGGGAAGAGAGATATGCCGGGACAGGGGGGGGGGTCCGTGTGCAGATTGCGGTACCAAGGAAACGAGGCGCCCTCAAGAGAAACTAGGGTCTACTCTAATGATAAAAAGCCAGCAGCCGGGGTGGGAGAAGGGGCTTAACAGAAGGAGAATGAATCTCGAGGGTCACCTGCTCTTAGACTTCCAAGGGAGGGAGAAGGTATCGCACCTGGTAGTATACAGCAGGAATAGGCTTCCGAAAGGAAATTTTATGGGGCAGCGTCCCCTTCCGCGTGAAGATCATTCGACCACCGCGGTACTGGGGGTGGGTTGGACTCCTTGCTCTTAACTGATATAATAATACTTACACGAAAGGAGAAGGTTGCATTACGGGAGGGGGGGACCTCGGTACAGGGGCTTTTAATCGAGAGAGGGGAAGAACTCAAATTAAAGAAAAGGGGGAAAAATCTTCCTTACTCCTTGAGCGCCTGCCAGGGTTGGGGAGAGGGAATTCCTCGAGACTTTGCGAATAGGGGAACAAAGAAAAAAGGTTGAAGCAGTATAAAAGATCCTCAGCGTCAGTCCCATCTAACCTTAAGTGTCCGGTTGCTTTTTAGAAGGGGAAAAGCCAGTCGCGGCACATCTCCTTTGAAAGCATTCTAACAGGGGGAAGAGAACACTGCAGGTGGGAAAGAAGAGTACTTGGGGTGCTCTTGAAAGTACCACTGAATCCCCCAGCCGGGAACTTCTTTAGTCTCACTAAATTGGGAAGTCAGGAACAACCACCATCCGGTGACCGATACCCCGGGAGAAGCACAGGTGCTCCTTAGAGAAGGAGCATTACTGAGGAAAATGGTTTGGAAGGAGGACTCTGCTCGTCAGGGAGAAGACTCCGTTGGGGGGACACCGCGGGAAAGGGAGAGAACATAATGAAAAAGAGTAGCCATATTTTATAGGTTAACCCTTACGTTCCGGTGGGAAAGGGGGATTTTCGCTGTGAAAAGAAAGGTATCGTTCTCAAGTGCCGAACGCGGGGGTGCAAAAGCCGTTCACAGGAGGAGGCAGTCCAGACAACGCAAAGAAGGAAGCCTGTCGAAAGAAGGAGAAATCCGGCCCAACCGGCAGCGGTCGCCGTCCTGAACAGAGGTGCCATAAAAAAGTCGTATAAAAACAGAACGGCTCAAATAGACGAAGGGGGGGAAAAAGGTGCTTAACGTCGAAGGAAAGCCCGTCTCATCGAACCGGCCGACGAGGAGTTCGCGCAAAAGAAAGAATGTCCTTTTTCAGAGGACATCTGCAGGGGAAAAACCCGCAGCAAAAAAGCCCCCGACCGGCAAGAGGGAAATAAGGGACAGAGATATAAAACCTTCAGAGTGGCAGACTGATGACGCTAAAGGGAAATTACTCCTGACCCTAGAAGGGTGCAAATCAAAGGCACCCCACCACGATGCGTCCCGCCGTTGTCCATATCCCTGGATAACAAGGAAAATGTACGAGTCCCGGGTCCACCAGTCTCCAAAGGACGGTAGGAAACCGACACGTTTATTGAAGACAGAACGATGAACTCTAGGAAAATGATAAGAGCAGAGTCGGACTCGGGGGAAGGAAAGGAAGACCCTCGAAATCAAGTCAATCCAGCCTTGAAGCATAGCCTCGGGTGTCATTAACGTTAAAAGAAAAACAGAGGGTCGACTGTTCCAGGAATCAAGACCAACCGGGGGGGAAAAACAGGTCACGGGTAAGGTCCAAAAAAGGGGCCCGTTCTCTCGTGAGGGCCGCCCATCGGCCGCAGGGACGAGGAAAGGCGGAAAAGACGCCTCCGTTCAGTTTATCAAGACTCAACAAAAGAAAAGAGAGATAGAAAGAGGGGGAGGGAGAGGCGCCTCACGAGAGCGTGGCGGACCAAAAAAACTTGGAGGGGAAAGCTCAGCTTAGACGGGGGGGATAGGGTGGAATGGATAAGCGACAGGGTGTTGCCGCGGATAAGGACGGATTTAGGGAGGGGAGACTTCTACCGGGGCGCCGCAATCTTGTCACGTCTCCTGCACCGGAGACCGGGGGGCGAGGAAAGATGGAAAATTTCAGGCAAAACGGTTCTAAGAAAAAATCCTTGCACGCGTCGAAGATCCTACCCTTTGAAGAGGCGATGTGCGTGCAAAGTTCGGGGGTAAAAAGACCAGATGTTTACGAGGACTCTAAGGTTCCTGAAGGGGGAAAACCTTGACGGGAAACGAAACTGCGGGCCGATTCGGGTTTGGGCATTTTGCGGCACCAGTAGGGACGGGATACGAGAAGGGCGGGCATCTCTTCCCTAGGAAGTTCGCAATTGACTTCCGATGTTCGGAGGAGGGCGTGAGGAGGGGGGGGTGCTTTCAAGAGACGCTGGAAACGAATCCCGCAGAAGGGGGTTGGGGCCATTGGCGGAAGGATCGAATTTGACGCAAAATCAACTTCTCCGAAAACCGGAACCTACTCGGCTTAGGGGGAAAGGGAGGGGAAAATCGGTTGCGGTGGATAACTGGGGGGGCTGGCGCGCCGGGGCAGCGGAGATGCTTGAGCACGGTGGGGGAGGAGACTTAAAGATACGTAAAGCGGATTGGGTTAGGGGGGGATGGATCGCCCCAACGGGGAACTCCTTCGCCTAAAGTGCCCGCGTCGCAGCGAGGGAGTCAAGTGGGGACCAGGTTCATCTTCCAAGACGGCAAGACCGTATCAAAGAGGGGGGACCCCTAAAATCTGGGCTGCCAGGCGCCGACTTCATGGAAGAAAAACTACTGGTTCCAAACAAGAGGGGGAGGTCAAAGGCACGCAAGGAACCGGATCTTAGGACCACGATGCGCAACGTCCTGATTGAGGGGAAGAAGCAGGCTCACGTGCTGCTCTGAGATCACCGGCTGGGTTGACGCCGAAGGTCAAATAAATACGCAGGACGTCGGTGTAGCTTCGGCCGGAGAGAATACAAAAAAGGGAACTGTTCCAGGTGACACCATCACAGGAGGTGGGGGAAAACCCTTTCCAAGGAGCTGGGACTACAGGGGTCTTTGACCCGAGACAAGAAACTACTACTGCCCGGGAGCGGTCCTGTCCGCATTATAGTCTGTTCTCCTCAGGAAAAAAGGGAGGGAACTACAACAAGACATATTTCATTCAGAGAATACAACGCATGCTGGGAAAAAGCTTCCGGCTGCGGTACAGCTGTTGTCCTCCTGAAGGGAGGAAGGGGAAGCGCAACAGACAAGCCACTAGACTACACCACCCCGCCGGCCTTCAAGAGAAGGGGACGAGTTCGGGGAGCTGGGGTCCTGAACAAGCCGAGATGACCCGCGAAGAAGGAAAAACCCGTTCAGACCTACCGGATAAAGGGGGGTTCTGACGACTAAGAAACGATGGGCTGTCTTACCCTTACCGGTCCGGGAAGGACCAGTTCCTGAAGGAAACTAAAAAAGTTACGTCTGCACTGACGAAAATACCGCCAGACGAGGGAAGGGACCTACCTGAGAGCTCAGTCCGGAAGGGGTTAACGAGCGAAAGAAAAAAAAGGCTTCCCGGTCGATCTGTGTATAACCGCTAGCGGGTCTCTCGGTCAGAAGTGGGACCGGTCAGAGAAGGAAGGCTCCTCGTAGCGTATTAACTCAAGAAAAAAGAACTGACGAAACGCCGTGGCGGATCACGCCAACACCGTCGACCAAACTAGGGGGAAAGGGACAGAGGCACCTACAAGGGGCCGCACTTCAAACTTCGTAAAAAGAGAGGAATAATCCCGCGGAAAATCGCCGAAACTCGTCTTGTCTTGACTCCTGGACTCGCGGGGAAAAAGAGCCAACCGTGTCAGATGAAAAGGACCGGCTGAAAAAATTCACCAAAACTCGTTGTCAACCCGGAAGAGAACGTTCATCACGGACCGAAACGTGTTGGGAGGACTCGAGCAAGGTCTTCTAACTCCTTTTGTCCAAAGGAGGAAACTGTCTCATGAGACTCTGATCAAAGAGGGAAGAAAATCGGGCTGTTGGGACGTGTGGCGGCGAACGTATACAACTGGCGAATCGTCGGTCATGCCAAGGGTCGTTGGGGGCTGAACAGAACATGGCGCACCTGCCGATCCTGGCGGCAAGAGAGAGAAAAAAAACGAGTGAAGAGAAGGTATCTGTCGCCGACCGCTCGCCGGCAGCAGAAATGTTGCTGTGTCACTCAAACCCAAAATTGGGCCATGCAGCGCACAAAGAAGTGAAAAGGTCGCTACCCGTTCGTCCTCGCCCTTCCCAACAGATAAGGGGACGAAACGAAGGAAGAAGACAGCTGCCTCAGAAAGGAAAAACCTGTTGAACCAAAGGGAAAAAGAAGACATCGTCCAAGAAACCGATGCCGAGGATGTACTGCTGGAGGAGGGGGGGGAGGGGTTAACTCTGTGAAGGAGGCTGGGTATGATCCGGTGGCATCCGACAGGACAAGGGATCAACGCTCAGATAGAAAAGAGTAAGAAACTACGGCTTCGGGAAAAGGAGTCCAATCTTTCTTCAACGCCAACTCTTGGGGGCTAAAGGGGGGGGAGCGAAGCGCCAAGGTCGGTGGCTCTGCCACCAAACTCGGGGAAGAAAGGGAAACCCAGTGGGGATGACGATCCGTCCCGTCCGGTTCGAATCTGAGATTTGCGCTAGCCGGCTAGACGGCCTGGCTGAAAACAACCCCTGCGGCGGACCCAGGAAAAAAAGCCGATCTGGTCGAAAAAGAGCCAGGTGCTAAAAATTTCTTCTGGTGGAATTGTGCAGTCGCTGCGGAGGGGGAAAATTTTTCACAGTAGGGCCCTGCCGAGTAGTCCGAAGGAAATGCTTCTGCAATGAGGAAATGCCTCCCGGAACGTGTACGGTTGAATCATCCGGCAATGTGCCTCTGGTCGTAGAACAAGGAGCACAAGGGTGTTGGAGGTCCTCGCTTTATTATAGGGGGCAATTAGTTCCCTAAATACAAAAGGAAAAAAAATTACCATGCTTGCATGCCGGGAACAGGTTTGGTTCCTCTTATTTAAACTCGGGGGGGTCAGGGAGGGGCCACCGAGTCAGGAACAAAGGGGACCCTCATCTCGACGGATGAGGTTTTGCTAAGAGACTAATACTGCTGAAAGTGGTCCGTGACAGAAAACAGAATCGGGGACCTCAAAAGACATCGGAGGAAAACCTAGTATGTGAGGGAGTGGGCAATGGTCAAACGCCAGTTCGTCTCGGCGCATCTAAACATGTGGAGCAGGGGGAGACCAACCTCCTTTAGTTGTGCAGGTAAACAGCCTGGAAGGTGCTCTGCAGGAAGGCACCGTGCTCCAACCGCGCGATGAGGGGGAAACGAGGGTTAAGTCGGGCGTTATCAGTATGAAAACGATAAGGGCAGAGGGCCCTGCTCCAGACTGGCGTATGCTATCGAGTCGGAAAACTGTGTGGTGCAGACGAGCGAAACATACTTCTCTCTCAATGGCAAAGGCCGGACCTTGTTGACACGCAGGGAGGTCTCCATTAAGTCGGCGCGGGCACACTCGAAAAAGAGTGTGCGGGCCCGGTACAGATAGGGCCCAGATGAACAGGGTGGCGTTTCCCCCTCGATATCGTCACGGGCGAACTCGGATAGGGACCGGGTCAAGGGGAGGGGAGCCAACAGCCAGGAATGTGCAAGAATAGAAGATATCCCCACTTTCCAACCGTCGAAATTCAACTCCACTCCCCTCGCGAGTCCAGCCCCCGGGGAAGGAACAAAATTTTGTAGGTAAAAGAATCGTCTTATTCATAAGGTGCGGAGAAAATAATTCTAAAGAAGAGGCGTCGAACCGGCCGACCGGTGAAGCCTCTCCACCGTAAAAAATGAAGATGTGAAGGGTGTCGTACAGAAACTCACCGCCGACGCGGAGACTTCAAAAGAGAGATACTTGCAAGAGGAATATACCCATAAATAGAGATTCCGAAGGGGAAAGGGGCTCTCAGAGGCCCACCCACTAAAAGAAGTCATTTAAAGTAACTGATTAACCCGGAGGAAGTACCTACTTCATTCATATTCCACATCGACGGGGAAACACCAAGAAGTTACGGGGGGACTAAACTCAGGCGCCCTCTGCAAAATCGAAGGGCATCAGGTAAACAGCGGTGCATAGGAGACTGAGGGCGAAGAACGTGTAACGTTAAATCTGTGCAGCAGCTTCTTAGAATTATAGGCAAGAGCATATTCTTTCATGCCTTCGACGGGTTGAGCAGAAGCCACTCGTGACAAAAAGCTTCCACCACTTCAGAGAAAAGTCCAGCCGGTGCAGCCGGTCAAGAGCTGACCGCCTCGTGTGCCCGCCAATAACGAAAAGTGCGGCAAATCGGCGACCACCGGAAGTCAGATCTCATCAACAACAAAAAAAGATGAGATAAAATACGGGGTTCGGCGGCTAAAATGCACTGCCGCTGTGCGGCCAGAAAGCGGGAGACCGGATGAAAGGGGAGGGTATCCGCTACCGTGGGGCCAGGACGGTGAGGGTTCGGCGACCAGTCGACGGAGGGATCAAGACTTGTCAGTAGCCTGCCTCGAATAGAGTTAATGAAAATGCTTCACGCGCTGTCAAGCAGATGGCGGGAGGAGTCACCCTCTGAACACGAGATGCGGAAGAGAAAGGGCTCGATGGCTATGTGGTTCTGTATAGAAAGTGCTGTGGTACCAAGATGGTTTGAAAGGTGAGTCGGGGGGGTTTTCCTCAGTGGTTGGGGGTTGGGGTGTTGGCCCCCCCGAGCGGGTGGACCGCGCTTGCCGAGTCTGGGGGGTTGCTGTTCACCATGAGTTTCCTGAGAGACCTCGAAGTGCGAAAAAAAAAAGGTGCAAGGAGTCCTGTTCCGAGCGGTTGTCCAGTGTTCGGCTTCAAAATCTGTTGACGTCTGCGGAGTTTCGGCGGGTGGCTTTCCGACTACCCGGCCGCGACACTAAAGCTTCCTGATAGTTTGCGAGGAGAGCTGACGTTGCATTACGGGCGCCCTCCGTCAAGGGGGCGACATCACAACCCGCTTCTTCGAGCGGTTAAAAACAGGGTTCGTGGATACGGAGGTGCTCGAAGTTGGCACGGATGGACGGTAGTGGCCCGTGAGAGACTGGGGAGATCGTCAAGTTCCTGAGGATGGGTGACGTGTCTTGGATCGCCGCAGGGGGGCAAGGAGACTGCTCGGGGGGAAAAAGGTCGCATGTACGCCCGGGGAGACCCTCGGGCATCGGCAAAAACCGCGGCAAGGCCGGGGAACGAAAAAAGGCCGACAGACGATCTGGGAAATGGGCGCCGACGTCAAGCCGGGGAAGGACGGCGGTCATGGTACCCGGCGACGCTCTGCGGCCAAAGAATTAGCCCTTCCTAGGTCGCCACAGTCGCACAGTGGGCTTACAAAGGGGGGTTAGTCACCGAACGCAAAAACCTTTCGGACTAACAGCGCTTCGGCGCGGTGGGAGAAAGTGTTACGGACAGCCGCAACACCAGCAGGGCTTTTCCATTGGGACCACCGCTGAAAAAGGACCTTCAAAATTCGGAGCTGGGCCGCGACTGGCACGGGACGGCAAGACACCCCCAGCTTCCGGGCGGGCCGGAGGAAAAAGATCCGGACGGCACAACAAATTTACCAAGTCCGGGAGAGACCTTCCTGAGCAGTCCTTCGAGGGGGGCAGCAACTTGCAAAAAACTTAAAAAAACTGCCGGCGGGAGTAAGGGATTCCTGACTGCGGGGCCTTACTCCGTCAACTACCAACGTACTAAAATACAACACAACAGGGCCGGAATCGCCTGGCTATTCGGAAGTATGTGGGCGTACAAGGACCATATGGTCGGCCGAAAAAAAGGATACCTCTAGGCGAGAATGAAAAGCGAAAGGGGAAGAAAGCCCTTAACGTTCCAGTGCTCCGTTTCTGAAAAGGCCGACTATTGGAAACAAACGCCTAAGGCCCGGAAACTAAACAGTTACCTAACCTGCGAAGGCCAGGGATCGACTCAGTTGGAAACTACCGCCCGATCGCGTTGTTTGGGGGGGGTGGGTTGCTTGGCCCGGTAGAGAGAGGGGACCAAAGGCGTGAGATTTCGCAGGGAGGCTGGAAGCGCATGAAGGGAAAAAAATTCTTCGCATAGAAGCAGGGTAGTACGAACTATCCTTCTTTACAAATCTTCAGGGAGGGGACCGAGGGGTCACCAAACGTCGCATCAATGTTGGCGACCCGCACAAGTCAAAACAGTACAAAGAAAAAGGCCTAGAAGATCCGGCGGGTTTAAGATTCCTACTAATTTCTTTGACGTACGCCTGGATCTAGGGGGGCAGGGAAGGGAACATGTCGAGGCCAGTCTGATCACCACTCCCTCCGTGCCCGCAGTGGACGCGCACCGGTCACAGACGTCCACTCACTGCCGGGGAGTGGGGACTCGATCCCTAGAAAGTGGTAACAAGGGTGGCCTCTCAGGAGGGAAAAAAACTAACTCGCCGGACGAAAGGGGTGGGGTTACTGTCTTCGGGGAGGGGCGCTACGGGAGCCACTACTTCTTTTGACTCCATGGACCTGCTTTGGGCTTACCACACGGAAATCAAGACCGTCTGCGACTGTG
>Ga0179593_1755149_pt1 | contig 11600 bp, 11 predicted proteins | sample CZODoug2_1_08_16_FD_185931 | JGI IMG/M metagenome (GOLD analysis project Ga0179593, IMG submission 185931) | Vadose zone soil fungal communities from Angelo Coast Range Reserve, California, USA - CZODoug2_1_08_16fungal (PacBio error correction) | ecosystem: Environmental > Terrestrial > Soil >...
CTTAGGGGGGGGGGGGGGTGTATAAAGTATAAGGGAATCCCGCCGACGGTGGCTTGCGGGGCAAGGAAAAAATAAAGGACTCTAAATAAGTATAACGAGAAAGATGTTAATCAAGGAAAAAAAGCATTAGCCGGCGAACCCCTTGCGAGGGAACAGCCGCCGCAAACCTGCGAGAAGTGGGAAGGCTAGGATGTTATGTCGCCAGGTGACCAGGAGGGGAAAGCATCTTGGTTAAGATGGGACCCAGGAATTACGCGCGAAACTCTAAAGAGAGAAAAGAAGAGAAAAATCGGATCATGGCAGATGCTGATGGAGTCAATTTCCTTCGCACAGACGTTAGGTCCCAATGATGATGTGGTCACAGGATGAAGAAAAGATTCGACAATTAGCGCTGGGTAAAAAGGCCTGTGTTTGGGGACAGGCCACAAGATCGCTCGGGCTGGGGGTAAAACAAAGGGGGGAAAAGATCGAAAGGGTTTCAAAAAGAGGGATAAACGCAGATGGGAGGAAGCGTGTGAAAAATTCAAGGGGGAACCGGACATGGGAGCGCGGACGGTTCAATCTTGGCCGGGAGCACATTCTAGGGAAGCTGCGCCTAAAAGGGGTTGGGGGGAAGGTCCACAAAAGAAAAAAAAAACGGGGGGGGAATGACACGTCTTGGGTGACGAAGCGCTATGACAAAAAAGAAGCAGACGCCATTCGCGTGAGAAAGCAGAAAAGAGGCTTACTGGACGTGGGGATGTTTCGAGGAAAGCAGAGGAGGACTGAGATGCAGCATGTCAATGGAAGTGAGGCCACCCTCGAAGGGGGGGGGGGAAAAGCAACCTCAAAAGGGAGAAATTCGAAGGGCTGCTAAAAAAGACGCAGGACGAAGAACGGACAAGAGTGTAACTTACTCGAGGCAAAAAAAAGGTATCTAGCCAGGGGGGGCTCTGCCCCACATGAGGAAAACGACTCAACAACAACTCTGTATGACACACGGCCATTCCGAATCTCTTCCAGAGCCAAGGAGAAAGAAAGTGTGGAACCCGGAAACGGCGGGAGGAAGAAGCAAGCCTATCCTTTGGCGAGGAAGGAAAGGGAAAAAAAGAAATAGGAGACAAGCTCCTTCTGGGGGGGAGAAAGAATGCAGACGAACGGGTGAAGGCAAGCCTGCCTAGAGGGAAAAGGGTGGTGTCGTTCTGTCGGATTAGAAGAGAAGCTAAAGCCGGAAGCCCTAAAAAAAGGTTCGAAATGATAAAAAATGAAAGACTCAACGAGGGCGATAAAAATGAGTGAGGGAGTGGAATCCGGCGGTCCATATCGCAGTCTGACACCTAAGGAAGAAAAGGGACCATGGAATCGCCATGACTTGAAGAGAGGGAAATCGTGCCCGCATCCCGCAGCGCCCCACGACTATCCCGTCTGGGGGGGGGAAAATTGAATGGGGGATAGAAGGGGGAGGTCAGGACCATCGATGAGGGGGGGGATTCGGCTAATCCGGAGGCAGACCCCAAAGAAAGGGGGGTCTCAGGTCAAGGGGTGAAAAAGAAAAGGGAAGGGGTTAAAAGGTAGGATGCGAGCAAGAGTGAATTGGCTCCAAAAAAAAAAGTAGGGCTGCAGCACCGTCAAAAAAAGATACGTTCCGTCGCGGCAAAGCTCTGGTGTCGCTGGTGAAAAGAGAGGGCCGCAGGTCAAGCACAATCCAGCATTGACGCATCGACAACGAGATCAGAAAAAGGCCGGGGGAAAAAAGCATGGGACTCAGTCTTCAGGCTATGGAGGGGGCAAATTACTCCGGACTCGGGAGGGCCGGGGAAAAATAAAAAAAAATAGTTTCTCTACTAAAGAAAGGGAAATAACTTGGGAACGCGCCAGATAGGGAAGATCTACCCGCGATGGCTGCGACAAATATGAAAGGTCAGTGGGCGAAAACGCAAAAGAAATGGGGACACACGTCTAAAGTCGACAGAGATTTTCGGTGAGGCCCTTGCGTCTGGAGAGAGGGGGGAAGGAGGTCCGCTCGTGGGAGGGGGGGGGGGGGGGGGGGGACGTTCGTAGGGGCGGTTGGAGAAAAAAAGGAAATGGTTGACGCCCGAAAAAATCCGAAGAGGGGGAGGGAGAAAGAACGCGATCCGGAGAGGGGGCTCAAAAGAAAAAAAAGGGAGGATAAAAAAGATAGAACGATCGCAGAGACGGCCGGGGGAATAGGAAAGGGGGGTGCCGGCGTCACTCGGGAGACAACGACCTTCGCCCAATTCCAAGAGCGGCTGCCGGAGGCAGAAAGAAAAAGAGAACATTCTCTCGAAATCCTAGTTAGGACCGAACGGTGAATTTCAAGCCATCGATAAGGGGAGGTGAAACAATGAAACCCGGGCCCGCTGGGGATAGGCGCATCCTAAAGAAGCGAGCCGAGCTACATCAACCGGCTCTTAAAAGCGTACAAAAAAAAAAGGCCTAAAGAAGGGTGGGAGGGAGGAGGTTGTCGTCTTCGCTTAAACATCAGGGGGGGGGGGGGGGGGGGGGGGGGGGGGGGGGGGGGGGGGGGGGGGGGGGGGGGGGGGGGGGGGGGGGGGGGGGGGGGGGGGGGGGGGGGGGGGGGGGGGGGGGGGGGGGGGGTGGGGGGGGGGGAAATAATCTAGCAAGTCGGAGAAGAGGGGGGGTCAGACTTGCTAATTAGGGAGGGGCCGAAAAACCAAAAGGGTGGGGGCAAGAAGCCGAAAGACATGGGCCTATTGTAGAAGCTGGGGCAAAAAAAGAACACCATAGCGAGCGAACCGACAGCGAGGGTTCGAAGGGAGTCGCAATGAAATAATCATCACGCAAGAACGGAAAAAAATTTACTACAGGGAAGAAGGCTCTACGGAATGACAAGGAGCATCTTATAGGAGATACGTCCGGGGAGATCTGGGAAAAAGGGGAACAGCCCAATGATGCAGAGGACTGACATAAAGGGGGTGCGCCGATGAGAAGCGAGGACGTGCACTCTGGTTTGCCGTCAAGCGTCAAAAGTCATTCCGAGTTGTTGCGGACCGAACCAAGGACCGATAGGGGGGTCCTAATACCATAAAAGAAGCGGAGGGGGGGAAGTCTGATATACGGGGGGCGAGGCAAGGAGGGGGTCCAGCGACTTTGGAAGAAGCGACTAGGGCGGTGGGGGATACAAAGGGGGGGGGGGGGGGGGGGGGGGGGGGTTCCCCGACGACAAAAACTGGGAGGCAAAACAAGGGGAGAGCCGGCTTGGTAGGCAGCAAGTCACTGCAACTGTCCTCGATTTGGGGGCCCCAGAAGGGTAAGATTCGTCTGTCGACAAAAGGACGAGGCCTGGCCGGACAAGGAAATGAAAAAAATGATTCCCGGCCTCACGGACTGTTGAAAACATTGAGAGGGGAGGGTCAAAAAAAATCGTGTGCAGGTGAGAGCATTCGGAATATGAAAAGAGGACAGGCGGTTGAGAGCTACGGAAAAGAAAGGGCAAGCTGCCCCGAGAGGTACCCGGACGAGACGGATTGAGAAAAATTTAACCAGTTTGGTAAATCTTAATCGGAAAAGGGTTCCAGGCGAAGATCACTAAACGAGGGACACAGCGAGGTTTGCTACACGGGAATAAAGAGCAGAACAAGAGAGTTCTACACGTTTTTCTCACTAGACAGGGGCGAAAATACACCAGCGGGTCCTCACTAACGGCGTAAAGTATGGGGGACGCAGATAGAGGCGCGAACAAAAGAAGTGTCAAGGGGCAAGGGAGTCAGGGTAACTACACATGTCGAGCTGACCCTCCTATAAATGAAAAGCAAAAAAGGTCACGGAAGGACGTTAAAGACGAAGTGCCCCTGGTAGGTTCACGAGAACAAGTAGAAGTGAAGAGTAGGGCGAGGGGGGTCAAAAGGAGGAATGGTGAAAGTTTTAACAGGGGACGGACCAAACACCGCGCGATCTTTGTGGAGGGGAAAAATCTCGACAACCAACCGGGTGCCAGTTCTCCCACAAGATGAATCTGACTAGCATAACCAGGAGGGAATGGGGAAAGTCCTTCTTGAAAGCGGACAAAGACGGGACTCACGACAAAAAGAAGGCAAAAGAAAATTCAGAGGGAGGCGGTTTGAGGCGCCGAGGCGAGGACGTCATTTTCCATGGGTCCAGTACCTTAGGGGAAAAGCAAGAGAGGAAAGAAGGGGAGGACTAACCCAGGAGGAAATTGAAAGGGAGTCCGGGGGCTGGGCCCCGGGCAGGCAATAAACAATCGTTCCCGCTACTGAATGTCTGAAGTAAAAGTCTCGGTATAACTGGAAAAGGGCCATCAAGGGGGGAAGGTAAGTTACCTGAGAAATCAGAGAAAAACCGGAGATTAAAATTACATCAATGGGAGGACCAGGGGGGACTAAAACATATAACTCTCAACACAAAAGATTAGGGGCGGGAGGTTAGTCAAGGTGTAATCAGGACTAAGTGAGAGACAGCTTGGCTGCGGGGGAGATAAGAAAAAGGAGGGACTGACTAAAATCAATAACGATACGTAGTTTTAAAGCGGGAAAACAGGTAGAGGAAAACCGTCTTGCAAAAGTGGCGGATTGCTAAGGGCGAACAGGCCGAAAGCCAGGCAGGGGGGCACCTGGTTAAGGAAAAAGGGAGGGTCCATCGGCGCTCTGAAAGTGCTTCACGAATAGCTGACCAAGGAAAAGATAGCTCGCTCACCGGAAAAACAAAAAGAGAAACGAGGATGTCAATGGAAAATGAATGAGGGGACGAAGATTCCGCTTCGCCGAGCCGCGACCAGACAGGAACCCAATGGATGGTTCATGGTCTTAAAAGGACATATGAGAGGGGTATCTTGGGCGGGAGAAAAGGGGGGGCCCTTGGGTTGTGGACAAAAAAGTATCTTCGTTTCGTGGGAAAAAAAAATAACTTACCAGGGTGACCTTGGGCAAACCTGAAAAGGAACAAAGCAGCCAGATTGTCACGGATGAAGACCCAAGAACTTCAAGGGTAAAACACGCTAGTCGTCGTGCACCGGGGTCAAAGCGCCGCGGCATAAAAAGGGGAAGCAGAGCCTCAACATGGTGTAGGGGTTGAAAAAAAACGGAAACCAACTGGACTGCAAGGACACTATGTAGCCTGCGCAATGACAAAAAGAAAATAAGAAGAAGTCTCGAGGAAATGCGGAGAGGGAGCTACGTTTTCAGGAAAGAAAAGTCGGTAGAACTTGATTAAAAAAAACATGGGGCAACGAAACGCAGGCGAAAGTCGTTATCACACCTGGGCAGAGCGAATGGGGGTTACTAAACTAACCAGCTCAGATCGACCAATTTTGAAACCGGTAGACGCGTCCATCCAGTCTCGTCGTCCCAGGGACTAGCCAGGGGCAGGAAGGGCCGAACTGGCTGCCGCAGTGTCCAACGCGGGGGGCACGCTAAAGAAGATCCACACGATAGGAAAACTCTGAAGAAAAAACGATCCATCAAAAGAACAGGATTAACTGAAGCAAGAGGGGGAGATTGAGGTCATTCGCTTCCGCCCAGGAAAATCTGAGGGAAGATCCTTCCTAGGGGGCCCACAAAATCCGAGGGAATTTCAGACGAAGTGGGGCTCAGCGCAAGCCTAAGACTGGGTCATGAGGGTGGTGGGCTGTCCGGGGAGGGCAGAAAGGAGCCCTTCCCTCTAGTGGGACGAAATCGAAAAACCGAAACCCGATTCCTCGAAGAAGAGAAATGACGAAAAGGGACGGAATCCGGCGGGAGAGGAACATGATCCGTTGCGACATGCCTCAAAACACGGGGTCAGAAAAAGCCAGAGGTTAAACGCTACTGCAAATCCTAAGAATAAATACAGTCGGGTCGAGAAAGGGTTAGGGGAAAATTGGAAGTAATCATCATGGCTGGTCAGGACTCGTACTGTCGAAGTGACCTCTACCTGGGAAGAGGAAACAAAAACTAGACTCCACGGGAAGGAAAGCAGAGACGTGAAATGGAGTAAATAACATTCAGGAGGGATTGGGCGTCACGCAAATTCTTAGGGGGGGAAAAAAAACTTCTAGGATCACGGAGAAAAGGGGATCAGCACCGGGGGATTCGAATGTGTCGGGGAAGGGGGATAAGCATAAGGAAAAGGCATGGTTCAGAAGAAGAAAAGAGGGAGCCGCCGAATCATCGATATCGAAGCCGGAGAGAAAGACTAGTAGGAAAGTCACCGTTGGATCGAAGAAGAACGAAGGCAGCCCCCGATTCTCAGAACTGGGAAATGTGGAATGAGGGGTCTAGATCGCTTCAGGATCGTCTTAAAAGGAACAAAGTCTTAACGGGTTGACACCCGACGTGCGTGATGGCGGCCACAAGAGGACTTCCCCTCCAAAAAACTTAAGAGATTTAATGAAGGGCGTCTAGAGGGGGCGAGCGGCCGCTTAGGGGAAGGTGACGGTTCGAGGGGAGGGGGGGATACCTGTGATTTTACGCAACACGGGTCACAGAGACCTCCTTGCGGGCGAAAGCCTAGGGAGCCTAAAACTCTAAAAAAAACAAATAATAGAAGTAATCGCGGAGTTCAGGGAAAAGGGCTGACCGGGCCCAGGGGAAAACTCGGGATAGTCAAAAAAAACGCCAACGAAAAAGAAACAGAGCTTCTGCTTAGAAGAGAAAAAAACGCCAGCAGGAGGAAATGAAGTTTCTGAGAGGGGACCGAGGTGAGAAAAAAAGAGAATAACCTGAGGGGGGGTAGCGAACACTGTGACCAGCTACTTCTTGTCAGCGAAACCATGCGCAGAGCCTACGTTCCAACAATTACGAAAGAGAAAATATGTGTGTGAAAGGCCGTCTGGAACGAGGTGGAAGGGGAGGAGAGGACATCCAGACCGAAATCTCGAAACCACGGGATCCCACTTCGATATCTAGGGGGGAAAAAAATGGGAAGCAGTCAAAGTAACCGGTGCTGCTTGGCCAGGGGGGAGGGGAAATTTGTGAGGCTGCTGACTAAACAGCAGAAGAGGGGGGGAACAGGGAAGCCCGAGGAGGATGGGTAGACGGAACTTATCGAAGCCGCGAAGGAAGGGGGTGATCGATCAGCAGGCCTCGCAAAAATTAAACCAAAATTACAACCGACGCATCGCCTGGAGGGTACGATTGGGAGGAGGCTGTAGAAAGAAGACACGTCGAAGGACTAGACGAAGGTAAAGGAACAGGAGCAAATAAAGGCGACATTTGAGAAAAAAGCATTCCGAAGAGCCGACATGGGAGGGAGGGAACGGGAGCTTCCGCCTCCTCCTGGGATAGAAGGGGAAAACGGTTGGGGCTTCAAGAAGTCCACCCAACGTGCCGCGAGGGGAATTGTTGGGGCGCCGCGGCCGCACTGGCACGATAGTCATAAGCGGAAAGGCGTCGCGAAAACGCCTTTGGCTTGCGTAGAGCGCATCAGTGGGGGAAGTCGAAAACATTTTTGAAGGGGTTGAGAAATGAGGTGGGGACCCTATGATGGACCACCCCCTTTTAAAGTCAGAAACGGAGTAGCATAGGAGGCCTTCGAAAGGACGAGGTGTTGGTTCCCAAACTGAGGATTTCGGGTAGGAGCAGTGGTCCGCGCCAAAGGGAAAGAACAGGCACGCGCATTGGAATCTGGAAAGCCCGTCCTCCCGGCCCGGGGAACAGCATGAGGGGGGAGGTAGGATTCCTGGAAGTCGTAGGTGAGGTGGACAGTCGGTGGAGCGGCTACAAAAGGGGGAGAAAATTGGGGGGGGGCAATCTTCAAAAATTGCTATTCAAGGAAAGGGCCGGATTGGACAAAAAAGAAAGAAGAAACAAGGGGGGGTCAAAAGTCAAACGCGCGGGAAACTTTGAAAAAATGAAAGAGATACAAGTGAGGAAAGAGCTGCGTCGTTTGGCTACACTTGAAGAAGAAAATCTAGACGTTGAAAATAACGCCCGAAAAAAAAGCCGGAAAAAAAGGAAAGTCGAACGGAGAACGGCGGGAACTGCTTAGGCTCATTGGGAACATAAGGGCAGTCAAAATAACGTTTCCTGGATGAAGGCGAGGAGTTTTGAAAAACAGACCAACGGTGAGGAGGTTCGTCTCAAATGGTAACTCGGTCCACACCCATAGAAAACAAAAAGGGGGGTTCCGTTTTCCTTGCAACGTTTCTTACACCGGGAGGAGCAAATACTACATTGTGATGAAAAAGTCTGGGAAGGTGAAAGTGGCGGTTTCAAGGGCGCTAGGGTTGGTTTACTGGGGCCAACCCGTCTTTGGCCCCATTGCCAAACGCTCAAACCACAGTGTCATTGGAGAAAAAAAAAATAAGGAAAAAGAAGATTCGTCAGCCCTTACTTCATTGGGGTCTGTGATGAGGGAAAAAAGGATGAGAGAAGGAAAAAAGGTTCCGGGGGGTAAAAAGACTATACCATAAAGCATGGGAGACAGGAATGTAAAAAGGGATGCGTTTGAGGGATGGCGCGCCGTTAGGTCCAGGGGGGCCAAAATAAATCAACCATAAAACAGATCTGCCGAAAAATTCAAGCTAAGAAATTTGCCGGGTGACCTATAGCAGCGGGGAGCGCACACGACACAAACTTGCCCGAAGCCGGTTTAGCCGCTAATGAAAAGGGGGAAAAAGGAACTAATTATCGGGATCCTGATGGGTATCAGGAAAAATGCGGGGAAAATCGCTTGCACAAGCATGCAGTTAGTACTTGATTACCCATGGGGGTGAGCAACTAGGAAGGAGAAATCAAAAAAAACGGAGGAGGAGAGAGAGTATTAGGTCACAAAGGGAGGGGAGAAAGGTAACTAAAGTGGGAATTTTAAATAAGGGGGGCTTGGGGGCAGGAGAGCAGGGGGAAAAAGGAGCTATGTATAACGAGATGATGGAGATACGACGCCGACAAGACGGGGGAGGAAAAAACAAACGGGGTTGGATGGGGGGGGGGGGGGCCAGGGAAGCCAGGAATAAAAAAGAGTCACCAAGAAATTCTCTGCTCAGGGTTAGACCAAGGGGGACTCGCACGCTCTGAAGTAGTCAAAGGAGCTGGACACAGTAAAAAGAATAAGACAAGCTAAAGCACTCGCAAAAGCATCACCGCATGGAAAATAGCAAAGTCAGTCTCGCTGGGGGCGACAGACAGGGCCAAAAAGGAGGTCAGGGCTGTTCGCGAGTAAGAAAGGGGCGTGGAGAAAGGCCCTGGTTTTTGGGAACGCAAAAAGGAAGAGGGGAAAAAGGGAAGAAAGAAAACCCGTTGGGGGGAAAAAGCGAAAAAAGGGATCCCGAGGAAGAAAGAACCAATTGAAAGGAGTTGAGACGTGGAACTTCAAGGGTTACAAAAAAAGAGACATGCAGGGTTACTGTGGGCCATTTCTGGCAACGAGAAAAACTTCTATCGAGCAGCTCACTCTAGTAACCACCACAGCAGCAGCCCTCCTTGAAAAACTTCAGCGTTTTTACGGGGGGGGAGAAGCGATATAGCCCAGACCGAAGGTGTAGCGTGAGTCAAAAGGGAAGAACTCGCTCGTGGAGAAACGGCGAGGGAGAAAGCATGTGAAAATGTTGTAGGCAAAACAAAGGCATCCGAGTGATTTTGTAAACCACGGGGGGGTAATATCGGGGGGGAAAGGCCCGCGCTGCGTGCTCCTCCGAGGAACAACGTGGGTACCGGGGGAGAAGGTCGTCGGGTCCGAGGAAAGGAAAGACAAGAAAGTCAGCTTTAAAAAAAAACTTGAGGGAAAGACGTGACCCGCAACCGCGAGAGAATGAATACTCTCCAGACCGGATACTCAAAAAAAAGCGCAGAAGGGGGGGGAAAATCCGGCCGGAGGCCTGGAAGCAAAAGATACTCGGATTTCCTCGCCGGCCAAGGAGAAGGCGCGGAATCGACGACGAATAATAAAGAATGGGGACCACAACCAAAGAGAAGAACAGGAAAGATTACTGCAGATGCTACGAATGCAAAGGTTGAATGGAAAGGGGGGGGGGGAGTCGGGGGAAGGGCTGAACTGGGGGGGAACAACCTCCTGACCGTCGAGTTTACAATATTGGAAATCTGACTTAGAAACAGACACTGAGCCCAGAGCGAGATCAAAAGGCGGCGCGGGTAAAAAAAACGTTCGGACCAGATCGCGTGAGGGAGGAACAACCGAAAAACACAGGCAAATGAAAGCTCAGAGTCCGAATGACGAGAATCCGAGTAATCAGACTAATACTTCTCCCGAGTTCTTAAAAAAAAAGAGGAAGAAATCATGGCTGGAAAGACCTTCGAAGACGGAAAGGGTTCATGCTCTACCGCGGACACGGGGAAAAGCGACTGGTGACAGAACTTCTTGACCGGGAAATGAAGGGGCTGCAGGACTCGATCGGGAAAAAAAGGCGGATTGGAAAGGCGGGCTTCTGGCCGTCTCACGTAAGAGAAATTTCATAAAGCGCTTCGTCTGGGTGAGTCCACAGCTCAATCCGCAACAGGGGGAAAAACAAAAGGGATGCCTCCTTTGGGGAACTATAAAAAACCATATTCGAAATGCAGTTCGGGTATCTCTAAAAAATCAAGGATTGAAGCGAGATTATAAAAGAAGTGCCCGACGCCCACCCATAGTAGGCCGCACGAGGGGTACATAAAAAACTGAGAGCGCGTCGTCAAAGGATCTCTTCGAAGGGAAAGGGAGAAGGACGAATTCGTGCACCAGGGTTAGGGCGAACCCGCTGGGGAAAAAAGGGGGGGCCTTACACGTTCGCGAAACGAATCTTGCGACAGGGGATGACTTCTGAGGAATCGCTGCCCGCTTCTGAACTGGGGAACAAAAAACTGGGGGGGTTGTGAAGGAGCAAGATGCGCCAGGAAGTTCAATCCTCCTGCGCGCCGGACTCCCTCGAAATCTGGTCAACAAAAAAAAACGTAGTGAGGTGAAAAGAGTATCCTAGAGGGGACGACGCCGACACGGATCTGCGGGACAAAAATCTTTCGAATTCCAAGAAAGGGAAATTCCAAGGGGGCTTGCTTGAGCAAGAAAAACCAGCAGCAAGGGGGTCAAAATGTTTTCAAAAACGGGGCTAAATGTCGTTGTGGATGAGAGTGAGCTCCCCTCTTCATTTTCCATCCTCTCTTTGGCGCTCAGTGGTCGAAAAACAGCAAAAAGTTTAGAAAGGCATCGCGAGGATGCGTAGGAATGGATCCTGGAAAAAAAAATCACGGCATGGGCTCGGAAGGACGAAAACCTGAGTTCGGCTAACTATGGGCGAAAAGGGTGAGGAATCGATTTTTATGCTCTCGCTCGAGAAAAACGAAGACGGCCGCGCATCGGAGAGACAGAGTTGAGGGGTCCACCAGAGGCGCCAGTTCTACAGGGACTGACATTGCGCTAGGACTACCACCTTGCGAACCTAGGCGGTATCGCGGACGTCCGTATTAAGAATTTTGGGGTTTTCACGGGGATAGCGATTTTGGGGAACTAATCGATCAAGTCAAGGAGACAAAGTAAGAAGGTCCTGACCGGAGTTCTAGACTTGAATACTGAAAGGGGACGCGGAAGGATACGACAAAAGTAAAATGGAAAGCCAGGGGTGCTCATGCTAAAGGGGTAAGGTTAGGGGGGCCCTCCAGGAGAAATGCGTCATGAGCGGGTGGGCACGGACGTCAAATTCGAGTGGAAGTGTT